>Ga0160422_10000200_pt1 | contig 35014 bp, 43 predicted proteins | sample Fk160mmetaG_FD_108192 | JGI IMG/M metagenome (GOLD analysis project Ga0160422, IMG submission 108192) | Marine microbial communities from the Central Pacific Ocean - Fk160115 60m metaG | ecosystem: Environmental > Aquatic > Marine > Oceanic > Photic zone | place: The Central Pacific Ocean... | reverse complement strand
GGTGATCCAATTTTTGAAACAGAAGAGTTTGAACCTGAAAAGATGCCCTACATAGTAGTTGTAGTAGATGAGATGGCTGATCTTATGATGGTAGCGGGTAAGGAAATTGAAGCTTGCATCCAGCGACTTGCCCAAATGGCGCGTGCTTCAGGAATTCATATAATAATGGCAACGCAACGACCTTCGGTTGATGTAATAACTGGAACAGTAAAGGCTAATTTTCCAACTCGTATTTCTTTCCAAGTTACATCGAAGATTGATAGCCGCACAATTCTTGGTGAAATGGGGGCCGAGCAATTGCTCGGAATGGGAGACATGCTTTACATGGCGGGTGGATCAAAGATAATGCGTTGTCATGGCCCATTTGTCAGTGATGAAGAAGTTGAAGAAGTCGTTAGACATCTTAAGGCTTTTGGACCGCCAAACTATATGTCTGGGGTTGTTGATGGTCCAGATGATGAAAAAGCTGATGGAATTGATATGGTGCTTGGGCTTGGTGGTTCTACTGACGGGGAAGATAAAATTTACGATGAGGCTGTATCGATCGTATTGAGGGATCGTAAGTGTTCTACAAGTTACATACAGCGCAAACTCTCTATCGGATACAATAAAGCAGCGCGCCTAGTAGAGCAGATGGAAGAGCAAGGTTTAGTTTCATCTGCCAACCATGTTGGTAAACGAGAAATACTAATCCCAGAACAGTGAACTAATGAAAATTAGTTTTTAAAATATATATAAAACAAGATCGAAAAGATAATTTTAATGAAGTTCGTAGCAATTTTTTGTTGTATCTGGCTGTTTGGGATGAAACTTGCGAGTGCAGAAAAATTCTCTTTAGTTGAATTATCAAATTATTTTAATACAATCGATACTTTTCAAGCTGATTTTCATCAATTCTCTGATGACGGTTCTGTAGCAAGCGGTGTTATATTAATAAAAAAGCCAGGAAGATTAAGAATAGATTATGAAAGGCCAGAAGACTTACTGATACTTGCTTCTGGCGGTCAGCTTGCTATTTTCGATCCGAAAGGAGACCCAGAGCCAACTTCGTTCCCTTTAAATTTTACTCCCTTCTCCATAGTCCTTAAAAGTCAGATCAACCTTGTCGGATCATCCAACATTCTTTCACACGATTATAATCTAGGTGAGACTTCCCTCTCTTTATATGATCCTAAATATCCAGAGCGGGGGAATATTAAGTTAATTTTTTCAGGTGAAACGCCTATTCTTGATCGCTGGCTAATACAAGACGAGAGTGGCAACATTACTATGATGAGTATTGAGCGATTCGAAGAAAATGTTGCCCTTGGTGAGATGCAATTCAATATCCAACTGGAAATAGAACGACGAAGAAAGTAAACTTTTCAAGTCCTGATACAGCTTGCGAGCTGTCTCTTATATTTTAAACTTCGGTTTCCAACATTATTTGCCTTATTGATCAGCCACTTTTTTCTCTTATGCGAACCTTTTAGGTATCCTACCTGACCCTCGTGATAGGCAAGATATTGATTTTTTGCATCACTTAGAGAAATACCCGTCAATTTCCTTGTCTTGGTCATGTACCAGCCCATGAAATCTGCAGAGTCCCTTATACTACTTCTTCTTGCGATCGAGCGGCCAGTAGCTTTTTTATAGTCAGCCCAAGTGCCATCGAGTGCCTGTGCGTATCCAAACGCTGAGCTCTCACGCCCTAATGGTATGATCCCTAGAAAATAGCGCATTGGTGTTTTTGCTCGATTTTGAAAACTACTTTCATAATAAATCACTGCCATTTGAACGTGGATTGGCACTCCCCATTTCCGATTAGTATTCTTGAATGCTCTGTAATAATGTCTTTTGCCGGCTAAAATTGAGCATGCATTGTCGTAGTCTATTGGCTTCTCGAAACCGACTAAGCTACAAGAAGATATAAAGCCAATTATTAAAATACTGCGAAGAATTTTGCCCATTGCCCGCGCTTGTAAGTTGCTTTTAATAAATAGATAAAAAATTTAAAAATGTAAAAAACAAACTTTAATAAAATTCATTAAATTGAAAACAATGTATTTTTGTGCTTATTTTTAAAAATAACAGACGCTTTGAATTTTCTAAATGATGTTTTTATCGATCGAAAAAGCTCTTGAAAGCTTACAATTTCAGGGTTAGGGCTTATAATTATGTTTACAAAGTTTGCTAAATATCATCTTGGACAAGTAGTACGGCATAAGAAGCACCCTTTTCGTGGAGTTGTTTTTGATGTTGATCCAGAATTTAATAATTCTGATGAATGGTATGAAAATCTGCCAGAAGATGGTCGTCCCTCAAAAGAGCAACCGTTTTATCATTTGCTTGCTGAAAATGAGAATACGTTTTACGTAGCATATGTATCAGAGCAGAATCTAGTTGAAGATGCATCGGGTGAACCTGTCGAACATCCTGATGTTCGAGATTTATTTGGACCTTTTAAGGATGGTCATTATCCACTATATTTTCATTTGAATTGATTATCTCATAAATTACTCTTGTCTTTTGTACTTTAATAAAGTCCATTACATATTATAAGTCCATATTGCGCAAACGTATTGTATATACAGAAGCATAAGACCGACTACTGGAGTTGTATAAACTTTAGACTGATAGTGTATCGCTAATGGCTACAGTTGTTTGGGAAGTCATAATTCTGATGATTGATTTGAGTGCACTGGATTTTATAGGGTTACAGAGCCTAAAGTTGTAAAGACTGATCTATATCAGGGTGGGCATGGTTGTCTCAGATTTCCATTTTATAGTGGTATCTGTGGGCAAGCTACTTCGACAGGAAAGCCATCTTTGGTCAACAAATTTTGGTCTGTGAAAACCATACAGCATTTTACTAAATACAAAATCAGAGATTGTTCTGCCAGTGTTCAATAAATTCAAAAATCTAATAGCTCTGTGCCTGCCATAGACACTGATATGCAAGACGTTTTTGATAATGATGATACGGCCGGGCTATTGCTAATTATAAACTCCATATTTTTAAGAAACCTATTTTAAAACATGTTTTGAAAGTTAAAAGGTGGTACTTATTTTACTCATTTTTAGGTTCTTATTTTCAAATGCGAGTAAGTACTCCTTAATTTTACGTCCCCAATGATACCCACCGAGTCCACCAGACTTATGTATTACTCTATGACAAGGTATTAAAAAGCTTATTGGATTACAGCCAATTGCAGTTCCGACCGCACGAACTGATGATGGCTGATCAATTTCGGCTGCCACATCTGAGTACGTTACAACGTGACCAGCTTTTATTTGAAGTAGTGCGCGCCAGACCTTTATTTGAAATGGTGACCCAATAATGTGTAAATTTATTCTGCCAGAGAAATCAAATACTATCGCTGATAAGTTTGATGCAAGACGCGGATCATCGACAAATTTTGCCTGTGGCCATCGGTTGGTCATATCTTGCATAGCGTTTCCGTTGCCTACTTGATCTGAAAATGCTAACCCGCAAATCCCTAATGCTGTGCTCATAATTAGAACATTGCCGAAGGGGCTTTTAGTAAAGCCGTAATAAATTTCAAACTTATTATTTTTTAACAAAATGTCTTTAACGCTTTCAGTTCGCCACTCGATATAAAGATCATATAATTTTTGGCTGCCTGAAAGAGAATTACCCATGATCACTCGAATGTCCTACAATTTGATTTTCTGCATATTTTAAAGTGTGATGCATTAGCGAAAACAGGGCTATTTTTAAAAATTAGTATTAATATCTAAAAAAAATGTTAACAAAATCGGTATAAGCTATACTTTTCTTTTAGTAACATAGGGTTATTCAGTCTTGTTCTATTGGAAAAATAATTGCAAGTTTTATTACATGCGCCATTAGTACATTTTAAATTATTTATAAGTCTTTGAGCAAGTTCAGAAAGCATATTTTGAAAACAAAAGTGAACCTTAATACATGAATGTTTTAACTCTTTCTTTAACTTTTTCATTTAGTGCTCCGTCTATTGATAAAGTATATTTGAGGACAAAAATTTATGAAAAAATATGACGTAGTGGGAATCGGAAATGCTGTAGTTGATATAATTTCTTCATGTGATGATAGTTTCCTCGAAAAAATGGGGATTGAAAAAGGCATTATGCAGCTCATTGAAAAAGATCGCTCAGAATTCTTGTATAAGTCGATGGGTTCTAGAACGAACGCAGCGGGTGGCTCGGTGGCGAATACAGTTGCTGGTATAAGTTCTCTTGGAGGTAAAACTGCTTTTATTGGTCGCGTTTGTGATGATGATTTAGGTAGGTTTTACGCTCAAGCCACCAGAGATTCTGGTACAGATTTTCTGAATCCACCAGTTTCCAACGGTTTATTACCGACGTCGCGTTCAATGATCTTTAATTCTCAAGATGGTGATCGTTCAATGAATACCTATTTGGGTATTTCTGGTGATTTGAGTGCTGATGATATTCCATCTGATTTAGCTAACAGGGCAGCCATCGTATTCTTGGAAGGATATCTCTTCGATAAGAGCAAAGGAAAAGATGCTTTTGTTAAGCTTGCCCACGATACAAAAATAGCTGGCGGAAAAACAGGAATAGCTATTTCTGATCCCTTTTGTGTGGAGCGGCATCGAAGTGATTTTTTAAATTTAATTGAGAATGATCTTGATTTTGTTATTGGAAATGAAGAAGAAATAAAGAGCCTGTTTAAAACTGAGGATTTAGAAAAAGCCCTCGAGAAAACAAGTAAATTGTGCCCTCTGGTCGTTTGCACAAAAGCGTATAAAGGCGTTACTGCAATCAAAGGCACACAAAGAGTTGATGCAGGGGTTAATAAAATTTCACCTATTGACACAACGGGAGCAGGAGATCAATTCGCAGCAGGGTTCCTGTTCGGTATAGCGTCTAATTATGATTTAGAAACAAGTTGCAAGATGGGTAATATCGCGGCGGGTGAAGTTATTGGACATATTGGCCCAAGGCCAAAAGTTTCAGTAAAGAACCTGTTTATTCAGTCTGGGCTTATTTCAGACCCTAAGAACGAAAAACTTTGAAATTAGAAAACGGATTAAAATAGAATTAAAAATTGAGAAAGAAATGTCATATACTTACGATAACCAGAATATTTTTGCAAAAATACTACGTGATGAGATTCCGTGTAACAAAGTCCTAGAAACTGCTCACAGTTTAGCATTTAATGATATAAATCCAGCAGCGCCGAAGCATGTATTAGTAATTCCGAAGGGCTCATATGTTACTTATGATCATTTTGCCCAAACCGCTACTGATGATGAAATTACAGATTTTGTAAGAGCAATTGGTGAGGTCTGTAAAATTTTAAATGTGGAGCCTGGGCAGGGCGGTGGTGGCTTCAGAGTTATCTCAAATGCTGGTGAAGCAGGACTGCAGGAAGTACCACATTTGCATGTTCATATTCTAGGTGGGCGAAATTTGGGACCTATGGTATCAAAAAGCCAATAGGCATTTATTATAGAATCGTTTTGTAAGTTCAGACATGAGTAGGATGAAACTATGGTAGTCGATGCACCAGAAACAAAAGTAGTGGATACATTTCGTGTTGCGTGTGACGGTGGTGACGGGGCGCTTGGCCATCCCAAGGTTTGGTTGCAAATTCCAACAGATAGGGGATGGGTTGAGTGCCCTTATTGCGACTGTAAAATTATTCACCGAACTTTTGAGGCTAAATTGACCGAATAGTGCTAGTTGCTATTAAATTGAACTTGAATGGATGAAAAAAATGAAATTTGGTAAAGATCATCATCTCCATTTGATTGACGGCTCTGCATTTATATTTCGTGCCTATCATGCGCTACCACCACTCACGCGACCTTCTGATGGATTGCCGATAGGCGCCGTTAGTGGATTTTGTAATATGCTGTTACGCTACATTCAAAACAATACTGGAGTAGATGCGGCAACTCACGCTGCCGTGATTTTTGATCACTCGGGCAAAAGTTTTCGTAATGACATCTATAGGGATTATAAGGCTAATCGGCCTCCGGCTCCCGACGACCTAGTGCCGCAATTCCCCCTAACAAGAGATGCAACAAACGCCTTCAATATATCATGCAAAGAAGTTGTTGGGTTTGAGGCTGACGACATCATCGGTACTCTTGCTTGTCGGGCTCGAGAGGCTGGAGGTCGTGTAACAATTATTAGTTCGGATAAAGATTTGATGCAGCTAGTAAGTGATGGCGTTGAAATGTTTGACGCAATGAAAAATCGCCGAATAAATCGTGACGCTGTAATTGAAAAGTTCGGAGTTACTCCAGAGCTCGTGGTCGATGTCCAAGCATTGGCTGGCGATAGTGTCGACAACGTGCCTGGTGCACCTGGCATCGGAGTGAAAACAGCTGCTGAACTCATTAATATCTTTGGAACATTAGAAAACCTCTTGGATAAAGCACATGAAATAAAACAACCAAAACGAAGAGAAACTTTAATAAATCATGTTGAGCAAATACGAATTTCAAAGCAATTAGTGCAACTGGATTGTGCAATGGAATTAGATTTTTCAATCGATGAGTTGAAAGTTTCTCCTCCAAAAATGGATGCACTTGTAGCGTTTTTACAAAAAATGGAGTTTCGAACTATTTTGAAGAGGGTCTCAGAGCAATTTAATCTTGAAATTGATGAACTTCCAACCCCGGGCCAGAATTCTAATGGAACAAATGGAGAAAATAATTATGGTCCGATTAGTAATGATAATTATGAAACTGTGAGGACTATAGAGAGGCTCAAGCGTTGGATCGAAGATATTCGTTACCATGGCTTTGTAGCTTTTGATACTGAAACCACGGGGCTAGATGAAATGAAAGCAGAACTGGTTGGGGTATCTCTGTGTATAAATCCCGGTCATGCCTGTTACATTCCAATTGGGCATAAAGAAGGAAATTCTGCAGATGGTTTGTTCGGCTCGAGTAAATTGTGTGCTGGGCAGATTCCTTTAAATTCGGTAATAGAACTTTTGCGGCCGATATTAGCTGATCCATCAGTTCTAATAATTGGTCACAATATAAAATATGATATAAAAACTTTATCAAAATACGGTTTAGAGTTCGACGCAGTTGATGATACAATGTTGATGTCCTATTCGATGCATGGTGGTATCCATCGGCATAGTATGGACACGCTTTCTGAAAAATATCTAGATCATGTTCCGGTTTCTATAAAATCTTTAATTGGCACTGGAAAATCTGCTATTACATTCGACTTTGTCCCAATAGAGGAAGCTAGTAATTACGCCGCGGAAGATGCGGATATAACTATACGGTTATGGAAACTCTTTAAACCTAAACTTCACTTGTTCAAAGTAACTAAGGTTTACGAGACCCTTGAACGGCCGTTGGTACACGTTCTGTCAGATATGGAGCTTTTGGGAATAAAAGTTGATAGGGATACTCTTGTCAGGATGTCAAATTCATTTTCCCAAAAAATGGTACATTTAGAGGAAGAGATTTTTAGTCTTGCTGGAGAAACTTTCAATGTCGGGAGCCCTAAACAGCTCGGGGAAATTCTATTTGACAAACTTGGATATTCCGGGGGTGCCAAAGGGAAAACGGGCGCATATTCCACAGGTGCTGATGTTTTGGCCGATCTTGCTACAGAATATGATTTGCCGAGAAAGGTAATAGATTGGCGACAACTGAGTAAGTTGAAGTCTACGTATACTGACGCTTTACAAGATCACATAGATCCCACATCGGGCCGTGTTCATACATCGTATATTATTGCTGGAGCCAATACAGGAAGACTGGCGTCAGCTGACCCTAATTTACAGAATATACCCATTCGATCGGAGGAAGGGCGTCGTATTCGAGAAGCGTTCATCGCAGAATCTGGTAAGGTCCTCGTGAGTTTAGATTATAGTCAAATAGAGTTGAGGATTTTGGCCCATATTGCTTCTATTGAGAGCTTGAAGCAAGCGTTTCGTGATGGATTAGATATTCATGCTATGACTGCTTCAGAGATGTTTAATGTGCCTCTGTCTGAAATGACACCTGAGATTAGAAGGCAGGCGAAAGCAATAAATTTTGGGGTTATTTATGGTATATCTGGGTTTGGTTTGGCTCGAAACTTGCGAATACCGCGCTCGGATGCTCAGGCTTTCATAGATAGGTACTTTGAGAGATTCCCAGGAATAAAAGAGTATATGGATGAAACCGTTCGTTTTGCGAAGGAAAAAAGTTATGTCGAGACATTGTTTGGCAGGGTTATCCATACGCTTGATATAAATGCAAAAGGTCCAACCGCTGGCTTTGCTAAAAGAGCCGCTATAAACGCTCCCATCCAAGGAACAGCTGCTGATATTATTCGACGGGCGATGATACGCATGCCAAATGCAATTTCACATTTGAATGCCAAAATGCTATTGCAAGTTCATGATGAACTACTGTTTGAAGTAGATCAGGGTGAAGTTGAAAGTTTAATCTCTACCGCGAGGTCAGTGATGCAAGAAGCTTCCTATCCTATAGTGAAATTGGATATTCCCCTTCTAGTGGATGCCGGTCATGGCGAGAATTGGGCTCAAGCCCATTAAATTGTCAGTGTTAGTTTAACTCAGAGGCAAGAATTATTGGGAAGAAATTTTTATTAGACCAAATACCCAACCATTCCTCATTCTTATGATTTTCAATTGAGCAAATTTCGATTAATCTGTAAAAACTTTTTCTGTCAATAAGTGCTTCTAAGCCTGATCTAATGTGAATATAAGGTTTAGGTTCGCTGCTTTTGGGGTCTATTAAAACTCGTAATTTATTTTCTTTATTGAGTTCCACTCTATCACCTACCTGCGTTTCAAATATCAGTGTTTGCTTATTGCCGCTTCCGATAATGGAGAAATCGACAGCGACAAATGGTGCATCATCCACTTTAATACCCACTTTTTCAACTGGGGTAACCAAGAAGTATTTGTTTTCATCCTTCCGTAGGATTGAAGAAAAAAGCTTTACAAGTTCAAATCGCCCAATGGGAGTTCCCAGGTAATACCAAGTTCCATCCCTAGCTATTCGAATATCTAGGTCACCACAAAATGGTGGGTCCCATAGGTGTACCGGAGGGGATCCTTTTTTTGAAATCTTCTTTGCGACCGAAGCAATGCCCTCTGCTGTTGGTCCATTGTTCTGGGTCACCTTTGTACTGTTCATTATATGTACCTTATAACTTTGAATAAGAAGTAATCTTTATATTCAGAATTGCACGAAATTATAATTAAAATGAACTAGATTTTAAGAAATGGCTTTAATTGGTGTTTTGCATATTTAGAACTTATAGCGCCAATCTGCAAAATTGGTTACAATACTTTGTTGAAGAATATGTAGATCTTTCCTCTTGAAATATAAAAATAAGTTCCCACGTAGATTGTTGAGGTCGCCTAAAATGGGGCCTTTAATTAGCACGCGCCAGATTACTGGGCGTAAACTTAGTTATTGCTTTGAAAGGATGACAAAAATGCAACATTTTGATTTATCACCATTATATCGCGCAAGTATTGGGTTTGATCAGGTTTCTGATTTGATGAACCGCGTTATTACTAACAATTCTACTAAAGTTTCGTATCCTCCATATAATATTGAAAAAACGGCGGATGATTTCTACAGAATTTCTATTGCAGTTGCTGGATTTTCAGATGCTGACTTAAATGTCGAAGTTAAAAATAAAACACTCATCATTTCTGGTAAAAAAGATCATGAAAAAAATGAAAAAAATTTCTTACATAAAGGTATCGCAACAAGAGCATTTGAAAGAACTTTTCATTTAGCCGATCACATTAAAGTAAAAGCAGCTAGTCATTCAGATGGAATGCTACATATTGATGTTTTTAGAGAAGTCCCAGAAGAACTAAAGTCTCGGCAGATAGAGATAGCAGTGCAAGGTTCTAAAACTCCTGCACTTGAACATTAATTTTAAACGGTTTTGTAGTGTGCTCAGCTTAATCTTTCGAGCGCACTACGGCAAGAATTGGCCCCATCGGCCAACCAAAGTCGTTCCTATTTAACTCCTCAGAGTATAGTCTTGAAATTTTTCCGTCAAAATATAAAGCGTTTGGTACCTTCAATTTTTCTTTGAATATTCGCGCGAATGTGTAGAAGTTTAGTATGTCTTCTGCTTTTACAAAATAAGCATATTTTTTATCTGCACTTGTTCCAACACCATTTCGTATAAACTTTGATTTGCTTTCCTTCAGAAAACGGGGATGTAATCTATTATTCCAAACGAGTATTGGGCCGGATTGTGTTGCGTAGGTGCATTTCGGAGCTTTATCCAAATAGTCCAAGGTTTCGTATACATTTAATAAGTTAGAACCAATGCAAAATATACCATTGGGTAACATTCCAAAATTCCCTGGACCTGGTCTCGAGATAACTTTTTTCTTTTCACTAAACTCTTCTTTAAAATGACCAACTGGGCTTAAATCCGGGTGGTACATGCCTGCATTCATCGCAAATGATAGCTCTTTGCCTTCATTATTTAATTCTTGACGCAAGGCATTAAAATTTCCAAAGGGCACCCCGTCTTTGTTTCTTAAATATAAACGTACGTCGTCAGTTAATATTGAGGCCTTACATATAGTGAGGTTGGTATTTTCGAACTTATCGTTCTTGCAATCAAGAGCAAATACCTTTGAGGAAAGTAGAAGAAAAAGCAGGTATAAGGCTACCCACCTCATTAGATCTCCAGATCCTTCTTTACATTTTTCAATTTCAACAAGCGCTTAGTTTCATCAATCCGATCATATGTCTCATCCAATCGAAAGCGAAGATCAGGAGCATATTTCAGTGTGAGTTCTTTTGAAATAGCCTGTCTAATTTCGGACTTGTTTCTAGCTAACAGCGCTATGGCATTTTCACCTTCTTTCCCTCCTAATGGGCAAACATAGGCTGTTGCTATCTTAAGGTCAGCTGAGGTTGTAACTTCTCCGACGGTGATGGATAGACGGTTCAGTTCAGGATCGTGAATAGCTTCTTTGAATAGAAGATCAGATAATGCTCTTCTTATTAATTCTCCCACTCGCAGTTGCCTTTGGCTTGGCCCAAGAGTGGTTTTATCAAATTTACTCACCATAGATAGTTATCTAATCTGTAAATTGGTCTTTGCCAAGAGCTTCAATAGTGGCTAAATAGCCAGCAAAGAGAATGGAATTTGAGCTATGGGTGAAAATATTCGAGTGGTTGTAACTGGTGTTTCAGGGCGCATGGGACAAATGATCTTGGCAGGAGTTCGGAGCAATACGAAATTAAGGCTAGTTGGAGCAATAGAACGAGAAGGTCATGATTGGATTGGTAAAGATGTGGGTATGGTTAGTGGTGGTACAAATCTTGGGATAGACGTTTCTGCTGACCCTGCCTCTGTGTGTAATGATGCTGATGCAATTATTGATTTTTCTGCACCAAACGCATCTGTTCATTTTTCTATACTGGCGGCTGAACTTGGGATTGTGCATGTAATTGGGACGACTGGTTTTAGCGACCATGAATTGGTTTCAATAGGAAATTCGGGTAAAAAAGCAAAAATTATAAGAGCTGGCAATATGTCTCTGGGTGTGAATTTACTAGTTCAATTGACCAAAAAAGTAGCTGCAGTCTTGGATGATGATTTTGATGTAGAAATCATTGAAACGCACCATAACCAAAAAGTTGATGCTCCCTCGGGTACAGCTATTATGCTGGGAAATGCAGCCGCAGATGGAAGGCAAGTTGCATTGCCGAAGGTGCGCGATAGTGGAAGAGACGGAATTACTGGCGTTCGTAATAAAGGAGATATAGGCTTCGTTTCTGTTAGAGGTGGTGATGTAGTAGGTGAGCATGACGTAATGTTTGCGGCGGCCGGTGAAAGAATTGTTTTACGCCACATAGCAACAGATCGTGCTATTTTTGTTAGGGGTGCATTAAAGGCAGTTGAGTGGGGTATTCTCCAAGCACCCGGTGAATATAGTATGGAAGATGTCTTGGGTCTTTAACACGATCCGGGGGGATTTTTAGTCAATAAAGTGATTTTTTAACCAAGTTTTGCCTGATATTTCTGATGAAATTAATACTTTTTATATTTTTTGTATGTTTGGGTGCTAAGGCATTTTCAGATGAAAAATTTAACAAAATATCTAGTGAAACTGATTTTTTAGAAATTGTTGATGGTTATACACTAGTAAGACCACTTATAAAATTAGTAGTTCAAAATGATGGCTCAATATCTGGAAAAGCAGCTTTTCGTTCAGTTCATGGAAAGTGGTATTGGGATAATGAGTTGTTTTGTAGAACTCTGTTCTGGGGTAAGCGCGATCTTGGTTTGAATTGTCAGCTAGTGGAGCAAAATGATAAAATTGTACGGTTTACGGCGGATGAGGGAACTGGTGCCTTTGCAGATTTTACGATTGAAAAAAAATTAGATTAGAAACGGTTATTTTTCTTGTAAGGCTCCATTGCGCTTCGAGCTAACTCATCAACACGTTCGTTTCCAATGTTTCCCGCATGACCTTTAACCCATTTCCAATCTACCTCATGTTGCTGACACAACAAGTCAAGGCGTTTCCATAAATCGTCATTTTTAACTGGTTTTTTACTAGAGGTTTTCCAATTATTTTTTTTCCAGCCAGAAAGCCAAGTTTGGATACCGTTCATAACGTATTTACTATCCGTATAAATCGTAATTTCACTGCTTCGGTCTAGTATTTCCAATGCAGCAATTGCTGCCATTAGTTCCATTTTATTGTTTGTTGTAAGTTCCTCTCCCTCAGAAAGTTCACGTTCCTTCACAACTTTGCCATCTGAAAGTGCTTGAAGAAGCACGCCCCATCCTCCAGGACCAGGATTACCTGAACATGCACCGTCAGTATAAGCGATGAGCCTATGCTTTGGCATATGCAAATACCCAATCGGACATCACACCATCTAATCCGATGTCTTTTCCTAATATATGATCAAAGACATTGAAGTGGCTGCTTCTAAGCAATTGGTCAAGTTCAGTTTGGGAGACGAAGGTATATCTTCTACCAAGCGCATCTCTCTTTTCTCCAGTCCCCAACTTTAAGCCTATGGAAAAAAGTCCATCTGGTTTAAGTGCCCTTTTGATGGAGGCAAGTAAGCGTGGAAAATCTTTCCTTTTTGCATGTAAGAGGGAAAAACTTGCCCAGATACCGTCAAAAATTTCATTCTCTGAAAAAGTATCAAACGTAGCCTGGTAGCTTTTTATTCTTGCATGCTTAGGTACTAATTCGAGCATATTTTGGGACGCGTCAAATGCTACTACGTTGTGCCCAAGATTTGCTAAATATTCTGCAGAGAGGCCTGGACCGCAGCCATAGTCCAAAACATTTGATTTCTTGGGAAGGTTCGCGGCAAAATATCTTAGAGTTTTAGAGGGGTGTTCCTTTATTACATTTTCTAAATATTTAGAGCTTTGTGTTTCATACACTTGCAATGTTTTTACATCAGAAGTCATATAATGATCCCAAGTCCTAAAAAAGATATGACAAGGAAAGTAAGTGGGGTCCGTAAATTCATCCACCAAGTGGGAGTTAATTTTAGAAGATAGAAATGTCTGTCAATCAATAAAACTGCAATAAACCCAATAATTAAACTAATTGTGTCGCTAACTGGTCCTCTGCCCATTGAGAAGAATGCCCATAATGCTGGAATAACAGATAGTATATATCCTTGGCTTGCACTTTTTTTTTCCATTTTTGTGGCAAAGCCCCATAGAACACCAGACATAAAGCAAAGGATGATGATCCCATATGAAAGCTGGATTAAAGGCCCAACAAAGCGTGCTCCAAAATTATCAATACCAAAATTAAATGCTTCTTCAGAGACTGATGTTATCGCACCCCATGCGAATGGGACCACCCCAAAAAGCGCTAATACAAGCGCTACTTTTGGTATACTAAAGATCATAAAGTTTCCCGAAGTATTCGTGGTACTTTGAAATTTACATTTTCTATTGCTGTTTCTACAAAATTTGTTTTTACTTCAAATCTTTCTTTTAAAGCTTCAATAACTTCATTTATAAGTATTTCCGGCGCAGAAGCTCCGGCGGTAATACCAATTGATTTTATATCCATCAGTGAGTCCCAGTTGATTTCTGTTGCTCTTTGAACTAACTGCGAGTTTTTGCATCCTGCTTTTTTTGCTACTTCCACGAGCCGTTGCGAATTTGAAGAGTTTGGTGCGCCAACTACCAAAAGTGCGTCAACGTCCGGAGCAATTTCTTTTACTGCAGCCTGTCGATTGCTTGTTGCATAACAAATATCTTCCTTGTGAGGGCCGACTATACTGGGGAAACGAACCTTTAGCGCTTCAACGACTGCAGCAGTGTCGTCGATGGATAAGGTTGTTTGGGTTACGTATGCAAGCTTATTAGGGTCACGAACCGTTAGATTTTTTACATCTTCAGTATTCTCGACGAGCAAAACACCTCCTTCAGGTAATTGTCCCATGGTTCCAATAGTTTCTGGATGCCCCGCATGTCCAATCATAACTATCTGAAGCCCATTTTCAAAATGTCTCTCTGCCTCGATGTGAACTTTACTTACTAAGGGGCATGTCGCATCAACAAAAATCATTTCGCGCTGTTGTGCTTCAAGTGGTACAGACTTGGGTACTCCATGTGCAGAAAAAATTATTGGTCTATCTACCGGCGCTTCGTTTACCTCTTTTATAAAAATAGCACCTTTCGATTTTAACTCATCAACAACATATTTATTGTGTACTATCTCATGTCGGACATAAACGGGTTTTCCCCATTTCTCTAATGCCATCTCTACTATTTGTATGGCACGATCAACACCCGCACAAAATCCTCGAGGTGCTGCCATGTAGATAGTTAATTGTGGATTGCTCATTTCGTAATGACCATTAAATTATTATCTTATAATATCTTTATGATTGTCATCGGTAAACCCTTATCTTTATAAATAAAAAGGGCTTAAATTCCGATATCAAATTAAAAGATTATATTTAAATATATTTTATTTAGTTTTCTGTGGCTAGCAACTTCTATATGATTTGATAAACTAAAATCCAAGTATATCATAATTGACAAGGAAAGACTTCTCTATGGTCATGTCCGCCTTTATTGCTCTCGGTAGTAATCTAAATCTTGAGGGTTTTTCTTCTCAAGAACTGTTGGAAGAAGCAATCAGAGAAGTCGGAAAAACAAACCTGAAGTTACAAGCAATTTCGCGCTTTTTTAAAAACCCTGCTTTTCCAATTGGTTCAGGCCATGATTTTGTAAATGCAGCGATTAAAGTTCGCACCCATGAAAATGCGCAAAATGCCATAGATCAATTACATGCTATCGAGAAAAAATTTGGGAGGTCTCGTGGGCAAAGGTGGGGAGAAAGAACATTAGATTTAGATCTGATAGCTTTTGGTGAATTTATTAAACCTAATAAATCTGTTTATTTGTATTGGCACAACTTAAAAAAAGAAAATCAGATACATGAAGCACCTTCCGACTTGATTTTACCGCATCCAAGAATGCATGAGAGAGCATTTGTTCTAATCCCCTTGTTAGACATTGCACCGAACTGGATACATCCAGTCCTTATGAAAAATACAAGTCAACTTTGTGACAATTTAGATAATGAAGATATTTCTGCACTAACCTGTATATAAATACTCTTGTGTTTTTGATCTTGTTCTACTAGAAGCTTAACTCTGCATAGATACAATTAGGAGAAGTACATGGCACGTGTCACAGTAGAAGATTGCGTAGATAAAGTTCCTAATAGATTTGAGTTGGTTATTCTAGCTGCACATAGGGCCAGAGAGATTTCTTCTGGATCATCACTTACTGTCGAACGTGATAACGATAAGAACCCAGTGGTATCTCTTAGAGAGATTGCCGATGAAACACAAACTGCTGGTGAGTTGCGTGAGCGTTTAATCGAGAGCAATCAAACCCAAATAGAAGTTGATCTCCCCGAAGATGATTCTATGGCGGTTCTAATGGGTGGTGGTGACGACAGTGACCGCGCTGGCGATGATGATATGAGCGAAGAAAAATTACTTCGTGCGTTGATGGCCGCTCAAGATAAAGGGTAATTTGAGGCCCGAGGGTCTGAACAATGTTAACTGCAGAAGAGCTTGCCACTCGAATACAACATTACAATCCTAAATCTAATTTTAAGATGATTGTAAATGCCCATAAATATGGGCAAATTAGGCATGAAGGTCAGTTTAGAAAATCAGGAGAAAAGTATTTTTCCCATCCTGTTGCAGTGGCAGAAATTTTGGCCGATCAGCAATTAGATGATGCAACAATCGTAACTGCTTTATTGCACGATACCATAGAAGATACGTCTTCGAGTAAAGATGAAATCAAAAAACAGTTCACCCCAGAAATTGCTGAGTTAGTTGACGGTGTTACAAAATTAACAAATATGCAATTGACCTCTACCGAAACAAAGGAGGCAGAAAATGTGCGCAAACTGCTTATGGCAATTGCGCAGGACGTAAGAGTAATTTTAGTGAAACTCGCAGATAGATTACACAATATGCGAACAATCAAATCGATGAATAAAGAAAAGCAACTTCATAAAGCTCGGGAGACTATGGAAATATATGCTCCTTTAGCTGGTAGAATGGGCATGCAGTCAATTAGAGAGGACCTTGAAGATCTTGCCTTCCGTGTACTTAATGCTGACGGCCGAGCATCAATAATAAGACGCTTTATTGTACTGCAAAAGGAAACTGGTGATGTTGTTCAGAGGATTACCGATGATATGCATTCAGAGTTAGAGGCATCTGGTATAAAAGCTAAAATCGAAGGTAGAGCAAAGAAGCCCTATTCTATTTGGCGCAAAATGCAAGAGAAAGCCCTTTCGTTTTCTCGCCTATCGGATATCTATGGATTCAGAATCATATGCAGAACTGATGAAGAATGTTACCGGGTACTTGGAATAATTCACAAGCGCTGGCGTGCAGTCCCAGGACGTTTTAAGGATTATATTTCTCAGCCGAAATCCAACGGATATCGGTCAATTCATACTACAGTTTCAGGTAGAAATGCGCGGCGTGTTGAAGTCCAAATACGAACGCAGCAAATGCATGATGTAGCTGAAAGTGGCATAGCCGCGCATTGGGCATATAGAGATGGGGTCAGAAGTGAAAATCCCTTTACTGTAGACCCGGTTAAATGGATCACGAGCTTAATAGAGGAGTTCAATACAGAGGAAGATCATGAAGCATTTCTAGAGGCTGTAAAGCTGGAAATGTACCCTGATAAAGTCTTTTGCTTTTCACCCAAGGGAGAAGTAATTAAGTTACCAAAGGGTGCGACACCGATTGATTTTGCATATGCAATACATACTCGCATTGGAAATTCATGCGTTGGCGCTAAAATAGATGGATTGCGTGCACCTCTTTGGACGCGACTACGAAATGGTCAGTCGGTTGAAATTCTTACAGCGATGGGGCAAGAGCCGCAAGCCACATGGCTTGAAATGACAGAGACTGGAAAGGCTAAATCAGCAATTAGACGTGCGTTGCGTGAAGCAGATCGTGATAATTATATCATTATGGGTCAACAGCTTTTGCGAGCTGCATTTGAGCATTTTGGAAAGAAAGCGACAGATAAAGCCTTAGAAAACGCAGCCAATAAACTTCGGATCAGCGATGTGCCAGAGTTATATGCTAGATTGGGAAGTGCAGAGTTACAGCCAAGAGATGTAATCAACGTAATTTTTCCGGATTTTTCGACAGCAAAAGAACCTGAAATTGATCAAAAGCTTGCAGTGATAGGCCTTGCTGAGGGACAGTCATTTAATAGAAGACCCTGCTGTCAACCGTTACCAGGTGAGAGAATTGTTGGAATTGTAACAAGCGGTAAAGGTGTTTCAGTTCATTCCATTGACTGTGCCACATTGGTCAGTTTTGAAGATAATATGGACTTATGGTTGGATTTGCACTGGCATGCTGGTAAGCATCCGTCAATTTATCCAATCACCCTAGAATTAACAATTAGTAATGATGCCGGTGTTTTAGGAAGAGTGTGTACAATTATTGGTGATCTGGGTGCGAATATATCGGACATGGAGTTTCTAGATCGCAAGCCAGATTTCTTCAAATTGATCCTTACTGTTGATTTACGCGACGTTGAGCACTTACATGCAGTATTATCAAGATTAGATACTGAGAATGCCGTCGCAACAGTATCACGCACTCGAAGAAGTGGAACTGATAGTGAATAATCTACTTGTAGGGCTTCATCTTGGTTTTTAAGAGGAGAGAAAAGCGCTCATGGCGCTCACTGCTTCAGTTTCTATTATGGCCGAAAGGTGGCTGGACCAGAGCAGCATTATATGTCAAGCATCGTTTGCACCGATTACCTGACAATCCGGAAAAAATTGCTAGGGGTATCTGGGCCGGCGTTTTTACAACTTTTACTCCTTTTTATGGGCTTCATTTTATAGTTGCAGGGACAATTGCTTTTATTCTGCGGGGAAATGTCTTGGCAGCCTTACTTGCTACATTTTTTGGGAATCCCCTGACTTACATTCCAATTGGAATTATATCGCTTCGCACTGGTGAATTTTTACTAGGAAGTAAAGGATTAGGTCATAATGGTGAAAATTTAGTATCTCTTTTTTTAAGTGCATTCTTTGACTTAAAATCTAATCTTTACTCTTTTATATTCGGTGGCACTGTTGAGTGGAGTGATCTAATAATATTTTATCAAGACGTCTTTTTCCCATATCTTATAGGTGGAGTTCTCCCAGGAGGTTTTGCAGCTACTATTTGTTGGGTGATTAGCTTGCCATTAATTCGTGCTTATCAGAATAGACGGAAAGGTAGATTACGTGAAAAACTGCGAGAAATTAAAGTGAAAAGCCCTAAATTTCGTAAAAAGTAAGTTATAAGATTTAACTTGGAGAATTTTATATGACTAAATTAACTGATGTCCGGCTTGGCGTGAATATCGATCATGTTGCTACAATTCGCAATGCTCGTGGGAGCAGATACCCTGATCCTGTAGAAGCAGCTGTTCTAGCTCAGAATGAAGGAGCTGATGGGATTACTGCACATCTGAGGGAGGATCGGCGTCATATTCGAGATGAGGATATTGATGGCTTAATATCCGCTTTGAACATCCCGTTAAATTTTGAGATGGCTGCTACGGAAGAAATGCAGAAAATAGCATTAAAGCACAAGCCACATGCAGTATGTCTTGTCCCAGAAAAGAGAGAGGAGAGAACTACAGAGGGGGGCTTGGATATTTTGAAAGATGAAACAAAACTTGATGCTTTTATTAAACCATTAAATAATGCTGGCTGCAGAGTTTCATTATTCATTGCTGCTGTGCCTGCTCAGGTTGAGGCAGCAAAAAGGGTTGGCGCGGCAGTAGTCGAGCTACATACGGGCGCTTATTGCGATTATTATTATGAATCAAAGCACTCAAACTGCGAAGCCGAATTTGAAAATTTAAAGAAGATGAGCGGTTACGCGCACTCTTTAGGTTTAGAGGTGCACGCAGGACACGGCTTAACTTTCGAAACTGTTGGTCCGATTGCTGCCTTTCCGGAGTTAAAAGAATTAAATATAGGGCATTTTTTAATAAGTGACGCTGTATTCAATGGCCTTGGTACTTCAATCAAAAAAATGAAAAAACTTATTGAAGAGGCTCGCAGTAGTTGATTGTTGGTACCGGTACAGACTTGTCCAATATTGATCGGATTAATAGGGTTTTAATTCGTCACGGAGACAGATTTCGTGATAGAGTTTTTACAAGTATTGAAAAAGCCAAAGCAAAAAGGCGAAAAGATGAGGCGGGTACTCTAGCAAAACGTTGGGCAGCCAAAGAAGCATGTTCTAAAGCACTTGGGACTGGGTTGCGTATGGGTGTATCTTGGAAAGATATGGCGGTAACTAATATTGATACTGGGCAACCGGTGATGATACTAACTGGTTGGGCAAAAAAGCGTTTAGAAGAATTGACCCCTGCAGGACATTTTGCAACTCTTCACGTTTCACTCACTGACGACTATCCTTGGGCTCATGCTATAGTAATAATCGATGCGCAGCCTTTGGCTTGACACAATCCCACCAAAATAGCATTAGCAAGGAATAGTTTAAGGAGCACTTGGGATGGCTAAACCCAAAAAGAAAGAAGGTTTTTTGGAAACCATAAAAACAATAGTATTTGCTCTTATTTTGGCTGGTATTTTTAGGACCGTATTTTTCCAACCATTTTGGATACCTTCAGGCTCAATGAAAGATACCCTCCTAATTGGTGATTTTTTGTTTGTTAATAAAATGTCCTATGGTTATTCATATGCATCTTGTCCAACTGTTAGAATAGCAGCAATTGGAGTTAATATTGACGCAGAAGATATTTGCGGCTTTTTGCGTGGTGGTAACAAGAGGATTTTAGGAGCAGAGCCTAAACGCGGTGATGTGGTTGTTTTTCGTCATCCTACAAATGGCCAGGATTATATAAAGCGATTAATAGCGCTTCCTGGTGAAAAAGTACAAATCAAAAATGGGTTAGTATATATCAACGAAGCTCCATTGGAAGTTATACCGGATGGTACTTTTGATGAAATAAAAGCCCCGCAAGGACCTTTTCAAAATATGCCGAGATGTGCAAATGAGGTGGTTGAGCAAAACGGTCTTTGTCAGAAAGAAAAATTTGTAGAAACTTTACCAAATGGATTTTCGCATTCTATTTTGAATTTTATGCGGCAAACAGTAGATGACACTCCCGTTTATCATGTGCCCTTGGGCCACTATTTTTTCCTGGGAGATAATAGAGACAATTCTAGCGATAGTCGCATATCTCAATCGAGAGGCGGAGTTGGTTTTGTACCTTTTGAAAACCTAGTCGGTAGAGCAGACAGAGTACTTCTTTCTTCCGCAGGAAGGTCTATGTTTGCCTTTTGGACATGGAGGAGGGATCGTTTTTTTGAGGCTATTGAGTGAAAAAATCTGTTGATATTGAAAGATTTGAGAAGCGCCTGGGTTATACATTTAAAGATCCAAAGTATCTTCTAGACGCGCTAACGCATCCCTCTTTTTCTTCAACAAGTAGATGTGACAATCAACGGCTTGAGTTTATTGGAGACCGAGTTCTGGGTTTAATTGTGGCCGAGGCTATAGCAAAACAGGATCCAAAGGCATCTGAAGGAAAACTCGCTCCTCGTTTTAATGCCCTTGTCCGAAAAGAAACCTGCTCGGGTGTAGCTCAGGAAATAGATCTTGGGTTGGTTTTAAAGCTTGGTCGTTCAGAGATGATTACGGGTGGGCGACGTAAAAACGCCGTGTTAGGAGATGCAATGGAAGCTGTGTTGGCTGCAGTTTATTTAGATGGTGGTTTTTCAGTAGCAAAAGACACAGTTTTGCGATTATGGGGAAAAAGAATTTCTAGTGTTGATTTAGACTCTAGAGACTCCAAAACCCGTTTACAAGAATGGGCTCAAGCTCGGCAACTTGAACCACCAGCCTATACCCTGATTGATCGTTCTGGGCCCGATCATTCGCCTATTTTTAATATACAAGTAGAATTAAAAACTGGAGAACAAACTTGTGCGAAGGCTGGAAATAAAAGGGATGCAGAGCAAGCAGCAGCAAAAATAATGTTAGCAATTTTAAAGGATAAAGAATGAAGAAAGCAGGCTTTGTGGCCCTCATTGGAGAACCAAATGCTGGAAAGTCTACGCTTCTCAATCATTTTGTAGGTTCGAAAGTTTCGATAGTTACTCACAAAGTTCAAACAACTCGGACCAATATTCGCGGTATTGTTATCGAAGGTAATTCTCAAATAGTATTTGTTGACACTCCAGGTTTATTTAAGCCAAGACGCCGGTTGGACAGGGCGATGATAGCTGCTGCCTGGGGAGGGGCAGCAGATGCTGATGTGATTATTTTGCTCGTTGAGGCACATAGAGGTTTAACAGGTGGTGTGGAACGGATCGTTAGAGATCTCTCTAGTTCTAGTAACGATAGGTTGGTTGTGCTTGCTATTAACAAAATTGACAAAGTTAATTCACCAGTGCTTTTATCTTTAACTAAGCGAATGAATGAACTGTTAAGTTTTTCAAAAACATTTTTAATTTCTGCTGACCGTGGATACGGCACAAAAGATCTGAAACTATGGTTAGCGGACAAAGTGCCAGATGGTTCATGGTTTTACCCTGAGGATCAAATTGCTGATCTTCCAATGAAAATGATTGCTGCAGAAATTATGCGTGAAAAACTTATCCTAAGATTACATCAAGAACTTCCTTATCAATTAACTGTCGAAACTGAAAATTGGAATGAGAGAAAGGATGGCAGTGTGAGGATTGATCAGATTATTTATGTTTCTCGTGCTGGCCATAAAGGTATTATTTTGGGAAATCGTGGCGAAACAATTAAGGCTATTTCCATTGCTGCGCGAGAAGAGCTTGAGAGTTTTATGGGTCGACGAGTACATTTATTTTGTCAAATTAAAGTACGTGAAAAGTGGCTAAATGAAGCCGAAAGATATGTCGAAATGGGTCTTGACTTCAATGATGGAAATTAATGGCACGGCTAAGGAGTAAAATATGGGTACAAGCGTACCTAAAAAGGTTAGAAATTCAAAATATTGCAGCATATGTTAGTGCTCACGGCGATGACAATTCGGGGGCTATTATAATAAAGGTAATAAAGATGGATGGATCGTCACAACTTTATCAAAAGACCTTTGATCTTCAAAATAATAGAAATGTATGGGTTAAAATTATGGAGGGCTCAGATATGGAAATAGATACTTTACTAGAAAAGCAAAAAGTTACTGATCCAGATATATGGGTGGTTGAAATAGAGAGTGCCAATGGACAAAATTACCTAGACGAGTTTTAAGTATTATTCTAGTTTTTTAAAATGGAATGGCGTTCAGTTGGGATATTATTAGCTACACGAAGGCATGGCGAAAAATCATTAATTATAGATACTTTTTGTCCAAGCTACGGAAGGTATTTGGGGGTTGTGAAAGGTGGGGCATCACGAAAGTTTGCACCGATACTTCAGGTGGGAGCACAGCTAGATCTAACTTGGAGAGCGCGATTACAAGATCATTTGGGCTCGTTTAAAGTTGAGTTAGTAAGGGCTCGTACCGCTCATGCCATGAGTGATCGAATTCTTGCGGCTGGCTTAAGGTCTGTTAGTACAATTTTGTCTGGAGTTTTACCTGAGAGACAAGCCTTTGATAAGTTTTATCGAACAACGGAGGATTTATTAGACCTTATCAATCAACCAAACATCTGGCCTTTGGCGTATCTTAAATGGGAATTGGAATTGTTAAAGGTACTTGGTTATGGACTTGATCTATCGAAGTGTGCTGTTTCCGGAACTTCCGAGAATCTTCGCTATGTATCACCAAGGACTGGGCGAGCAATTAGTGAACAAGCTGCTGGTGAGTGGGTTCCAAAGCTATTGCATCTTCCATCTGTTTTTTTAAAAGGTTCGGATAACTCAGATAGTATCATAGATGGTCTAAAACTAACGGGGTATTTTTTGACAAAAAAAGTTTTCAACGATTATCATTAAGATCGCCCGTTTCTGAAAGACAAAGATTTGTTGATTTGCTAAGTCAAAAAGCTTCTTCAGATTTTTAATGAGTTTTGTTTATCAGTATTATTGTAAAATTAAATTACGCCACTAGACAACTTCTTTGCTTTACCATACACACTTCGCACCTATGATCCTTTGTCGTATGTGCCCGGGTAGCTCAGGGGTAGAGCAGTGGACTGAAAATCCTCGTGTCGGTGGTTCAAATCCACCCCCGGGCACCATTTTTTTCGTAAAGATTTATCTAAATTAGTGGTCACACCCTTTTTCTAATCTATCAATGTTCGGTTAAAAACCTAGGTTTTGTCAAAGAGTGTATGACTGGGGTGTGACAAGATTATTTTAATATTTCATTATAATATTATATATCGCGCAGTATTTCCTGCTTCTCGCTATCATAGAGAACATTAAATGCCTATTGAGGGAAAATTAAACGGTAACCATTTATATACAAGGCTGAAGCAGCATTAATAATAAGACCAGTAAATGAAAAAAACTTCAATATGCTCTGGTTATGATGTTTCCGGACGGTCCAATGTTTTTTCGCACAGTTTGTTTACTGCGGCGTGTAGTAGGATCGTAAGAACCGCGAGTACGATCAGTGCACCAAACATCAAGTCTGTTTTTGCGCGTCCATTGGCCAAAAGCATCAGATATCCCAAGCCCTTTGATGCCCCGACCCATTCACCGATGATCGCTCCGATTGGCGCATAAACCGCAGCCAATCGCAGGCCGGATGCAAAGCCTGGAAGGGCAGCGGGCACCCGGATGTGCCACATTATGCGCGCAGGGGTGGCGCCCATCACCTTGGCCAGACCGATCCAGTCGCGGTTCGTGCGCATCAGTGCGTCAAAGAATGAGGACGTCACTGGAAAGTAGATGATGATCAGGGCCATGGTGATCTTGGACCATAGGCCAAAGCCTAGCCAAAGGGTCAAAATAGGAGCTAACGCAAACACTGGGACTGCTTGGCTGAATACCAAAATAGGGCGTACCAGCGCTCGTGCCGTTGGTGATGCTACTAGTCCGATGGCCGACACAAACCCAAGTGCTGCGCCCAAAGTGAGGCCTATGAGCACTTCGGTCATAGTGATGAACGCGTGTTCTGTCAACAGCGCGCGGTTTTCCCAGATTGTTTGCGCGACTAGAACTGGGGGTGGTAGAATGAAACGGGCGACACCCGTGGTCCAGATCACTGTCTGCCATAGCACCAACACCAAGCTTGTTGCCGCTATTCCTGCGCGCCAACCTGTCATTTTGCTACCACAAAGCCCGCCCAGGATGCATCAAAGAATTTGCACTCCAACATTACTGCCTCATTGAAGGTTTCAGTAACGTCCATTTGGGCTGCCGTATCGAGCGTATCCCAAGTCGCATCAAGTTGATCGCGCAAATAGGCTACGACCTGCGCAAATCCATCGCCAGAATGCAGGGTTATCCATTCCCCCAACCAAAAAGGCAGATCGTTTGCTCGATCCCTGAACGGGGTAGCCCAGTCAAGGTAAATCCATTCCGCAACCACGAGGACCGAAAGCATGATCTCATAACGCCCCGAGTGGCGTGCTTGGTCCATAAGTTTTTGGAATGCGATAGTTTCAGGTGCGGCTAGCGCGATTGGCGGGACCTCAAGCGCTTGCATTGATCGCAGGAAGTAGGTGTTCTCAGAGCTACAAATCAAACCTAAAAATTGTGCACCAGGAACAGCATCGACTAATTTGGGGGCATGCGCTATAGCAGAGGCAAGGAGGCGCACAAAACCTTCGATGAACTGATAGTCCTGCTGCAAGTATCCAGCCATCTTGTCGCGGCTTATCGTTCCATCCGCCAAGGCATTTGTGAAGGGGTGATGCGTCGCAGCATGCCAGTCATCTGCGACAAGCGATTTCAGACGTTGTGTGGCGCTCATGTGGGTTTCCTAAGTTGATCAAAAAGATTTGACTGAGCGCTTAGCACGTCCACTGCGTGTATATCGCGCGGGATAGGTGTGGTCGGAGCAGCGATTTCAACCAGTCCTGACGGCGTCATAATCAGGATCTTGTGACCTAATCTTGCAGCTTCATTGGGGTCGTGCGTGACTAACAGAACAGTGCATCCCCTTAACAGTTCGGCGGTTAGTTCTTGCATGTGTGCACGGGTCAAAGCATCCAACGCTGAGAAAGGTTCATCAAGCAATACAACGGCGCAGTTTTCCATCAAGGTGCGTGCTAAGGCGACCCGTTGGCGTTGGCCGCCGGATAAGGTCGGGGGTAATTTGTCGGCATGGTCCACCAGCCCAACCTGTGCCAGCCTGTCGTGTGCAAGGGTTCGATCGGGGCGTTCCCCTCGCAGCCGTGCGCCAAGTAAAACGTTATCCAAGACGCTCAGCCATGGCATTAGCAAATCTTGCTGCGCCATCATGGCAACGCGTCCTGGATCGCTCAGGTCTCCATTAAAGGAGACGCTCTCCGCTAGGCCCGCAAACAAGTGAAGCACCGTGGATTTTCCCACGCCACTTGCCCCCAAAAGGCAGGTCCAGCTGTTAGGTTTAAGGCTGAGGTCCAGATCCGAAAAGATCGGCGTCCGGTCGATTACCGCTGATCCTGTCAATCGCAAGGGCTGATTCACGGATCCAGCCCCATTTCCCAGAATTGGACCTCTAGCTGTGTCGCCATTGCAAACCGCGACTGAAGACTGGTCCAACGGGGGCTGGTTGCTGCGTCATCGCCAATGCGTCGTGCAACTGCCCCGTCTATCAGCGCACCGACATCTTGGCAGAGTTGCTGGTATTCGTCGCCAGCATAGGTGTTGATCCACTCAGAATAGGTGTCTGAAGTTTTAGTCGCCGCCAAATGGGTACCAATGTCCCCGTATCCCATGACACAAGGGGCCAAGGCCGCCAGCAAGTCCAGCAGATCACCGGAGTGGCCTGAGTCGAGCACGTATCGCGTGTAGGCCAGGTTCTCCTGCCGTTCCTGCGTCGCGAACAGCGTCGCTTCGTCTATGCCGGCCGCCGCGCAGGTTTTGATATGCAAGGAGATTTCCTCGTTAATCAACCCATTCACAGTACCCGCGGCAAGGCGCATTTCCTCGACAGTGTTTGCCTTGGTTACCGCCAATGCCCATGCGCGGGAAAAGTGGATCAAAAAGACGTAATCCTGTTTGAGATAATGCAGAAAGTTTGCTTGCGGCAGGGTACCGTCACCCAAACATTTCACAAATCTGTGGCGAGTAAAGGCTGGCCAGGCGGCTGTGTTGTCCCGCCAAGCCGTGAACGTAGTACCGTAAGTCATTCTGCACCCAGATCGACAGCTATCTCTGAAACCGGGCGCGTGCCTTCGACTAGGCCACTTTCGGCCAAGAACGCTTCTAACCGTGTGTATCGGCCTTCATCAAGTGCTTCGGGGCGCAAGGCAAAACGGGGCAGCGTGTCGACCCATGCCTTAGCATTCAATTCGTCGTTCAGTTCTGGCGCGTAGCCTTTGAACAGTTCCCATGATGCGCTGGGATTGTTTACGATATACTGTGTTGCAAGTTCTGTAGCTCGCAGGAAACGACGGGTTTGGTCTATGTCCATCCGGTCTGGGTTTGCGACATAGATTAACTCATCGTAGGTTGGCACGCCCTCTTCTTCGACATAGAAACAGCGTCCCTCAACGCCCTCAATCTCCATTTGGTTCAGCTCAAAATTTCGGTAGGCACCAATGACGGCATCGACTTGACCCGACATCAGGGATGGGCTGAGCGAGAAGTTTACATTGACCATCTCGACATCATCCAGTGTGATACCATGGCGACGCAACATTGCGCTTAAAACTGCTTCTTCGACGCCCGCTACAGAAAAGCCGATCTTGCCGCCCTTTAGTTGACTGATATTCTTAATGGGGCCGTCTTTCAGAACCAAAAGACAGTTCAGCGGCGTTGCCACCAATGTACCCACGCGTAGAAGCGGAAGACCTTCAGCCACGTGCAAATGCTGGCTGGGTTGATAACTTACGGCAATATCCCCTTGGCCAGCGGCCACCAATTTGGGAGGAGCAGAGGGATCGGCGGGAGGGATGATCTCGACCTCGAGGCCTTGATCTGCGAAATAGCCCAGCTCTTCGGCCACGATAATGGGGCCATGATCAGGGTTAATGAACCAATCCAGTAGCAAGGTTATCTTGTCTTGGGCCAAGGCGGGTGTCGTGACGCAAAGTGCCACTGCGGTTATAAGATATTTCATTTGGGTCTCCTTAATCTCCGAGAGCGAGAAGTTTAATTTCGCCCTGCCAGTTTTGTGAAAGCCGCTCGGCCGCCTGCCAGGCACGTAGGCCCGACCGACAGGCCAGAACGGCACGTTGGTTTTTTTGTGGAGTAAGGCCATGTGGACCAAAGTCGGATACAGCATGGCATTTAGCGTGTGGTAGATAGGGCCCATGTTCATCTTTCGCACGCAGGTCGATCAGAAAATCAGTCGCGGCGATGTCGTGCAGCGCGATAAAGGCCGGGTTGGGTGTAGGATTAGATGCTGTATCAAAGCGGAATCCACCGAACCTGAACGTGCAAGCATCATATGTGACAAGCTGTCCCAAACTCCTGTCGTCACCTGTTAGGATTGCCATGGCCATCTGTGCTTGAAGGCTGCCAATGACACCAACGCTCGGCCCCAGCACGCCATCAGTGGCACAAGACCCAAGATGGTCTGGCAGAGTTGGAAAAACCGCACGAAGCCCCGGTTTGCCACCGCTAAAGCCACCTACATAGCCGTCGCGACCTATAACACTGGCGCTGATAAGGGGTTGACCTCTCTCAAGACAGTGATCGGACGCCATATAGCTGACTGCGAAACTGTCTGCACAATCCAAGGTCAGTGTCATGCCAGCACAAAGGTTTGAAATGTTAGCTGGATCGACGTGCTGGTGAATCGGTTCAATGGTGGTGTCAGGGTTTAGTGCGGTCATCGCTTTTGCTATCACGTGGACCTTGGGTAGACCGATGTCCATTGCACGAAACACTGTCTGACGGTGCAGGTTAGACAGGCTGACGGTGTCTGCATCCACAATACGGATATGGCCCACACCCGCGCCCACCAGGTATTGCGTCACCGGGGCGGCCAGGCCTCCGGCCCCGATTACGAGAACTGATGCTCCTGTCAGCTGTTCCTGTGCAGCGCTGCCCAGAACTGCGGTTTGACGGCTGTAGCGTGTCATGCGCAGACCTCAAGCCAGTCCCTAATGCGGCCCTCTGGATCATCATGCAAAGTGATGTCAGTGACCGCTGAGATAATATCCGCACCTGCATCAAACGCCCCCGACGCGCGTGCGGTGCTCATCCCGCCAATCGCAACTAGTGGGATCTCTCGAATCAACTCTTTCCAAACGCCCAGCTTTTCAATGCCCTGTTCATGCCACTTCATTTTTTTAAGGATCGTAGGATAGATTGGACCAAGCGCTATATAATCAGGGTTTAACGCCATCGCGCGGGCCAGTTCGGCTTTATCATGGGTAGATATGCCAAGCTTAAGACCTGCTGCGCGAATCATATCAACATCGGCATCGTCAAGGTCCTCTTGGCCAAGATGAATCCAGTCGCAGCCTAGATCAATCGCCAGTCGCCAGTGGTCGTTGACCACCAGTATCGCTCCATTTTCGGAGCACAAATCGCGACCTTCGGTAAATTGGGCACGCAGGACATCTTGCGGCTGATCTTTGATACGAAGTTGCACAAGTTTGATTCCTAAAGGCAGCAAACGTCGTAGCCACGCCACATCGTCAAAAATTGGGTAAAAGCGGGGAAGCTTCATAGTATGGCCTTTCCAAAGACGGGTGTGGAAGGTGCAGCCATATCGCGTGGGTCAATCGCATCGGCATTAGAAGCCAGGGCACCTGCGTCTACTGCTAAAGAAAACGCGTGGGCCATTGCCACAGGGTCACCCGCGTTTGCCACTGCTGTGTTCAAAAGAACTGCGTCATAGCCTAATTCCATCGCTTGCGCCGCATGCGATGGTAGGCCAAGACCCGCATCAACGACTAAAGGAATGCTCGGAAAATGAGCGCGCAGACTGCGCAGCCCATATATATTGTTCAAGCCCAACCCGGTTCCAATGGGCGCCCCCCACGGCATCAAAACCTTGCAGCCGACCTCGACCAACCGCTCGCAAAGCACCAGATCCTCGGTACAATATGGAAAGACCTCAAACCCATCATCGGCCAGTTGTGCGGCTGCATCCACCAGACCGAAAAGATCAGGTTGTAAGGTATCTGCGTGGCCGATTACCTCAAGCTTAATCCAGTTGGTATCGAACAACTCGCGCGCCATTTGGGCTGTGGTCACCGCTTCGCGCACTGAATAGCAACCTGCGGTGTTGGGCAGCACCGCAACACCTAAGTCGCGGATAAGGGCCCAAAAGTCCTGCCCTGCCTGATCGCCGCCCGCCTCGCGTCGTACGGAGACAGTGGCAATCCCTGCGCCCGAGCGACGGAAGGCATCCGCAAGAATCGCGGGTGACGGGTATTGCGCGGTGCCCAGCATCAACCGGGATGTCACTTTGGAGCCGTAGAATGTTGGCATTTTATCCTCCCTGTCGGGGAGCGACGATTTCGACGCGGACCCCGTCTTGCAAAGTATGATCTGCCCTCAGAGTCTTGGGCACGAAAGCCTCGTTGACTGAAGTCGCTACTGTGGCCTCGCCTTTACCAAGTTCTTCCAGCAGCGCCGCCAGCGTGGGCGCACCTGTCTCAAGTGTTTCACCGTTCACAATGATCTTCATACCATACCTCCGGTATCTTACCTTCCAAAACCAAATCTGCGGTCATCTGCGCTAACGCAGGTGCCAGCAAGAACCCGTGCCTAAATAGGCCATTTGCATAAATTCGATCCCCAATCCGCCGAATGCGTGGTTGGTTGTCAGGAAAAGCGGGCCGCGCATCGACGCCAATCTCCAACAGTTCCGCCTCGCCAAAAGCGGGGTGCAGGGCGTAGGAGGCGTTCATCAGCTCCATCACCGATCGAAGCGTTGCACGGGTGCGCTCACCCGTTTCGATCTGTGTTGCACCCAACATGAACACGCTGTCCCCACGTGGTACGATGTAGAGCGGGAACCGCGGATGAAGTAGCCGCACGGGACGCGAGAGAGAAAAGTCCGGGCAGCGGACAATCAGCATCTCGCCCTTTACTCCGCGCAGATCAGAGAGGGTGTCACGCGCCGCAAGACCACGGCAGTCAATCACTTGACCTTTGATCTCATCGCTAAAATTTACGCCTTTTTGATTTAGCCGCGTATAAAGAGCGCTCAGGGTTGCGCGAGGATCAAGATGCCCCTCATCTGCTAAAAACAGCGCCTTGGAGTACCGGTCCGCCAAATGCGGCTCAACCGCGGCGATCTGCGATTTTGATAGGTGCGTCGCGGTTGGTGCGCGGCGCGCAAAGGTCGCCAGATCGCTTTGATCACGGCTGAGGGCGACAACAACCGTGCCCTCGTAATTAACCACACCTCCTTGGCTTTCCCACCACGCTGCGGCTTTGCGGCCTTGGCGCGAAATCTCTGGCTCAGCGACCACCCCTTCGCAATCTGGTGCCAGCATGCCGCCTGCCCACCACGAACAAGCGTGATCGCCCGGCGGTCCTTTGGGATCAACGAGCGTGACCCGTGCATCCCGCGAAGATAGTTCTGCAGCCATGGCCAATCCACAGACACCGCCACCAATGATCGTGAAAGGGCCAGTCATTTCCAAAGCCCGTGAAAGTGGTGAACAGGTCCTTGGCCTTGCCCAACGTTCAACTCATCTGCATGCAGAATTGCCTGGTGTAGCCACGCGTGAGCACGCGATACTGAATCACCTAATGCCATGCCCTGCGCCAAGCCTGCCGCAATGGCAGAGGAATAGGAACATCCAGTGCCGTGAGTGTTACGGGTATCCACGCGTTGAGCCGAAAAGTCCTGAGTTCCAGTTTGGGAGAAAAGGTGGTCGGTGCAGGTTCTGCCGTCTGCATGTCCGCCTTTAATCAAAACGGCACCGACGCCTAGAGCCAGAAGTGCCTTCGCCTGCTTCTCGGTGCTGCCCTCGCCGACTAGTTTCACAGTTTCAGGCAAGTTGGGTGTAAGCAGGGTAGCGCGCGCAAAGAGCGAAGACTTCAACGAATGTATAGCGCTATCAGCAAGTAACGAATCGCCTGATTTTGCAACCATCACAGGATCAAGTACAATAGGACCTTGATAAACTGCCAGCGCATCCGCTACTGCTGCAATCAGCGATGGTGTCCCAAGCATCCCAATCTTGACTGCGTCAATCTGCATGTCGTCCAAAACAGTTCTAATTTGTGCTGCAACAACTTCCTCCGGGATAGGATAAATGGCTGTAACGGCTTTGGTGTTTTGTGCAGTCACGGCCGTCACAACGGATGCACCATAAACATTCATTGCCGAAAAAGTCTTGATATCGGCCTGAATACCAGCGCCTCCGCCTGAGTCTGAGCCAGCAATCGTCAAAGCCTTAGCGACCATGTCATAGCCTTTTAGTTTAGGGTTCAGGATGACAAAGGGAGCGCAGGTTATAACGGATGCTAACTCCGTAAGCTGTTCCCTCCGCCGGTCCTAACCGGTTCAGGTTCAATGGGTGTGCAACTTATGCATCTCAGCCCAGTCTGGGCACCCCAACAGATTTGTACTCATTATAAGTTGATCTCGCAGACGCGTCAAATGGATAAAAAAATTTCAGGTGATCTATTCTGAATGTTTCTTAAATTGAGTTTGGAGAGATGTAATTGGCCACAACACTAAGTGTTCAGTTACGCCTCACCACACGGCTGTTTATCGCCGAGACAGATTAATGCATATTTATTTCACCTGCTAACTTATTAATTTGCCCGGATAGCCAAGGGGTGGCGCTGTGGACTGAAAATCCTCGTGTCGGTGGTTCAAATCCGCCCCGAGCGCCATTTTATTTAGTAGATATTCGAGCAAAAGGCAGCGACACTTTTGCATAGAAACTTAAAATAACTTTTTGTTTGTATCTTTGAGGAAAACGTCAATAGATAGGAAACTATAAATAAGACGAGAGAATTGTCAGTTAGGGAAATGGCTTTAATTCTTTGAACCTCAATTATAAATATACTGGAGGTATAAAGCAAAAATGAATATAAAAAATGCAAGACTATTTAAATCAATGCGTGAAAATACGATTAAAGCATTTAAAATTTACGTGCATAGTGCAAGCACGTCCTACTTTCTACCCAAGCTATGTAGGTTTATAAATAAACGGCTTTATCCCATAGGTTTGGGATCAGCACTTAACCGTTACGATAATTCATTTACGCTGTATTCCTCATCTGCAGATAAAAGGCTCTACTCTTATTATCAGAAAGAAGAGAAATTCATTAACTTTGGATCTGGTGCATTTTTTCACAGCCGTTGGAAAAATTATGATTACCCAGGTCAATCACCTTATTATCAATCCATTCAGGGTAAGAAAGACGAAGATTTTATTTCGATTGATTTGTGTGAGAAAGATTTAAAGGTACCAGAGGGCGAAAACAGTGTCGCATTAATTTACTGTTCCCATACACTTGAGCACTTAGATAAAACGTCTTCACATCGGTTTCTAAGTGAATGTTTTCGCATACTTAAGAAAGATGGTGTCATGCGAGTAGCGTTACCAAACACAAAGAATGATTTCTATTTAATGCGATTCTTACATTCTCAGAGTACGGTAGATAAAATTTTAAATAATAAATATATTTTAGAGGCGACTTCTCACGTCTTAGCAGATACAGCTAAGTTAGACTTTGATGAAGTGGTTAAGTTGCTTGAAAAATCACAATATAAAAGTGAGCTATTTTACAATAATACTATTGAAAGATATCCAGAAATGGCTGTTTTTGATGGGAAAAATCCGGAAAGGCATATTAACTACTGGGACCTTGATTTTCTTTTCGAAACTGCAAAAGAAATTGGTTTTACATGCGTCATTCCAGCTTATCAAGGATCTTCCGTTGCCCCCCCTTTCACTAATTTGCATGTGTTTGATACTACTGAGCCGCATATTGCTTTCTATGCTGATATAATTAAATAATTCAGAAAGGCGGTTCTAGCAGGCTCGTAGGTTTTGCTCTTAACAAAATGGATGTAATTATAGCTATTGCGTTTTAGCGTTTTGCCCTTGATAGATACGAAATTATGATATTATTTAGCCATTTCACTTATCGCGCACTATTTATATCCAAAGTTCAATTGAACGTTCACTGTTCTATATAATGAAAACGGCTTGCTCAAGTCATAACTCTATGGGACATCTTCACTTGCGAAGACCCCTGGGGGTTGAGTTATGGAAAGTGCAAAAACTCTATCAAGTGATGTTTTTGGCTTCAAAGAATTTCGACCTGGGCAGGGTGAAATTATTGGTTTGGTTGCAAGCGGTGAGAATGTTTCGGGAATCATGCCGACGGGCGGTGGAAAATAGTTATGCTTTTAATATGTCTTTTATGAGAAAAAATCTAATGCGTTAAAATACAACTACCTCTTAACAAAATGGAGCGCATTTACTCTTAGGTTGCGGAAATTAGAAATAATTTTGCTCGCAGACCTGAGTGTTAGACAACTTTTTCTCTGATTTTAATTTGGGAAGAGGTAGTTCAGTGGTGGCAGGTGACCCTTGTGACTAACGAAGTGACTTAATTGCTGCTGCGGAAATCGCGGAAGTTGCTGTAAGACCTTTAAGAGATGCTCGAGCTGCAGCGTTTCCCATTTGGATTGCACGTTCGGGCCCCCGACTTTCATGTATGCCGTACAGTAAGCCCGCGCAGAATGCATCACCAGCGCCAAGATTACTGGCAATTTCTTCTGGTCGAAGTAGTTCTACCTCGATGACAAACAAATCTCTGTTGGCATCCATCCAGACAACTCGTTCAACGCAGTGAATTATAACAGCCTTTCTGACACCTAAGTCTAGCATTTCGTGCGCCATTTGGGTAAGAGCCTCGACGCTGGTTAAGGTTTCTTCATCTACCCTAGTACCCGTTGCCTGCGCAGCTTCAATTTCATTTGATATAAGGAAATCGACGAAAGGGGCGGCACTTTCAACAATTCGTGAAAACTCTGGATGGTGGATTGAGACTAGGTCTACGCAAGTCACTAAGCCTGCATTTTGAGCCCTTTTTAGAACCTCTGCAGCGTTCGTCGAATTATCATCTATTATTTGGTCGAGGTTGCGTAACAACGTAAGATAACCGAGATAGAAGATTCGGGCAGATGTACCTTTGAATGTTCCTTCAGGGAAATCGTTAATGTTTAGTGTATCGTTAGCACCACCTTGATAAAAAAATGTTCTGCTTTGTCCCGCCACCGACATTACGTGAGTATGGGCTGTTGCAACTTCAGTCTTAGATATTAGTCCGGAAGTTGGGAGACCAAGACGGTTGCATTCCTTTAGAATGAACGCACCATATTCATCTTTGCCAATAGCTCCCATGGGATAGAGTGGCAAACCAGTTTCAAGCTTTGCAAGCGTTGTGATGACGTTGGCGGGTCCACCTCCAACACCGCGGGC
>Ga0160422_10000199_pt1 | contig 35087 bp, 24 predicted proteins | sample Fk160mmetaG_FD_108192 | JGI IMG/M metagenome (GOLD analysis project Ga0160422, IMG submission 108192) | Marine microbial communities from the Central Pacific Ocean - Fk160115 60m metaG | ecosystem: Environmental > Aquatic > Marine > Oceanic > Photic zone | place: The Central Pacific Ocean... | reverse complement strand
TCTGCACGACTTGAGGCCATGTTGAGTGCAAGCGGTCGCGCTGCAAACGTCATCAACGCGGGTGTTCCAGCGTACACCATTCAACAATCCGCAGTGTACTTGGACGAAGAGGGTCCTCGACTGCAACCCGACGTGGTGCTGGTGTACCACCAAACCAATGATTTCTTGCCGAGCGGGGGAATCGATGTCCAAAACCCCTTGGTTCGATTGACCGCAAATGATCGCGAGATGATCAATCGGCGGCGACCTCTCGCACCGCTGCTGACCGTGCTGTTCAAGAGTCGTCTGTATCTTGCACTTCGGAATGGCTTCTTGAGCTTGCCGACCTCACTTCCTGACGCCGCGTCCATTCCCAACGGGCCCGTCCGCGTGCCCACCAAAGATCGGGTGGCTGCGCTGGACAGCATGCTCCAGAGCGCAGACTCCGTGGGAGCGCTCCTTGCGATTGTACAGCCGCTCTACGCCATCGATCACACGCAGGACACTGTGCTCCGAGACTGGTGCGCGCGGAACCACCAATTGTACATCGAGACTGCAGACATCCGCGCCCAACTCGGCCCGCGACTTCAACAGTGGTTCTTTCCCGATGGGGTGCACCCCCGACCGGCTGCCCATCGCCTAATCGCCGAGCGCATCGCTCAACGACTGCCTTAGTCGCGGGTCACCGTCATTCGAGCGCGTGTCGCGACGTCATCCAATCGAGATGTGGCACCATCCGGCCATTGCACCTCGATTCGCTCGACTGTGTCCATCGCACCGAGCCCGAAATGAACCTCAGGGGGTCCACCGCTCGAGAGGCTGGACGAGCCCGCTTCAATCACTCGAGTGTGGCGAGTCTCGCCATTTACAACCCTCACCTTTGCGCCCACGGCGTACGGATTCAAGCCTTCCTGCCTCAGCTTGATGGCAATCCAAGCGGAGTCGTCGCATCGGCTGATGTGAATTCGCGTGGGGCCCCACAAGTCTCGTTCAATCAGATCAAGAAATCCGTCGTGATTGAGATCGACTGTCAGCAGACCCCTTGAAATCCCATCGTGGTCGAGTCCCCAATCCGGTCCAACATCGGAAAACTGGCCGTCTTCGTCCTGAACATACAACGCATTGGGTTGGTGCACACGATTCATGTTTAGCATGTCCCCGATCACAAATTCGGGCATCGGACCCATGCTCACTTCGTCGGGCGGCAGGAGACCGTATGCAACGGGCATGTCCAATCGACCGTCGTTGGTGAGATCCGCAAGCAGGACCCCCCATCCTACCTGCTGCTGCGATGTGGCCGTGACGCCCCGCGAGGCCGCAGCTTCATAGAAACCACCGCTTCCATCGCTCAACATCATGTGGGTGGTCCACGCCTGCACCACCACATCGAGGGCGTCGTCACCGTTTAGTTCACCGACCGCGAGCCCCATGCCCTCGACTTCAAGATCGAGGCCCACCCGTGGGTCTGCATCCGAGAAACCATACCCGGTGTTCTCGAGGTACCGCACGGGTTCCGCCCACGGGTACTCAAAGCGATAGTCGTTGACCGCCATCAGGTCGAGATCCCCATCATCGTCGAGATCCCAAAAACCACTCGCGAAGGTAAAGGCTCCGGCTGGGTCCATGCCTCCAAGCCATTCATCTGCGTTGGAAAATTGCATTAAACCGTCGTTAATCCACAGGGAGTCGGCGTACATTTCCGTCGGCGCCACAGGGGGAACGGCAAGCCAGTCCTCGCTCCAATTGGAGTAGTTCGCAACAAAAACATCGAGGTCGCCATCCCCATCAATGTCACCCCACGAGCTGCCGTGAGACAGTCGCCCTTGCTGGGCGAGCCACTCCCCATCGGCCTGCGAGAAATGACCCGTACCGTCATTGATAAGAAGCCGATTCGCGCTCAGCGCCACGGCCACAAAAATGTCGAGGTCGCCATCCCCATCGGCATCCACTGGCGTGGCGCCGACCCCCACATCCGATTCGGGTGGGAGCCGCCCGGAGCTCTCATCCTCAAAGCTCAGCCCTGGCCACCCCATATACAACTGGTCCCCATCGGCGTTGGGCATGAAAATGTCATACCACCCGTTCCCATCGAAATCCGCGATGGCCATTCCCGCACCGCCGTACAGCGACCAGAGGTTGGCTTCCCCATTTTGGTTTCGCCAGTCGCCAAAGGGAGTATGGAGACGCATGGGTCCTGCCGACTCGCGAAGCGCGGGATTGTCACACGTCACCGGTTCCGATACCGCAGACACTGGGACCTCAACGGGAGGCTCGGGGTCTCCTGTGTCGTTGGTCGGCAGCCCCGTATCGACGGGTGGGGTGTCTTCCTCCGGAGTTCCTGTCTCACCAGCGGGCGCCGAGGGTGAATCGGTGACCGTGGTGTGCCGCGATTCCTTCACGGAACTGCACGCAATCGCCATCAACAGCAACAAGAACATCCGGCCTCCTGCCATCACGGTACCACCCACATGCCGAGTTGGCGGCTTCCTTGGCTTGGTCCATAAGTCGATGTCAGTTGACGAAACGCTTCTCGGTTACGGCTGGGTTCGTGCAGCAGTATGTACCGAAACCCTGCGCTGCGAAGCGCCGATGGCTGGTCAATCAGGCGCGCAATCCTCTCGAGTCGAGGTTGACCGATGACCACCATATTTCGCGCCAAGACCGTGGTGTCTCGCCCGTGAATCAACTGCCCGAGTAGGCGACGCTCTCCTTCTGTGTCAAGGTGGCCGAGGGGCAACTCAACCACAGACCCTTCCACCGGATCATCGGCCATGGCCTGCATGATGGCCGCGTGAGGAATGGCTCGCAACATACGAGGCCACAAGGTCGAAGTCTCTCGAATGTTCTCTGCAGCATTCAGTCCGGCTACGAGCGCCGCAACGGCCCATGCATGACGCGGGATCCGCCGACACCCCTCACACAGAACCAATGCGAGCCCAAGAGCAGCCAGTTGAGCAAAACGGTAATACATGCCGCTCTGGACGATGGGGTATCCCGTCCACTCCATCAGCTGTGCCGGCAGCACCCACCTGTATCCCAGCGCGTTGATGGTGGGCCCAAGTGCACAAATGGCGCCCACTGCGAGCAATGAAATACCCAACCGTGCCGACCACCGCGCCACCACGAGGGACGGTATGGCCGCAAGCAGAGCCACCACACCAATGCCCGAAACATTGTTGATGGCAGACTGAATGCCGTCCCATGGACCGGTTGCGATCGCCAGCGAACCCATCGTCGCAACCGGACTGAGGGCCGCCGGGTGATTCAGTCCAGGTACGGGAGCGGCTGGAACAAGCCCAGCGGTTCCCGTGACCTCAACGGTATGAACCAGCCAAGGGACGGCTAGGCCTGCCGCAACGGCAACAAGCGACACAACCGCTCCGACCCCCCCCATGCGAGTGCGACCGGCGCGCAGGACCACCCAGACACCCAAAGCCACAGGCACGATTAGTCCAACAGACGGCGACGTAAATCCGGTCACCACCGATGCGATCCATAGGGCAACAACTCGCCGCATCGTGAAGCCCGATCGAACACCTTTATCGGCGATCAACAGAATCCAAGGGAGACACCACAACTGCATTTTGGCGAGCTGTCCATTTGCCAGAACCCCGAGCGCGAAAGGACTGAGTGTATAGACCCACGCCGATGCAGAAGCGACCCACGGATCGGCTCCCGAAACGCGCTCGAGGAGAGCGGCTGTCACCCGAGCAGTCAGCGCAAAGCCCAGCGCCATCGCGACCCACATTGCGTATCCAGTGTCCATCACCCACGAGAGCGGTGCCGCAACCAGAAGCGGAGCCCACCCTATCAAGCGAAGATGAACCGGGTCTGGTGCCCCAATTCGGCGGGTCCATCCCGACCATGATTCTGCACCGCTCATCATCGCGGCGACCTGATCGACGGCCCACACATGGCCAGGGTGAAACCCCCCACCGACCGAGCCGGTTGCCCAGCCGCTGTGCAGGCCCACCAAAACCGCCAGTACGATGACTCCTTCGATCGCCAGTACGCGCCGGTTCATGGCGTCACTTCCGGTGTTGATCGCTCTTCTTCGGCATCGGCATCTTTCCTCACACGCACCCACCACAAGCCCATCAGAATCACCGCAGCAGCCCAGCCCAACCCGATAATCTTTCCGCGGCGGCTGCGAACTTCTGGAGAGTGAATGTCCATGGCCCGCAGTACAGGCAGCGCCTCTCCAGCCGAATCAAGGCGAAAGCTGAGGCGGTCTTCAGCACCCTCGATGGGCACCACCGAGCCGGACCACAGCTCTCGATTGACACCTTCATCGATTGCGATCAGGCGCACATCTTGGGGCCCGCTCACCGCGAGATTCTCCCGGAGGGTAAAGAGTCCATCTTCATACTGCGCGCCCGGCACCGTCCCCTTGTCCTTGAGTTCCATCAACTCCCCCGCACCCACATCGAGGAAATAACGAGCCAGTTCCTGATCCCGATTCATGAGAACATCAACCCGCAGCGGCCACACCAGCGATGTGTTTCCGACTGGACCGCTGAATCGAGACGCTGCGCCCCTTGGCATCGGCCGCTTCGGCGTATCGGCCGCAATCGGGTATACCGTGACCCCATCCCCTCGATCCGTCTCAGAAACCCCATCGTAGCCACGCAAAGCGTCCTGAAATCGGACCGCATCGGACTGTGCGATCCAGTCGTAGTGAATGGCGAGAGCGGTGTACTCGAGGCTCCGAAGCCGCGAGAAGACACTCGGTACATCGCCTTCATACAGCCGATTTACAACCCAAGACGAAAGCGCCACACGTGGATTCGAGTCGGGACCTACCGATACACAATCGTCGGCGATGGGCCGACCGTGCTGGGTCTGGTACTGACACAGAATCGCGTTCATCCACGAGTCCACCTCACGGCTGATGGATGTTCCCTCGCCGACAAGATCAAACACCGCTCCAGAAGCCTCCTGATACGCACTCGGGGCTTCTACCGGTCGGAGCACTTGGCGGGCCGGGAGCCGCACTGTGACGATCATTTCAGCCAAGACGAGGCCGCCAACCAATGCCGCTGACTTCCACCCCAACCGAGCCAACACTGCGTGCAATCCCACAGCAGCCAGCGCGGAGAGCGGAAGAATGGCCGCCCACATGATTCGCCCGGGAAACCGCAGGAATCGAACCTCTGGAATCGCCCAAAGCGGCGCAAATATCGACGGGACGCGGCCCTCGTCGGGGGCAATCCCCAACGCCCACTCCGGTCCCATTGCAACCAACATCGCACAGAGGGCTGTGACCATGAGCGTCCTACCAAAACGGGCCCCAGACCGTACACCGACAACCGCGAGAGCCACCATTAAGCTCGAGAGCGCGAGCGCCCACGAGTGATGGGCTCGATCGGCTTCCGCCGTTGCAGGACCAATGCTATTGAGCGACAACGATCCCATGCGGAGGGTGTCCATGGTTGCATGGTTCGCGCCCGGAAGGTCCACGCCCGCGAACAACTGCACAAACGCTGCGCACGCTGCGATGCCCGCAACAACGGCCACCGCCAACGGTCGACGATCAGAGGTCCGCATGAGCCCGGCTGAGCCCAAGCCGATGGCCACGATTCCTGCGCTCAGGCCGAGGTAGCCGCTGCTGAACAACGCAGCCGCAAAACACAGACCGGCCAACAGACCGCGGTCCCATGTTGCCTGCGGTTCAGCCGCGCGCACGAGATACATCGCCATCAAGGGCATCCATGGATTGACGACTTGGTAGACGTGCCCTTCCAGAAGCGCCGCTGCGACAAGTCCAGACCCCGCAAACAGCAGACCGGCCAACACGTGCGTTGGGGCCTGGGCGCCCAGCGCGCGCGCAAATCGCGATGCCGCAAAGCCACAAGTGGCCACGCCAACAATGGCGAGCATGCTGTGCACGGTTTCGGGCCGAGCCGAGCTCCCCATCCAAGAGAATAAAATGAGAACCCACGAGTCGATGGCAGAATAGGTCACGCCGTCCGGCCACCCCGTAAATGGATCCAGCAGATCGAGACCCAGCCTACCGGCCGAATCGATGACCCAGGTCGTGCCCAGCGCGTCGAAATGACGGCCGATAACACCGCCTTCAAACAACACTGCTGGCCACGTCCACAACGCAGCAAATCCAAGCCATCCCGCCAACTCGTACGATGGAGGAAGTTCAATGGAACGAGAGGGAAGCTGAGAGCGGGCCAAGGCTTTTCGACCCAAGAGCAACACAATCAAGGTTCCAAACACGGCCCACACGGCCGTTCCGATGGCCCCGCGCTCTTGCTGATTCCGCATGCTCGCAGTCGTTACGGATCGGCTGAGCCTCCACGCGGCGTCGTCTCCACCCGTTGACATGGCGAACGAAACAGTGGCATCGCCGCGCGGCATCACCTCGAGACTTTGGGAAACTCGACGCGGCGGTTCCGCATCGGTTCGCCAAATTTCAACCCCGACGGCGCGGGCCTGATTGCCCGAGAATGTGGCGCGCCACACACCCCGTGTATCAACGGACATCCCGGCCCGATGCTCCTCCCCAAACCATCGGACCCGTGCCTCCAGCGTGCCTTCTTCGTCAGACTGAAGCGCATTGTCTTCGGTCGCCACTTCAACGGTCACCGTTACGGCTTGGGCAACCAACGGACAGAACAACAGCAGCACCGTCAGTATGGCAGCCCTGATACAGTGAAGGGCATGAGACGAACCCCATCCCGCCGCCGCGTCCGCTTTGCGCTGGGTGTGATCTTCGCTGCTGCACTCCTCGGGTTGGCCGAAGTGGGATCGCGATTGGCCGGTGTCACGCCCGCGTACAAGCCCGATGCGATGGGCCAGTGGCGGATGACACCCAATTTGCGAGCGCACCGCATGACCGGCATGCGGGAGCCCCACAACTTCGCCATATCGACCAATGAAGACGGGTTTCGCACACGAGCGTCGCCTGCACGCTCCGCTGAGCGCACACGCGTCGTCATCATGGGCGACTCGACCGTGTTTGGATGGGGCGTCGAAGACACAGAGGGCATCGCTGAGACCGCAGAGGCTGCCCTCGCGGCCCGCGGCATCCACTCGATAGAGGTGCTCAACTTCGGCCAACCGGGGTACTCCACAGGGATGGCCGGGTGGCTCTTTGAGGAAGCTGTGGCTGCCTACGAACCCGATCTCACGATCGTGTTCGTCTCGATGCATGACTTCAACCGCAGCCTGATATCGGACGTCGAACGCGTTCATGGCGCCGCCAGCCTGACCGCCTCGGTGCGCAGCATGTTGGTTCAGCATGTGGCCCTCTACGAGCTGCTCCGGCGCCAGTTGTTCCCGCTCGCGGACAAGGCACAGATTCTGCCGCATGAAGCCAGCAGCGAGGCGCGAGTCGAACGGGTGTCCTCCGCGGAACGCGTTCAGGTCCTCAATCGCATGCGAACCATCGCCGCGGAGTGGGGTGGCGACATCGCGATGGGCTTTCTGCCGTTTTACGCAGACTTCAGTGCCCAGGCTTCTGCGGGTACGACGCGCCCGGGTCTTGCAGAGGCTGCCCTTTGGTCTTCGACTCATGATCGACCCTTGTTCGATCTCCGTCGATGCTGTTCTGGGTCGCCCGATGAACGCACCTTTCCCTTCGATCATGGGCACCTCAATGCCCTCGGCAATCGCGAAGTGGGAGAGGCGTTGGCGGATTCGCTCGCGGCTCACTTAGTCTCCCAAGGTGAGGGAGACGCTGGGGGCTGACGGCGTGGCCTGCTGCCGCACCGCGTTCGAGTCTGTGTCAACCGCCTCAACCACCACAGCATCGATGTCCTGGCGAACCTTCAGTGAGAAGGCCTTGGGCTCGGGTACCCGAGCGCTTCCCACTGTTCGACCCGCCGAGTCTGTGAGTCGTACCGTATAGGGGGGCACTCCGCCCGCAACAGCAATCGACGTTGTCCATGTTCCCACAGGCGGCGCTGCTGTTTGTGGAGGGAGGTCGCCGATACCGATGCCCTCCGCCCGCGGCGGCCCCGGCTCACCGCTCGGCGCGCTTTGCGGCGTACCGATGGCATCCAAACGGGGTGGCCCACGCGCCTCCATCGCTTTTCGAGCGTTCTGCATGGCTTGCTTCTCATCGGGAGACAATTCAAACAGGCTCACTTGGGGGGAACCCGCACCCGCATCGTCGGTCCACTGCGGGTTCGGTACGTCCTCTATCCCCAGTTCAGGTAGCGCTACGCCAGCGGGAATTGACCGTTTTTCCGGCCAACCGATGGACGTCAGTGTCGACTCGATGGCAGCCGCCAAGACCGCGTGTCCCAGCGCAGTCGGGTGCATTTTATCCCACAACAAATCGGTGGCCTCAACGCCATCGACCATCGCCTCCGTGTAGGCCGACGTCACGTCAACTACCGGAATGCCATGAAGTTTGGCAAGCGCATCCATCGCATCAAAGTAAGGACTCCATGCAGGCGGTGGACCATCGTGTGCCTCTGAAAGCAAAAAGGAGTTGGTGGGCTTTAAAAATACGGCGCCAATGCCCCGCTTGGAAGCCTCCACAAGAACACCGTGGTGCAATTCAATCCACCGATCGAGCGGAACCCTTCGAATTTTCCCTTCCGGCCACCCATCTGCACCGTTCCAAACAATGATCTTGCCCTCGTTTGTCGGAGACACCGCGCTAATTTGCGCAGCCACCAGCTTCACGAAGGCCGAACGGGTGAGGGGGTTTTTTCGTGCAAACTCCGCCGACACCAACAAGTCTTCATCATGGAAGGTATCCCATGTGTTGTCGGACCAAACGTTGCACAGCACCAGCAGATCGGGCTCCAAGTCCCAGATGATCTCATCCAGCGCAACGGCATGCTGGGCGATGCTGTACCCGGCCACACCCGCATTGACCGAGTCTGCATCCATGCCTTGTTCTCGCAGCATGCGCGTCAGTTGAACATCAAAGGTCTCCGGATCGTTAACACCGAACCCATAAAACGATGAATCTCCCAAACTGATGATTCGAACCCTTCCTTCGGGTTTGGGACGCTCGGGCATTGGGCCCCTAAACCCAAGTTCATTGATGTTCGCTTGGCTGTCTTCAGCATTGGGTTTGACGCCGGGCGCCATGCCCCAAAGCCGGGTTGGATGGCTTGTCATTAGACCATCCGCCCCGCTGGGCCCGCCCCATCCGGGCAGTTGTGGACGCTGCGAGGACGCCCACAGTTCGAGCCCCACCGCGCCACAGACAAGTCCGGTCACAAGCGCGATCAGTCGCGCCCCGAGCGGCAAGTTGTGCCAACGACTGAACACGCAATGTCCTCCAAACGGATCGCCCAAGGATAGCCGGTGCCGTAGAATATCATTGCATTCGAGGTGACCATCGAGGTCCAGCGTCCGTGGTTGTTTGTGTCGTGCGCGTACCTTCTCGGTACGGCAGTCTTCCTGTGGCCCATGCCAGGAGCCATCGACTCGGCGATATGGGGCGATCGATTTGATGCTTGGACCACCTTGTGGCTGATCGAACACCTCGGGGAGCGAATTGCCACGGGAAATTGGAACCCGGTCACAACCGACATTCTTCACCCCTTGGGCTACAACCTCTGGTCGTTCGGACACATGGGGCTTCAGTTGATCGGCGGTGCAATGGTGGCCATCGGAGTTCCGCTAATTGTCAGCTACAACCTGCTCCTCGTGGCGGGTATCTGGACCGCTGCACTCGCGGCCCATTGTTTTGGGTGGGTACTGACCCGAAGCCATCGGGCGGCCGCCGTCGCCGGAATTGTGTTCTCGACATCGCCGTATTTGTATGCAGAGGCCGGGGCCGGATGCATCGAGCTGGTGGCGGCTGGACTCCTTCCTCTGTATGCAGCCAGCATAGTCCGGCTCATCCAGCAGCCCGGACCACGGCGATTTGTCCAAAGCACGGCATGCTTGGCCATCATTGGACCCTTCAACTGGTACTACACCTTGTTTGCCGGGATGCTCACGGTTGGGATTGTGATCTGGCAAGCTTTTCGTGTGCTCCGCAGCCCTCCCGCGCACAGAGATTATCGGCCCCTGCGGTGGATTGCACTCTCGGTGCTCTGCGCAGCGACCCTGAATGCACCGCTCATCACCGAAGCCAAACGAGAGACTCCGACCCGACCCGGCATCTCAGCGGAGCTCTTCAGCAGCGATGATGCCTTTGTTGAAGTTCGCTCCATTGCCAATGGATCCCGACCCATCGAAGACCTCAACGAAGCCGTGTTGAAACGGGTGGATGCAATGCAGGTCCACTTCAACTCCACCAGCGTTCAGTCCTTGGTTCGAGCGGACTTTGAATTTAATCCGCTGAATTCAACTCCCGGCCGACTGGCCTATGCCATTGGACTATTGGGCCTTGTCGTGGCCGGCCGCCGGTCCGTGGGATGGTGTGCCATCGCGGCTGGAGCCACCACCTTGAGTCTCGGACCCTTCTTGAACGTGTCGGGCTCCCTCCTGCTTGACGAGACAGCCACTGCATGGCCGCTTCCTTACTACTGGGCACACGAGTACATCCCGTTTTTCTCCAAGGCATATCGACCGTATCGGATCGGTGTGGTGGCGCTCACTGCCCTGAGTGCCGTCGGGGCCATTGGCGCCGCCGCCTTAATTCGTTCCAGCCGTGCGGTTCCCGCTGTGAGGGGATTGTTTGTCTTGGGAATTGTCGCCTACAGCCAGCCCCATTGGAGTGGCGACCGACCCGCCCAGAGACCCCTCGCCGATGCGTCGATTAGTGGATTCTATGACGACCTTCGAGACCGGCCATCGGGCGCCGTAATCGAGGTCCCGCTTCACTACCAACCGGTCTCCAATGCCAACGCTCGCACTCAATACGTTCAAACCGCCCATCGCCATCCCGTTCTCAACACGAATCAACTGATTCGTTGGCCCGATCTGCTCCGCTTTCAGGATTATGTGACATCCAACAGCGCGCTTCGCCTGCTGGTAAATCTGGGACGAACCGCCCCTCCTTATGCCGTCGATGGTGGCGACCTTCGGGCGCTTCAGGATGACGGCTTCCGATGGATTGTTGCCCATAAGCGGGTACCGGCCGACAAGGTGGAACTCACGGGTGAAGCGGGCCATGCCGACCTGTTGGGGCCGGACGCTTGGCTGGTGCTGCGCGAAGCCTTTGGTGAGCCTGTGGTCGATGACGGCGAGTCTGTGTTGTTCGACCTAACCGCATCATCCTTTGGGGATGTCGCAATCGATACCTCTCACCATCGTCCGCTCGACCTTCCCTTCGATCCGATCACAACCGGCTTTCCCTTGGTCTTGATGCCCGACCAGGCGGAGCACATCTATACCGGGCCGGCCACGTCATTTCATGCATGGATTCGCCCCAACGGCACGGATGACTCGATCTCACTCCGCGTTGAAGACAATGGCGTCGTGCGCGAGCATTCACTCGCTCTCCACCCAGAGGCTTGGCAATACATCGACGTGGACCTCGAGACCTCGGGTGAGGCCACGCTGCACTTGGTGGGACGAAGCCGCGTTCCCTCGACGGTTACCCTCACAGCCGCAAGTGTGAAGCCATGACGGTCTCTGAACGAACAGTACTCGGGTGCGCGTTAATCGCCCTTTGGTTCGGTCTGATTGGTCCGGTCATTGAACAGCGAATCCAGACCGCAACCCTCGAAGGCCCCAAACCGTTCTCGCTGCAGAACCTCCGAGATGCCGTGAGTGCCGATACAGGCCGGTCCGATCCCGATCTCGTGCGCTCAATGGCAAGGCTCGCAGAACTCCAAATGGCCGAGGAGGAACGGATCTCCGCGCTATGGAGCGTGCTCGACGACGCCATCGTCGACCGAGCTGCGGATCTCGCCCCATCGCTCCCGCCGCCTCAGTACGCGGTCGACCCCCGATTCTTCGAACCGTTGGTTCCTGAAATCATCCGGCGGACAATTGAGCGATATGGAGTGGCGACTGCGCCTCTGTCTCCTGCAAAAATCCGCCAGTTGGATGGCGATCGGAAGGACCAGCTTCGAGTACTCCTCGCGGCGGTCCATCACAGACTCGTTCCGAGCGAGGACGCGGCGGCATTGCTGCAGGGCGCATACGACCTGCTCGACTTGCAGATGGACCGAATGGAGCTTGAGCAAGCCATTCGAGCAAACCATGCCGATCTGCTAAATCCGTGACCACCCGGCTTGAGGATCGTGACTCCATCCCGCGACTTCAGCCGGCGCAATTGAATCCGATTCGTCGATGAGCAGAGTCCAGACTGATTCCGGCAGTCCTCGCAAAAGGTCCATCCGAGGGTCGCTGCTGGCTCCGCTTGTGTCGATAAGCGCCCGCGGTCCCAACACCACCACAACGGGTGGAACCCCTCCATCGTTGGTCATGCGTCTCACCATTGCCGCAACTGCATTCACATCCGGGTCGTTGACGACCACCACATCATGACCGCTGGCTTCCATCGCGTCAGGTGGATCTCCGACCACCACCACTCTGCGGGATGCAGTCAGCGCGCCGATCGCGACGAGGGCGGTCGATGACGGATCGGTCGCAGCGACCAGCGCTGGGGTTGGCGGTTCAGGACCGGCACCATCAATGGGGCCTACTGCCAGCACAGCGCCACCCTCAACACCCGAATCGGGTCGACGGCGTCGGCCCAAGGCCCACCCCACACACCCTGCAAGCACGGCCCAAGCCACCGTGGATCCCAACGATCCGGCCGCAGCAGATGAATCCGGGGCCACGGGGCCAGCAGGCGATGGCGGAGGCTCAGGGGGTGCGGGGGCCGTCCCGTCCGCCTCGGGAGGCGGTGTGGGTTCAGCCACAGCGGCCGCTTCAGGAAGATCACTGGCCTTTGGGCTGAGGTCAAATTGACTCGCCGATGCTGCTTCCGACTTGCCCAGCGTAACCGTCGCGTAGTGAAACCCACCTTCGCTGGGATACCTGAGCTCGCCCAAGTATTGATCCTCTCCATTCCCGCCGCGAACTGAAAACCGTGCCGACCACTCGCCGGCCGTGATGATTGCTGGCTCCATTAAGCGGGCACAGTGAAACACACCGTCATCCGGCGCAGGATCGGGAAAGGATCCGTCATCTGTGCAGGCCAGTTCAAAGGAGTCCGGCCCGACCTTCATGTGCACCATGGGCGCCTGGCCGGTGGGTGAGTCAAGAACTCTCACGACCACCACCGCGCGATCACCGGCCTCCGCCAAGGGTATCAGTTCCGCCCAACTCGGATCGGCCAACGCCACACCGGCTCTCAACAGGATCGCGATCATTCAGGTTCGGGGTCGTCGGGCGGGTCATCGGGCGGGTCGTCGGGCGGAGCATCGGGGCCCGAAGCCGCCTCGATCAACACATCGTGTCCCGATGAACTCCCGCCGTCCGCTGCGGTAATGGGGCTCGCTGAGGACATCTTTTCGTTGATGAATGAACTGGTCTCGACGCGGCCCACGATGGCCAACTCACCGATATCGCCCGTGGGGATTTCCACCGAAAACTCAACCGACTCACCATCGGCCGATGGACATTCGATATCTGCAACCCCGATCATGGATGCGCCCGAAGCCAAGTCCGGCGTACCGGTCGCTGAATCAATGGACTCATAGGGCCACGTGGAAATCCGGCACACAATGCCACCGTAGTCAATGTCTCCCGTCACCGTGAGTGTGCCGGAGATGAGCATGTTGAGATCGCCGACTGGAGAGCCACCATCCGCGTCGGCGTCCGCGTCGGCATCCGCATCCGCATCCGCATCCGCGTCGGCATCTGCGTCGGCATCTGCGTCGGCATCCGCATCCGCATCCGCATCTTCAGCGCAGTTGGGGGCGCCCGCGCAATCGGGGTCATCACAGTCCCACAACCCATCACCATCATTGTCTGCGACGTCGTCGCATTCTCCCGGATACTGGCCCTCCCACCGATCATCAGCGGTGGTCGTACCGCTGTCTTTGGTGTCATCGCCGCATCCAACAGGCGCGACCAGTGTCGCCCACAATACCCAAGTCTTCATGGCTTCCATCTCCTCGGGCAAGCATACCTCATCGTCCGTGATAGGTTGAGTTCTCAGACTGAAAGGAGCGTAAATGCTTAGTCGTTTCTTGGCCCTCATGGCGGCATTCTTGCTGCTCGCACCATCGGCGTTGGCCGCAACAGGTATTGTGGTTCGATTGTCCACTGGGGGCGAAACCGTCGACACCCCCGTGCAGGCCACCTTGACCAACGCCGACGGCGCAACCACCACCCTCACGCTGCTCGACAATGGCGAGCCTCCCGATGTCAATGCCGGTGACTTCCACTTCTCGGCGTCGTCCATGATCACCGGCGAGACTTTTGGAGTGACACTGTCGCTCGGGGGTAAGGCTGAAGAGGTTGGCGAAGTATCGTGGCCGGAAGATGTGACGGCTCGTGACCTTGTGATCACTCGATACGATGGCATCGTTACGCTCGAAACCGGAGCAGGCGACAACGGCCAGCCCGCTGGCGAGCCCACCACCCCCGGAGGCATGGGCGGCGAGCCCGCCTTGGGATCCGCCGTCGGCGACCCGGTCGGTAACCCTGCCGTAGACGGAACCGCACCCGCCCGAGGGCCGAACGTCACCTTTCCATCCACCTCGAACACGGCCTCAAGCGGCACCACCGCAGAGAACGACAGCACGCTCTATGTGATCGGTGGCGTTCTTCTTCTGGTTCTTGGAGCCGTGGCGTTCTTCTGGTTCCGTGAGCCGACGGGAAGTACGGTCGACTCTGGGTCCACGCTGGTTCACCGGATGCCCGAACCGGGCCTGTTGGGAGAGGGGACCCCATCGCTCAGCGACGGTGCATCGGTATGGGTGGTCGACACCGAATCCACGGCAGACTTCATGAGCTTGCTGTTGAGCAGCATGGCCGCCCACCACCGCGTGGTGGTCGTTGCTCCGGGTTCGAACCCCATTCCCGTGGTCCACGGAGGTCCCGTGTACCGCATGAAGAACCCCCGTGCCGGCCACGTAGCGGATGCCGTGAACGAGCTCATGCGCAGCCCTGGACAACCCGTGGCGGTGCTGGTCGATGCAACACGGATGGAAGAGAGCATCCTCAGCAACTACGCCGACCTGGTCCCCGGGGACCTGGGCACCATGTTCGTTCGAAACACAGCCCACACGGGACCCGAGAGAAGCTTGTCGGTCACGAAGAACGAGGGCGGTTGGGCCATTATTGACGGCGACACACGCGTTGAGCTTCGAATCAATGAATGGGGCATCGCTACGGAGAGGGTGGGCTAAAGTCGAGCGCACCTCTGCGGCCCAAGGCCACCTCCAACGCACCCACAAACCCGTCCTCGAGAACAGCTGCAGCAATCAACGCTTGCGTCTGAAGTGCCGTCAGGTGCTCGCCAGGTCGGACGCGATAGGCCTCGGCACGCCAGAGACCTCCGATGTCCATCGAGTCTTCCGATGGAGACCGCCCTGCGTACCGAAGGGTGTCGAAGTCACCCGCGTCCCACGTGCCCGCAATCATGGCTTCATAGTGACCGGGTCGAGCCAGCGGGCCCACGCTTCTCCGCAGGAAGAAACGAACATCCGCCAGTCGCTCACGTTGCACGGTGTCGAGCCCTGCAACCCAAGCCTGTACCGATCGCAACACTGTTCGCATTCGGGCGAAGCGGGCTTGATGTGGGCTTTCTTCTCCCCACACCGACGCGCGCGCGGCTCGCAGCGCTTCCGCAGCCTCCGTCAGTTCGGTGGCCGACATGGACGCTTCTCCGGAAAACGCACGAATCAACTTCGAGTAGATCGGTTGATAGGCCGTAAGTTCCCGCGCTCCGATCGCCTCCCGCTCCACCCGATCCGCCTCGACAGCGGCTTGCACCGACTTCGACAACTCGATGAGTGACTCCAACTGAGTCGGGGTCAACGCTGAGGTATGCAACCATCCCAAAATGCGCGCGCGCTGACCCCACCGCCGCGCGTCATCACCAAACTCATCTGCATACAGCATTTGGTACAAGGGCTCACCCTCTGCAATCGGGGGAGCAGGCGGCGTTGCCGCCGTCGAAACATCGGGGCCTGACTCCACCGGCCGCATGAAATCATCCGGGTGGTACGCGCAGCCACAGAAACCTGCGATGATGAGGTGTCGAATCTTCATGTAGGCCCCTTAAACCACCGTGCACATGCTATCACGCAGACCCTCCAGCGCTCTGATCCACCTGGCTGCACTCACCAGCTTTGTGATGTTGGGCATGTGGTTCATGCATCCCGTGCTTGACCAGCCAACGACCCTCGCCATTGGACACCCCAACAACGATGTATGGAACCACGTCTGGGGGTACGGCTTCGTCGCCCAGTCCATTGCCAACGGCGAATGGCCCCTGCATACCGACCTCCTCAACTGGCCTCATGGCGGGACACTCTGGTTCATCGATCTGCTCGGCGCGCTGATTACCCTGCCCATCAACTGGGCCTCGGGACCCGTGGCCGCCTACAACGCAGGAATGTTGATTCAGTGGGTCTTGGCGGGAGTGGGGATGTACGCCCTTGCATGGCGAGTCACCCAAAGTCAGCCCGGCGCATGGGCAGCCGGAATTGCATTTCAAACCATGCCCCACGTCATGGGTCAAGCCTACAACGGAATCTCTGAAACGTTGATGGTCGGTTTCCTGCCGCTTGCACTGCTGGCGGTGCGCGAAATGTTTCATGCGCCCTCCCGTCGGACCGCTGCACTGGCCGGACTATCCATGGGCATCACGGCGCTGGCCAACTGGTACTACGGACTGTTCGCAGGACTCGCCCTAATCGGACTGTTTCTCCGGGCGCTGTGGCGTAAACGGGGGCGACCCTCTCGCAGCACAACCGAGTTGGCCGCCATCTTCACGGGGGTCACGGTGGTCGTGGTGGGGCCTGCATTCTTTGCCTTCCGTGAATCGATGTCTGCGGTTGATGCAGTCGTGACTCGGGACCCTCAGTTCGTCTGGGCCACCCTCGTGTTGCACAACATGACAGATGTGGTCTCCTTCTTTCGGCCTGGAAAACACTACTCGCCCGATCTCAAGGAGGCGTTTGGGGAAGACTTGCTCGTCATCGTCTACCTGGGTCATGCACTGATCTGGCCTGCGCTAATTGGATTTTGGTCACCCTTGCGATCCCGAATGAGGAGTTGGGGCTGGCTGGCGATCGGATACTTTGTACTGGCCTTGGGGCCCTTCCTGTTCATCGCCGGCGACTATGTGTCAGCCTTTGGTGGATGGATCCCCCTACCATTCTTGGCCCTCTTCAAGGGCGCACCCATGTTCTCACGCATTAGCCATGCCTACCGATTCAGTGTTGGCGTCAGTCTCGCATTGTGCATGCTCTTGGCTTGGAGTTTGCGATCGATGAAAGGGCGCCGCATTTCTCCTTGGTGGATTGCCGCCGTCATCGTGCTGTTGCGAATCGGTGAGAGCACACTCGCATCTCCAGCCCCTTTTCCACTGCCGGTAGCAAATGCCGCTGTACCGGCGGCCGTGGCGGATCTCCGAGAGGGGGCGGTCCTCGACCTTCCAGTGGGGCGACCTGTGTTGGCCCGAAGTCAGTACTCGCTGGCGCAACTCCAACACCAACAACCCAGCCCGTATGGGCTAAATGATCCGCTTCCACAGAGCCTTCGCGCCAATCGATTCCTGCGGTTTCTCGTGGAGATGGAGTATTCCGCAACGGCCACGCTTCCGGCTCAACTGCCCTGGTTTGATTTGGAAATCGGAAGACAGGCCGCCATCGCGGACGGTTTGCGATGGATCGTGATGCACGAGGCATCGTACCCGGCCGGCCAATTCGGCAGGACCGCCCGATTCTTGGATGTTGTGGCGACGCCTGTGCAGCAGGAAGACGGCGTCCGAATTTACCGACTCGATCCCTGAACTGTGGGCATCAACGCATCCGCAATGAACCGCCCCAGTGCTGCATTTCCTTCCCTCGAGAGGTGATTTCGGTCCACCAGCATTGAGTCCGTCGCCATTCCCTCAAAGGCTGCAGCAGTGTCGAGCCACATCACATCATCGCCAGCGAATGATCTCTGCATCTGCGCATAGGGTCGAAGCGATGCCGCTAGCCCCGAATGGACATGCTCCGTCATCAACACGACGGTCTTCGACTGGGAGCGAATGGTCCGAACGATCGCTTCATGATTGTCTCGTGCGTCCGGGAGTGGAACGTCTGCAACGCCGTCGCTCGACGGATCGTCCACCCCTCGAGTCCACAGCGATAGACCCACCATTACCGCCGACTCAGACGCCCACGATGCCAGTCCATCTCCCATACCACCACGGGAGGCCTTCGCCGCCTCTCGTTCCTTTCGCGTTCGCGTATTCTGCTGCGTGAGCACGTCATTTACTCCCACATACAAGACCAGAATGTCCGCCTGTTGAAGGTGGGCGTCGAGGGTCCGTGAAATCGTAAATGTATTGAGGTCACCGTCGCCGAAGTTCTGTGTGGTTAGGCCCACATCTGCAGGCAACAACTCGCAGAGGCGTTGGTGCGCAACGGCAGGAAAGAAGGCTTCCGGTTCATCCCCAAACTGGTAGGCCCCTCCCACCGAAGAGCCTCCCGCAAATGCGATCGTGCGCATCGCGTTTGGGTCCGAGGACCCACACTGTCCTTGCCAGCCTGGACTCGGATTCTCCCACCCTCGTTCGTTGGGTCTCTCTGCCGACAGGCGACCCATTTTCCATGCATTTCCCAGCGGGGAACTTGCCACGGCGATCTCGATCGAAATGGGCAGCAGCATCACACACAACACCATGACTTCGACCGCCGGTCGAGGGGCTCGATGCAGCCACATCGAAGACATGCCGACCATGGTCGCCAGACGCCACAGGACCGTCAACAGCGCAGCAATTTCAGGCTCAAAGGCCAACAAGGGCAGCCAACCGATCGCGTCCACCACCCACCAAATTGCTGGTCCTTTTCGGCCAATTCTCAGCGCCCCCACAACCATGCAAACAAGCACGACAGTCGACCCAACGCTCCATTCACGGATGCCAATCAACATGCAGAAAGCCGCCACACCGAACCACAGAGCCGGCCCTTCCTTTCGGACCGCAGAGCCTGCATGGCCGACCACCAGCCGAATCAGCGTTGTCAGACCCATCCACGCAATCGGGATGCAGGCCAGCAAGAGCACCGTGACCGCCCACTTTGATGGCTGCATTTGGGACAAATAGAGGCGCTCCACTGCAGCCAGCCACGCACCGGTCGGCTGCGTCAACGCCACTGCAGGAGGAAGCATTCCCGCAACACAGGCCGCGAATCCGGTCCATGAAAACGGAACCATCAGCACGCCGACAATCAAGCCCAGTCCAGCGCCGAGCAGCGTACCGTTACGCAACAACTGGAGCGGCGTTCCGACCTCTCCAAAGTTCGACTGAAAGATCGTCTCACCGCCCCCATTAAGCACCCGCACCGAGCGAATCCGAGGCCAATCTTCAGCCGCCGAGAGTTCGAGCCGCCCCGGTGTTGCAGGACCGACTGTCATCACCGCCTCGCCAGACTCCACCGTGAGAACTCCGCCGTTGATGCGAAGGGCAAAACGGTCACTGCCCGTAGGGGTCCACTCTGAGCCTGCGGCACCCCCGCGCATCGCGCCGGGCTGCAGCTGGACGAACTGACTGGGAGCCTCACCGATTTGCATCCACAAGGTTCCGCTGCGTTCATCCAATTCCACGTCGACCCCGTGTGCAGGACCTTGGAACAACGGGACCACCATGTCGGGACGAAAGAAGACATGGGTAGCGATGACGAGTGAACCGCCTCGAGTATGCGTGACTCGACCAGCTCCAGCGGGCCCCACGCCCTCCTGGAGACCCGGACTGATGATGCGCCACTGCTCTGGATTCGGGGCTTCAGGGACCGTAAATGCGTGGCCGAATGAGTGGCTTGCTACGCGCCCGAGGAAAGCCCCGAGCACGACAAAAAGCGCCCCCAACACCACGCGCTTGATCAAGGTGCGCCCGAAGAGAAGTCGTAACCAGAGCGCTGGAGCTCCTCGATAAACGCAGGAGAGAGAGTGCGGGCTTGGCCGATCCGCCCGTGAGCGGCTCGATACCCGTTCCATCGCTCAAGAAGGTCGGCCGCGACCGCTCGGTTGGACGCCGCCACATTTCGGTTCTGGCCCGGATCGTCGTCGACGTTGTACAAACACATCGGCATCCCCTGGTCCATGAGACCCGAGCCCGCTGTACCGCACCCGCGTCGCTGCTTGAGTAAGGTCCATTGCTCGCTAAAAACGGCCCCAGGCAATCGATCTCCTTCTTGCTTGGCAACCCCTCCCTCACTCAGCACCACCACATGCGGCGTTTGATCCGATCCTCTCATCAATGGAATCAACGATGACCCGTCGATTCCCGCTGGTGGCACTGCGCCAACAGCATCCAAGATGGTTGGAAGAATGTCCACTTGGCTCACTAGTGCTGTGCGGGAACTGCCTGTCGCTCCCACGCCCGGGATCGACACAACAAGCGGGACATTGACCACCCCATCAAAGAACGCATCCCCGTGCAGCAGTTCACCGTGGTCGTTGAGTGACTCGCCGTGGTCCGCAACCAGCACCAGCACTGTGGGTCGACCCCGTTGGGCGATGGCGTCCAGCACACGCTCAACGTCCTTGTCCATGAGTGTCACGGCTTCCAGATAGGCTGCCTTCCAGACATCCACTGCTGCACTCCCCTGGCGGTTGACCGCGGTCTGCAGCGGGTCCTCTCGCTGAATTTCAACGATGCCCTCCTGAGCTGTTCCTCCGGCCATTCCTGGCATGGCTTGATTGGCACGCCCCACCGCTTCCGATTGTCCGGCCTCCCACAGCAACTGTCGAACACCCGTCGGGTCGGCACCCTCCTCAGGCGGATCCACAACAAATGGAAAATGGGCCGTCCGAGTGTGCAGCATCATGAACACCGGGCTTTCCAAAGACTGGGAAGCTAGCCAGTCAACTGCGGGCTGCGCTGCCGTACCCGCCATTTCTTTCCTGCCTCCACGAAAACGGCCATCCGGTGAATTGCGGGGCGGTGGCGTGATCTCCATGTGCTGAAAGCCGCGATCGAGCCCATAGTCAGGACGGAAGCCCGAGGGTGCATCGGTGGTGAACCCCGCGGTCGTGTAACCGTAAATACCCAAAATACCGGGCAGGGTGGGCACATCAGCAGTAAGCCCTTTGTCCCACCCAGTGACTCCCGTTGCGCTGCCGTATCGGCCCGTGAGAACACCGGTCAGCGAAGCCAAGGTAAAGTTGGACGCTGCATAGGCTCGCTCGAAGCGAACGCCCGCTTTCGCGATTCTGTCGATGGCTGGGGATGGATTCCCCGGGTGTCCGTACACACCAAGGTGGTCTTTGCGGAGGGAGCAGACGGTGATGAGCACTACATCGCACCCGGCACACACCGCCGCCTCGCTGACGAAAGATGTATCCGATGGCTTTTCGTTTTTATACACGCCTGCACCCGGCAGAACGGGGCCTGGGGCGGGTGAGCCCATCGGTGCGGACGACGTCATGGCTTGGGCTTCGCGCGCGCTCACAGGTTCAGGCTGGTCGTCAAAAACGCCCAAGCCCTTGGCGACCATGGCGACTCCGCTTCCCACAAGCAGCACAACAATCAGTTGCCCCATTCGTTGACGATTCATTGCCATGGTTCAAGCCTACTCGAAGTTGCAGTGCTAATTTGTCTTCATGGCAGAAGAACGCAAATCAACCTTGGGTGAACTGGTCGCGCTGCTCAACCGCGGCGGCCGGTGGTGGATGGCGCCGCTCATCATCGGAACGATTGTGGTGGGTGGAGCTGCGCTGTTCTTCCATGCACTCGAGTATGTGGCACCGTTTGTGTACGTCTCGCCTCAATAGACGGAGCGATCATCGGTCACTGCCATGACCTCTTCGAAGCTGGTATCGCCGAACGCGATCTTCTTGATCCCGTATTCACGCAGGGTAAGCATGCCGTCGTTCAGCGCCTCCCGCTTGATGTCGGAGCTGCTCGCTTTCTCGTGAACAAGCCTTGAGATTCGAGGTGTCATGGGCATGACCTCGTACAGGCCCGTGCGTCCACGGTATCCCGTGTAGCGGCATTTTACGCAGCCCACGCCTCGGCGCACTTTTAGTCTCTTTCCGCGTGCACCCTGAATGCGCAACGAGAGCACTTCATCGTCATGCAACACATCATCCACCGAGCAGTTGGGGCAAATTTTGCGCACGAGTCGCTGAGCCACCACGCCGGTCAGCACACTGCTCAACAGAAAGGGAAGCACACCAAGGTCCAACATGCGTCCGATCGCGGATGCGGCGTCGATGGTGTGAACCGTCGAGATCACGAGGTGACCGGTCAGCGCGGCTTGAACCGCGTTCTTCGCCGTTTCTTCGTCGCGAATCTCTCCAACCATCACAACATCGGGATCTTGACGCAGTACGTTCTTCAACGCGGACCCAAACGTAAGCCCGATTTTGGGCTGCATCGCAATTTGGTTCAGTTCCTCATGCACCATCTCAATTGGATCTTCGAGGGTCAATATGTTGACTCTGGGGGAATGGATGTGATGCAGCGAGGTGTAGAGGGTCGTGGTCTTTCCACTTCCGGTTGGGCCGACGACCAATATTAGCCCTGAGTTCTGGGCGAGCATGCCCTTGAATGTGCCAAGCTCACGTGGGAAGAAGCCAAGGTTCTCAAGATCGCCCAGTTGCGCCCCCGGGTCGAATACCCGCGCAACCACCTTCTCTCCAAAAACTGTCGGAATGGTGGACACGCGCAACTCGATCTCTTCGTCTTGGAATGTGGTCTTAAACCGACCGTCTTGGGGGCGTCTTCGCTCTGCGATGTCCATCCGGGCGAGCATTTTGAATCGAGACACCATGGCCGGGAACACGACCTTCGGCAGCCGGTGAATTCGGTGGAGCACGCCGTCGATTCGAACCCGCACCCACCCTTCATCGCGCTTGGGTTCAAGGTGAATGTCACTGGCACGCTGCTCAAAGGCATAGTTCAGGAGGTACCAGACCGCGCGCACGATTGGTTTGTCGTTCGCGTCGAGGTCACCCCCTGTGTCGGTCAACTCGTAGAGTTGCTCAAGGTTTCCAAGGTCAGGAAAGTCGGATGCGAAGTCTTTCTCGGCCGCCCGCATCGAACGACGAAAACCATGAAACTCCACGATGATGCCGAGGATCTCGCTCTTCGCGGCAACCACGACTGCGATGCGTTTGTTCTTGACCCGCGCGATGCTCTCAACCAGTTCATTGTCCCATGGATCCGCCATGGCAATGGTCAGCGCTTCGTCGGTTTCTTCGACCGCAACGATCAGGTGGCGCTCCGCGAATGGACCTCCAAAAGCGCTGGTGACCAATCGGTAATCGAGTTGAAGAGGGTCAAGGTGTACAAACGGCAGGTCGAGGGCTTCAGCCACCAATTCGGTCACGTAGTCCTCATCCACTCGCTCCAATGGCTGATCCTCTCGCGGAAATCGAAAGCTGGCGATCAGCTCAATGGGCGTCACCCGATAGGCCACCCGATGCCGCCCCAACATTCGACGCATCTGAGCCCGCTTGTCGAGCAGGATGTGCCGAGCTTGGTCGCGCCCTCGATTGAGCACATCCTGCTTCTGTCCAGCATGGATGGCGCCACGCTCCACCAACAGGTCCAGAATCCATATGAGTCGTTCAGTATCCACCATCGTCCTCAGCTTACCCAAAGCGGGCCAGCGCCGCCGAAACCACTGTCAGGTTAGCCCAAGCCACCGGTTTTTGGGGAGATGGTCTTGAGGATCACGCTGGCGCATATGCGTCCGAGACCGAATGCACATAAAAAAAACGGGCCGAGCGATGGAGAACACTCGACCCGAATCGGTCCGAAGACCATGTACCGTTAGTCTTCTACAACACGCAGTCTGAGGCCGATGCCGGCGTGGCCCTCATCCCCTGTTGACAGAGCGGCTGCACCGCCCACTCCGCCGTAGGCCACTGGCTCACGTTCCTCATTGACCAACCCGTCTCCATCAGCATCTACAAAGGCCAACAAATACACAATTGTGTTGGCCGGTACAACGAGATCCCAATCCACGCTCTCTTCATCCCCTAGCGTGTCGGAATCCCAAGCTTTTGCGTCATATGCGTCCTCTTCGAACGCGCTCACATTGAAATCTGGCGTGGGTGGATACTTTAGGGCCACCACATGGAGCGCCAATCCCTCCCCACCATCTGAGGCGAGGTCCGAGAAGCGGGGAACCGCCTCGGGGTAGGCAATCCCGGACAATCGCACAAACGGAACCACCGAAACAGCAGGTCCACCACCTCCGATTGGAATCTCCACGTGTACATCTTCTCGCCGGTAGTCTTCAATCACCAAGGGGTTGCCATTTTGGCCTGGTTCAGAAATGTAGGCTCCCCAGAGGTCTGCGGGGTCAACCAGTCCGTTGCCGTTCGAGTCGTAGGCCGCAACGATCTGCATCGGGCCGGCATTCACACAGACTCCCATATTGTACTCGGCGGTCGCCCCTGAGCCTGTGGGAATGGGCGTGAACTCTTTTTGTTGGTAGGGCCCACCACCGGCATTGTCGAGCAGCATAACCATCCCGTTTCCACCCTCGTAGGGCACCGTGATTTCAACGTCGCCAGCAATCGCCACGAGATCACAGCCGCCCGGAGGCACAGCGTCGGGAATGCCGTCGCCATCCGTGTCGACTGGCGGCGTATATCCCCCAACATCTTGCCATCCCCAGCCACCGGGACCCCATCGGTCCCAATCCACCAAAATCACAACATTGGCGTCCGTCAGGGATCCATAGGCCTCAACGGGAATCGGATCGGGATGAATGCCCATGGGCTCATTCGACCCAACAACCCCATCGCCGCGCACATCGAGCGTGGCATAGATGTTGACCGAGTCGACCGCCTCGGGGTCGATATCAAGCTTGTACATGTCACCGGTTACCCGCGGGCGCGTCACGGTGTGCTGGTCGAAGTAATCTTCACGCCCCGCATCATCGGGTCGGTAGGCCGCCACGAATACAGAGCCGAACGGAAACTCACCCACCGGTCCAACCGCATCATCCCAGCTAAGAAACTCCCGGCCGCCGGCCTCGTTCGTCGTGTACAGCTCGACCTGGACCCGTGCTTTGATCTCCATGAAGTGGTCGGTACTGGGCTCTTCATCCTCTGGACCGCCATCGTCCGGATTGGCCCCGCCGGTGGTTTCGGTCTCAGACGCGGCCGAAGACGTGTCCTTCTGGGAGTCTCCCGAAGTACACGTCACCAAGCAAAGCAGCCCGAACAAGCGAAGCAACAAAACCGGAACTCCAGCTACACGTTGAACCGATGACCCGGGTACCCCAAGCACCCGAAACACCAATATCCAACCGCGCCGCATGGGGATCGCGACCCGGTATAGAGACATTAGTGTACCTCAACTCGTCCCAATGCGCATATGGAAGTGTTTCACGTGGAACCACACCGCTCCCACGCCCGGTTCTCGGACGTGGGTTCGGCACGGATTACTCTTGGTCAACGATGATGAATTCGACTCGACGGTTGGCTGCTCGCCCTTCGTCCGTCTCATTCGTCTCTTTCGGACGCATCTCGCCGAACCCGACCGCATCCAATCGGTTGCGCTCGACACCACGCGCTGCGATAGCATCGGCAACCGAGTTGGCGCGCGCTTGACTGAGCTTGAGGTTTGCAATGTCCGAGCCAACGTCGTCGGTGTGTCCTTCAATACGGATCTTCTTGAGTTGTTCGTTGGCCACAATGGTTTCGGCAATTTCATCGATCAGGCTGTCTGAGCGCGATTGAATATCGGCCTTCCCAAATTCGAAGAAGATCTTTTCAGTGATCTTGATGAAGTTGTTCTCAATGACCACACGCTTCTCGATCACGACCTGTTGCACTTCTTCATCAGGGCAACCGTCCTCATCCTCGACCTCGTCGAAGTCTTCCGCATCATACGGACAACGGTCGACATCATCGTTGTAGCCATCGCCGTCGGTGTCCAACACCGGCTCAACGTCGGGGCAGCCATCTTCATCTTGGTACCCGTTGTTGGTCTCCGGTTCGTTCGGGCACCGGTCGGCGACATCCAGAATTCCATCCTTGTCGTTGTCGGCATCGAGGCACCCATCGCCGTCTTGATAGCCGTCGTCATCTTCCGCTTCCAGAGGACAGCGGTCGTGTTCATCGCGAAGTCCGTCGGCATCGTTATCGAACTCTGGACATCCGTCTTCGTCTTGGAAGCTATCCAAGTCCTCCGGCTCACGAATGCAGCGGTCCATGGCATCCATGATTCCATCTTTGTCGCTATCACGCATATTTGGGTCAAAGCTGGGAGCCACGCTCACGCCCCCAAACACACGCCAATCGGGAGCTCCAAGCCCCGGAAGAACACCCATACCACCACCGATGTTCACACTGACAAACTCACCTGCAAGAACCTTGAGGCCGCCCAACACTTCTGCCGGTTGTTGCGCTGCCCGTTCGCCCCAAATCGAGCCGTGAAACTCACCGATGATCTCCATGACCGATGAATGGAGACCCATCGCAACGCCGTACACGATGGCGTTGTTGACGGACACATCGCGGATTTGCGCGCCTGGACGCATGTGGAATCCGGCCATCATGGCGGTTCGGAACGAATACCGCCGCGAGCGAATCGGACCGTCGGAGAACTCAAAGATTGTACTTGGCGTCAGTGACCACCCTTCCTCGCCAAGAAACGAACCGCCGGTACCTGTCGGGATCCCGACCGGCATGGCAATCGACATACCGACCGGAAGTCGATCCCGGTCGATTGCAACAATCTTCGGTGTCGCACGAACATCGCCCATGCCACTCACAACGAGACGATCCGGTGCGGTATCCACCCGAACAATGTTGCGGTTGGGCACGTAGCCGTCTTGCCACAGCACAATCGGTGCATCAACGGACAGCGAGAAGTACCGCGACAGACCGAATCCAAGCTGAACGTTACCGGTCAACCGGTCATCGACGATTCCTTCGCCGTTGTCTCCGGTCACCTCGGCATTTCTTGGCGCCACACGCATGTCTTCCGTCACCAAAATGATCGGGTCATTCTGGTAGTTTACGAAGAATCCACCGCCAAGCTGCAGGTGCCCCAAGGTCGCCGCAGAGGGCACTGCAAAGTATCCGTAGTGGTCGGCAGCGGGTCGGAAGAGCTCGAAGTCATAGGTATCGTTGGTTGTCGTCTGTGCGTGAGCGACTCCCAGCATCGTGCTCAACAAGGCAATCAGGGCGGTTTTCATGTTCGTCCTCCACGCCGAGCTTAACGAACCCGACTCGTCTGGCCCATGGGACAGTCGCTTTACCCTACTTTTTATCCGACGGTTCGGTCTACAGCCCATCCTCTGCGCGCGCCCGATCCGCGCCGCCGGATGCGGTACGCTTGAACTCCTCTTCGAGGTCCGTCCCTCCAGCATCGGGCTCTGGCTCCGGCGCTGAATCGGTCAGCTTCTCGAGGGTAAGGACTACGTTTTCCACCGTCCCCTGCGTGAGATCGATGGCGCGCAACTGGCCCCGAGGATCATCCGCCGACGGTCCATCGCCCGTCTGATCGACAAACGCATCGAGCTCGAGGGCGCCGAGCGCCACCGGCACATCCAGCGAGAATTCACCGGCTGATCGCTTTAGCTTCCCGAGCAATATTCGACCGCCGGGGGCTGTTTCGCTGGGCTGAAATACATCGAGATCAATCACCTGAGTGCTTTCCGCCACAATCGTGCCTCGAACAGTCACACGATCTCCCTCGAAGCTTGCGAACGGATCAGCATCTTGGGGTTGCCCGTCCGGAGGTGGCGCTTGACCAGAACCATGACCGGGCGGAGCCTCCGAATGAACCGGACCCGATGAAGCCGAGCCGCGCGCACCCTTGACCAGTGTGATCACCAGACCCTCGATGGACTCCGAACCAATGTCTACCTTAACCTCACCGAAATGATCCGTGTCGCTCGGACCATCATTGTCGGGATCTTGAAACGCGACCAGAAAGATTGGCCCGATCGAGGCGGGAACCTGCAATTCAAACTGTTCATCTTTGTTGAGCAGAAGCTTGCCCTCGCGCTTCATCCCACCGGGTACAGATTCATCGACGCGCGACACATCTAAATTCACAGTTCCCACGCCTTCCGTGATGAAGCGTCCCGTCACTGAGATTCGATCACCCTCCACGGACTCAAAGGGTTGCGGAGGTGGAACTTCGGTGTGTTCCACAGCCACGTGCTGGTGCTCTTCGTGTGCAGGGCCACCGGTGTCGGTGCCCCGACTGGTTGTCACCGCTTGGGCAGTGAATCGCGGATCAAGCGGTACCGCCTCACCGGTCACTCGCTCAAGACAGCCCCCGATCATCAACACGGCCCAAAGCATCATTTGCCCTGCTGATGTCGATACCACTGAACCGTCCGCGCGAGGCCGTGTTCAAGTGACGTCGTCGCTGTCCATCCGATTTCTGCCTTGGCTTTCGAGCAGTCCATGACCTTTCGGGGTTGACCGTCCGGTTTTTCGGAATCGAAGCGAATGGAACCCACAAAGTTGGTCGCGCGTGCGATGGCGTGGGCAAGATCACGCACACTGACCTCTCGGCCTGTCCCAATGTTGAGGGGATCCGGTCGGGCCCAGCGCCCAAGGGCCAACATTCCGTCGGCTGCATCCTCGACATACAGGTGCTCCCGCGTTGCCCGACCTGTGCCCCACACCACGAGCTCCTCGGGCCCATCAAGGCATCGCATGACCAGTGCAGCGACGACATGTGCGCGGGCAGGATCAAGGTCATCGCCCGGTCCATACAGGTTTCCAAGCACGGCGAATGCACACTTGAATCCGTGCTGATCGGCATAGGCTCGCCCGAGATCCATCATCAAGCGCTTCGATTGCGCATAGGGTCCATTTGTCGGCTCAGGGTAGCCATTCCAGATGTCTGACTCACGAAACGGCACCGGTGGTGTTCGTGGATAACAGCACGTCGACGATGCACCGATAAACAACGCTGCACCGGACCGATGGGCCGCATCGAGGGCATTGATGTTGATGCGAGCATTGTCTCTGCCCGACTCGACTGGGTGCTCTTTCATCCATCCAATGCCACCCCCCTGAACTGCGCAATGAATCACCACGGTGGGGCGCACCTCATCGAACAACCGTTGAGTCTCATCGCGATCCGTGAGATCCGCCTCCGCTGAGCCCACTGCAATGGGGTCGGCCTCAAGCGCCTTGAGTTTGTTCACGATGTGAGAGCCTAAAAACCCTCGACCGCCTGTGACAAGAACGCGCGTTCCAGACCACATTGAATCAGACGTTGCCGTAAGGGTTTCGTATCTCAAGCAGCTTGAGACCCGTGATGAGTTCGCTCAATCCCGTCTCGATGTCGATCGACACATCGAACCCGACATCTCGGATCCTCGAGTAATCGACCTCATAATCGCGGCGATCCTCGTCCTTTCCAAACTCAGCGAAGTACACGAGGAAGTCTACCCGCTGCTTGATGAGCTTCACGATGTCTTCTTTGGTGAAGTTTAGCGACTGATGGCCCACATTGAAGACCGTGTGTTCGAGATCGTCGAACCGCTCGAGCATGTGATTGATGGCCCGCGCGATGTCTACGACGTGGATAAAGGTACGCCGGAAATGTTTCTCGTACACCACGAGATACCGTTGGTGAATCGCCTGCCAGCAGAAATCATTGATCATCAGGTCGAGGCGGGGGCGGGGAGAGAGACCGTAGGCCGTCGCAAATCGAAGCGCGATTGAATTTTCGCGGCTCAGACAGAGGTTCTCCGCCTCTGTTTTCACCCGTCCGTACAGGCTGAGAGGATTCAAGGGCGTGTCCTCCGTGCACACACCCGTCACTTCTCCGTAGTTGCTCCCAGTCGATGCATAGATCAACCGCGCATCAACCGGCATCGTGTCGAGGACATTTTGGGTCCCTCCGACATTGACCTGGGTGGCTCGGGTCGGCATCTTCTTGCACAGCGGGTAGCCCACCAATGCCGCGAGGTGCACGACTGCATCCACGCCCTCCATTTCGACCGCAAGCGCGTCTTTGTCGCAGATGTCGACTTTGGCGAAGCTGAAGTTGGGGTTGATGAACAGCGGCAGCATGGTCTCACCACCGAACATTAAGTTGTCCACGACATGAACCTTGTGGCCGCTGTCGAGCAACTGACGCACCAATACGCTTCCCACGTATCCTGCGCCGCCTGTCACCAAAACTTTCATGCGGTCGAGTGTAGCCGCCTTTCGCCCGGGGGTACAGCCTCGATCAAAAGGAGGCTTTCAATCCGGCCACCAATCGCTCCAAATGTGTGTGGTCGAATGCATGGGATTGACCAACAAAGAAGCCCCGAGTGTGGACGGCGTCTGCAACCGGTGTGTTGCCTTCAACCCGGGCATTCGGCACTCGCTCAAAGGCTGGCTGCCGCGCGAGGTTGGACCCAGATATCGGTCGAGTCGCGATCCCGCGGGCCTCCAGTGCGGCGCATAGGGCCTGCCGATCCACCGAGGCGTCGGCGTCGAGCAACATCGGAAAGGCGAACGCTGCGTGCTCGGTTCCGGGAAGTTCCGGAAAGACTCGAAGGGGCAGGTTGAGCTCCGAGATTGTTTCGCACCACTGATGGTGATTGGCCCGCCGCTTGGCGACAAATGCCTCGAGTTTTGGAACCTGACAGACGCCCATTGCTCCCGTGATCTCAGTCGGTCTGAGGTTGTACCCGGCGCTCACAAACAAAAACCGCGGATCGATTTCGGCATTGGCTGCGTTGAGCCGAACCCGGTCGCTTCGCTCTCGTGTCCAGCCGTGCGCGCGAACACTCCGTGCTGCATTCGCGATCGCCTCCGAGTTCGTGTTGACCATCCCACCCTCAATGGTGCTGAGGTGATGGGAAAAGAAAAAGCTGAATGCGGATGCCGCTCCAATGGACCCGGCGCGGCGATTCCCTAAGGATGCCCCGTGGGCACCGCATGCATCTTCAACCACAACCGGTCCTGTCGCCCGGCTTGGGCAGCCCAGCAGATGAACCGCCATAACTGGGCGGTCCCATTCTCCTTCGAGGCACAAGGACTCTTCCCCGACATCCACTAGGACGGGATGCAAACCCGCTTGGGCCACCGTGAACAACGACGTTGACCAACCAACTGCAGGCACAATCATCTCTTGGCCACGCTCCAGCACACCGGTTTCAATCAGGGCCGTGAGCATCACCAGCAGTGCGCTGGAACCGGAGTTCACGCAGACCGCATGGTCGGTTCCCACCGCCTCAGCCCATGCCTCCTCAAAGGCCGCGACCCGAGAACCCATGGTCATCCATCCACTGAGCAGCGTCTCAATAGCGGCCTCGATTTCATCGGGTCCGATCGGGCTGACGGCAAGGGGTAGCCCATCAATATTGGCTTCCAGATGAAAGTGAGCTTTCACCAACTCTCGGACAGCATCAGAACGATTCATTGGAACAGGCGTGAACCCGGCAGCTCTGTCAGCAGCACTTTGAGGTGGTCTTTGCCCACCGGCCACGAAATTGCTTTCGACTCGCCACCGGCCCGTTGGCCCTCTACGGTGGCCAACTCCGCAATTTTCCACCGCCGGCGCATGGCGCGAATGGAAATTTGGTACTCGATTGGAAACCGCTTCACCGACGTGTCCATGTCTAAGAAGGCCCGACGGTGCATTGCTCGAAACCCATTGATTGTATCGGTCACAAACGGCCCTTCATTGAACAGCTTGTTGGCCATCCACGTAAGGGTCTGGTTTACCCGTGCCCGGGGTCGCATCCAGTCCGTCTCTTCATTGATGGAACCCACCGCGAACCGGCTGGCAATCGCGAGATCGTTGCCTTCGATGAGCAGATCATCCAACCGCTCAATGTCTGCTGGGTCTTCATTTCCATCCGGGCTGTAGTACACAATGCGAGCATCTCGGCTGGCCTCTGCTGCAACCCGAAAAGCCACACCTCGTCCAGGGATCGGCTGGTCGAGGATGGGAACACCCTTGGCTCTCAGAAACTCACGGGTCCCGTCCGTTGACCCGCCGTCGACGGCCAAGACCGTGTTGAACCGATCCACGGGGATCTCATCCCACAGCATGGACAGGCCGTCGATCTCATTGAGGGTCAGCAAGACCAATGTGCAATCTCGTTTCATCCTTGCTGATCCACTAACGCTTCAGAGACCAAATACTCGAATACCCAATCGGCAATCTTTGCATTCCCCGCCGCATTTGCATGCCCGCGGTCGTTTTCAAAGTACAGTTGCGCTTCGCGACTGGCTTGCTCCATGCGAGGTTGGAGGTCCAACCAAGGAATTTCGAGCTCGGCTGCGGCCGCTTTTAAGATCTTGCGATGGGCCTCTGTGTATCCCCCACGCTCAAGCGGAAACCCAAACAGCACAGCCGTCGCACCAATCGACTCGGCAGAGGTGACCAAACTCCGAAGATTGTCCACGTAGTCGGGCGGTGGCACTCGGTATACACCGCCTTTTCCGTTCTGCGGTCGCTCTTTGGCCTTGACCTGAAAGTCACCGAGCACCGACCGAAGGGCCAAGTACACTCGACTCTTGTACAGCACGTTGTCCTTCAGGAACCGGGCATCGCCCTGCAACACGGCTTGGCTCTTGTCGGAGTACGCTGCTTTTCGGGCGTCCTGCACGACATAGCCCAGCAGAATCACGTCCGGACTGTAGTGACGAAGCGTTTCATCCCAAAGCCAACGACCTTGAAAGCTCGTGTAGCCGGGCTGTCCTCCATTGATGACCTCCACATGAGAATAGCCACCGGACGCAAATCGCTCCGCGAGTTGTGCTGGATAGGTCTCAGCATCGGCCACACCCCAGCCGAAGGTGGTGGAGCACCCCAACGTCATGACCCGGATCGTACCCTCACTCTTCGCACGAGTTTGTCCGGACGCCCGCAAGCCATCCGCGTTGCTGCTTACCTTGAACAGGCGCTTCTCTTCTTTGTGCGGAAAAGCCTTACTGTTCAAATCCGGGTCCGTGACCCAGAAGGGGGTGTTGTGCTCAAACGTCTCCGTGACCTGTGGCCAACCGGCCGAGCGCAAGCCCAGTTCAGCGGCGGCGCCCACGACCGCAACGGGAACCATTGAAAAAGCGATCTTTCGCAGAAGTCCGCTCATTTTGCGGGGCTCACCTCAATGGCGGTGTGATCGATGACGGATCCCGACTGGTACCACTTGTTGTCGTAGAAACTCGTGTCATTGATGCGGTACGAGATCACCCCATCCTCTGGGGCTGTGAATACCGCTTCGGTGCCGACCGGAACAATGCTCTCGATTCCAGACCCCTTGCCCACGAAGCGCATCACGAGCATGCCGGCGAAACACCCCTCGAGATTGCACGGCCACTCTGACCCTGTCGTCGGCTGGTCGGGGTCGCCCGTGACGGTGATCCATGGTGCGTCGTCGGAGAGTCGATACTGGTCTTTGGCAGAACCAGAGATCTGAATGCGATCCCCTTTGCAGATTTTCAACGGACGCTGCCAACCCGACCCAATGTCAAGGTAGTCGAACATCGTGTAGTCCAACGGATGGTTGCACTCTCCTGCGGTCAACGTTGCCTTGAGTCCTTTGGCCCACGCTTGCCATGCGCCGGTGTTCTCGGCGAGGCAGTGGGTGGTGTTTTCCGCGACAAAGGCTTCGATCTTTTCGGGCCGGCCGAGGAGCACGGTCTCCACCTCGTCAATGATGCCCTCACTGAACGAAACGCCATCGTTGCGCTGGCCGCGCCACTGGTTGAGCACTTCGTCCATCGACTCAGACCGCTTCATCCGCCGGTCGATTTCGTTTAGTTCGTCCCACTTTGGCTGATAATAGCAGTCAGGAATGCCGTCTCCAGACTCCACCCAACCGGTCGGAACCTCGCCTTTCCGCTTCTTCCGCTTCTTTTTCTTGGCCTCTGCGTCAGTACTCAGTGGCAGCAGCATCGCAACAGATGCGATCAACGCCAGCGATTGTATACGAACCATTTCGCCCTCCAGGGCCATAGCGTACCCGTTGCGAATGCCGCATGCACACACAAACACCGGCTTCGCCCTGGGTCATCCCCAGTGCGAGCCGGTGTTGGGTGTCTCAGGCAGGTGCCTGAACTGCTTAGATCTTGCCTTGGATAAGGAAGGCAACAGCGAAGCAGAAGAGCACGAGGGACTCGGGGAACGCCAAGGCGATCATCATCGAGGTCCGGATGTCGCCCGAGGCAGATGGGTTGCGAGCCATGCCGGAGAGGGCTTCGCCGGCCAGACGGCCTTGAGCGAGACCGCAACCCATAGCTGCGAGGCCGACGGCCAAGCCAGCTGCGAGAGCGACGAAACCTTGGTCACCTGCAGCTGCGACGTTTCCATCGGCTGCGAACGCAGCGCCAGAAAACAGGAACATAGCGACCATAGCCGAAAGGGTGGTGCTGAACTTCTTCATGATGGACTCCTAAGAGAGGTGCTAGTGGTCGTCGTGTGTTTCGACGGCTAGCGCGATGTAAATCGTGGACAAAAGGGTGAACACAAAAGCTTGGATGAACGAAACGAACATTCCAAGCGCGAGGAAAATGATGGGATAGAACACCGGGATCAGGCCCGACATAATGCTGAGAACTTGGTGGTCACCGAACATGTTTCCAGTGAGCCGGAGGCTGAGGCTGTAGGGACGCACCAACAAAAAGCTAAGCAACTCGATCGCAAAGAGCAGCACTCCGAGCCACCAGACCGGCCCCCACATGTGCTTGAGATACCCGCCGATGCCCTGAACCTTGATGCCAGCACCGTTGAACAAAATCAACACCACAAGCGCCATGGCGAGGTTGTGCTGCAGAGAGCCTGATGGGGGCAACATGCCCGGAACCACACCCAGCAGATTGGAGGTCAGGATGTAAATAAACAGCCCCGCGCTCAACCAGAAAAACTTGACCGCATTCTTGTGCCCGAGCAGGTCCGAACAGAGGCCATAGAGCGCACCCGTGAGCAACTCAAAGAAGTTTCGCATCGTCAGGGTCCCATCCGGGACGTACTGCAGCGTGCCCCCTTGGCCCATCGCCTTGTTCAAGCCCATTCGGGCCACCCATGACCCGAGCAAAAGGATTCCACAGACAAGCCATGCAAGCAAAAAGGTCTGCGCATCATCCGAGTTGGCAAACAGGTTGCCCGATGCATACTGATCGCCGAAGATGCTGGTGAATCCTTCGAGCCCCGGGATGCCGTGTTGCATGGTTTCGATGAG
>Ga0160422_10000198_pt1 | contig 35105 bp, 40 predicted proteins | sample Fk160mmetaG_FD_108192 | JGI IMG/M metagenome (GOLD analysis project Ga0160422, IMG submission 108192) | Marine microbial communities from the Central Pacific Ocean - Fk160115 60m metaG | ecosystem: Environmental > Aquatic > Marine > Oceanic > Photic zone | place: The Central Pacific Ocean... | reverse complement strand
GCATTCCCATCAGTGTCCTATGCTCAATACCCGTGGGAATTATGGCGTGAAAAACAGGATTTTCACGGTGGAATACATTGTCATACTCAATTACATGTTCCTGTCTGATGTCGTCCACGGTCCCAGTTATGTCCACATATGGCCCTTCATCATCCCTTTCCGGTGTAATTCTTGCTTCCATCGCATACTCTGCGTCCGCAGGGACCATCACACCGTTCGGTAAAGTTACCACCTTCAGAGGAGTCCCATGGAGCTTCATGTGTAAGGAGGATGCCACGGTCAACTCATCTACATAATCGGAGAATGACATCGCTGCCGCTAGAAGAACAGTAGGATCAGCCCCATTCACTACAGCAACAGGAACGTCATCCCCAGCCTGGGCAGCTTGAGAACTGATAGTTCTAAGATGCCTCGGGACCAATCTCGCTACTGTGTGATTACTGTCTCTTAAGAGCTGACGATGGAATGAGACATTTCTGATTCCAGAATACTGCGCTATGATGATGGATGCAGATTGGTACCTCCCCCCATCCTCCCTAAAATGCCACGGAATTGGAATCTTTGTCAAGTCTACCACCTTTTGTCCCGACTCCATCACCGGCGCATCCGAAGTATCGACTATCTCTGGTTCGGTTGGATTTTCCATCGCCCAAGCCAAGACATCTATCAAATCCCCGGGGGATATGTCAAACATCTCGCATAGTCTAGACTTCTCTAATACGTTCAATGCCGCACGATGTCCGGGTGCTTCTCTGATTTTATTGAATAACAAGGGTATGTCCCCAAGATCGTTTGAAGTATCTATCATGCCGTGAATCACACTAGTCTCCTCGTCGACGTTTTGGACGCCTGCTAGCATGTCACGGAAGGCCATGTTAGGGGCCGGAGTCTATAGATGCTTGAATGTTAGTGAGGTTATCCCCCTCTAGTACCCTATTAGCGGGGGACTCCCCGTCACGCTCTTATACCCCATGAGGGTCGGCGAGGCGTCATTCTGAGGTGTCACTTTGGGTAGAGGTCTTTTCTCCGGGCAGAAGATGAAGACCGATAGGAAGAAATATCGTTGGAAGGAACGCAAATTTAGGGATCGTCAATTCAAGCAACAGAGAGGGGGGGTACTGAAGCACGACCCGTTGATGGGAAGTACCCAAGCAAAGGGAATCGTAGTTGAAAAGGTGGGATTCGAGGCCAAGCAGCCAAACTCTGGAATTAGGAAAGCAGTTAAGATCAGTCTGATTAAAACCGGTAACCAACTTACAGCCTTCGCTCCCGGAGATGGGGCGATATCATTCATCGATGAGCACGATGAGGTCCTTGTCGAGGGTATCGGCGGAAGCAAGGGGCGTTCATACGGTGACCTTCCGGGTGTCCGATTCAAGGTGATAAAGGTCAACGGCGTATCTCTCGATGAGATGGTTAGGGGACGAAAGGAGAAGCCAATCAGGTAAGGTGCCTTCATGTCGGATCAGTCAAGTCAGCAAGAGAAAAAGGCCGAACCCCCCATTGCGGGCATTGGCACTATGGTGTTTGGCAAGTGGGACGCTACAGAAGTTACCTGCTCTGACCCAGGGCTAGCTCCATACATCAACCTCACAACCATTGGAACTCCTCACAGTGGCGGAAGACACGCAAACGCATGGTTCGGCAAGTCAAAGCTTTCAGTGGTTGAGAGATTCATAAACAATCTGATGAGGACAGGAAAGTTCTCAGGTAAGAAACAGCACTGCGCCAAGGCGTACGAGGCAGCTTTGGACTCAATCAATGAGAGAACCGGTGATAACCCCCTTCAATCCTTCATTGATGCAATAGTGGAGGCAGCTCCATGCGAGGAAATTACTAGAATAAAGCAGGGAGCGGTAAGCACCCCAAAAGCAGTGGACTCATCACCCAGCAGAAGACTGGACATCGCCTTGAGAAATCTAGCAATAGGGTGCACAGCCGCTACGGCTGGAAGTAAGAGAACCCTTGTCCAAGGAATCGTCAGTGAGATATCAAAGGCTGCCGAGGGCGATGTAGCCGCATTCTCAATTGGTAAGAGAGAAGAAATTGAGCGTATAGCCGCTTCTGCAAGGTAATCCTAACCCGTGTACTAGTACCTCTACTAGTCGAGTTTTACTTCTCTCCACAATCGGATTTATGAACCAAAGTCAGGTGGAGGGCCCAATAGAGGAATTGAGATGGGTCGTAAGGAAGACAACATCAAGCGAGCTACAGAGATAATGCACGATAGGGAGCATATCAGAAACATCGCGATTGCTGCGCACATTGACCATGGAAAGACTACATTATCGGACAATCTAATTGCGGGAGCAGGCATGATGTCTGAGGATTTGGCAGGAAAGTCAAGAGTTCTGGATTTCGACGAACAGGAGAGCGCGAGAGGGATCACGATCAATGCCGCAAGCGCTTCTATGGTACACGTTGTTGATGGTCAAGACTACCTCATAAATCTCATCGATACACCAGGGCACGTAGATTTCGGTGGTGACGTAACCAGGGCTATGAGGGCAGTAGATGGTTGCATAATTCTAGCATGCGCAGTTGAGGGTACGATGCCCCAAACAGAAACAGTTGTTCGCCAGGCACTGAAGGAGAAAGTCAGACCGGTTCTTTTCATCAATAAGGTCGACCGACTAATCAACGAACTTCAGATTGACGGCCCGGAGATGATGAGTAGATTCGAGAAAATTATTACTAAAGTCAACAAACTAATTTCTACCTACGCTCCAGAGGATTTGAGAAAAGAATGGCAGGTATCGGTTCAGAAGGGTACTGTAGCTTTTGGCTCTGCATATTACAATTGGGGGATGTCAATTCCCTACATGCAGAAGAGCAACATCAACTTCAAACAAATTTTCGAGTATTGTCATAATGACAACCAAAAAGAGCTAGCTAAACTTGCACCAGTCCATACTGTCTTGTTGGACATGACTGTTGAAAAGCACCCCTCTCCAGTTATCGCGCAGAAATACAGAATCCCCAATATCTGGCAGGGCGACTTAGATTCCGGTGTCGGAAAAGCAATGATGGAGTGTGACCCCGACGGGCCTCTCTCACTAATGATAACAAAAATCTGGATGGATCCACATGCTGGAGAAGTAGCTGTTGGAAGGGTATATTCTGGAAGAATCAAACACGGAGAGTCAGTTTGGGCCATCGGTGCGGCGAAGGCCGAGAGAGTACAACAGGTGGGCATGATGGTTGGAGGTGATAGGATTGCTACCTCCGAAGTCACATCTGGGAATATTGCCGCAATCACTGGAATCAGAAGTGCCGCGGCAGGTGTCACCATAGCTAGGGAGAAGGACGCCCCTCCGTTTGAAGCAATAAGACACATATCGGAGCCAGTCGTCACTGTGGCAGTTGAGCCAAAATCAATGAAAGACCTACCCAAATTCATAGACGCACTCAGAGGCCTCGCAAAAGCCGACGCATCTTTGGATGTCTCGACCAATCAGGAAACGGGCGAAGCTCTTTTGGCAGGAATGGGGGAACTCCACCTCGAGATAACTGTGTACAGGTTAGAAGAAGAACAAGGAATTAAAGTGAAGGTCAGTGAGCCTATTGTGGTATACAGGGAATCAGTTCAGAGTGATAACAAGGGTAGACCATTTGAAGGCAAATCTCCTAACAGGCACAACAGGTTCTACATCGAGACCGAGCCTCTGCCAGACATAGTTGTCGAAAAGCTCAGAGCCGGAGAGTTCAGGGATGGAGCAGTACGATCAAAAGATGCCAAGGAGGTCGGAGACCAGTTTGCTGAATATGGAATGGACAAGGATATGATGCGTAAAATCTATGCAATTAATGGCACTAATGTCCTAGTTAATGATACGAAGGGGATCCAGAATCTTCATGAGACAAGGGAACTTATCATTGATGGATTCAATGACGTTTGCAAGAAGGGGCCAGTCGCAGACGAGCCTTTGATGGGCGTTTTGGTCAGACTCGTAGATGCCAAGCTTCACGAGGATGCTATTCACAGGGGTCCGGCACAAACCATCCCGGCTGTCAGAAACGCCGTCAAGGGTGCATTCATGAGGTCAAGGCCAGTTATCTTTGAACCAATTCAGAAGATTCAGATCGACTCTCCGAATGATGTTATTGGAGGAGTAACTAGAGAGGTGTCAACTAGGAGAGGTATAATCGAGGACATGCCCGTTGAAGACGGTGTAACCAAGGTTATTGGTACTATTCCAGTCGCGGAGACATTTGGTTTCTCTAACGATATCCGTGCTGCAAGCCAAGGAAGGGCTATTTGGAATATGGAAAATGCCGGTTTCGTACACTTGCCACCAAATCTGTATGAGAAAGTAACTGGTGAAATCAGGGAAAGAAAGGGACTCAAGCCAGAGATACCAGGTGAATCTCACTATCAAGACTGATTAATTTATTCTGACTAATTGGTAGTCTGTCATCTCTCTGAGTATATTCACAGAATGTGATTCTTCGAGAATGTCGAGGCATGAGTGTGCCTTTGAGTGGTGGGACATTGCCCTATCCCTTGCGTATTCTATAGAGCCGTTATCATGGAGCTCCTGTACAGCTTCAGCAAGAATGTTAGAATCGCATTCACCTGAACCATATGCCTTCTTGAAGGACGGTAGTTCGTTACCTGATTCTAGGGCATGAATTGCGATTAGAGTTCTCTTTCCCTGTAGTATATCTGAGCCTGCGGGTTTCCCAAGGGTCTCAGTATCTCCAGTGATATCTATCAAGTCATCCATCAACTGGAAACAAAGTCCCATATTTAGCCCCCATTCAGCCATCGATCTTACCACTTCATCACTCGCACCAGACAACTTTGCGCCAGTCATCGCACAGGTTTCGAACATGGCCGATGTTTTTCCAGCAATCATCTCAATGTACTCATCTTCAGAGACCTTCTCTCGTTTCTCGAATTCCATATCTATCATCTGCCCCTCCGCTACTCTTCTCACCATCTCTCCGATGGACTTCACAAGAAAAACAAGAACATCAGCCTCGATGTCCTCCGATTCAGCAAGGATCTCGAATGCGACAGCGAGCATTGCATCTCCAGCGTTGATTGCGGTCGCATCGTCGTATGCTACATGTACTGCATCAAGCCCTCTTCTTATCGGATCCTGGTCCATAATGTCATCATGCACTAACGTGAAGTTATGGATGATCTCAATGGATGCTCCGAGAGTATTATGGCCCGGATTAGAGCCCCCAACTGCATCACCCACCAGCTTCGGCATTATTGCCCTGAGCCTCTTTCCGCCACCAGTAAAGAGGTGCTTCATCGCACCATGTAACCTTTCCTGCCTTATTTTTGACAAGCTCCTCATTATTTCAGCCTCTACATCATCTCGATGACTCTTCAGAGCATTCATCAGAGATGATCCGGGAGGGGTTGCAGTTGCATGGATATCGACTTCTCCGAATTTTACAACTCCTGTCCTTTCTTCAATTTCCATGACATTTGGATACCCCTCATCAAGAAACTCCCTCCAAAGGAGTCTAAACCATGGTGCGACTAATTCTGACGCCCATCTCCCCGAACCATCTATGATTTCGGCTATCTCCTTTGAATCCGCCCACATGTAATCTGATATCTCATTACTATTTGGAATGACCTCCAAATTCTGTACTCTGGCCACTAAGACGTGGTCAACTTCGTTTTCTAACCATTCATCATTCCATCTACACTTATACTGAAAAGATCCAATATGTTTGAACTCAATAGAATTGGCCACTTCTGGGCTGATTCCTAACTCTTGAGGGAGCTTCCTAATGGCGGCGTTGATGCAACCTTGAGCTGGATCTCCATTTTCTCCATCGATATCTAATGGGTGGCTACAACAAGAATTAGCCCAAATACCAGGAAATGTAATTTTTTCAGTCGACCTTTGTTGAATCAGAAGCCTATCTTCAGAGTCAAAAATAAGGACACTGAAAGCCCTGTGCAACAAACCCTCTCCAAAGTGGCAGTTCAACTTGGTCTCACTTCCCAATACCGAGTCATCACTATCCACAAGGATGCATCGCTCGTCCATCATTTCGGCCTGCATGCCATCATGTCCCGACAGGGCGCCGTTTGCATCGGCCATGCCGTTGGGACAAACCAACGACATATAACAGAATCCAATCAACTAACTATTTTCGTACCGATGGTGGTGCCGTCTGTAAGTAGCTCAGACAGCCTTTCTGGACAATTTCCATTGATGAACCACACCTCTTCTACTTTTTTCGATATAAGCGAGGCCCTCTCCGCTTTGAGCTCAATCCCTCCCGTTACGTCTTGCTCACTGTTGTGTTCCGTTTCCACAATTTCTCCGGATTTCCACAATTTTATCAGTTTGGATCCCTCTAGATGAGGCGGTTTGTCCATCATACCCTCAGCGTCCCCAAGTAAAAATACGCAATGGGTTACAGAGGGAATCTCAATAGAAATTCTAGCCATCAAGTCATCGCCAGATAGGATACCAAATTCTGCACCTCCATCAACATGTACTACATCTCCGAAAGTAATAGGTACCACATTAGTCGGAAAAGAATCGAATATTGAAACGTCTCCTTCAAACGAGTCTCCTGTGTTTTTTGCCCAATCCGAAGGAGGGAAGGTAACCGTCTCTATGCCTCTGTCCCTGAGTGACTTTGACACCAAACTACTGAGCTCCCTCATATCACTCCTGACAATCTTAACCGCTTCGCGTTGTTGTTCTGAAATATCCTTCCTCAGGCCATGAGATAAGGACCATTTTTTAGCTATCAGATGTCCGTATGAACCTGCTCCATGAACGATGATTACTGAATTTCCCAAGGAAACCAGATGGGATATTTCGTTACAGATTGAGTCTATAATGTCCGTTCTAGGAGACTTTAGGGACGACTTATCCGTAATTAGGCCACCTCCTAATTTAACCACCACCTTGGCCGCCATGACTTCTCTGACGTGCTAATCAGATTTGGGTTCTCCTATCGGATTATTGAAAGGTTCATTTCTATGTGGGCACTGGGACGAATATGAGCGAACCCGGAGATGTCGAGATTTTTCAAAGGTGGCTCCAAGCAAAGCTTGCGGCCACGGACCATATCGAAGACCCTGAAGAGAGGCAGAGGAGAAGAGCTCACATCGAATCCGCCATCTCAGAGACCATTTCTTTCAGGGATTCCTTGCAAAAGCTCGAATCACTTGAGTCACCGTCGCCCTTCATAGAAAGGGATTCAGCGGTTAGATCTATTGAAAATAGGAATGATCTTGTTGCAAGTAATGATTCTAATGTCTGCCCAAAATGTTCATCCCAATTGCTGGCGGATCTCGATTTTTGCCCCGTTTGTGGAGAAGAGATTTAGTCACTCTTCTTCGTCCCACTTGGCTCTAGCCAACTGGAACTCTGGGTCATCAGAGGGAAGGACGCTGAGATATTCACCAGCGACTGAGTCTGCCAGGTATACAGTGACTCCCGCGTGCCAAACTGTTTCACCGGAAGCCACCATTGAAGCAGTGTCTACTTCCAAGATTGAAGGGCTACTGTGATGGACCTTACCGGCCTCTGCTGCTGACCTAACAGTAGCTGAAAGATGTACATGAGATCTACCGCTCGGTGAGATTCCGACCTCTAGGAGATTCTCAGCCTCATCCGGTGAGCACGGATAGAAGAGAGAGGGCGGGATATTGTCTGTGGGAAGATCTAGTTCTATCTCCACACTATGTCCATAGGTCGCCCTAATCATGTTCCCTCTTACTTCGTATCTACCCTTGGAATCTGTTTCGGATATCGCCCTGAAGTGGTGCGGCCTCAGCCAGTGATACCTTCTTTCATTCGACTTCTTGAATTGCCTAATGATGTCTTTGATATCTATCCATCCATTGATATCCATCTCTAGGTCGAACTTCTCTGGGGCATGCCTAAGCACCAAAGCCAGCCTCCTCGCTATTGAGTCTCTTTCGTTCCCCCTCATGATGAACTTGCCCTCTGAATTACAAGCCGGGCAAAGATCGTCATCCGAGAAATAGCCATGTGTTGCACACTCTCTAATCATATTATCATGCCCTCCAGTTGAAGCCTTCTCAAGAACCTCTCGGTTAGTCGCCTATAACCAATTTAACTACCAAGGGTTATTTCCCCCTAGTACCCCCGGAACACGTGGGAGCGGTAATTGTCGATTGGATGAGGAGTCCATTCCATCGTGCACACAAGGGGGAGTTGTCGGGAACACGTCCCGATGAAATGCTCTCGCAAGTTACAAAGGCGCTCCTAGAGAGAAACGTATTCGACACCAGTGAGATTGACGATATCATCGTCGGTTGCGCTTATCCGGAGGGAGAGCAAGGTTACAACATAGGAAGATTAGCCACATTCTTGGGAGAAATACCCGTCAGTGTCCCTGGTATGACAATCAATAGGTTGTGCGGGTCCTCCATGCAAGCAATCATGGTCGCCGCTTCCAACATTCAGTCAGGATGGGGGGAGTGCTTCCTGTGTGCTGGTGTTGAATCCATGAGCAGGGTGAAAAGAAGGGGTTTCAACTGGAGCCCCCACCCTTCATTGGAAGCAGAGTTTCCTGAAGCCTACATTAATATGGGAATCACAGCCGAAAATGTTGCAGACTCATGGGAGATATCTAGACTTTCTCAGGAGGAGTTTGCTCTACACTCCCACTCCAAGGCTATCCACGCACAGGATAATGGGTACTTCGAAGAAGAAATATGCCCCATTGAGAACGATACTGGAATCATAGACAAGGATGGTTGCATCAGGGATACTAGTTTGGAGTCAATGTCTAAACTAAGTCCGGTTTTTGTCGAAGACGGCACTGTCACAGCAGCAACATCTTCTCCGTTGACTGACGGGGTTGTCTGCATGTTGATATGCAGTGAGGAGTTTGCCGAAAGGAATGGCATGAAACCTTTGGCTAGGATCGTTTCCAGCGCAGTCACAGGTTGCCCTCCAGAGCTGATGGGAATAGGCCCTATTTCTTCGACTAAACTAGTTCTTCAGAGGTCAGGCTGGGAAATCGGGGATGTGGACATTTTCGAAATCAACGAGGCATTCTCGTCCCAAAGCCTCGCAGTGATAGATGAACTATCTATTGATCAAGGCAAAGTTAACATCGATGGTGGAGCAATCTCAATAGGCCACCCACTCGGAGCTTCCGGAGCCAGAATAGTTGGAAAGGCGGCTTCTTTACTCAAACGGACAGGAACGAGAAAGGCCGTCGCAACAATGTGTATAGGGGGAGGGATGGGAATCTCAGTATCACTTGAGAGAATCTAAACAACCAATAGGCCTTCACATTCAGGGCACCTGTCTGTTTCTGAGAGTAGAGAAGGAATTACAGCTAGGATGCTTGAGCAATGAGGGCATAATGCAACAACCTCCTTGTCACCCACTGGCGATATCCCAATTTCCTTTGCCCCTCCAAACCATGTCGTGAATGAGGGGTTGTTCATTGTCGGGATCCTTCTCAACGATGTTATCCCCAGAAGTACGTACAACCCTCCGATTACGACTGAAGGTCCTGTGAAGATAATCAAGAACCCCTCAGTAATGAAACATATCCCCAAGCAACCCAATGAGATTGTGCCAATGAAAATTCCAGCTCCCTTGCGCAATCTCAACAGAACCGAACCCACCATAGAAATCGGTACAGAAACCAATCCTAGCACTAAGGGGAATATGAAGAAAATTGAGTTCTCATAAGGCAGACTGAAAATCACCAATATCTGTACTAAGGATAGTAAGAAAATCAGAATTGATACATGTCTGACTATAGATTCCATGCCCCGGCTCATGAGTTTCAAGCCTCACAGGAGCGACGCACTCATGAATCACTCGGCAATCCGAAGGCATGGTCTCGGACACCGGCGTGAGCCTCCATGGCGAATCTCTGGCCAATAAGCGCATACTATTGGCAATAACTGGTGGAATCGCCGCGGTAGAGTCAGTTAGGTTGTCAAGGGAGATCAGGAGACATGGTGCAACCGTTCACCCCATCATGACCAAAGAGGCGACCAAGGTGATCACTCCCTTGGCTATCTCTTGGGGCACTGGATCCGAAGTTATCACTGATTGGGATTCCTCAATGTCACAACTTGGGAATTACGACGCCATCCTGATAGCTCCGGCTACCAGGAACTCAATCGCTAAGCACCTGAATGGAATAATGGACTCTCCAGTGATGATGGCTCTATCTGCAGCTCGAGGAAACGGAACGCCACGGATTTTTGTCCCTTCGATGCATTCTGATCTTTTTGATGACCCAGTAACCGGGGATTTACTAGAGTCACTTGAGAAAGAAGGATCCCATATCATTCTAGATGAGGAAAGGGAGGGAAAACGGAAACAATCAGATCCAATCGAGATTGTTTCAAGGCTATGCCATATAGTCAACTCATCTCTTCCGAAAAGGAGAAAAATTGCTTTGACCCTAGGGGCTAACTCTTCTCCAATCGATGATATTCGTAGTATTGTAAATACATCTTCAGGAAACACAGGGTGGTCAATTTCAGAATTTTTATACAGAATGGGCCATGAAGTAATCTGTATTGCTGGAAATACTTCGTTGACCCCGGGGTTCAAACTTCCTGATGTCAGGCACCGTACCTCTCCAGATGAAATGTTGAATGAAGCGAAGCAAGTCTCCAAAGAGGAAGTCCCAGATGTGTGGATATTCTCTGCGGCTGTACTAGATTACGTCCCCGAAGTAATTACGGGAAAGATTCCCAGTGGAGACGCGAATATTTCAATTAGCCTATTACCTACAAAAAAGCAGATTCCAGAAATTCTCTCCAGCATGGAAGGGTGCTTTTCAATAGGGTTCAAGCTTGAAAGCAATACTGATTATTCCGAATTAATTGAAAAGGCGAAGTTGCAGATGGACAGGTATTCACTCGATGCGGTCGTTGCTAACCGACTACAGGATTTGGACGATCCCGATACTCCCAGGTGTTGGATAGTTGATTCTAATGGCACTACAACCCAGATTCCAGATTTGCAATCCCTGTGCTTGAAAATAGAGGAGTATATCTCCGATTAGGCCCGTTAATATACGAATTATTCAAACCAAACTCGTACTCGGCGTTACATGGGCGCCCCGGGAAAGGCCAAGAGGGGAATACCCCCGAAATCAGATTTCAACTCCTGGTACCCTTCAATCGTTGAGATTGCTGATTTGGTCGATAAGAGGTATCCGATTAAGGGAATGGATGTATGGAAGCCATATGGCCTCAAAGCGATGTCACTTATCGATGGTTTGGCCAGAAAGCAGATGGCTTTAACAGAACACCATGAACATAGATTCCCATTACTAGTCCCCGAGAATCTTCTGGATAAAGAAAACAAGCTAGTCTCGAGGTTGAAAGCGGCCAGGGAAGCAGGTGTAGACCCCTCTGAACTCAGGATGGAAGAAGAGGACTCCGGCTTCAAAAAAGAAGTATATTGGGTAACCCATGGCGGGGAGAATGAGTTAGAATCACCCATGTTCCTCAGACCAACATCCGAGACGCCTATGTATACAATGTTCTCACTTTGGGTCAGAAGTCATTCCGATCTTCCTCTGAAAACATTCCAAATCGTCAATACCTTCCGATACGAGACCAAACAGACTAGATCATTCATTAGAGTAAGAGAGATTCACTTTTTCGAGGCACACACGGTACACAAGGATGAGGAAGGGGCAACAGACCAAATTTCTGAAGATGCAACCATGGTTCAAAGGATCCTGCATGACCTATGTCTTCCAAGCCTTGTCTCAAAGAGGCCTGTTTGGGACACATTCCCCGGTGCATGGTACACAATGGCTGCTGATGTTGTCATGCCAAATGGAAGGACCTTACAGGTTGCAACCTATCATCATTACAGGGATCAATGGGCTAGGGCCTTCGATCTCAAGTATGAGGATCAAAATGGGGAGAATCAGTTTTGCCATCAGACCACATTTGGCATGTCCGAAAGGTTGCTAGGGTCATTGGTAGGAATGCATGGAGACGATAAGGGACTGATAATGCCTCCAGCCGTCGCCCCTTACCAAGTGGTCCTACTTCCCGTTGCCTCCCACGTGAGGGATGATGTAATACCTGAGATCCTCAGGATAAGAGACAGTCTTAATGATGCTGGACTAAGGACATACGTTGACGATAGGGACGTCAGGCCCGGTGTCAAGCACTATGACTGGGAAATCAAGGGAGTGCCGATTAGGCTTGAGCTGGGACCGAGGGATATTGACTCGGGAAATTGCATTATATCCGAGAGAATTGGTAACAAGTACGAGGCCCCAATAAGCGATATTGTAAACTCTGTAAATTCAGCATTGGTTTCTGTCGCAGACGAGCTTAGAGATAGGGCTAGTGAGCATTTCTCCGATCTCGTCTCGGAACTCCCTGAGATTTCCAATGAGGAGGAGGGACACCAATTCTCTTCCCCAATAGTGGATGGGATGGTGTATTCGTTTCCATTCTGTGGGACTGATTCTGACGCTGAAATTCTAGAGAGGCTTTCGGGACTCACGATGCTTGGAGAATGCGTAGAGGAATATGACAAACCTAGGAAATGCGTAATCACCGGAAAGAAGACGACCAAGAAGCAACATCTAGCTAGGATGTATTAGCTTCTCTTCCTCGCAGTAATAATCATCATTAATGCAAAAAGCATCATCATCGCACCGTCTGCAATTTCACCAGTACCAGACTCTCCCCAAGCATCCTTACTCTCAAGATCCTGATATTCGGTCCAAATAAGCCGGGTGTTTGACTCACAATAAGAAACCCGATTTGCATCATCGGAAAGAGTTGTGATGGAATCTCCCGAACCATTAGAGAATGCTACCATCAAATCATCTTCGTAAAGCGTTGACAAATACGAGTAGGGAGGGGCGTCGATATACCAATTTCTATTATCAAATCTAACTGGATCGTTATCTGAAACCCAAGTCGAATTACCAACATCTACTATTTCGCTCGATCCATTCTGAGAAACTTGCCATTCTATAGTGTAGAAAGAGCCGTTATTGAGTCCGGTCATCTTCCAAACGATGAATAGAGTGTTATTCTGCAACTGCGCACTAGAGCTGAATTCAAGCTCCTGCTCTGGGGGGTCATCTTCACATAATGGTAGAACGGTACCTATCCCAACTACGACGTTGAAACCAGAAATCGTCAATAGTGCGAACATAATAAGAGGCAGAACAACTCTTCTCCGAGGTTTCTTTCGGGAGTCAACATTAACTGTACCCAAGGAGTCTTTTATCGGTATCTCGACCCCGCCATTTCCATTCATTGCTTTTATGCCACTCTCGGGAGGCTCGACTGGAGGCTCAACCCCCATCTCCTCCAAAGCTTCTCTTCCATATATTCTCTCAGCCATAGAATAAAGCTTCTTATCTCCACTAATCTCAGAGGGATCTATTGTTCCATCAAGGACCCCCTTAATGCTGTTAGAGTCCCCCATGGCACCTCGGCCGTTTGGATACTTCATGAATGAAACCCCAATCCAAATATCAAAATGTTAGATTCAAGACAGTAGAGATTGGCACGAATCCACGATATCTCCATAAGTTATCCCCATGAGATCCATTAGCTCTCCCGGCTCGCCACTTTCCCCAAATCTATCAGAAACCCCTACCATCCTAACCGGAACCCCTCCCCTGTACGAGACGTGTTCAGAGACCGCACTCCCTAGTCCCCCAATCACCGAATGATCTTCCGCAGTAACAATTCCCCCGCATTCTTGAACGAGCTCATCAATCAAATCTGTATCCAGAGGCTTAATCGTGTGCATGTCGACGACAGTTGCCTCTACACCATTTTTGGACAGTTCCTCAGCCGCCCTCATGGCCTCGGAGACCATCACTCCACATGCGATTATAGCGACATCAGATCCTTCACGAAGCTTCGACCCCTTACCAATTTTAAGCTTCTTAGAACTATCCTCATCGTACATCCTGGGTGTCTTATTTCTGGCAGTTCTGGTGTATGAAGGACTCCCATGATCAAGTAACTGAATTGTCAGCTCTTCCGATGAGAGATCGTCACAGGGGTGAATTACTGTCATTCCAGGTATGGTCCTATACAATGCCAGATCTTCTATTGACTGAGCGCTACTTCCGTCTGTTCCAGTATGTATGCCTCCATGGCTACCACAAAGGTGCACCACCAATCCAGGTCTGGCAACACCATTCCTAACTTGTTCAAATCCCCTCTCAGTAAAAATTGCAAAGGTACTTGCAAACGGAATCTTTCCTGATGACGCCATCCCAGCTCCTACCAAAATCATATTCTGTTCCGCAATACCGAGAGAGACTGTTCTCTCTGGATTAGCTTCTCTAAATAGACAAGACTTTGTTGATTTCCCCAAATCCGCCTCCAATACCACGACACGCGGATCATCGGCTAACCGCAGTAGTGCGGAGCCATATCCGTCTCTCGAGGCTCCACCGGCTGATGGAGCACTCATGACAGCTCCTCCAATGCTATCGCTAACTCGTTATCATTCGGAGCTTTACCATGGAATGAGGGATTATCTTCCATAAAAGAAACACCCTTCCCCTTGATTGTATGAGCCACTATCGCTGTTGGAGAGGCCGTCATTGACGAAGACCATTGAATTGCCTGTGATACCTGTTCCATATCGTGTCCGTCAATTTCCATTACATCCCAGCCGAACGAAGCAAGCTTGGCCCCGACGTCCCCGACCTCCATTTGGACCTCCACAAAATCATCGTTCTGTATCCGATTCCTATCAACAATAAGATTCAATTTTCCTACCGAATGGAAATCAGCAGCCATTGCAGCCTCCCAAAACTGCCCCTCTTGTATTTCTCCATCTCCAACCATAACCCAAACATCACGATTACTGGAATCCATCCTCGCGGCTAATGCACATCCGAGTCCGAATGATAGTCCCATCCCCAAGCTTCCAGCAGAAAAATCAACCCCGTTTGTCCATTTCATATCCACGTGCCCTTGACATACTGAGCCCAACTTACGAAATGACATCATGTCATCTTCAGTGATGAAGCCCATTTCGTATAGAATCGAGTAGACAGCGGGGCTCGCGTGTCCTTTGCTCATGATGAATCGATCCCTATCCGCCCAATCTGGATTCTTGACATCGAACCTTAGTTGATTTCCATAAAGGGCGGCGATGATATCGATGGCGGACAATGATCCTCCTGGATGACCAGCACCAGCTGCATGAATCATTTTCACTATGTGCCTCCGACATCTCAAAGCCAACTCACCTAGCTGTGATGTTGTCATATCAGATGCCCGGTCTGCTGAATTCATGGCCTTGCTAGAAAATCTAACTAATGATGCTTTCCGGGCACTTGTAACGTGACCGTAGACGAATTCTTATGACGGCGAGGCCAGACCACTCACCATCAGCATGTCAGACGAGGCGATGAAGTATTCCAATCCCCAATGGAGGGAAACCCTCTCATCAATGGAGGTCCCACTAGCTGTAAGGTCCAGTAAAATCGCCCTCGAATGCCTAGAAACACTAGTTTCAGAAGGTAGACTATCATTCGACCAAGGTGTTGAATTGATGAAAGAGAAGGAGATTTCATCGGTGACTTCTCTTGCCAACATGGTCAAAAAGTCCAGATTCTCAAAGCACGTATTCTTCAATGAGAATTTACATGTAAATTCAACCAACATTTGTGTTCTAGCCTGTAGATTTTGTGCATTTAGGAAAGGTCCGAGACACCCAGATGCGTACACCCTAAACACCGATCAATACCTCGATAGGATACGTCCTTACTCAGATAGCATCGACGAAGTCCATACAGTTGGTGGCCTTCACCCTACTTGGACGGTAAACGAATATTGTCAGCTCTTTTCGTCACTCAAGGAAGAATTCCCGAAAATCCATATTAAGGCCTTAACAGCGGTCGAGATAAAACACCTGTCAACAAGATCATCTCTTTCCATCGAGGAGACGCTGTCAATACTTTCCATGTCTGGACTTGACTCTCTCCCAGGGGGCGGTGCTGAAATTTTGGTAGACAGTGTCAGAGATAGAATTTGTATGGGAAAGGAATCCTCAGACGAATATCTGGATATTCACGGAATCGCCCACTCACTTGGGATGCCGACAAACTGTACTATGCTTTTTGGAACTATAGAGACCATAGAGGACAGGATCACCCACCTCCTCAGGTTAAGAGAGCAACAAGACCTGTCAGGTGGTTTCCAGTGCTTCGTCCCTTATCCATTCCTCCCTGATAAGACAAGGCTACCGGAGGCTCAGCTATCATCTGGACTTGAGACAATAAGGATGATATCAGTGTCTAGGTTGATGTTGGATAACATTCCCCACATCAAAGCCTACAGGATGAATATTGGTGACAAACTCGCATCCTTCGCCATTAATTGCGGTGCTGATGATTTGGATGGAACTGTTGGTCATGAGGAAATTATGCATGAGGCCGGCAGTAAAACAAGCCTTACGACTAGTTCCGAGCAACTTGCAAGGATGATTGTGAAGACAGGATCGGTTCCCGTGAAGCGCAACTCCTCGTACTCCAAATTCGAAACCATCATTCTTCCAGAGGACAAGCCAATTAAATCACTTCCAGTGGTCGCATTGGGGGTATGAGATGAGTTGGAAAAATGTCATCGGGCGTGTCTCTTTTTCGAATTGTGATCCGATTTTCGACGGGTTAAATCCCGATTGGACCATTCTATCAGCACCTCCAGCTTGGCTTACCGGGCATGTGATGCGTAGGGATTGCATTGCCGCACCCATACCTTCCGCAGACTATGCCAAAAATAATGAAGATTTGATGCTTCTTCCCGAAATAGGAATTGTGAGCAATGGAAACGTAGGTTCGGTCTTACTATTTGGGAACCGCCCCATTGAAAGCATGAGGGATATAGCACTTCCAACTGACTCATCCACATCTAAGGTCTTGCTCAATTGGATTGTAAAGAATCGTGGATTAGATCCTAAATTTGTAGAGTTAGGGCCTGATATCAACGCCATGCTGGATAAGTGCGATGGAGCTTTACTGATTGGTGACAGGGCCATACTCGCCTCAATATCTAACCCTGAGCTTGTCAGAATGGACTTAGGTGAAGAGTGGACCCGAGTAACAGGACTTCCGATGGTTTTCGGTGTTTTTGTAGCTAGGAGAGATTCACCAAGGGATGTTTTGCTCAAGGCCCACTCCCAAATGATTAGGCAGATAGAGACTTTCGATAATGACCGTAACTGGAGGAAGAAAGTCATATCCAGAACTTCCAAGAAAATGGGATTCCCCGAAGATAGGGTCGAGGAGTACTTCGAAACCGAAGTAAGAAACAAGATGTCAGACGAAGACATTCAGGGATTAGTGAGATTTCTAAAGGACGGATGTGGCATGGAAAATGAGCCAGTCTGGCTAGATATTCATTCTGAGTAGTCCAGTCTCTTACTGGCAACCCAGTCCAATAGGTCCAACGCAACTTCGCACGACTCCGCTACTACGATATCCCTATCGTCCTTGAACCTCTCTAGAACCCCCAAGGCGGCTCTATCTCCTATAGCTCCCAATGCCTCAGCAGCCTCATGTCTTACCATGACATCCTCATCAAAATCTTCGAGCCTCTCTATCAAAAACGGCACAGCTGAAGGATCTTGCATCTGGCCCATAACATATGCAATCTCATGTTTCAACAAGGCTGAGGATGAAGAAAATGCGGCAGCCAGAGCTTCTACCGAATCCTCCCCTCCAATGTTTCTTAATGCGAAAAGTGCACGCATCCTCTGGAACATCTTCTCTTCTTCGTTACATATTGTTTCTCTGAGTCTCGCAACATTTCGGTCATCACTGGGTGGTGCTGGATCTACGGAATCAAACTCACTTACCTCAGGTTTTCCGCCACCCATTCATTCACCCGAACCTACAAACACTATTGAATCCACATCAAGATCATTCCTTACCATTCCTATCGCCTGACCTTCCTTTAGAAAGAGCCTAATCGCCTCTCTTCCGTCATCACCATAGTCCAGAGTCCTGCTGTTCACGTACATGCCAACAAACTCTTCATTTGTGGAATCATCTATGCCCCTTCCCCATTTCTTTGCAAATTGCAATGCTTCATCGGGGTTGTCAAGTGAGTGCTCGATACTATTCCTTACGTCATTTGTAATGTCACTACACAACTCCATCCCGAGGTCCTTCCTGACTACATTTCCTCCTAGTGGTAGGGGCAGGCCGGTTTTCTCATTCCACCATACTCCCAAGTCAAGAATTAAACAGACACCCTCATCTTTCCAGGTTAACTGGCCTTCGTGAATTATCACTCCTACGTCATAGTCTCCCCTCTGAACTGCTGGCATTATCTCATCGAAGGGAACCACCTCAAACCTCACATCCCCCAAAGCCAATCTTAGTGCAAGATAGGCACTGGTACCTACTCCCGGTATGGCGAAGACCAGATTTTTTGCATCTTCCACGTTCATCTCCCTGTTTGAGATTATCATTGGCCCGTAACCTTCTCCCATGGAAGCACCACAATTCATGAGGTGATATTTATCAGATATCTCGGGAAATGAATGGATACTAACAGCTGATACCTCATAGTCCCCATTCCTAGCGTGCTTGTTGAGAGTTTCTATGTCTAACAGAACATGTTCGTATTTCCTTCCACCCGTATCTATGGCTCCAGTTGTCATTGCATGAAACATGAAGGCGTCATCAGGGTCCGGCGAGTGCCCTACCTTGTAGGATTGTGACAGACTCATGTGCCCCCGAGCACATTTAGATTGAAAATTCCTCCGTGTGATAAATCTCCGTAGTAAGAGTGAATAGACCAAGCCATGACGGCTGTTCATGCCTGACCCCAACAAGCTCTCTACTGCAACCGGTCAGTTGGGTCCAATTTGCTCAATCACAGGAAAACCCATCACTTTCTCTGAAGCAATAGTTGTCGATAACCAGTACGTATGCTACGAGGCGTATGTTGAGATAATGGGAAACAACTCTGCCACTGACTCGCGCGAAGTTCCATCAAAACTTCAAATGGATTAAATGCGCACCTTCATGTGCCATGTCCCCCTCTTATCCCTGTGGCTACGGGATGGAGCAGGTACGCTCTTAGATTCGGGGATTATTACAGATCTTTGACCACAGAAGACATCTGGACCCCTCCTAGGCTTCGCTCTAGGGAATGGATGTTCATACCATGGGGTTCAAAACCACCAGATCGGCATAGGGCCCTGCCAACCAAGGAAGACCTCCTTTCATATCTACAGATCAGGGCCCCCCACTCTTGTTTTCACAGTACTGCGTACTACAAAGATCCAAGCCAGAGAAAGATGAATGACAAGGGGTGGCTTGGTGCAGATTTGATTTTTGACCTCGATGGGGATCATCTTCCAGGGGTCTCCGACAATGACTTTCCAGGGATGATGGAAAAGATTCAGGATCAGGCCTGGAGCTTATGGTCCGACTTTCTTGAGCCTGAATTCGGATTCAAACAAAAGTATGTTCAAACAACATTCTCAGGACATAGGGGATTTCATATTCACGTTAGAGACCCTTCGCTATTGCATCTCGATTCCAATGCTAGGCGTGAAATAGTCAATTACATAACCGGTATCGGGATAGATGTTCAATCCGTGATGGCAGGTCCAGATATTGGCTGGTCCCAGAGGATAGATATTGGCTTTGAAGATGTCATCGATACCTTGGCCTCGATTTCCTCAAGCGAGAAAAATTCACAATTGGTTAACGACCTACATTCCAACCTAAAATCAAGAAACTTTTCATGCTCCAAGGAACTCATCAAAAAATTAGCCTCGGAGTCCACAACCGGAGGCAGAATCGCCAGGCTAAGGGAGGATAACAGTAGGACAGTTTTCACGACCAAAAAATTGAATGAGGCTTTTTGGGAACTAGTGAAAGGTGCACCACTGGCAGTAGGCGAAACTGATGAGAACGTTACTGTGGACATCAAGAGGGTTATCAGGTGGGTTGGAAGTCTGCATGGAAAGTCGGGCCTGAGAGTTACAGAATTTCCCTTGGAAAGACTAAATCCTGATGGGCCTAATCCTTTCAACGCCATGGAGGAATCCTCAGTTTTTAGTACTCAGAATATGTACAAAGTGGAACTGGTGAAGGATGATGTGACCACGAGAATTTCTGGTCAAGAGGTATCTGGTTCTTCTGGAGAAGTCTTCAATGCTCACGAGTCAATGGCAACCTTTCTTGCACTCAAGGGTTGGGCCATCATACACTAATGCGCCCCGATATGCATGCTTAATCACAGAATGTTGAATAGTGTAGAGTTCTGGAAATGAACCGAGACGAGCATGCCGGACGAGGAGGAGGAGGGCAAAGGGCCCGACGGATTGCCAATGCCACCACCCCCTCCAGGTATCAATTTACCACCCCCTCCTCCACTCCCCCAGCCCCCTCCTCCACCTCCAGATGTAGGTAGCGAGCCTTCTCCCACTGAACCTATGACTGAAGATTCCAATCCTGCCCAACCCTCTGATTTTCATAGCCACTGGGAAAAGAGAAAGTCCAGAGCTGACGCTCCTTCTGTTGAAAGTAGGGAGAGCATGTATGGGCATATAGACAGGCTATCATCAGGGCAAGTGGGCTCGCTTATGGACAGATTTTCTGATAGATTTGGTTCGGAGCTTGATAGGGAGATTATTGTATTGCGGAAGAAACAACAACAGGATCTTCTAGCAATAAAGCCAACTGTGGAGCTTATTTCCGCGCCTGAGTCCGAGGAAGAAGACTCCGAGGAAATCGTTGAAGAAGATGGTGAGAGTGACCTCTTCTCGGAATTTTTTGATGTTGTCAACAATCTCCTTGGGGATATGGAAGAGGAATTTATCGACTCCTTCGTGTCATCGGATGACTTTCCACTATTCCAAAGCGTGGGGGAATCCCCTTCCGGTTGCGATGAGGAAACGAGAGCTGAGTTTTTCTCCATGATTAATCGTGTCCTTGGGGAGCTTCCAGAGGACAAGATCGAGGATTTCATATCATCCCCGGGTTTTGGTGTATATCAGAAAATGGGAGATTTGTACTCGTAAGGTAAGGTGTAATAATGGGTCTACTAGAGAAAGCAGGAAAAATTTCAGATGAGGATAAAAAAGAGGAGAAGCCTGTAGCAACAGTAGCAAAGGTCGAGCCGGAACCAGTCGCCGCCGAACCGAAGAAATCCAAGAAAAAGGCATCTAAAAAATCAAAGAAGGCTAAGCCTAAGGCACCAAAGGCCCCTAGGAAGAAAAGGGCCAAATCTGAACCCAAGATTATGCCAGATGGATACGAGGAAGCAGGGAAGGCAAGAGGATCACTAAGGGTCTTCATCGATTTTGCAGTAAATTTTGGGTTCATCATAGCTATATTCGTAGGTTTCGCGATATTAGAGACTCCAACAACTCTCCCCCTGATTATAGCAATCATCCTCTCTGTGTTCAATATGGTTGTCATGCCGATTAGATTCAACCATTCGATGGGCAATGTGATATCAAGAACTCAATTTGTTAACTCGAGGGGAAATAATGCAAATTTCATCTACCACTCCCTGAAGAACACGACAATAGCCTCTTACTTCGTATTTTTACTCGGTGTTTTCTTTGGAATATCAATGCTAGGTGACAGTTCTGGCATCGAGGGTGGAGACTTCATGAATGCATTCATCGCTATCTGCCTCTCTGCGATACTGATACCGTTTTTGGACTACATTTTCAAGAGAACTAGGAGCGACTCTTTGGGACTATGGGAAGTTGCCTTTGGAGGCATTTGGCTAGTTAAGGCCACAAGCTCCGCCTCCGAAGGTACACAGTCAAAGTTCATGAAGAGGCTCGAGTCCATGGCAGAGTACGCTGAGTCAAGGGTTGACCTCGATGACGAAAAAAGCGATTGATGTCCTAGGCTATCTCATATTCCTGGCCGATGCTAGTAAAAACGGCCCCCTCGTCAATTTGCTTGGGTGCCACGGCCAAGGCGATATGCCTACCGTCAAACTCCGTAGCTGACGTCACTACTATGGTTGATCCCCCCTCAAGCTTGTTCCTCCCTAGGACAATGGGCTCATGTGAGGTGATTGTTACAATGTGTTTTTTTTCAGAGCCCCTGCTATCCAGACGGGCATGTATTTCCTGACCGGGGTAGCATCCCTTGTTCAATGAGACCAGCTCCCCCAGGCCTATGTCAGATGGAAGATGCTTACCATCAACTTCCCTTGCAGAGGGGAACCGAGATTGCATCCTAACAACCTCCCATTCCTCATTTGTCCCAATACCAACAGATATTTCTAGAATCCTCTGCATGATAGAATCATCATCGGCCCTGTAAAGGATATCAATATGCCTACCATCATAAACGCTATTTTTCGATATTATAACATCGCCAATTGAAACAAATTTATTTTCCGGAATTTCGCTAAGCTCCGGATAAAGAAGGCTAACCAATTCTAATGCCTCTTCTCCATGAACCACACAATGCCTAAGTGCATCGTTACCGTCGTACAATATCAGATCCTTGTTCCAGGGAATTCCCGCTGTTAACAAGGATCTTGTGTTCTCCAAGTTTTCGTAGATCCCCAGAACAATTATTTCATTCCCTACGCCAAAACAACTCAATACGTCCCTTACTCTACCATTGGAGTCACAAACCAATGCATCTACACGCTCACCATCGGACAGCTTACTGACATCACCGGTCAAAATATTGTTCAGATGATCTGCAGGTCCGTCGCCACTGAGTATGGATATGCTGGACTTAAATTCGAATAGTGATGCTTTCGGGCTCTCTGATCTGCTCATGATATCAACTGAATGATTGTCCGCATCCACAGGATTTTGAGGCATTAGGGTTCTCTATCTGAAAACCACCCCCCATTAGGGAGTCTTTGTAGTCGACCCTAATTCCATTGAGCATAGCACTATCCTTGTCGTGTATGAACACCCTGATTTTATCGATCTCAATAATTTGGAAACCTGACGTATCTGGCGCCTCTACTATGGCCATGTCGTACATGTAACCTGAGCACCCGCCAGATTGGGCGCTGATCAGTAGGACATGGGTGTCCTCATCGCCACTCATGGAAGCTGATAGTGCGGACCTGGCTGCATCAGTCATGTCTATGGAAACATCCACAACCTCGACCTCGGAGACAACAGGAAGCGTGAAACCACCTCCGCCTAGTATGCCCACGCATACCGATAATGCCCAACGTATTTGAACAGTTGTGAATCTTATCGTCATCTATGAATACTTGGTGGGTGCTGAAGTTGCATGGATTCTGTCAGGGATGTAGATGTCCAGAGGGTTTCCATGGGATCAAAGAGCTACGACAACGATTCTGTGGCTACAGAATCCCCGCTTTCTGTAAACTTAAAGCTCAGAGATGAGATGTTTTCCGTGGGGGTGTTGATGAGAACTCCTGGCGATGATGTAGAACTAGTGATTGGTTTTCTTTTCGGGGAGGGCATTATTACCGGAATAGGACAGGTGGTAAAATTGGAGATAGAGGAGGATTGCTGTCATATAGAATTATCCGAAGACTCACAATTTGACCCATCAGAGCATGTGAGAAAGACATCTATATCATCGTCCTGTGGTCTTTGTGGACGAGACTCGATTTCAAACCTTTTTCACATCGAGGGCAAACAGATAAACACCAGTCACAACTACTCCCTTGAGACCATAATTCAATCTGTTATAACACTCCGATCATCACAGAATATTTTCTCACTCACGGGGGGTTCTCACGCCGCTGGATTATGCGATTCTGGGGGAAACCTCCGACTGATTGCCGAGGACGTTGGAAGGCACAATGCAGTCGACAAGCTAGTAGGCAAATGTCTCAACGAGGGTATAGAACACCCTGGGGATGGATTCCTAGTTGTTTCTGGTAGGGCGTCTTTTGAGCTAGTATTGAAATCGATAAGGTTCGGGTTTCCATTGATGGTAGCTGTCGGGGCCCCAAGCTCGTTAGCCATAGACATGGCAAAGGAACACGATATGACGCTTGTTGGTTTTGTCAAGGACGATAAGATATCTGTCTACAGCTCCCCTCGGAGAATCTCGGTTAGTTAGATCTCCTAGCCTGCTCCTTAGCCAGTATCTTGCATCTGCTAAGTTGTTTTTTACAGAGGTCCCTGTCACGCTGATCAAGCCCCCTATCCAATGCTTGCATGAAACACTTGACTGCATCCGAAAAAAGCTCCAATGATGCATATGAAGAACCCATGTTGTAGAGAAGCTTCCCTCCAACTCCCTCTGGGTTCATCGATATAGCAGTATGATATGATCTAATGCTGTCCGCATAATTTCCCATTTGATACAGTGCATGTCCCCGGCCTGCCTGAGCCTTAACCCTCAACTCTAGCTCTTCCTTGGGGGCGCCTCCGATCGCCTTTTCAAATGCACTCAGGGCCTCTGAGCTCCTGTCCTCGGCGAGTAGGTTTACTCCTTTGTTATACCATTCAATCGAAATATTGAGATCGGCCTCCGTGGGCTGATACTGACTTTCCAGCTTCTCTTTAGCCTCGTTTCCTGCAGCAATCAGGTCAGGCTCCTCATCATCAACAACAACTTCCTCTGATTGTTCTGCTTCCTCCAATGATCTAGCCTTCTGTCTGCACTGTAGGGCCCTGTCTATGTGCCCTGCCGCCGACAAGGAATCGGCCATCCCGTCCCATATCGCCGGGTCTTCTTTGTTATCGTCTAGAAGCTCCTTCCAAACCCTCACAGAATTAACATGATCTCCCGCCTCCGTCATTTCTTTAGCCTGTGATATTTTATTTTCCACGCTGGTAATATTCGGATCCGCAATCTCTTCGTCTTCGGAACTTAGTAGTAACCGAGCCTCGTTAATCTTGGCCTCAACATCGTCACTCGCTTCGATGATTAGCGCCTTTTCCCAAATTTCTATGGCTTCCTCCGGTTTGCCCAATCCAGCTCTCATTTCTCCCAGTGAAACTAGGCTCCTCACATGCTCTGGATCAGATAAGAGCGCATTGGCCAAAGATTTCATGGCATCATTATCTCTCCCCAATCCCCTGAGGATTTGTGAGTGATTGAAGTGTGTTTTCGCCCTATCATCGCCCAATGTAATTGCATATTCTATTGATTCAAGCGATTCATTTGTATGCCCCAGCATCGAAAGGCACGTCGCACACAGTGCCCACAATTCGAAACTTTGCGCCCCGTCATCATCCAATTTTGACCTTATTTCTATGAGTGCGTCAGCCGGCTTGTTATCCTCAATCATTGACTTAGATCTGCTAATCACGTCTTGAATTGACTCTACTGGCCGTGATTCCAGAATAATATCATCTTCTATCACTTCTCTACTTTCGAGAATGATAAGCTCCTCGTCTTCTATCGTCACTGGATTCGTCAGATCACTGGAAATTTCCCCCTCAAAACCCATTGAGATTTCCACTAATTGAGGTATTTTCCCTAACATTACAATGGCCTCTGTGGCGAGTTTCGCAGCTCTCTCGGGATTCAGATTTTCCAATAGAACGGCCAGATTGGCAATGGTTGGACCATGATTGGGATTTATCCTGTAGGAGTTCTCGAATGCAGTTATGGCTTCTTCAGGCTTGCCTCTTGTAGTTTGGACCACACCTAGGCCATACCAGGCCACATCGCTCTCGGGGTCTAGTTCTGTGGCATTAGTATACAATTTGCTCGATGTCAGCATATCTCCGGAGTCTGCGTGGGATCTAGCATCCCTCAAGACTTGAGCTATCCTGTTCCCATCCATGTCTCTTCGATGTACGAGTGAAAAATAAGTATTGTCTAACCATGGGCCCGTATAAGTCATGCATACCCATATTTTGAATACAGGCTCCTGTATCCGTACTCATGGATGATGAGATATTGGTGATGGGGATTTGCGGAACATATGACCTTGACTCCGCGAATGGCAGAATGCTTGAGATCATACTTGAACAGTGTTCTAATCTGGGGGCAGCAACTGTGGTTTGGGATCACGGTTCAAAACCCCTCCCCCTTGTAGGGGCAGAGGGATGTTGGGAGGACCCCTACGTCAAGGAATTCCAAGAGTTGGCCACTAAGGCAGACGCATTCATACTCTCCAGTCCAGAGTATCATGGTACCATGAGTGGAGTGATGAAAAACAGTCTTGACTGGCTATACTCAAAGCACACATCCGGGAAGGTCTTTGGCTTGGTATCCACACTGGGTGGTCAGCCTAGTAATAACACCCTAAATCACATGAGGATTGCCGCAAGATGGATCCACGGATGGGTGATACCAGAACAGGTGGCTATTCCTCACATCAAGAGTGCATTTGATGAAAATGGGAATTTGAAAGAGGCTTCCCTAAACGAGCGTGTATCTTCAATCTCCTCATCAGTAGTCGAAAGTACAATCAAACTGAGGAGATGATTTGGAAACATTACCCCCTGGAAGCGAGATTCTTCTCTTCCTATCCGCGCTCCTAGGTGCTATGACGTGGGTCTCCAAAAACGTCTTTCGCTCGGAAAATCTAACCAGGTCCTTTGCGATCTCAGGTACCTGTTGTATGGTAAGTCTGATGATATGGGTGATACTGGGGTAATCTATGGCGGTCTCAGCCCACAGCATACCTGTCAGGCTTCCATGCAAATGGACTTTGGCTGACAATTTCGGTGATGAAACTACCCTGATTCAATCACATGGGATATCTAATAGGCAAGTAGTGATCGTGATCGAGAAAGACTTCACGCTAGTAGAGGGATTCCTGGCTAAAATTCTGAGAGCCCCCAAATATCTCAGTAGGCCGTTGGACAAGCTTAACTCCGCTCTGTGGGAGCTGATGGATGGAAGTAGGTCATTCGGAGAGATTGTCGAAATAATGGAAGAATGCTACAACGAGGAAATAGTTCCAGCTCGCGAACGATGCTCTTCATCAATAAATCGATTCATAGAGCTTAATTTAATAATTCTAAGCACCTAGTCAAGAGATGGAGCATCTAATCTAACACTTTCGTCCTTCTTTGCCTTGTAAATGGCAGAGAAGTAGATTATCAGTGGAACAATTAGCATCATAGTGAAGCAACCAATCAAGGTTGCCAAGCTATACACAGACTCCTCTATCGGATCGATTTCGAACTCTTTCACATCGACTAAATCATGAACCGTGATATCAGCCGTAATGGCCACATTCTCACTCGGAGTCGAGTTGTCTTCTGAGTCATAGATCCCAATCCTCCATGTTACGACCCCACTTTCCCCATATATCAAATCGCTAGCAAGGCCCTCTGCCTCATTTAGGTCGTCCGCTTGCAAGAAGCCTAATCCTTCGATTGGAAGTACGGAAGAAACTATTCCTCTAATCACAACGTCACCTGAATCCGGTACAGGTAGCTCGTGGGTTGTGGAGTAGGCACAGGTGTCAACTAAGTCTCTGAAATCGCCTTCACCCTCACAATTAAACGGGTAATCCTTGTTCTCCCCCAGTAGTGGTGAGTGATACCATGAGACACCATCAGCCTGGACTCTTAGAACGGAGTCTACAGGTGCACCTGTGACGGATACATTGATCCAAGTAATGGGAGAATTGGTGGATACATACCACTCAGAAATGTCGGAATCATCTTGACTTAGGATAAGAGACTCATCCACGTTGGAGGTGCTGTACCCATAATACTCCGACTCAACAGTGTTAGAATACACAGCATAGCTTAAGACGAATATCAAAGTGAGACCGATTCCAATCATCGTCCTAAGCATGTTAGGATTCTGAGACATCGTCTTTCTCATGCCCGGCCGTGGGGCGACATTAATTTCAATCCTTGTAGTGCTCGACAACTCTCTTAGGGGTGCCCGTATTGCGACTCCCTTGTCATCACGGTTAAATAGGGACTGTTAGACGCGCGGTTGCTCGGTGAGGCTATGACTACGTATCACGATGTTCCGGCAGACCTTCTCATAGGTGAGCTTTCAGCTCGTTTGGCTGAAATGGAGGCCATTAGTCCACCCGAGTGGGCCTCCATCGTCAAGACTGGTACACACAGGGAAAGACCTCCATCTCAGGATAATTGGTGGTTCATTAGGTCAGCGGCCATACTCAGGAAAGTCGGTAAGTTAGGACCTATCGGGGCTAATCATATGGCGCAACATTTCGGTGGCCCCAAGGACAGGGGTGTTAAACCCAACAGGGCCGTTGCAGGATCACGAAACATCTCCAGAACTGTAATGCAACAGCTGTTCAACGCCGGACTTATCGAGAGTAAGATGAATGTGGCTGGTAACGTCAACCACGGAAAGGTACTAACTCCTAAAGGCCAGTCCCTACTAGACTCAGTTGCCCATGATGTTAGGGACCAAGCCATAGAGAGGCACCCGGGACTTTCAAATTATTAGGTGTGATACTATGGCAAGAAACAAGCCCCACGCAAAGAAGAGGCGGTTGATGAAGGTCACAAAACAGAACAGAAGAGTTCCAGTTTGGGTAATGCTGAGGACAAATCGTAACACTACCACACACCCAAAAAGACACATGTGGAGAAGAAGCAAGCTTCAGAGGTGACATGATGGCGGAGATCAAGGAGATGACAATACCCCTTAGGGCGGCATGGAACGTTCCTAGGACAAGAAGGGCAAATAGAGCCATCGCCGAAATCAAAAACCACGTCGCTAGGCACATGAAGAAGAGGGAGGATGAGGACATCTGGATAGATGAGGCAGTCAATCATTACATCTGGTCAAGAGGAATGCAGAAGCCCCCAAGAAAAATCAAGATTGTCTGCACCAGAGAAGAGGGATTCCCCCTTGAGGTCAAATTACTGGAGGAATAAAATGGGAAATATCAGGCCTTCTTTCATCAAAATAAGAGCTATAAGGCTTCTTGAGCTATATCCCGATCAATTCACCGATGACTTTGACAACAACAAAAAACTAGTAAGCGAATTTTCCGATGTTGGAAATAAGAGAATGCGGAATTGGATAGCCGGCTACATTACAAGATACAAGCAAAGACGTGTCGACTAAGCGGATAGCTGATGAATGGGACTATCTTGGAGTCCACATGGGAGGCAGATTGGAAATCAATACCCCTGCCGAAAACGGAAATGTCACAATAGTCTTAGTTGACCCCAAATATGACGGCAACATAGGTGCAGTGGCACGAACGATACTAAATTTCGGAATTGATGAATTGAGAGTTGTAGGCAGAGATGGAAACTGGTCTGATGAAGCTAGGAATAGGGCAAAACACGCACAGCAAATATTGGATAATTGCGCACATTTTGAGACCATGAAACAAGCGGTTGAGGACTGCTCAGTAGTCATAGGCACATCTGGAAAGAGGGAAATAGGGGACAAGATATCTTTCAGGCATTTTGTTACTCCTGAAGAGATCCCTAAACGTCTTGAGAGGGTCGAAGGGAAGGTCGCATTTGTATTCGGCCCTGAGGATATCGGCCTAACAAACGAACAGTTACATGAATGCGATTTCCTGTTAACGATACCTACCTGGGAAGGCTATCCAATTTTGAACCTCAGCCATGCAGTATCGATAATATGTTACTCTTGGTTCTCAAATATTTCAGATAAGAACTCTAACGAAACACAAAAATCTAGATTACTAGATCCCGAGCTTAGAAGGGTTCTCAGGTCCGAAGTAAATAGATTAGTAACAAATATGTCCACCAAGGAGCACAAAAAACAAGGCATAGAGGAGACTATGATCCGAGTTCTAATGCGAGGTCTCCCCAAAGACGACGAGATACACAGGTTACTTGGTGTCATATCACAAGCTGCTGATTCTTTCGACAGTTCTGATCAATAACCCTCCATTAGCAATCTATGACCCCAATTCTCCAATCGACCTCCATCCATTTTTCTGAAGCTTATTTTTTTGGGAGGATTATTTCGGATGGACTAGGTCGGTCAGCCTTGAAGGAATTTACCCTGTCATCACTAGGGTATCCCAGGCATATGCCACAGAGTAATGAATAATTTTTGCTAATTTCAAACTCCTTACGTACGGCATCCTCCCAGACTGCGACTGCACCTTGTGGGCATGTTCCCAGACCCTTGGAATGCGCTGATAGAATAAGGTTCTGCATGAATAGCCCTGCATCCGACGCAGAATATTTGCCCAGTGATTTGTGAGTAAAAATGAACAACTCCACAGGGGCCCCAAAGAAATCGTAATTTCTTGCCCAAGCCTCATCGCGTGCGACCTTGTCATCTCTGTCTACACCAATATGATTGAAAAAACTCATTCCTTGGTTTTTGGACCTGCCAATCAAGTCTTTGTGATAGGGCCTAGTGATTATCCAGTTGCTTGTGGGTAAACCCCGTCCTTTCAGTACCGCTTTGACCTTACCAAGTAATCCATTACGCGCCCCCTTTATCGCTTCCCACCTGGAAAGGAAGTCATTCGAAAGCCTGTCTCTCACGTCCCCCTTGGCCACAGCAACCCGAATGGGCCGAGTATTGCTCCAGCTAGGTGCGGCCAAACCATCCGCGATGATTTGCTCTATTACATCATCAGGGACCGGAGTAGAAAGGAAGTCCCTGGTCGAGTATCTTGATGATACGAAGGATTGAAAGTCCTCAGAAAACATATCCATACCCATTACTCCTAGATTGTCTGTCCATCATTCAGCGGTGACTACCGACTGGGGGACACCTCTATGAGTGTGCGTTATTCACCTAAATCACATATCTACCTCGCTAAATACGAGAATAACTATCCATATCAAGGCCTGAAGATTGCATGGAAAAGTTTGAATGATGTCCAATGGGACAGAGTGAATGTGGACCAATTTGACAAACTGAAAGAGAGACTGAACGAGTCTTTAGGTTCCTGGGGGGAGATAATCAAGGCCCTTTTTCTCTTTGGAATATTGCTCTTCTTGGGCCCCGGCCTGATTATCATAAATGTCGGGGAAATTATCAATCAAGGTGACGATTTTTCGCTCTGGGATGATGAATATGGTCCTGAGGATCCTCAATTCGCAGGAGAGGTGATTTGGGAGGGAACCGCCGACGAAAGCTGGATAGTTGAGTTAACTGATGTACGTGGGGGGATAAGAGTGTGGGTACAAGAAGGGAAGACAGTCGATGTATCAATACCCAGGGACGGTGCTTCATTCAACCGATGTGACCCCTCAGATTGCGATTATTTCAATAATGCAAATGAAAGCATCCCTGGATATGAATTCATCGGGCAAATCGACGTGTATATAAATAACACATATGATGTAAAATTCACATCCACGGGAGACAGCAATGAGACGACGAGTATTATCGTCACTAAGGAGGTATTTCATTTACCAGGGGCTTTTCTGATTTTCTTGACGTTTGTTGGCACCGTCATAACATGTCTCATGATACTTATTGTATATCATACCACTAAAGAGATGAGGGAAAAATCAAAGTGGATGAAACGGAATGAAAAAGCCAGAAATCGTCATGCAGATAAAATTGAAAAAAATAATGAAGGCACCAAGAGGTCGTTTTCCAAAAATAACTGGATCGGGCCAGATGGGACTGAGAGTGGGCCAGGCGTCCCTGAAGATTGGTACCTGACGTACGATGGGCCTGCACCGATCGTAGAGGATATTTACGATGAGAACTATGTCGTAGACAGGGGGAATGGCACCGTCCCTGTAAACTTCTACATCAAGAAATGGGGCGTTCCACAGGGTTTCGGAAATACAGACCACGAGAAACTTTGGTCCATGGAATGACTGGATCCATGGACATCAGACAATCTGGCCTATATACACAGGTCCCAACCTAGTGTCCCAAGATGATGGAAGGATATCCATCACCGTCGCGTTCATCGATAGAGGATGAGCTAGAGGGGTGGAGCTATTGGTGGGCGGATTAGAACCAGGGATGAAAAACCGTCAATAAAAAAAACCCGAACACACTTATTATCGCATAAGTGAGAATCCCCCCCAGAAGTTTCGTCAGAAGTCCGTGTTTCAAGACCTCGGGATGGAAAGGGTCTACTCTTTCATTGATGGGAGAATTTTCAAAACTATCACCGCCAATTTGCTCATTGTTAACCAATATTTTTGCCTTGACAGAAAACATATATGCCTTGAAACGTACATCGACTGTGTCGCCAGTATCGGCCAATTCTGTACTGAGCCATATCTCCCCTCGGGGAATGGGAAGAACACTATCCTCTTCGATCTCGTCTCTCAATTCGCCGTCGATGTATAACTTGGCGGATTCGCTGGCATCAAGTTGGTTTGTCACTCTTATTTCGCGCCCCTCATATTCAACGGACCATTCTTGGCTGAACAGGTTGCGAGAACGGGGTTTAACGGAGACCCCGTCGCTTTCAATGTCCCACCATACATCTTCTGCATTCGCTTTGTGGTTGTAGCAGACAGGACTGTTGTACATTCGAGGTCTTTCGCATCCTTCTATCGAGCAAGGCCCGCCCACGGCCATGATTTTACCTTGAGGCATGAATATTCAATTTTTTCCCGTCACTCAGGGTAGGGAATACAATGATAATCTTATCACTCTGGCGTAATTCCTTCCTTCTTGAGGAATTTTTCTAGTCCCTCATCATCGAGGGGAACATCGAATAGACTGGAGAGATATTCGACCATGTTCCCGATGTCGGTACCATCGACTACTATTCTGCCCAACTCCCGGCCCCCCTTTGGTCCACTCCTGACAGAGGCGAAAAACACGACCTCGTCTCCGCTCTTTTCCACACGTGGCCTCACGAATGTGATCTCGCTTGCATCTATCAGGAACTTTCTGGATTTTACCGTCACTCCATCGAATGTGAAGTCGTCCCAGTATCTCTGGTAATAGTTTCCAAGCATTCTAAGCAATGATATGAGGCCAGAGACTAGCCCAGTAAGAAGGAAAGCGAAGGCTATGAAGAAGAGGAAAACACCCAACCCTATCTTAACAGATTCGAACAAGCCATTCTCCCCATATGTCATGGCGGTGAAAAATATCCCCCCCATTACGGAAAACCCTACTAGAACTGCTCCTCCGAACCCACCCTCCATTTGTAACAAGTTTACCAAATTCGCATTCCCCCTGACCCTAACGACCCCATTGTCCATCTGTTTGACCTTGGCTATCTGGAATTCAGGTGAACTCATGACTATTTGGAAAGCTTCATTTCTATTAATATCATAACCCCTAAGTGCTGATATAGTAATCAGTACCCAAGTAGATGATAGAGGCAAAAGTCGCCTAAAGATTGAAGTTCTCCCTTCTTAGAAGTGTGATTATGCACATAATGACCAAAGTGACATTGGGTCTTGGCTCTGTATTATTTCTGATTAGCGTCATAGCGATTATAATGGGAGGTGAAGAATTGGACTCTGCTTTCGGTGACTTAGAAGAAAGTAGTGTAGGCAACGAACAATTTTGGACAGGCGATACCTCTACTGATTTTAATGGGAGGCTAAAGTGGGACGCAACGTATTATGTATTTGTTGAAGATGGTTATGAAATAGATGTAGATGTTTCAGGCAGTGGTTATTTCACATCCTGTGAAGTATGGGGTGATTGTGATCTTTACGATGTAATTCCAGGATACTATTACATCGGGGATATAGGCGTTGATACTACTGGAAGTTATGAAGTCGATTTTTCTGAAACACAGGGACGAAATGTTGTTGTTAAAATCACCGAAGAAGAAATTCCAGTTGGTGGAATCCTAGGTTTGGGTGGAGGATGTTGTGGCATTTGTGGTGCTCTATTACTCCTAATCATCGGAGGCATTTTGGCTCTTACCCTAAAGGATCAACCCAAGGTCCAGACTACTATCCAGTTTGATAACGAGGCGGTGGATGATGACAAATCTTCCATTCCGGGGGAATCAAAAGAATGGTGGGAAGAATGAGAACCATGGACGTCAGCAGGGGTTTTTTCCGATCCAATATCTTTTGAGAAGTCGATCTGATTCATCATGTATAGCAGTTCGGCCATGAAGAATACGCCCATTATCCACCACCAGACATTCATCGGGATTTAATTTGATGCAGACAGATACTGCCTCTTTCACAGCTTTGTTAAATGTGTCAAAGGCCATTCTCTGTTCGTTCGAAAATAAGTCGTTGGCCAACCAAAACTCAGTCGGTTCAAATAATACTGGATAGTATATTCTCTCACCGGTCCCAGTCTCGTAAATCAGAGGATGGTGTCCCGCATCACCGTGAAAAACAGTATGCTCTTTCAGCCGGATACTACGTAGAGCCTCTCTTACCTCCGAAGGCATAGTTCTGAAAATATGCAATCCATCTACTATTATTGAGTGTCCCCCCTGTGAATCTTGAGTTACACAATGCCACATTATGTATTGCGATAAATGGTGATCAGTATGTGGCGGAAGCCCCTCCGAAGAAGTCACCAGAGCGGGGCTCGTCTTAACTATCCTAACGTCATTTTCCATTATAACGTGGCCCAAATTACTAATTAACTTAGAAATCTCACAACTTCCAATTGAGAATTTGCTCCAACCTTGAGAATCTAACTCCTTCAATACTCGCTCAATCGTCATTTCTAACAACTCGCAACATATATATCCTCATTTATCTCTGTCGCTTCATGTCAGAAGTAATCACAGTCGACCTTAAGGACCGGGCCATCCGTTCCGAGAATTTACCCGAAGATTGGAATGAAGAGAAAATAGATGCGGCAATTGAGCGTTATGAGAAATTTTTTCGGTTAGCAGCAAAGCACCCTGAAAAATCCATAGCACCGACTCGGGATATCGATGAAATTTGGCATCTCCATATGCTCAGTCCGGTTGCTTATTACAGGGACTGTATTTCCATCATGGGGAAAATCCTCGATCATGATGGGGGATTTGGTGCGGTGCCAGAAGAGGTATCACAGCTAGAAGAGACATTCGTGAATACCTCGAAATTATGGGAAGAAGAATATGGGGATCCTTACGTGGAAGACCCTGAAGCGCAATTAGATGATGATATGAAAAAATGTTGGCATAATTGTGTCAGCAGATGTCATAATGCTTGTAAGTCCTGATACCAATATCATATTCTCTACCGATAATGATGTGACGGAAGAAAGAATATATGCTCACGCATAATCCTGCGTATCATTCAGGAGTGATAGTGATGAAAGAGGCCAAGAAAACATTTCCAGGGAACATTATTTCAAAAATACTCTTTATTTTTTCATCAATTGGACTAGTGGGCTTATTTGTC
>Ga0160422_10000197_pt1 | contig 35129 bp, 32 predicted proteins | sample Fk160mmetaG_FD_108192 | JGI IMG/M metagenome (GOLD analysis project Ga0160422, IMG submission 108192) | Marine microbial communities from the Central Pacific Ocean - Fk160115 60m metaG | ecosystem: Environmental > Aquatic > Marine > Oceanic > Photic zone | place: The Central Pacific Ocean... | reverse complement strand
TTCCTAAACCAACAGATAGATTTCATAATAATTTTAGTATTCTTGATTTAAGGGCATCTCTTTCAGTCACAACAAATTCTTTGACATTTTCTTGAAATTTATTTTCAGATAAATGAAGTTGGTTAAGCCTTAGAATTCTTAAAAGTCCCTTTTTCTGTAGGCTTTCAATAATTTCATGGTGATGTTCTTTTGAAATTGGCCCACGCATTTCAATTACATTTACAAAGTAACCTCTAGTAACTATTTCAGAAATCATGCTGGTACTGTCAGCTGTAACAAAAATATGGCTGTGCTCATCTAATGCTTTTTCTAATGCTTTAAAGTTGGTATTTTCGACATCAAGATGAGCATGATTTTTGCCGGAATTTTCTTTTAAATTTTGCCATGCGAACTTTGGTGTTCTGCGTGAGTTAATAAAAGTTGTATTAATATTTTGAAATTCAAATGCCAGTCTGTACCAATCACTCTCGCCATAATCGTACCCGCTGCCATCTCCTCCTATTAAAACTAAACTCTGCTTAATTGGTGCTTTCTTAATTTCATAAGGTTTGAATTTTGTTGGTGGCAAATCTGTAGTAATTACTTTATATACAGAACTTATGTCAGTCTTTGTAGAAACAATCCCATCAAATTTTTTCATAATTCTAAATTTTGGACTTCCAATATAGATAACTTTGGCTCCTGTTAATTTAGCGAATAAGTAAGAAGGTATGGCTGTCCTTGAACCAGAACAAATTACTAAATCATATTTATGATCAACAAGGTTAGGATTTAAAAGTTTAAGTAAAAATAAATATAATTTTTCACTTACCAATGTAAGAGTTCTCTCAAGAAAACCTGGTAGAGCTATTAAATCCTTATTCAAAACGTAGATATCTTTTTTTTTGCTGTATTCTTTGATTATTTCTCTTAATCCTAAACTTTGACTAAGGTGACCTGATTTTTTATCGGCAACAATTGCAATCTTCATATAAGACCATTCGAAGCAATAACTTCATATCTATCTTTATCAATTAATGAATAAGTTATATTTCCACCTGCTTCTTTAACTAGACAAATACCTGCTGCGAAGTCCCATAAAAAAATACCCTTTTCGGCATAGTAATCGCACTTTCCAGATGCAACATATGCACAAGATAGTGCTGCACTACCGAACATTCTTACTTTTTTCCAACCTTTAAGATTTTCCAAGAAATTCATCGAAGATTCAATTGTTTCTGATGCAGGAAAACCAGTGGTTATAGAGGCTTTATTTTTTGAGGCTATGTCTGAAACAGAAATTTTTTTATTGTTAAGAAATGCTCCATGATCTTTTACGGCAGTATACATTTGATTGTTATTAAAGTTATAGATGACCCCGATTAATGCCTCAACACCCTCCATCAAAGCAATAGAAATACAACATTCATCTAACCCTCTAAAATAATTAGCTGTGCCATCTATAGGATCAATGACCCAATATTTTTCATCTGCTATTTCACCCCCATATTCTTCACCCAATATTGGGATATCTTTTGCTTGAAGGCTAGCTCTAATAAGTTTTTCAGTGTCTTGGTCAATTATTAATTTTATATCCCGACCCTCTTCTTTATAAACTTGCTTTTTTTCTGATTTACTTTGGTTTAAAAAATCTCCCGCTTGTCTAGCAGCAACCTCAGCCAAACCTTTTAATTCATTTAAATTCATTTTTGAACTGCTTCCCATGAATCTTTGCACATTCTTTCTAAACTTAAATTTGCTTTCCAATTCATTTCATTATTAGCTTTGTATGGATTCGAATAACATATTGCTACATCTCCTTTCCTTCTGTCTACAAAATTTATCTTGATATTCAATTCATTAGTTTTATTAAACATAGATATTAGCTCAATTACACTTGTTGATTTTCCTGTTCCAAGATTAAAGAAATCAATATTCTTAATTTTTTGAACTTTATCCATTGCTGAGATATGCCCCTCTACAAGATCAATAATATGGATATAATCTCTTTCACCTGTACCGTCTTTTGTATCATAGTCTCTGCCATATACATTGATAGTGTTATTTCCATTCATGGCGGTCTCAATGAGTTTTGGCATTAAATTGTTAGGTTTATTTAGATAATCTTCAACTACGATTAAATCTTGGTGTGAACCAACTGGATTAAAATATCTCAAACAAACTGATTTTATTCCTTTATTAAATGCGTAATCTTTAATTAAATTTTCACATTCTATTTTTGATGAACCATAAACTGAAGTAGCTTTAATTTCGCTTAGTTCAGTAAGTGGCTGATTGGGATTATTACCATAAACTGTTGCTGATGATGAAAAAATAAAAAAAGATTTAGGGTTCATATTTTCAAGCAAATTTCTTGTAGAGCCAACATTATTATTCATGTACAGATCAGGCTGCTCTTCAGATTCTCCAACAGACTTTAATCCAGCAAAGTGAACAATGAAATCTGGATTGAATTCATCTAAAACTAATTTCAACTTAGATACATCTTTTGCTAAATCTATTTCAGAAAAAATAAATGACTCGGGAAAATCTTTAGAAAAAGCATCTATATTATTTCTATTTGCATTTATAAAATTATCAATTCCATGAACTTTAAAGCCTTTTTTTAATACTTCATACGTAAAAGTTCCGCCTATGTATCCGGCAGCTCCTGTAACCAAAATTTTATTTTTCGTCATCTCTTAATAAAAACCTAGGGCTTAAGGAAAAATAAATCAATAAATAACTAAGAATATAGACCACAAATATACTTATTAAGGCAGGAGTATTATTTGCAAAATAAACTGCAGAAGCAATGTAGGGAAAATTAAAAATAGTAAGAAATACAATTGTGAAGAAGTGTCTAGCCCTTTCATGACGAAATTTTAATGACTCAAAACGCTTATAAATTATGTGATGTAAATGCTCAGCATCAGGCTGCATTGCATCCCCCCCTGTAATAAGCCTTCTTCTTAAAATACTAAAAATCAAGTCTGTAAATGGATATGCCAGTATTAGCATTACTGCCCAAGGTGAAAGGTTATTGGTTTGCTGAGCTTCTATTAAACCAAAACACACAATAGACCCTAAAAAATAAGCGCCAGCGTCGCCAAGAAAAATTTTACCAAAAAGGTTTAAGAGAAAAAATCCTGCTAATGCTCCCAGCAAAATATTGGTGAAATATCTGAATTCATCTGATAAAGGTAAATCTGAGCCAGAAATATTTTCTATAACTTTTAGAGCAACAATTATTGAAACTAAATAGGAAGATAATTGTCCATTAATGCCATCTATTAGATTGAAGGCATTCATCATTCCAACCATTGCAAAACAAAGAAAGAACAGAGCCATCAATTCAATTTCTAAAAAATCATCAAAATTTCCAAGATCTAAATTTGTAACCCTTATATCTTCAAAATAAAAAAATAATATTGGTACCGGTAAGAGTAATATAATTCTTAATCTTGGCTCTATGTTAAATTTCAAATCATCGATAAAACCTACTAAAAAAGCAGGTAAGCAAAATAATAAGATCCAAAAAACATTTGAGTTAAAATCAAAACCAAATAAATATGTTGTAATTATTGCGGATAGGTATATAGCAACCCCTCCAAATCTAGAAATTGATTTTTTATGCAGAGTCTGTGCACTCTCTCTCACATTTATATCACCAGCTATGGCTGCTTTTTTATCAAGGTACATAAGACCTACACAAAATACAATTGATAAAATAAAACTTAATGGCGCATAGCCTACAAACATGTGTAAATTATAAACCTTTTTCGATAGTAGCTTTAATAAAAGTCATAAAATTGCCAGCATCAACGCCATTTATAACTCTGTGATCATATGATAATGAAAAAGGCATTATAGTTGTATCAACTAGACTTCCATTTTCAATTTTTGCAACGTTTTTTGCTCTTGAGACACCGATAATACCTACTTCTGGTGGATTTATAATAGGTGAAAAACCAGTTCCACCGATTCCACCTAGACTAGATATAGTAAATGTTGAGCCTGTAATATCATCTTTCATTAACTTTTTATCGCGGGCTTTAATAGAAATTTCTAAAATCTGTTTTGCTATTTGCCCAATCTTTAAATTATTTACTTCTTTTATAACAGGAACTACCAATCCTTGGTCAGTATTTACTGCTACTCCTATATTGATATATTTCTTTAGCATTAATTTTCCATCATCTACCAAAGATGAGTTCATCAAAGGGAATTCCTCTAGGGCAAGAGAGGTTGCTTTGATAATGTATGCAAGCGGGGTGATTTTGATAGCTGAAATCTCATTTAAATCTTTTCTTTGCATTTCTATTCTCGTTATATCAGCTTCCTCAAAATGTGAAACATGTGGTATTGACAGCCATGATTGAGTTAAGTTTTTAGCACCAGCTTTTCTGATTTTTGATTGGTTCGCAATTTCATAATCGCCAAAAACTCTCAAACTTTCTAAATCTGCGTATTCAATTTTTTGGAAACTGCTATTTGAATGTATAAAATTCTTAAGATCATCCTTAGTGATCATCTTATTTTTTCCAGAGCCAATAATTTTTTTAAGATCTATCTCCAGCTCTCGAGCTATTTTTCTTACTGCAGGCCCAGCATTTATTCCGCTAAAATCTATTGAAGATTTTTCAATTCTTTGCGTGCTAACTTCAGTTGAAGAGGATTTATTAGATATAATTTCGGTTTCTTCTTTTTCTTCTTTTATATCTTCATTTTCTTCAACCTCAATAACCGCGAAAACCGTTCCCTCACTTACGCTGTCTCCTTCTTTAACTTTTATATCTTTTATTTTGCCGTCAAAGTCTGATGGCACTTCCATTGCAGCTTTCTCTGATTCCAGAACAATGATTGGATCGTTTTTGCTTAATCTATCGCCTTTTTTTACAGAGATTTCAATAATTTCTGTATCTTCTGCTTCTCCTAAATTAGGTATTTTTAGCTCAATTTCTTTCATCTGATGTAGGGATTTTCTTTGTTTAGTTTTAGCTTATATTTAGTCTTAAATTTTTTTGCTTCTTTATTTAAACCGCATACTAATAAGGCATTATAAGCTATATGATTAGAATCAATTTCAAAGAATTCTCTTAATTTTTCTCTCGTATCACTTCTACCAAAACCGTCAGTGCCTAAGCAAACATAATTACCATTTATCCATTTTCTTATTTGCTCAGCATATAATTTCTGATATTCAGAGACTGCAACTGTGGGCATTTCTGTTTCAAAACAACTTTCAACATATGATTTAGAGTGTTTCTCATTCATCTTCTCTTGATCAGAAATTATCCCACCTCTAGCCAGTTCATTAAAACTTGTAATACTCCAAACATCGGCTTTAATGCCAAAATCTAGTAATTTTTTTGAGGCTTCTAAAGCGAAACGCAACGTTAGCCCAGATGCAATTATTCGAACATTAGATTTTTTTTCCTGCTTAAATAGATATGCTCCCTGCATTATTTCACTATCTTTTAAATTTTTTGGCCTTTCAGGATGTATATAGTTTTCATTCATTACAGTTAAGTAATAATAGTTGTCATTATTTTTTACGTACATATCATCGATACCATTCTTAATAATTGTCGCTAGCTCATAATCAAAACAGGGATCATACGATTTACAGTTGGGAATTGTCTGAGCTAATAGGTGACTATGTCCATCTTGGTGTTGCAGACCTTCACCATTTAGTGTTGTCCTGCCGGATGTTGCTCCTAATAAGAATCCTCTAGCTCTGGCATCTCCAGCAGCCCACGCTAAATCATGAACCCTTTGAAAACCAAACATTGAGTAATAAATATAAAATGGAATCATTGGTAGAGAGTTATTGGCATAAGAAGTCGCTAGCGCAATCCATGCTGAAAATGCACCTGCCTCATTTATGCCCTCCTCTAACATTACGCCATCCTCAGACTCTCTGTACCACATTACCTTGTCAACATCCTCTGGCTGATATTTTTGACCCTCTCTACTATAAATTCCGAATTGTCTAAAAAGACCGTCCATTCCAAAAGTCCTTGCCTCATCAGGCACAATAGGAACTATATTTTCTCCAATTTTTTTATCTCTCAATAATGAAGTGATAAGCCTTACAAAAACCATTGTAGTTGACATCTCCCTTTTGGATTGCACATTAAATTCTTCGAAGTGAGACATAGTCTCAACTTTTAAATTTGATTTTAGTGCTTCTCTCCTTGGCAAAAAGCCACCTAACTTTTCTCTCTGGTTTATCAGATATTTATATTCCTTACTACTTCTGTTGAATTTAAGGTAGTCCAATTTATTTAGTTTTTTAGTATCAATAGGCAAGTTAAAGTTTTTAATAAAATCTTTTAGGTTTTCCTCAGTAAGTTTTTTTACTTGATGTGTAGTATTGTCAGCTTGTCTTGATCCTATACCGTAACCTTTAACAGTAAATGCAAGTATTACAGTAGGTTTATCATTACAATCATATGCTGATTTATAAGCATTAAATACTTTTAATGGGTCATGACCTCCTCTGTTTAAGCTTTCTATTTCATGATCTGTCATATCTTCAACAAGTTTTAGAGCCTCAGGATGCTTGCCAAAAAAATGCTTTCTAGTGTACGCCCCGCCCTTAGCTTTAAAGTTTTGGTATTCTCCATCAACGGTGTTGTTCATTACCCATTTAAGAGCGCCTGTTGAATCTTTAGCTAATAACTCATCCCATTTTCTGCCCCAAATAGTATTTACTACATTCCATCCAGCTGCTTTAAAGATTGCTCCTAACTCAGTTATTATCCTTGAGTTTCCTCTCACCGGCCCATCGAGTCTCTGTAGATTACAATTAATTACAAATATAAGATTATCCAACTTTTCTCTTGCTGCTAAAGAGATTGCCCCCAAAGATTCTGGCTCATCCATCTCTCCATCACCACAAAACATCCATATTTTTCTTTTATTTTCATTTTTTAATAAGTTTCTTTGTTCAAGGTATTTCATTACATGGGCCTGATATATGGCCATAATGGGCCCCAAACCCATTGAAACTGTAGGAAATTGCCAATATTCTGGCATTAACCATGGATGTGGATAAGATGATAGCCCGTTGCCTTCTATTTCTTGTCTGAAATTATCAAGCTGTTGTTCCGTAATTGAGCCTTCCAAGAAAGATCTAGCATATATTCCTGGAGAAGAGTGACCTTGAAAATAGACCATATCTGATAAATTTCCACCTCTAAAAAAATGATTGAATCCAACTTCATACAATGTAGATGCAGATGAATAAGTGGAAATATGTCCGCCAAGATCAAGTTCTTTGTTTGCTTTTAAAACTGTAATTAACGCATTCCACCTAATGTAGTGTCTAATTTTTTCTTCAAGATCCCAATCACCTGGATATTCATCTTCTTCGTATTCAGAAATAGAATTTTCAAATGGCAGATCAGCAAAATTTGATTCTAGAAGGCCCTTGTTTTCTGCATATTTAACAAACTTTTGTATTAATTCAGAAGCGTCATCTCTTCCATTGAAAAGTACTAAATTTTCTAGAGCATCAATCCAATCTTGAAATTCTTCTGAATGATTTTGTGTCATATATTAGATAGCTTATCTCAGATTTAAATGCTTTGATTTTTTTTTTAATAACCATCAAAGATTTACATTGTAAAACATTTAAACGAAGCTAAACAATATGGAAGATTCAACAAAATCATTTCTTTGCTGAGGATCATCTATAAAAATTACATAATAAGCTATATAACCAGCTCAAATGCTATATAATTTCGTTTGCATCAAATGAAAAGTGAACCAAAAAAATGAGTGATAAAACCACATCAGAAAACTTTCTTACCTCAGAATTAAACGACAATGATATAGATTTAGGTAAGATCTTCAGATTCTTAATGATGCAATCAAAATTGATTATTTCAATTGTGATTATAGTGTTTGCTCTCTCACTCTTATACTACATTTCTGCATCAAAAAATTATTCGATAAAAAGCCTTTTGCAATACGAAGAATTTGATCAAAATGTTTTTGATCCGTCAAAAGCTCTTCAGTTTGCCTCTCAAGGTACATCCTCAGATATTTCGAATATGATTGAATTATATGAGTCTCGAACGAATTATCTAAAAGTCATACAAGACTTAAAACTAAATATAAAAATTAATGGCCTTGATGATAATGAGAACATAGATATCAATATAACCTCAGATAATAACGAACCCGTTGTAAACAGTAGACTAAGGTTCTCTTTTTCTGAAAACGAATATAGCTTATTGGATAATGACTCCAATAAAATACAAACCTCAAAATATGGTCAACAGATTCGTTTTAATGACCTGCTAATTTCCATAAACTCAGCAAACTTAAATGAATATAGGGCTTTGGAGATTACTTTTATAAATCCTCAAAGCATGTATAGCTCTTTCAAATCTAGGATGAATGTTAACAGCATAGCAAGTAGATCATTCATTAGAAATGAAGGCCTAATTACTGTTACCTATGTAACTGATGATATTAAATTAGGTAAAGAAATCATAAATTATGCTAATAGTGTCTTTCTTAATCAAAGAATTAATAATGAAAATGAAAAATCTAGAAAAGCAATTAGTTTTATTGATAAAAATATTAAATCTATAGAGGAATCAGTTGAAACCAGTAAACTCAAATTAAAACAATTTCGTGAGGAAAATAAATCAATCGACGTTGGTTTAGAAATTGAGGCTATTATCGTTAAATTACAATCTTTGGATTCAGCCCTTAGTGAAATTGATATTGAAATTGCTAAGGCTGAAGAAATCTACACATCAAGCAACCCGGCATATCTAAATCTGATAAATAAAAAAACGTTAATTGAATTGCAGAAAGAAGAAGTTTTATCTGAAATAGAGATGATGCCAAAAGAACAACAAGAATATATAGATCTTTTTAATGATCTTGAGGTATCCCAAGCGTTATTTGAGGAACTGGAGTCAAGAAGATTGGGCTTTTCAATACTAGAAGCAAGTACTATTGGTGATGTTAGAGTCATTGATGAGGCTTATGTTGACTCTCTAGTAAGCCCAAGACTCCTTATTGTAATGCTTTCCACAATTTTAGGGTTTTTAATTGCTTGTATTATTGCAATTGTGAGGGGCTTTAATTTTTTACCTGTTTCAAACCCTGCTGAAATATTTGATAATAATATTCATCTTCCAATAATTGGCGTTATTCCTTTAGTGACTGATTTTGAATCTGACGATGAAACAACTAAGTTAAATGTAGCGGTTGAATCTTTAATAGTTAATATTAATTCAATACAAAAAAATCAAACTGATAAAAATCTTATAACAATTACTAGCCCATCGCCTAGTAATGGAAAATCAACAGTCGCTACAAAACTTGCAGAAGGCTACGCTAAAATAGGTAAAAAAGTTTTACTTGTTGACAATGATTTGAAAAGAGGAAGCATCGCTAAGAATTTTGATAAGCATAGTATTTCTGAAAAAACTTTTAATTCAATTACTAAAGAAACAATAGAACAATACAAAATTGAAAATAATCTCTATATTATTCCGAGAGTTAAAGGGTTAACAAATTCTTTCCAATTTCTTTTTAGTTATGACTACAAAGAGAAAATTAAATTTTTTAAAGATCAATTCGATTTTGTCATATTTGATACTGGCCCTATATTATCAGTAGCAGATTCCTCAATATTAATAGAACAAAGTGACATCAATATTCTTATAGTAAGGCATGGAATTAATAGAATGAATGAGATTAAACAATCACTTGTTAATTTCAATCAAATCAATAAAGATATTGATGGCATAATATACAATGCATATTCAAAACCTAAAAGTTACTATGGTTATTATGGTCTTTATGGCAACTACTCTTATCAATATTACGCTGAGAAATATCTCTATGAATCATATGATTATGAAAAACAAGATTAGCTTAATAATCACAATTATTTTAATTAGTGGGTGCAGCCTATCTCCTGGAATGCACATGGACACAAAATCTACTTGGCTTGACGATTCTAAGTATGTTTCTATAGATTCAGTTGAAGAACCTATAAAATTAATCAACATATCAGAAACAGTAGATAAATCTTACAAAAATAATTACATATATAAGATAGGTGTTGGCGACCAGATCGCTGTAACTGTTTGGGGCCTTCCAGATATTTTTCCTGTTACTAATATCAGTCCAGACCAAAATCTTAGAAGAGTTGACGCTAATGGGAATATATTTTTCCCATATGTTGGCTTGGTTAAAGCCAAGGGAAAAACTCAAGATGAACTAAGAAATAATGTAACCAATCAATTATCGGAGTATTTTACTGATCCCCAAGTGGATGTAACAATTGCTAGATTTAATTCTCAGCAAGTTTTTGTTTTGGGTGAAGTTACAAAACCCACAAAACTAAATATTACTGATGTTCCAATAAGTTTATCGAAGGCTATAGGAGAATCTTTTGGCTTAAATACTAATACAGCTGCTGCTTCAGAGGTCTTTATAATTAGACAAAATGGTACTGGAGAAGATCCGCTAATTTATTTTGCTAACCTAAAAAATCCTTCGAGTTTTATTGAAGCAGGTAATTTTTATCTAAAGAATAATGACATCGTATATGTAAATGCTAGCGGGACAACTAGATGGAATAAAGTAATATCACAGTTTTTTCCTTTTTCAACCTTTCTCAATAGCATAGACAATCTGACATCTGATTAAGTAAATATTATGGCAACAAGTACTAAATCATTTTGTGTTGTTTGTATGGCAAACTATTGCAGAAGCCCAGTAGCTGAAAACTTACTTAAAAAAAGATTTGAGCATGAATATGAATTTTTTTCTGCAGGAATATCACCAATTTCTCAACCAAACATGGATGCACGGTCATTAGCATTTTTAAAAGAAAATAATGTTAACCATGATTTTCATACGCCTAAGAAAATAAATAAAAAAATGTTGAATTATTTTGATAAATTTCTTGCGGTAGATTATTTTGTTTTGAATCAATTAAATATTGCGTACCCAAAATTTAAACACAAATTCCAATCTTTAACTAAACAATTTCGTGATATTAATATTTTAGATCCATATCAACTTCAATCTGATGAGTATCTAAAAATAATGAATGATATTAAGCATGTTTGTCAAAACATTAATATAGAAGAGGTGTAATACGAATATTTATTGCATTTCATTATTCTACAGATACAAAATTGGCCTCAGGATCCCGACTAATTATTAGTTTTCGTAATTGCTCTCCCCCAACCCAGTAGCGTTTTTCTGAAAGGCTTAGCATTTCAAAATCAGAGAGATGATCTCCCCATGCAGATTGCACGCTTAATGTAATATTTTTAGATTTAGCCCATTCATTTATTCGCTTCACTTTCTCTTGGCCATAACAGTTCTTACTTTTTAAAAGACCTGTATAGATATTTTCTTTTTTTTCAAAGTCAGTACCAATAACTATCACTGGGAGGTCTGACATACAGTCACTGATAGCAAATGATGGGGAAGCAGTCACTATTAGAACTGCACAGCCATCTTCAAGAGCTCGATCAATAGATGCCAAAACTGAAGGACGATAGAGAGCCTTAATTTTATTTCCAAAACCTTTCAATGCTTCACTTAAACGCATATCACCCAAACCTTTTATAAGGTAACCAATAGCTTTGTTCTTATATCCTTGCTTGGATGCACTGTCACTAGAGGCAATCATTCTAAGTAGAAGCCATATCAAACCGAAAAATCGCCATGGCCTTAATTTAAGAAGCTCACCTAGAAGCAAGATAGTGGTATCTTTGGATGTTATTGTTCCATCAAAATCATAAAGAGCTTGCTTGCTCACCTTAACATACCTTCTTCTGCCGGATTAGTACTTCGCTTTGATATAGTTGATTTTAAATAAGCTAGCACTTCTCCCAAAAACACAAATGGGTCGTCCCAAAAGAAATCATCTATAGAGTTAGCTTTTCCCTCGCTTAGAATATCCCAAGCTTCCCTAAATTCTAATTTAAACATTTTACCAAGCACTACAAAAATATCTCCAAGAAGCCATCGTGCCTTCCAGTTAAGATTAACCTTGCAGGTTGAGTGATAATCAATAGCTTGGTTAGCGCCCTGAGTTGCACATAACCAAGCCAAGTAAGGAAATTGCACACCCGATTCAATTGCCAATGAAATTGAACCCCACATTCTTGGGTTGACCTCTATGAACCAAAATTTACCTGTTTCAGGACAAACTTTGAATTCACACATTGCCAGTCCGTTCCAGCCTATAGAATCAAAAATAATCTTAGTTGCCTCTTCAATTCCCTTGTGAACTGTTGCTTCTCTATAGGTGCTTGTGCCTCCAGTCTCAATTTTATCTCTTAGTCTTTTATGTGAGAAATGTGTTATAAATTTTCCCTCGCTATATAAGACGGAGCATCCATAGCCTTCCCCCTTAACATACTCTTCAACCTGTGGATAACGACTTGGTTCCAATCTATATTTTTTAACAAGTTCCTCTACTATAGTTTGAGTATGCTCAGGACTCATTCCATAAAATACACCTTTACTACTATTACCAGTTAATAGTTTGATGACTGTTTTTTTGACACCTTTGCTATGCAATTTCTCAGATACTAGATTTGGTTTTAGATACTTGATTCTATTAGGCACACTCACACCTAAACTAGAGACATAATCATATGCTTTTGACTTGTTGTTGAATAATTGACAATGAGAATAATCAGGAACCATCGCTACTAATTCACTTCTAAACTTATGTCTATGACGAGCTATTATTTCTGTTTCATTATGCGAAGGCAGTATGAGTTTAATTTGTTTTGATGAGCAAATATCCAAGATATCAGAAATAAATTTTTCTTCATCTTCGTAATGTGAAATGTATTTTTTAAAACCTGAAGAGAATCTCGAGAATTGTCCCATCCCAATTCTGGAACTATCTGATACAACAACCTTTAAATCATGTTTTTTGAGATTTCTAAGAGCGCTGTATGAGGACCTTACCCATGCATATGTTAATAAGACATCATTCATAATAATCACTTGAAATATAGCTTCGCAATACTTCAGGAGGTCTAGGCAAGGAAGGATAGCACCAGAAAATGAAACGGGTAGACCGTACAAGTATTACATAAATAGTAAGAGCAATTAACAAGATATAATTAACTAATGAGTTGTTCATAACATACCAACTCTCTAATTTACCTTTGTAAGGCATTATCACATCATCATACAGTTGATCAGGGTCAGAATTTGCATGCATCATATTCTCTTCGTTTCCAAAAATAACTGATCCTATGCCAGATAGCCCTGGCCTTACATTTATTATATTCTTCTGTGTAGACTCAGAAAAAGCATCGAAGCAACGCTTTGTTTGAGGCCTTGGTCCAATAACGCTCATGTCGCCGATGAATATATTTATCAGTTGGGGAAGCTCATTGATTTTGGTTTTACGGAGAAATCCTCCCATGGGTAAAATACGTGGGTCATTTTTAACTGTTACAGTGCCTGTTCCGATATTAGGACTGTTTTTAAGCATAGTAGCAAACTTATAAAGTTTAAATTGTTTACCTCCAAGCCCGACTCTATTTTGAAGAAAAAAAATTTCTCCTTCTCCAGTTACTCGTAAAATAAATATAAGAGGAATCAGAAGAGGTGAAAGCATGATTAGTGCAATGCCCGAAAAAACAATATCTAAAATTCGTTGCATGTCTACATTCTTCCATCTAGATATTTACCTGTCTCTTTATGATCAAAGTCAGGTATCATCTCATTAAAAAGATCAACTATTTGTGCTTTTTTCCAGACAGTTTTTGTGCGGAGTATTTGGATAGCCTCTAAGAAATTATCTAGTTTACTCGAACTAAAGTTAGCTTCATTTTTAATTACACCTAGATTTTCAAATTTTTCCATGTCTAGAACCTCTTTGTCTGTAAAAAATTCTTCAAAATCTTTTTCGCCAGATGTGTCTGATGTAAAAAAGTAGCATGGCCATTTTTTAGATGCGATTAATTCTTGTGAACGATCCCTAGCTTCGTTCTCTGATGAACAATGAAATGGTTTATAACCAAGATTTGATATGTACCGCTCAGCTATGTCAGAAAAAGTAGTTAGATGAAGTTCCTCGCTTAACTTTGGGAAAAAAATGTCTCTATTATCTCCAAGAAGACAAGACATAAGGCAAAGCTCCCCAGACTCCTGAGGAGTAATAAAGTAACGCCTCACATCATTTGGAGCAGAAATAGGTTGTTTTTTGTTAAAACGCTGGTTAAACCCATGTAGTAATGAACCATCAGAAAAAGCCACATTAGCAAATCTAGCAGTTGAAATTTGTATTGACTCACTTTCACGCATCAGGAACATTTCCATTATACGCTTACTCGCACCCATCATATTAACTGGATTAGCAGCTTTATCTGTTGATACACAAAAATACTTCTTAGCATTCTGCTCTTTAGCCATTTGAACTGTTTTTATTGTATTTAAAATATTGACTTCAATAAGACGCATTAAAGTGAATGGATCTTTCTCACTTCGCACATGCTTCAATGCTGAGAGATTAAGCACATAATCATAACCTCCTTCACTACTTTTCATCAAAGCTTGATATTCATTGCTTCCGCAATCAATCGCAAAGGTCCTGAAATCACCATCAATGTAACCAAGTGTGCTTCGAATATCCCTGACAAGTTCTACCATATTATTTTCACTGATATCAACAACATGAAGAACTAATGGATTTCTCTTAAAGATTTCTCTTGTTACAGCTTGTCCTATAGAACCCGCTCCACCAATAACCAAAAAACGACTTTCAGACACTAATTGTTTTAGTAGTTTTCTATGGCTTAAAATATCTTTTTCAAAGAGTTCAGTACTTCGACCAATTAATTTTAATACATCCATAATACTTACAACCTATTTCTCTAAAACCCTATCAGGAACACTTGAAGGTACATTTACCACTCGGTCTTGAAGCCACAATGAATTTTTAAGACCATCAGTTTGAGAATCCTTGAACATTTCAAGTTGAGACATTAAACGCCAAATAGGCCTTGTCATCACTCCATTATTATTTGTAAATTTTAAAAATTCATCTCGATCAATCTTCGACTCTAAAATAATAGTGTTAAGCCAATGATTTGCTTTGTTACCTTCAATAGCACTACAAAAACTAACATTCTCACCATCAAAAAAATCAGACCATTGATTTGCTATTTCATTTTTTATAGTTAAAAAATCATCTAGTTGTTCTATCTGAGCGCAGCCTAACGCTGCGTTTAAATTTGGCATGCGGTAGTTGTAGCCTATTTCATCATGCACAAATTCATAAGAATGAGGAACTTTAGCCGTGGTGGTGATATGCTTTGCATGTTTTGCCAAATCAGCATCATCAGTAATAATCATACCGCCACCGCCAGTAGTAATAATTTTATTACCATTAAAACTTAGTGTAGATACTTTGCCGAATGTGCCTGTGTGCTTATTTCCTACATAGCTACCAAGAGATTCAGCAGCATCCTCAACTAGGAGGATATTCCAATCTTCACAAATTTTAGAAATTTCAGCTATTCGACAAGGAAACCCATAAGTATGCATTGGAACACAAGCTGATATTCGTTTTCCAGATGTTTTATTAAATGTTCCTTCAGGCTTTTTTTCAGCATTTTCCTCTAAGAAGTTTTCCAATGCTGATGGACTTAACCCCATTGTGTCAAGATCGACATCTATAAATAACGGTTTAGCTCCTGCATAATTGATAGCATTGCAAGTAGCAATAAAAGTAAGTGCCTGCGTTATAACTTCGTCACCAGGCTTAACACCTGCAAGCTCAATTGCAACATGAAGGGCAGCTGTTCCATTCACAGTAGCTATTGCAAATTTGGATCCTGTAAATTCTGCTATTTTCTGTTCGAATTCCGTAACTTTCTCACCAACTGAAGAGACAAAATTAGAGTCAATACAATTTACTAAATATTGGCGCTCATTCCCTTCAAAAACTGGACGGTGAAGAGGAATGAAATTGGCCCCATAAGTTTGTTTTGCTTGCGAAATAAATTTTTGTAAAAGTTGCTTATTCACTTTATTTAACTCTTTTAATTATATTAAGCCAATACTAATTAAATTAGCTATTACTGTTATTAATAACTTCGGTGAATATCTTTGAAAATGAATCAACACCTACTCGTACTGAAAGATTTTTATCGTAGAATTTTCTTGCGTTGTCCCCTAGTTCTTTGATCTCTTGCGAGGATAAATTCATTAAATTACTAACCACTTCAGCAAGGTGTTCTGAGTTCTCTGGCTCAAAACACACACCACAATTTGCTCTTGATATGAGATTACTAGCATCACCCTTGACTCCCATAATAATAGGTTTACCTACAGCCATATAAGCTTGGCTTTTTCCAGGAATAGTAATTTCAAAAAGAGGATCAGAATTTAAATGAATTAACAGAGCATCAACAGAATCTAAAAAAATTCCTACGTTTTCCATATTTACAGCATTCAAAAAATGAACATTCTTCAGATTTAAGGAATCAGCCTTGGTTTTTAAACTATTGCGCTGTAGACCCTCTCCAATGATAAAAAATTGCACTTCAGGAACACTGTCTTTAAGCAAAAATGCAGCATCAAGAATGACATCTAATCCCTGTGCCTGTCCAATGTTACCTGCAAATAAAACCTTAAAACCCTCAACACTAGTTATTTTTTTTGGTAACTTGCCACTTGATTTTCTTAGAACTTCTTCATCCGCCCAATTATAAATAACATTAATTTTTCTTTCAGGCACACCTCTGGCAACTAATAACCTTTTAAATCCCGGTGACAATACAACTATTTTTGCAGCACTTGAATAAATTAAATTACAGATTCTGGACACCAAACCTAGTATTCGTGAATTAGTAATCATGCCCGTGGCTTTTAATGTATCTGGCCACATATCTTGAATATCCAAAACAATGGGTACACGTCTAAAAAAATTAATAATCCCTGCTGAAATGCCAACAGTTAAAGGCGGATGATAAGCGTAAATAACATCAGGTCGTTTAGCGAAGAAAAGACCATAGAATAAAGAAGAAATAGCAAAACTTAAATAATTAGCTACTCTACCAAATTTACTTTTATCATGACTTGGAAAGAGGGGAAGTCTCGTAACACATACTCCTTCAATTACTTCTTTTTGGATTAGTTTCAAATGGTAACCATCATATAATTTACCTCCTGGATAATTTGGAAATCCAGTAATCACCTCAACTTCAAAACCACGGGACATAAGCTCTTTTGCAAACAAAAGGCCTTTGAAGGTTGGTTCAGGATCGAACCACTGAGTCATTAGTAGTATTCTTTTTGACACTATATTATTTAAGATAAATTAATACTTTTTCCAAACAATGCGGTTAACATAATCAACATAACTATGTATGATTCTAACCACTTTTTCAGAAACATTTGGCATGCTATAGTCTTGAACCCTGCATAAGATTCTTTTTTCTCCACTAGATTGTGATTCTAAAATTTTAAGTCCTTGCAAAACACGATTTGATTTTAAACCAACCATCATTACCGCGGCCTCTTCCATACCTTCTGGTCGTTCATGTGCTTCACGAATATTTAATGCAGGAAAATTTAGAATTGAAGACTCCTCATTAATAGTTCCACTGTCTGAAAGAGTAGCTTTAGCCATAAGCTGCAACTTATTATACTCAGAGAATCCAAGTGGTTTTATAAACTTGATTTGGTCACTAAAAACAATGTCTGATGCGTCAATTCGTTTTTTAGTCCTTGGGTGTGTGGAAACTATTACTGGTAAGTTATATTGTTTAGCAATGCAATTTAGAGTATCGGCAAGATTGCCAAAGTTTACATCAGAATCTATATTTTCCTCTCGATGAGCACTCACTAGAAAATACTGCCCAGCTTTCAATTTTAATTTGGATAAAATGTTGGAAGAATCTATTTTTTCTTGATAAAAGTTAAGCACTTCAAACATCGGGCTTCCAGTTTTTATTACAAGATCAGGCGGTAAGCCCTCACGTAGTAAATATTCACGAGCAATTGAGCTATAAGTAAGATTTATATCTGCTGTATGATCTACAATCTTTCTATTTATCTCTTCAGGAACACGCATATCAAAACAACGGTTACCAGCCTCCATATGGAAAATTGGAATTTGTCTCCTCTTTGCCGGTATTACAGATAGACAACTATTTGTGTCTCCCAATACCAAAAGCCCATCAGGCTGACACTCAGTAAGCAATTTATCTACAGCAGTTATAATATTACCAATAGTGTTTGCGGCACTTTGAGTATTTTCAGCACAAGCTAGAAAATGATCGGGTTTTCTAATACCTAAATCATCAAAGAATATCTGATTTAACTCATAATCATGATTTTGACCTGTATGCACCATAACATGATCGCAATGCTCATCTAACTTTGATAGGACACGTGATAAACGGATGATTTCCGGACGGGTGCCGACAATAGTCATAATTTTTAATTTTCGATTTCTCATACAATTGCCGCCTGAGTATCTGGCTTCTCTGGATTAAATATTTCGTTAGCCCAAAGCATAACCATCAGATCATCGGATCCAACATTAGTAATATCATGACTCCAACCAGGCACAGTGTCTACGATTTCAGGATTATCTCCAGAAGTGGTAATAGAATGCTTCTCACCAGTCAAGATGTTCCTAAAACCAAACTTTGCCTTACCTTTGATAACTAGGAACTTTTCTGCTTTGGTATGGTGGTAATGGCCTCCACGAGTAACTCCCGGATGAGCTGTAAAAAATGAGAACTGGCCTGAATTGTGTGTTTTTAACATCTCACAAAATACACCTCTTTCATCCGTGTGGCTGACCAGTTTGTAACTAAAATTTTTAGGATGTGTATAACTTAAATATGTAGCATACAAGGCTCGATAAAGCCCTACACCAACAGGCTCTGTGATTAGAGTGGTTTGAGAAGCCTTGAAAGAACCAATAATATCAGCAACCTCACCCACAGTTGTATTAAATACGACAGGCACTTCATTAAATCCTGGTTTAACTTTACCCGCTAAAATTTTAAGCCAAGATGCACAAACGTCATCAATATAAACTAGATTAACGGGCGAGTTGGGATTATTAATTGAAATTTCAGAACCATTCATAATATTGTTACAAAAGGTAGCTATGAAAGAATTGTAGTTGGGCTTACACCATTTTCCGAAAACGTTAGGAAGTCTATAAATATAGTGTAAAGCTCCAGTACTCTTAGAATAGTTTTGAATAACTTCTTCAGCTTCTAGCTTACTCTTTCCATATGGATTATCCTGCTCTGCTTGTACCGATGAACTAAAAACTATTGGTATATTACGTTTAAATTTTTGAAGTGTTTTAACAATACGTAATGTTAAATCAACATTCCCAATTACAAATTCTGATGTCTCTTCTGGTCGATTAACGCCCGCAAGGTGAAATAAGAAGTCCGCACTGGAAAGGTAAGATTGGAAATCTTTCTCAGACGTATCACGATTTACCTCGTAAACTTCATATTGATCATGCTCTCTTAAAGTAGCACATAAGTTTTTGCCTATAAATCCATTTGATCCAGTAACAACGATCTTCATTTATACGCCCTCAGGAACGTTTTTGCTACCAGATGCAATATCACCTATAAATTCGAGTTTATGTAGCAATTGCACCGTGGAATCAACATCAAGTCGCTGAGTATTGTGTGAATTATAGTCCTCTATTAAAGATAAATTTTTCTCTCCCTCGTCATCGTATTTGGAGTAATTTAAGTCTCTATTATCTGAGGGGATACGAAAATAATTTCCTTGATCTTGTGCAACAAACATCTCTTCGCGGGAACACAATACCTCATAGAGTTTCTCTCCATGGCGAGTCCCTATAACGTCTACAGCATGATCTTTCTCACCAGTAATTTTTAGTAAGGCTTGAACCAACACTTCAATGGTGGCAGCCGGCGCTTTTTGAACAAAAATATCTCCATTAACTCCATTATTAAATGCATGTAGAACGAGACCTACTGCATCATCCAGGGTCATCATGAATCGAGTCATATTGGGATCCGTTATACTAATAGGGGTACCAGAAAATATCTGACGGAGAAATAAAGGGATCACAGAACCACGTGAAGCCATGACATTTCCATATCGAGTAGTACAGATAATAGTTTTATCTTTATCAACATTACGAGACTTAGCTACAATCACTTTCTCCATCATTGCCTTTGAAATACCCATCGCATTTATCGGATATACTGCTTTATCGGTACTCAAGCAAACAACTCGTTTTACTCCACTGGAAATTGCTGCTTCCAACACATTCTCAGTACCAAGGACATTTGTTTTGACTGCCTCTAATGGATAAAATTCACAGGAAGGAACTTGTTTAAGCGCAGCGGCATGAAATATATAGTTTACTCCCCTTACAACCCCCAACACGGATTGAGCATCACGTACATCTCCAATATAAAACTTTAGCTTAGGAGAACGATATTTTCTGCGCATTTCATCCTGCTTTTTTTCATCACGACTAAAGATCCTAATCTCAGAGATATCTGTTGATAGAAACCGGTCTACGATAGCATTACCAAATGACCCAGTTCCACCAGTGACTAATAAAATTTTATCTTTAAACATATTTTCTTACTTGTTTTATATGACGATTATAAAATATTTTCAGGGTAGTTTATTAATACTGCTTTATATTTTCCCTTAAAAACAAATAGACTTCCGGCGGCAACACCAACAATTTTATATCGTTCAACTGCCTCAGTAATATCAGATAATGAACCAGCTCCTCCTAGTATTGTGAGTGGTACTGAAGTTAGTGCATAAACCTTATCTAGTAATGCAAAATCATAGCCTTTCATTACTCCATCATGATCAACAGAATTGATAACTAACTCACCCACACCACGCTCGATTAATTGATTTATCATAGTTTCAATGTTTCCATCAAACTTTTTTTTCGAGTTATGTGTAACAATTTCATATCTGCCAAATATGCTTTTTTTGATATCCAATACTGCAACTACACTTTGGCTACCAACCATGTTGGAAATCTCACTAATTAGCTCGGGATTATTCACAGCTGTTGAACTTAAAGCTATCTTTTCAACACCTAAATTAAAAATCTTATCAGCTTCTGCGCTCGTTTTGATACCACCTCCATAGCAGAGGGGCATTCTACTTTCATTTGCCAATTTATCAATTAATTTAAAATTAGGTTCTTTTCCAAGAACAGTCGCATCTATGTCGAGAATCATCAGCTCATCGACTTGCTTTTCATTAAAAATTTTAACCGTGTTAATAGGGTCACCAATATATGTCTTATCCTTAAACTTAACTGTTTTTACTAAACCATTGTTGTGGATTAACAAACAAGGGATGACTCGAGAACGCAACATTATAACTTTCCAAAGTTCTCTAATAACTTAATGCCATTAGAGTGGCTCTTCTCAGGGTGAGGTTGGACGCCATAAATATTTTTATTTTGATAAATACTGTTTATCGCCTCGCCATAATCAGACTTAGCCACTATGTAATCATCTTCGGTGGCAACTTGATAACTATGGAGAAAATAAAAACCTCTCGCAGTATTAACTCCATCAGTTAAATTATTAGGTTTTAATACATCAATTTTATTCCAACCCATGTGTGGTAAAGGCATAAAATTCTCTAAGGACTTCTCATTAATTTTTTGGACTTCTCCAGTAATCCAATTTAGCCCTCTCTCAGAACCTTCTTCACTACGGTCACAAAACATTTGAAATCCAACACAGACTCCAAGAGTAGGTACCTCATGATCGAGGACATATTCATTTAGTTTATCTCTTAATCCAGACTTATTTAAAGTCTTCATAGCGTGATCAAATGCACCAACACCTGGCAAAATTATTTTCGAAATTTGATTATTAAAATCTTGAGGTTTATTCAAAAAAGTGTGCGGCATTCCAAGCAACTTATATGCACGAGAAAAGGCGTTAATATTGCCAATACCATAGTCTACTATCCCGATCATTAAAATAATCTCTTTTCAATGCCTAATTTTTTAAGAATTTGATAACCCAAACCAATTAGAGGTCTTTTATTTCTATAATTTTTGTAAGTTTTGTTTTCTCCCTCAAAAATAGATTGAAGTTCATTTATAGAAATATCTAATTTGCTTGCAACAAATTCAAATTCTTTGGAAAGTTCAAATTCTGAAAGTTCCGAACTTGCAAGTCGCTTTAATGCGTCTTCACGATCCATCTGCCCTGTCATAATAAGGCTTGAAAAATGAGCCCGACGCTTTTCATATCCAAACTTTCTTGGCATCCAGTAGTCTTCATAAAATCGAGTAAATCGAGATTCGTGATGCTTATGCTTAAATGGTTGCCAATCACAAAATTTTATCAGTTCGTTTTCCGCTGATTTTTTTGTATATGGATATAAATTAAGTGGCTTAATAACCTTCATACCTAAGACGTATTGATAAAGAAGTTTATATTGTAACAGATCAATTATTGGGAAGCTTTCAAGCCTTTTACTACCAAACTTCCTCTGGATATCATTAATCAACGTCTTGTCTATGCCTGGGTATGCTCCCCATTCCTCAGGCTCCCGGCAGCATTCTGTAGAAAAATTTCCCCCTGTCAGAACATATTTTATTTTATGCTTTCTTGCAAAACGGTAAAGACCTGAGAAAAAAGCAACATCTTGAGGCATATCTTGATCAGGTATTTGGGATTTTAGAAATGCCATCTGAAGATCCTTCATTTCTTCCCAATTGATCACGTCAGTATATAAATCTAGACCAAGGCTATCTACTAACTTTCGAATATTGCCAACTGCTCGATCAGTATTCCAGCCCGCATCAACGTGAAATAGTAAAGGTCTCAAACCCATCACTTGTGTTGCCACATAAGCAGTGTACGAACTGTCTAAACCACCGCTTAAACCTATAATACAGTCGAAATCGTGGCCCTTGCCTTTTTTCTTTATCTTATGTGCTAGTTCTGCTAGATCATCTTCCTTTCCTTGACCATAATTCCATGACGGCAGTATCTCTGCATCAAAATTTCGACAGTAATTGCAGACTCCTTTGGAGTCAAAATTAATGTTTGGATCAGTTGTGTCCATCACACAACGGGTACAAATTTTAGCTTCTGATGTCATAAAATACTGTTTCCATAATATTTATAAATAATTCTTAGTACTATAGTCTACGACCCAAAGTCTTAACTTTCCGTTGAGAAAGCAATCTTAAAGGTATTTGTATAATCAAAAGCGCTATAACCATAGTAATAAACTCAAAGATCTTTAAATTACTTAACTGAAAAGAAAATATCATATAAAAATATATATACATAAAAAATGGGTTATTCCTAGATACAATCAAAACTTTATACGCTAACCCAACCAAAGCCCCTTTGATAGAGAAAAAAATGAGGACGCCTAACATGCCAAAATTTAGATAACCATTCCCAAAGGTTCTAGGTGGCCAAGAATTTTGTGCCATTTGATCCATTTGCATAGGCGGCTCAACTAAATAGCCTAAATAAAGATTATAAATATATAACCCCTCATCTGGTGAGGGGCCTTCAGTTCCTGCAATATAGGATGAAAATTTGAGGGCAATGTCTGCGTATATAGTTCCAAACCAAAAATTAGAGCTACTAAAATGAGACATCACAAATATGTAGATATCGTTGTAACTTAGATTCAGCAGATAAGTTAATATTGGAATTTCTGCGGACTCTGCGAAGGGTGAAGCAGCTTGTAATGTAATTAGTGATCTAAAGTAATACAAACCAACGAAAATACTAACAATAATACTTGCGACAATAACATTACTCATAGGTCTTATCCTTTGCTTTCTATCGACTATTAAAAAACCAAGATACCCAAATATCAAAAATTGAATAGGATTTCTGCGTCCGCCAAACAAAGCCTCAATTAATGCCAAAGAAATTATAATAAGAAGAACAAATTTTAATGATGAATTAGGCTTATCTTTGTAAGAGGTAACTAAAAACATTATTGTTAAATATGCGAAAGGGAATCTAAACATATCAAGGATCCCTAAGCCTGCTCGCATCTCATCTCTTTGAATGAAATTACCTAAGTAGTTAGACAAGCCGCCCATAGAACTAAAGTACAAAAGAACTATTGCTATATATGACACAAGACAAAAAAGGACGACTTTACCGTGTGGATAATTGTCTTTTAGAGGTAATTTAGATGCGAAGGGAATTGCCAATTTAGAGGCATTTATTAAAAAAAATGTATGCAACAGGAAGGCTACGGAATATAAAATTCCGAACTGAATAAAATAATTAACATAATTAGTACCAAGCGATGCGTATAAAAACGAATTTGCAGGATTAATTGTGCAGATAATATAATGGGGAATGACAGTTAAAAAGCTAAGTAAGGTCGTCATTTTAACCGGGCTATGCTGAATTTTTCTATTACCATCAAGCACCCACGAAGCTAAATGAACGAGAATTAGAATTGTTAGAGCTATGTACGCCAAAATGTTTTACCTTTAAATACTTCGAGCTTTATAATCTATGCTCCCATTCTTCGTTTGGGACTTGGGTCGAACTGATTACCTCTCCTTTAGAATCAAAATACTGGTAGTTCTTGTCCTTAATCTGCCATTTGCCGTAATAGAGAGATAAATACTCATCAAAATTTTCTGGGATTGGCCATTCGTCGTTAAAGATATCTATTTTATCTAAATCGCCCACAAAACTTTTAGGTATTTTTACAAGTCCCCTTGAGTTACCAGTAAGAGTAGCTGCTTTTTTAAGCAAATTCATACAAGCTATTCTAAGATGGGACGGCAATTTTTTTAAGAAAAAGGTAATTATGTGCCGTGGTACAGCATTCGTTACTCGATTGTTGATAGATTTCAACAAACTCGACTTAGGCTCAAAACAAAACATCCAATCCATAAAATAAATCAATTTACCTAACCTATTATTAATTTGCTTCATCGGCATCACTAGATCGCTGCCTTGACTACGATAAAAGTCAATATCAACTGTCACGCCTTTATAGTAAAGAGCCATTACGTTAGTCATTTTTGATGTGAAAACAGTTATTCCAAGGTCAGACAGATCTTGAGCTATCAGGTCAGCCTTAGCTAAGAAGGATTCCTTTGATGCTAAGTCAATATCATAATCCCAGGGGATTAACCCTTTATCACGAACTGCTCCTAACAACGTTCCCGCTGAGAGATAAACGACTGCGTCATGCTTGAAAAAAGTACTTCTCACTGATTTTAGTAAATAGAGAACATCTGAAAGATCCATCTTATACTCACAAATAGTGCCATCGTCCTTTTTATATGAGTAGTCTTTAGTTGGGATTTTCCAATTTTTTCCGTATTTCTTTTCTAGATACTCTTCTGGCAATGAAGGAACTTGAAATGAAGTTCCGGACACTATAATTTCTTTAGTTGGTTCAACTATTGCATCGCTAATCAAACTTACATAATTTCTTGGTTTTAATGCTCTTCGAAGCAAAGAATCAGGCACTAATGATGCTAAGTTACGAATGAAGGCCCGAAGTTTTTCTTTCAAAAGACCACCAGTTAAAGAGGAACTATCATTGTAGACAATTTCAGATAGTCTTTTTAAGATACTGGAACTAGCATCGCTAGTCTTATAAATTGTGTAGATATTAAGATCCATTCTTTTATACACCCTAATATTTGTCTCAATCAATCCTTCTTTTTCTAATAATATCCCCCACTTGCCGTATGAAACACTATATCCCGCATTCACAAAATCATTACATAGTACTCCAAGGTCTTCATCCGAATCATGAATTACCCCAATATCGATATCATTATCCCAACTCAGAATGCTAGAATTTCTCACGAAGCCTAATAGGGTGCCAGAGTCAATAAAATGAGTAAATTTGTGAGCCGATAGTAGACCTTGTATTTCGGCTATGTGATCATATTGGTTCATTTTTTAATTACTCATATTAAAGCGATGATCCTATTTCTCTTCTTATATTCCCGAATAGGAATAAGTATGAGAAGGTTACGTTAAAAAGTTGTTGGTAGTCAATGTGCTGCCTAACTTATCATCCCTTATTTGAATTGAAAGCCACCTGTGACTTTATTTTTGCAAGCGGAAGAAGTATCCATGCTCGGTGAATAAGAACGCCTACTTCGCTTACAATCATGAGGCATGCCAGCATTATCGGTGTAATCTCATCAATTACTAATAGCCCTGCAATACCCAGACAATATATCAATGCGCCTGTAACAACTGATGAATTAGCGACATCTAAACGACCAACTGATGCTGCAAGAGGGTACCCTGCCATAACTGCTGCAGCATGAATTACCACAGCGACAAAAAACACATTAAGTATGCTTAGCGAGCTTTTCCATGACTCATCAAAGAAAAAGTCTAATAAACTTGGACTCACAAAATAACCAATAATAGCTCCCACAGAAACTAATAATACACATCCATATATCAACTTAATCATGAGATTAATATCTTTTTCTTTTGACATAAATGGATAAACCGCGGCTGACAATGGGCTTATTGCCGACTGCATAGCCTTATAGAGTTGCTCAGCAATGGAGTAAGTAGCAACCACTACTGGGCTTGCAACAAGTCCTAGAACCAGAACTGAGCTGTTCATATAAACCATGACAGCAACTCTTGAAACGAAAAAATGCTGCGAAAAGCGAATACAGTGAAGTAATATTTTTTTATTTGGCATCACAATTTTATAGCCAAACCTATATATCATCCATATTGAGAGAAATACCCCAACACTCTGTGAAAAAGCGTTAAATATAGGAACTAGAATATAATCTTCAGGCACTTTTATGAAAAAAACGACTAAACAAACATAGACGATTTTAATTATGACTGAAAAAAAAGCTAGAAATTGCATTTTCTCTAATCCTTGAAAAAACCATAGAGGAAAAAAGGATTGAAAAAAAACTGGCAATAAGGTCAAGAAGAGAAAAAATTTATGGTCCTCATAAGCTTGACTAAAATAAGCAAAAAAGCATATAACGACAGCACAACATAGAAATAACAGCAGTTTAAAGACATAGATTCCACCTATAATCATGGATACGTATTTTGAGTGCCTTCTATACCTGGATATTTTATCTGTCGCCGATAAATTATACCCAAAGTCGATGAGCATACTGCTCATAACAATTATTGCCTGGCCAAATGCCAAAATTCCATACGTTTCAGGCCCTAATGCGCTAGCAAGATGCACCAGCATAATAAGAGGAGCGACGTAATTTGCTACCTGAATAAATGTTAAAGATATCGTGTTCGAAAAAAGCCTATGCTTCATATATCTCCAAAGCCTCAAGCAGTTTGTCTAGATGCTTCTTCTCGGTGTAGCAATTTCGAGCCTTCGAATAATTCTTAAATTTCATAGTTACCAAGCTTTCATTATCCGAAAAAATAAGCTTAATTTTTCTGGAAATGTCGCTCGGGTCATTATAATTTACATACATCCCATTAATTCCATCTTCAAAAACATCAACAATACCACTATGTTTACATGTTATAACGGCACACGAAGACGCATATGCCTCCAATATTGATATCGGCTGACCCTCATAAGGGTAGTTTGTCGGCAGAATGAACACATCGCACTTTTCAAGAAGATCTTGTTTTTTTTCACCGCTAACAACACCCAAATAATGGACATTCTCCTTATCTGAGATAGCTTTTTCAAAATTTATCCTGTCCGATTCAATTTCAAAAGCTCCGGCGAAGTAAAACGTACAATCTAGATCATCAATTAAATCTATCGAATCTAATACTGCAAGATAACCTTTAGATTCAATCATGTTGCTTAAGTAAACAATATTACGACTCGAAGAATTTGATTGACTGAACATAGAATCATGTGCAAAATTTGGGACAATTTCTATATTCTTAACGCCGATATCTGTAAATGTCTTTTTGTGGAAATCACCTAAAACAATTACCTTTGCTAGTCTCTTCAAGAAAAACTGATTTAGATATCTTCGGAGAGTATGACCAAATAAAATTGATTTGAAGCCCATACCTCCATGAACATGGATATAAACCTTATTCAAGGAAAATATCGAAGCAAAATAAAGGACTAAATCCTTGAGGTTGCCAAGCGAAGACTCGGATACATTAAAATATATCCGATCAAACTTATGTGTGTTAAAAAGCAAATAAAAAAATATTTTTATAAAAAAATAAATTCGATGGATTTCAAGATTATTATTTTTTAAATTACCCTTTGATAAGTTAATAACTTTTACTTCAGCTTTCAAAAAATTTAATCGAGATAGGAGCAAATCACAGGCGATAGACTGACCAGTCACAGGAGGACTTATTGGAGCAATAAAAAGAACTTTCAAGTCTCTAACCTACCAAAGATAGAAATAATATAAACATATGCGCACTAAAAGATAATATAAAGTAGAGCAATAATTATTAGAATTTGATTTTTAAGCTATCCATTTCTTATTGAATCATAGCTAGTAGTTATTATTTCAATAAGCTCATCGCGACTGCACTTTTTAATATTGTTCTCAAATCTCCCCGCCGTAATAAAATCTTGAATAGACTCAAAAAAAACAGACTTATTAGGTAAAGATCTCGCAAGATAGTCTTTCACGCCGTGCTTCTGAATAATGCTTTCCAATACCATATAGGGATCTTGCTTTAACTCAAGCTCTATCATATCAAGGTCATTTTTTACAAATTCCATATTGTACTTGAACACCTCTAACATAGAGAATGAACATGCCATTCCATGCACAATTCCATATTTTAAAGTCAGCGGATAGGATATTGAATGGCAGATTGAGGTCCTAGTTTGGCTGATTGCCAGTCCTGCAAATAAACTAGCCAATGCAAGCTTCACTCTTAACTCAGAATCTTTAGAAATTTTATCTATTAACGGCAAACCTTGTAAAGCCAAAACTGCTGCTCGTCTTGCTAGTGGACGGGTAAATTCATTTGCATTCAAATTCCAAATTGATTCAAAGGCTTGATTCAGAGCATCAAGGCCTGTGGATAAAGCAACTTCTAAAGGTGCTTTAGACAGAAAGTCAGGATCTATAAATGCTTTTTTTGCATACATCACAGGGTGACTTAAAGATTTCTTTTGCTGACTTTCATAATCCCACACTGTGGCAAATGGTGTCACTTCACTTCCAGTTCCTGCTGTAGTTGGAACTTGGATACAGTCTATAGCTTTGAAGCGTGAAAATAGAGTTGAATTATTTAAGAGATCATCAATATGTATATCTTCTTTAATGGCCGGAATAGATACACTGGCTATCTTTGCCACATCCATAGCACTACCTCCACCTAGACCGACAATAACATCTGGCGGACTTTCCCGATATTTATGGCTTATTTTAACGATATCAGTCAATGATGGGTTGCTTTCAAAACCATGCTCAAATACCACTGTGGCCAAATTAAAGAGAGCACTTAGTTCTGAATCTTTGCTATATCTTTTATAGGCACTTGAGGAACAAATAACTAGTACACTTTTACTGACACATTCCTCTATAACTCTGTTTCTTACTTGACTACCAAACTCTAATTTTACTGGATTAAAATAATTCATCAGATCACTTAAAGACTTTCATTAATGATTTTTTATTTTGGGTGGGGCTAGAGGTTGGTCTGCCCAGATCGTCTCTTGAGCCTTTTCTAATCTTCACTTCAAGAAAATGGGGCCCAGTTTGATCCTTAATTTGCTGAATATAATTTCGTAAGTCATTTAGTGTAGACATACTTTTGAAAGAGACATATCCGCAAGCTTTAGCAATCAAAGGAAGATCAATTTCATCCGCGCACGTTGGTTGACCACCTACAGAGTCATGTGCAGCATTATTTAATAAAATATGAATCAGATTCTTGGCACCTGATTGGCCCGTCGAAGTAAGATTTCCGAGATGCATAATACTAGCGCCATCGCCATCAATGCAAAAAACATGTCTGTCAGTGTTTTGAACTACACCCAGAGCTATCATATTAGCATGCCCCATAGAACCTACAGTTAAAAAATCTTTTTCATGAGGTTGTTGGTTTTTAACTCGAATTTCAAAAAGCTCCCTTGATGGCATTCCTGTTGTAGATACAAAAATATCATCTGCTTCAGATGCATCAACTATCATTTGAATGGCATCTTCGCGAGATGTTTCTGCAATGTCTGGCATTGCACTCTTAAGCTTATATGGCCCAAAGGTGCCTTTTTTTACAAGCAACACAACCGGCTGACTATTAGCAGTTGTTAGTTTTACGGCTGATTTCAAAACCTCTTCAATACTTTTGGTTTCAGGACCAATAATTATCGTCGGCAGATCACAGGAATCCAGTAGTCGCTCCATAACCTCACCCTGCTTAATATGCTGTGGCTCATCTTTAACCCCAGGCTCACCACGCCAGCCTACCATTAATAGCATAGGTATACCGTAGACCTTAGTATCAGCCAATGAGAGTAGAGGATTTATAGCGTTACCAAATCCCGAGTTTTGCATATATACCAAAGACGGTTTCCCAGTCGCAATGTACTGACCTACAGCGAAGGCCACAGCGGAGCCTTCATTGGCAGTAATCAAATGCTCATCTGGTGATGTATTATCAGATATATAAGCGCATATGTTTTTTAGTAGTGAATCTGGGACTCCTGAGAAATTGGTTACTCCATGCTCTCTCAGCGAATCAAAGAAATCTTTAACATCGATCATTATTTAGTCCCTGGTATTAGGTTTAAGATTTCTTTAATTGAAAGCATATTCTCATCACACTCAAGCGACCTGCTGTGCTTCAAGATACTTTGCGCAGTGCTCTGCATAGCAGGAAAAGCACTCCGAAGTAATTGGTTTGCATATATCACAACATTAACTCCTGCTTTCTCCAGCTCATCTTCTGTAATAGAATTATAGCTCGAAGGCACAACGACCAATGTCTTGCGATCAGGAATTTCGGCATATTGTCTACAAAACTCCAATATTTCACCAGGATCTTTCTTCCTGCTATGAATCATAATCCCATCCGCTCCAGCTTGCAGAAATGCCTTAGCACGTGTAATCGCATCATCCATCCCAGCCTCCAAAATTAGACTTTCTATCCGGGCTATGACCATGAAATCATCTGTTACTTGAGCTTTTTTGGCTTCAGAAATTTTGTCAGAAAAATTCTCAATACTGTCTTGGGTTTGCGGGACTTCATTTCCAAATAAAGAGTTCTTCTTTAGTCCGGTCTTATCCTCAATAATAACAGCAGACACCCCTAGTCGTTCTAGAGTTCTAACAGTGAACTTGAAATGCTCAGTTTGACCTCCTGTATCAGCATCATAAATAATGGGCTTAGTTGTGACCTCTAACACCTCACTTAATGTCGACATCCTTGAGCTTACATCAACCGCTTCAATATCGGGTTTACCTTTAGCCGTTGAATCAGTAAGGCTGCTCCCCCACATCCCATCAAATTCACGAGAAACACCATCTACCTCTACTTTTGTGTGCTCGATAATGAGTCCGCTTAGCGCATTATGAAGATCTAAAAATCGAACTAGAGGCTTTGCTTTTAACAAACGACGCAAACTAGATAAGCGAATTTGCGGTGTAGTACCTAATTCTCTGACGGCTTTGTTTAAAGCAGTGGATGAAATGCCTTGAGTGTAAGGCACCTCAACTAACTCTCCACCCCACTCAGCTAGGGTATCAATCACTTTCTTACGAGTCTTTTGCTGAACACCATCTTTCCAATCATCTCCGTGAACGACATAGTCGGGCTTAAGGGTTTTTAAATTTTCAGAGTAATCTAGAGTTTGTTGAGGAATTACATCAGAAACGGTCTTTAAATTACTGACAATATCAGCACGTTGCTCATAATTCATATAAGGCACTCTTTTATAGCTAGCGATAGCCGAATCCGTTAAAACACCTACGGTTACCTCACCTAACTCAGATGCTACTTTCAAAATATTCAAGTGTCCTGGATGAATTAAATCTGCGCTCATGCCAACATATACTTTTTTCATGGTATTACTCCTATATTTAAATAAATTAATTTAACCTTATTACTTCAAAGTTACTCATAATTACTTAACCTCAATTCTACTGTGCCAATAGTATGCGCTATCAAAAATCTGCCCAATAGTAGCATAGATTGGAGACTAACCAAGTGAAGTTTTTGCATAAAATTATTCACTGATCATTGATTTAAGTTTATCGTATTCTTGTTGCTTTTTGATAAGAAATTTCTTAGTTATGATTGCTTTTTCTTGTATGCCCTTCGGCGTTAAAATATATGCATATTTTAATTTTTGATTTGAGTTATTAAAATTATTTATCTTAATAAAACCAACATCTATTAGAGATTTAATAATATAGTTTACCTTTCCAATGCTGAGGCCAGTATTTGTTGCAATCTGTCTTTGGGATGCATTTCCATTTTTTTCTATGGTGTGCAGGAGATCTATATGATCTTCTGTAATATTATGAGATTTCGGCATTGTTATTTTTAATTTTTATACTTAAGAAGGAATAGCTACCGCACGGATTATTTAATCAAATATTCTGAATTAAATTTGTACCGTTCAATAGTTGAACATTGTATTTCATGTTTAAATAAAACACAATTTTTCAAAATATAAGATCTTTTTCTGAGACATCTATCCTTCTCATAGAACCAAGAACACGTAATAAGATACCAACTCTTTCTTTTGACGGAAGAGAGCAAATTTTAGCAATATTCCCTTTAAAAGTGCCACTTATAATATTAACTTCCTGGCCAATTTGAATTTTTTGAATCAAAGGCTCTTCTCTTGATGATTTCTCTACAAAATTAATACTTTTTATCTCTTCATCAGATATTTGTGCAATATTTTCACCAAATCTTATGATGTCTTTTATACCCTTTGTGTATCTAACTGATGAATATTTATCAACTTCAGCATTAATAAAAATATAACCAGGGAACATGACTTCTTCTTTGGGATTAAGGTTGTGTTTTTTTGTGACTATTCTTGGCAAGTAGTAATCAAAACTTTGGTTTTTTAAGTTGATCTCAACCCTTTTGATCTCATTTATTTTGTAATTTGCAACAAGCCAATTATTCATTATTTAATGAGATGGTGCCCAGGGCCGGACTTGAACCGGCACGAAGTTTCCTTCGAGGGATTTTAAGTCCCTTGTGTCTACCAATTTCACCACCTGGGCAATTGCGTCAAATTTTATCATCGAATGTTATATTTTGCTGGGATTCTCTTGCATCTAGATCCTCGTATTCTGACCTTATTTTATTATTTATCTTAACCGTAGATATAAGCGACTCTAAGTTTATTCCTAAGTTATCAGCAAACTTAATCAAAGCTAAACTATCTTTTGGGAAGCATGCGCCCCCAAAACCCTTTTTTCCGTCATGCCCTGGCACATTCATATGACTATTTCCAATCCTTGCATCTCTAGAAATAATCCCAATTATTGACTCCCAGCTATCTTTTACATCTAGTTTTTCGTAAATGGAATGTAATTCATTAAAAAATATAACTTTCGAGGCTAAAAATGTGTTGATGGAATATTTAATTAATGATGCAGTCTTAAGATCAGTGAATATATGCTCTTTTGTTTTGCACCTTGAATGATGCAAGTATGCGTTTGAAACTTTTGTAGAAATATTCCTATCTCCGCCAAATATAATCATATCTGAATTTGTAAAATCTAAGTTTGCGTGTTTTTCTCTAAGGAATTCTGGGTTATAAACTAATTTTGAATCTAATTTATGTAATTCATCTAACAACGATGGCAAGACTGTGCTTTTTACAACTTTTATAGCATTTGGGCAATGATAAATAAGCTCCTCAACAACTTTTTCAATGATTGATGAATCTTGACTACCATCATCATTCATTGGGGTTGGGACGCATATGAAAACTATCTCTGGCTCAAAAACCTCTAAGTCTTTGATACTATTATTTAACAGAGGATCTACAATAAATTTACTTACACGTTTATTGAAACCCCAATCAGTTGCCTTGCCTACAAAACCGTGGCCTACTATGCCTAACTTAAGTTTTCTATATATTTTCATAATGTCTATGCCAATCTAAAAATCTTTCAATACCATCTTCAAAAGAAACTTTAGGCTGATATCCTAGTAAATTTTTTGCCTTAGTTATATCTGCATGAGTAATTTGGTGCTCATTTTCTGTCTTACTATGATGAATTAATGCTTTAATACCAATAATATCTTCAATTTTATGCAATAGGTAACTTGTCTTTATTGGGGCATCATTTCCTAAGTTAAATACTTCATTTCTGCTATCATTCTCTAAATTGAAAACATAATCAATAGCCCCAAGAATCCCTTCGACAATATCATCTATGAAGGTCATATCTCTATACATATTGCCCTCATTATTGAGGCTGATAATTCGTCTTTCTTTTATTCCTTTTGCAAAAGAATAATATGCCATATCAGGCCTTCCAAATGGACCATATACTGAGAAAAATCTTAGACCAATCATTGATGCTTCATATGATTTTATAAATTCTGTTGCGTATATTTCATTTGAAAGTTTTGATTTACCATATATTGACTTAGGTTCCAGCATAGTTGCATCTTCGGAAAATTTTTCTTTATTGGTTTCTGAATATACAGAACTGCTTGACGCATAAAGTATTTTATTAATATTTTTTTTTCTGCAAAAATTACAGAATGATTTAAATCCTGTGACATTTGAAGATTCATATAAATATTCTTTTTCTTTTGTTACCCTAACTCCAGCTTGAGCAGCTAAATTAATTGCTAAATCAAAATTTTTATCATTTATAGACATGTTGTTTATATCCAATAAGTGGAAAGAAAAATTTTTTGATTCTAGAAGAGCTAATCGCTTTAATTTTAGATCAGGATTGTAATAATCATTATGATCATCTATTCCTACAACTTCATGACCGGAATTTAATAACTTTTTAATTAAGTGGAAACCTATAAAACCTGATGAGCCTGTTACTAAAACTTTCATTATTTGGAGGCTGAGAACGGAATCGAACCGATGTACACGGAGTTGCAGTCCGCTGCATAACCACTCTGCCACTCAGCCTAAAGATTTATTTTAAACTAATAGTTATAAGAATCACCTTTAAATGGTCCATCTTCATT
>Ga0160422_10000196_pt1 | contig 35144 bp, 26 predicted proteins | sample Fk160mmetaG_FD_108192 | JGI IMG/M metagenome (GOLD analysis project Ga0160422, IMG submission 108192) | Marine microbial communities from the Central Pacific Ocean - Fk160115 60m metaG | ecosystem: Environmental > Aquatic > Marine > Oceanic > Photic zone | place: The Central Pacific Ocean... | reverse complement strand
GACGGACCAAAGAAAGAACTCTGCAAGCCGAGCAAGAACATGGCGGCCAATCCAATCACGACACTTCCCTTAAGGAAAGCAAGCAAGGCCAACAACGCGACCAAGACCTCGAGGGACTTGACGCCCCGAACCATGATGCGCATTCCAAAGCGATCGGTCAGTCGGCCAGCAAAGCCGGAGAGGAAGATGAATGGAATGGTCAAGCCATAGGCCGCCCACGCTTGGCCACCGGGACCGAGCAGCCCCCCCCAAATTCCTCCCGCTGCCAACGCAAATGAAAGGGTGCTCTTGAGGATGTTGTCGTTCAGCGCGGTCAGAAATTGCACCACCGTCAACCCAAGAAAGCCGGGCTGCAGCACACCACGTTTCGGTGGGTGTTCAGATGGAGGATCAACCTCGGGCACGGGCGGAGGATACGCCGGCAAGGCGACCGAATGTCGATGGCTGTGTCAGTGAAGACAGTAAAAAACCCCGCAAAGCGGGGCTTCAAAGTGCGGATGAGAGGGCTCGAACCTCCACGGGATTTTACTCCCACAAGAACCTGAATCTTGCGCGTCTGCCAATTCCGCCACATCCGCGTGACGTGGAGGAAGATTCTACCACGAGCCTCTCAAACGTCGAGAGCGGTGATCGAAGGGCAGAACCCAGTGCATGGGCGTGTCCCCAAATGGGGTGCAGAACGGAACCGAGGAATGAAGGTGATCAAACCTCCACAGCCGCGGCGTCCTCCGCCGCTGCTTCGGCTTCTGCTTCTGCCTCGGGCAAGACGCCTCGCGCGGCCAAAACCTTCTGTCGAATTTCGGCCGCCGCGTCAAGGTTGTCGCGAAGAAATTGCTTGGCGGTTTCCCGCCCCTGTCCCATGCGGACGTCTCCCCAAGAGAACCAAGCCCCACTCTTTTGACAAATGCCTTCGATTACAGCCAAGTCCAACAAGTCGCCGCTCCACGAGATGCCTTCGTTGAACATGATGTCGAACTCGGCTTGCTGGAAGGGCGGTGCAATCTTGTTCTTGACCACTTTGCAACGAACGTGATTGCCAATGGCTTTGTCACCATCTTTAATGGAGCCAATACGTCGAATATCAATACGAACCGACGAGTAGAACTTCAAAGCCCGGCCACCGGTCGTGGTCTCAGGTGATCCAAACATCACACCGATCTTCTCGCGGATCTGATTGATAAAAATCACCGTGCATTCGCTTCGGTTGATGGCTCCTGTCAGCTTCCGCATGGCTTGGCTCATGAGGCGGGCCTGCAGGCCAACGTGCGAGTCGCCCATATCGCCTTCAATTTCCGCTTTGGGAATCAGCGCGGCGACGGAGTCCACCACAATCACATTGGTGGCATTTGAACGCACCAACAACTCGCAAATCTCGAGGGCTTGCTCACCGGTGTCTGGTTGGGAAACCAGCATCTCTTCGACATTCACCCCAATGCGTCGGGCCCAAGTGGGGTCCAAAGCATGTTCGGCATCAATGAACGCCACCACACCACCCGTCTTCTGGGCTTCGGCAGCAATGGTCAAGGCAAGCGTGGTCTTGCCACTGGATTCCGGACCAAACACCTCAACAATGCGACCTTTGGGCACCCCTCGGCCCCCCAACGCCAAGTCCAGGCTCAGGGAGCCCGTCCCAATCCCGGGAGGTGCGGTGAGGCCATCTCCCTCGAGGCGCATGATGGAGCCCTTGCCGTAGGTCTTCTCGATCTGGTCAAGAGCCCGGTCCAGCGCGGCTTGGCGACCGGCGGATTCTGCATCGGGGGCGGGAGTGGTGTTTTTTTTGCGTGCTGCCATGGCTAAAGCGTGCTCCTTGCTGTTCGCTCATCTCATCCAAAGTGGTCCGCCGGAGATTGAATCCAACGGTCCGTGGTGGTTGTCTTGCAGCAGCCTAGGACGCCGTCGTCCAAGCGGTGGATCTTGCTGCAGATCATCCATCAAACCCCAACCTATCCATATCCGTTCGGGTTCTGTCAGGGATCAGAACAGTATCGGCGACAACTCTGGAGTTTGCCCAGTTCTGCGGAAATTTTCTTGGCCCAGACTGACAATCGGCGTCAGTCCGCCCGCATAATCCCCCTCACGATGCGGCTGATGACGTGGAATGTGAACGGTCTTCGAAGCGCCCTGAAAAAAGGGCTCCCGGAGGTTCTCCAGAAAATTCGACCCCAAGTCGTTCTGCTCCAGGAGGTTCGAGCGTTTCCAGAAGATCTTCCTCCACCTTGGGCCGATCCTCCGCGTTGGCATGTGGTGTGGAACCCCGCCGAAAAACCTGGGTACAGCGGTACTGCCATTTGGTCTCGCTCGCCCATTGAAGTGCTGGAAACCGGCTTGGGCGCCCCCGATCAAGAAGGCCGGGTGATCGTCGCCCGCACCGGCGGCGCTGTGGTGGGATGCCTCTATCTCCCCAGTGGTTCCTCTTCAGAGGCTCGACAAACCGTCAAAGACCGGATGCTGAAAGAGTTCACCGTGTGGGCCGAACCATGGCGCAAGAAAGCGGAGCCAGTCTGCATGGCGGGAGACTTCAACGTCGCCCCCACTGAACGAGACATCTACCACTGGAAGAGCAACCAAAAGACCAGTGGATTTCTTCCCCACGAACGCGCTTGGTTTGCCAATCTTTTGCAGCGCGGATGGCACGACCCAGTGCGTGACCAGGCCGGCGAACGGGATGGCCCATACACCTGGTGGTCAAATCGCGGACAAGCTCGTGCTTTGGATCGCGGATGGCGGATTGACCACTGGCTGCTCAACGAAGCCGCCAAGCGTAGATGTTCTCGACCGAATGTCCACCGAGAGCACAGTCTCGGCGTGTCAGACCACGCACCGGTCACCATTGATCTTGATAGCAAGTGAAGAAAAAATCCTACAAACCACCTAGGCGTCGATTCATTTATGAAATATGCACGCTGACATTTTGAGTTTGCTTTAGTTGGTTTTTGCGCACATTATTTGAATTGAGCCACCGACTGAGATTTATTGCCTTGGTCGGAGGTCTTCCGCAGCAAAGTCGCTGTTGAGACCAGACAAGTTGAACGCACAAGTCGCGTCTTTATTTTTTAAGACAGATAAGGCGATCGTTCCGTTTCGAGTGACGGGTGGAGGTTGAAGATGACATGCAGCGGGGAACGCAGAGTTCGTCTGGGTGAAGTGATTGAAATGGCACAGCGGTACCGAGGATGGAGCCGGCGTGAATTGGCAAGATCAATTGGAAGAGATCCCACCAAACTGATCCCTTCGACAGGACTACCACGTTTGGATTTCTTGGTGGAACTGGCGGGTGCTCTGGATTGGGAAGTGGATGATTTGGTATCGCATCTTTGGGGGGGCGAAAGAGATCAAATCAAGCCAACATCCGATGAGCAGTTGCCCGTAAATGCAGACTTCAATGCACTTGATCAGCTCGCCAAAGAATCCCACTTCACTGGTGAATTCGAAAGGATGATCGCCTTGGCTCGTGCAGCACGCAAAAGGGCCACAACTCCGACCGAAATCGCGTTGACCCTGAACCGTGAATCGGGAGGCTGGGACGGCCTGGGTCGATTTCGCTCAGGAATTCGAGCTCTGCGCTCTGGGCTCAGGATGCCGGATGTAGATGGTGATGTGAGACGGATGATGCAATCCAACCTTGCTGGTGCCCACTATGGGTTGTGGTCTCTTGTTGAAGCTCGTGGAACCGCGATCGACTTGATCGACACTTTTCGACGCGTGCCGGCAGAGTGCCTCCGGGATCACCGGTCTTTGGCTTTTGCACATCTTCATGTTTGTCAGTGTGCGAGAAGGCGGATAAGAGACCTCGTCGACCGTCGAGACCAAAGCGTCCATGCTCGGATCGCCGTCGACCACCTTCTCATCGCCAAGTCTCATTTTGATCAACTCCATCGTGAGTTTGGTGATCAAAGGCATGATGGCATTTCAAGGACCTGTTCTGCAGGAATTCTCGAGGCTGAAGTTTCACTTGAGCATAGAACTGCTGAACGGGCCCTTGATGACATTCACTGCCTAATCGACTTGCCTTGCCAAACCGCCGATGAGCTAGAAGCGAGAGGGTGGTGCTGCATCTACGCGTGCAACATTGTTCTACGTTCTATTTCACGAGAATCGGATGTTCATCGACATATGGCCATCCTGACTGACAAAGCACAAGCGGTTGCAGAAACCTTAAACCACTGGCCTCTCAGGGAACGTGTTTTCACCATGGAATACATGCGTTGGGAGCACACCAACGGACCTGTTGGGGTCAGACCCCCAAAGGTTCTTGACCAAGAAGAATTCCGAACAGTAGCTGGAACGTTGTGTCGATTCCCCTGCTTCAGAGAGCGTGGACTGACCATCCTTCGGAACGCTCATTTGATTGAAAGTTAAAGACATGCCAAAGCTGAATTCACCTTGCATTCACCACTCAGAATCTCAAGAAGGCTCTTACACATTCGACGAAGATTTTCTACCAGAGCAGCCAGTGAGCATTGAGCAACACCCAAGTTCCTTCACATGTTCCGTGTGTTCGATCTGCCTTCTGTTGCTTATGACCATAGAACCCAACAAGGTGGTCGCAGATCAGCCCAATTTTGACTCACATTCCAACCAAGATGTCCTCGACTTCTCAGCCCACAGGCCTACAAAAAAGAAAAATCCATTCCCGCCGGGAGAACCTGTGCCCCCTCCCCCCCCTGGGGGTCGACAGCACATTAAATCTCCCAAAGACCCACCCTCTCTCTTGCTACTTGCGCACCGGATGGAGCCTGATCACAAATTTTGTATTGGAGATTTCGGAACCATTTCAGGCTTTGGGTTCACGAAACCATTTCCACTGGCACCTCAACAAAATCTTGGATCCTCCAGCGTGATTCCATCCCCAAGCAGTCTGTTCTTGTTTCTCCTCGCCGCCCGCCACCGACGACGAAGGATGACTTATGGTGTCCGCCCCAGCCATGGTCGCTTCCACCATCATTTTGTCCGATCTCCACTTGGGCCGAACAACCAGAGCCGCGGTATCCCCTGAATCCATCGCCACTTTGTGCGCCCCTTTTGATCGAGTGGTCTTAAATGGCGATGTATATGAAGCGCATCACCCCTCATTGAAAAATCGTGGAGCTGAGGCTTGGCACACCTTGAAAGAACGACTCACGGCCGCGGGATGTGAGCTCATACCCATCGCTGGCAACCACGATGCCAAAGCGTTTGACCAGCGTGATCTTTTCTTAGAGGAAGGACTGGTGTGGGTCACCCACGGTGATGTCCTTGACGAACGGATTGCCCCGTGGAGTCTGTCGGCCAAACGAATGGCCCTGGCTTGGGAGAAAGCAGCGTCCCAAATGCCCATCCAACAGCGCTTGTCTCGTGAAGGGCAATTGGAGATCGCCCGTCTGGCGGGATTTGCCGAGTGGGATTTGGGTCCCAAAGACCGGGTCCCCCCCGCAGGTGGCACTTCGCTTCGCAAGGCCATGCGCGATCCTGGTCGGTTGATCTCCGTGCTCCGATACTGGAAGGAATGTCCGGACCGGGCCCTTCGCTTTGCCAACACCACCGGTATCAAAGCCCCCATCTTGGTGCTGGGACACTCCCACAACGCCGGACGTTGGCGTCGTGAAAATCGAACCATCTTGAACACTGGTGCATTTGGATTCCCCGGAAGGCCGTATGCCGTGGTGTTGGACGACCGTGGTGTGGCTCTGCAGGCGGTTGAATGGTCAGATCAGGGGTACCAGTTGGCGGAAAAGCCGAACTGGTTTGATGCATGGAGCGCGATTCGAGCTCAAGCATGTTTCGACTGATCGTCTCCTGAGTCGCTGCCGTTTTGGGCGGCTTTGGCCTCAGCCTCGGCCTCGGCTTGCATCTCGGCTCGGTACGCGCGAAAGAGCATGGTGCCCACCACGGCCACCACCACCATGGTCAAGAGCAGACCGGCCAACAAGAAAAGCACTTCAGTGGGGGGCATGGACCAGGACTCGTCCATCACGGTGCCTCCCGATCGGACTCTTCCGAATCATCTTCTGGTTCCCGCAACACCGGTGGCACCAGCTCGGATCGTTCCACCACTTCCACTCGACCGGGGCCTTCTTCGTTGACCACCAAAAGGGAAGCACCTTGGCCGGCTCTCATCAAGACCCCCAACCCAATACCTCGAGAGGAAGCCATGGGTGATGGGCCACTGCTGGTGACTTGCCCCAAGACTTCGCCGGGGGCTCCGTTTTCGTCTCGAAGAATGGGCGCTCCAGCAGGCGGGACTTCGCCCTCCGGGAAATGAAACCCAACCACTCGGCGTCTGGTCGAACCGTCGGCCAAGTGTTGCATCCGAGCCACCACTTCCTGTCCTGGATAGCACCCTTTGGTAAACGAAACCCGCTGGTGGACCAGATCGGTTTCATGGGGCAAAAACTCTTGATTGAAGTCGATTCCAAATCGAGGTTGTCCTGCCTCCAGACGAATCAAATTCTGGGCGAACCACCCGGCAGGTCGTGCATTTTCGACGGTAGTTACCACGGTCCAAAATTCACGCACGGCCTCCGTCCGCACCAAAACTTCAAACCCCTGATGTGCCGGTTCATCCACCAAAAGAACGGCTTCCGCTGCCTCTTTGACGGCAGCCAAACCCGCCGCCAGCGCCTCGGTTGCTTTGGGGCCGAACAGGCCCACCGAACGCCACGAGGGCTGGTTCAGTTCGACATCTTCTCCGAAGACAAAGGCATCGATGGCTTGAAACGTCTTTTCAATCAAACCTACATCCGAAGCCAAGACGAAGTCATTTGATCGGCGCAGTACACGAAGGTCGTCTTGCACGCGACCTTTGCGGCTGGTTCGAAAACTGTCTCGAACTTCGCCCTCTTTCATGTCTCCAATCTTCTGGGTCAGCAAACGCTCCAACAAATCTTCGGCATCAGCACCAGCCACTTGGACGCATCCGCGTTGTGCTTGATCCACCACAGCCACACCGCGGCGAAAAGCGGCGTACTCCAGTTCGATGGCGTCAAACATGGCCACCACCGGCGGTGCATCATCACCTTCTCCCCAACTGATCCAGTGCGGCTCGGCCCCACCCACGCGATGCCCCTCCGCGGCCCCGGGTCGCTGCACTTTCGAGACCGTCTCGGCACGAGCCTCGTCCGCACGTTGGCTCCACGCTTGGTGGAGCTCGAAGAGCGGGTTCTCGCTTGCCTGTGGGGATGGGCTGGCCTCTTCGGCATTCATACCTTCCACGTTATGCCAGCACCGCCTGAGGTGTCACCCCCTGCCTTGAATCGCAAACCTGATTAGGCTCCGCCCTGCCATGCCACCAGAAGATGTTCACCGCCGGCCCATCGTGTTGGTGCTCGGCCCCACCGCCGGGGGCAAAACCAGCCTTGCGATCGAGTTGGCCCGCCGCCTGCCTGGGGGCGGCACATGTCTGGGTGCCGATTCCATGCAAATTTACCGAGGCATGGACATCGGGACCGCCAAACCCACCTCCGATGAACGGGCCGCCGCCCCCCATGAGCTGTTTGACCTGGTGGATCCAGATGGTCCGCCGTTCACCGTCGCCGACTGGCTGGAAGCCGCCGAGGCGAGTATCACCACCTGTCGACACACTGGGCGCTGGCCCATCGTGGTCGGAGGAACCAACCTCTACGTGCAGAACTTGCTGTACGGAATGGACGCCCCGGCACCAACTGACCCAGCCTTGCGGGCTGAATTGGACGCCATGTGCGAGGCGGACCTGCGTACCAAGTTGGAGAAAGAGGCCCCCGCAGACGCCAAACGCATCCATACCAACGACCGCCGACGCACCATCCGTGCCCTCGAACGAGCCGCCGCCGAGAAAGGCACCACCACCACCGCCCGCGCTTGGGACGGTCCCCCCCGGAGCGACTTTGTGGCCATTGGACTCGATTGGCCGGCGGACTCAATCAATCGCCGCATCAACGCCCGCGTGAAAGCCATGGCCGCCAATGGCCTTGTTGAGGAAGTTCGGGCCCTGCATGACTCCAACCGTTTGGGTCGCCAAGCCCGGGAAGCCCTCGGGTACCGAGAGATTGTGGATCACCTCGAAGGCCGCTGCTCGGCCGAAGATGCCTTCGAACGCATCAAGATCGGAACCCGGCGATTTGCGAAACAACAACGGACCTGGCTGCGTCGGTTCAGGATTCTCCCCCGGACCGTTTGGCTTGGTGCAGAGGGGAAAACCACAACTGAATTGGCCTCTGAGGCAGAAAAACACATTTTTTCCACCTACGGTGGATCCACCTCCTTGACCGAATAAAGGTTGACAGCGGGACTTCATCTCGCCACCGTGTCTCGCTTTCACCCCATATCCCTCCCCTGCTCAGGATCCCCATTGGCCAAAAAGAAGACGAGTTCGAAAGCATCGGGCGGCAACAACGCCGCCAATCTTGTGATTGTGGAAAGCCCGGCGAAAGCCAAAACCATCCAGAAGTACTTGCGTCCCTTGGAGTCCAATCTGGGCACCTTTGATGTCCAAGCCAGCGTGGGCCATGTCCGCGACTTGCCTTCCAAATCTCGCAAGGGCATGAAAGAAGCCGTGCCTGGTGTCGACCTCGAAAACAACTTTGAGCCGAGCTACGAGGTGATGGGCGACAGCAAGAAAACCATCACTGAACTTCGGAAAAAAGCCAAGGCCGCCAACACCGTTTGGTTTGCCACCGACCTTGACCGCGAGGGTGAAGCCATTTCTTGGCACTTGGCCGAAGCGCTCAGCCACGACGTGGACTCGGCCAAGCGGGTGGTCTTCAATGCCATCACCGAACGTGAAATCCGCGAAGCCTTTGAGCAGCCTCGTTCCATCGACATGGATCGGGTCAACGCCCAACAAGCCCGACGCATCCTCGATCGTATTGTGGGCTACCAAGCCTCCCCACTGCTCTGGAAGCGGATTACCAGTGGACTCTCGGCCGGCCGGGTGCAATCGGTGGCGGTGCGGTTGGTGGTAGAGCGTGAGCGAGAAATCCGCGCCTTCGTCCCCGACGAACATTGGGAGATCGAAGCGGATCTTGTTCTCGATGCCACATCCGTGCCTGAATTGGCCGAGGCGTTTGCCGCGCTGCAGAACGAAACCGATGCCGATGGCAAAGGTCCCACCAAGAAGCGCTTGGCCCAGTGGCGTCAAGACCACGGTGCGTTCACCGCCAAACTGGTGGAACTGGATGGTGAAGCGTTCAAGCTGGGTACCACCTCGGAATTCCCCGAAGATCTCAGCGATCGCATTGCCAAGATTTCGGCTTCGGTTGGCATAGAAGCGCCCGAAGTGCACACCGAAGAAGACCCCAAAGGCAAGGGCCCCGCCAAATTCCGTCGAACGGTCCGCGGTGCCGTGGCCACCGGAGTTCAGTACGACGTCTCAGGAATTGAACGCAAGAGCCAAAAGCGTAAGCCGGCCCCTCCGTTCATCACCAGCACTTTGCAAATGGCCGCGTCAAGCTTTCTGGGCTTCGGGCCCAAACGCACCATGGGTATCGCCCAAAAGCTCTACCAAAACGGGCACATCACCTACATGAGAACCGATTCGCCCGGGCTGTCCCCCGAAGCAATCGAGATGGCTCGCACCCTCATCGACCAAACCTACGGTCAGGCCTATCTTCCCGAAAAGCCTCGGCACTACGCCGCCAAAAACGACGGGGCGCAAGAAGCGCACGAAGCCATTCGACCCACCAATGCATCGGTTGAAGGGAAAGCCCTCAAAGGTGTGAGCGAAGAAGACCGCAAGGTTTACGACCTGATCCGCCGCAGATTCCTGGCCAGCCAGATGACAGACGCCCGCTGGGGTCTGCTGAACGTGCGTTTGGTGCGGGCAGATCAATCCACCGGGGCAGTGCTTCGTGCTGCGGGTCGAACGTTGGAATTCGACGGGTACCTCAAAGTTTCGGGCGTCTCGGTCAACGCGGATGACCAAACCTTGCCCGAACTTCCCGAAGGCACCGCGACGTTCCCCATCTGCGTCCGGCCCGAGCAGAAATTCAGCAGCCCCCCCACCCGCTACTCCGAAGCTTCACTGGTCAAACGTCTTGAAGAAGAAGGGATCGGGCGCCCCTCAACCTACGCCTCCATCATTTCGGTCATCCAAGATCGGAACTATGTCGAACTGGTTGGCAAAAGTTTTCATGCGACCGATATCGGGGAGGCGGTCACCGACGTGATGATGGCTTCATTCCCGAACATCATGAGTCTCGATTACACGAAACGCATGGAAGACGAGTTGGATTTGGTCGCCGGAGGGAACAAGAATTGGCGTGACATGCTGGGCGATTTCTACGGAAAATTCTCCACGTCGCTCGAGGATGCTCAAAATCAACCCAACGTACGGGCCGAACTGAAGCCGGCCAAATGGGCGTGCCCCGAATGCGACAGCACCACCGCGTACCGTTTGGGCAAGAGCGGGAAATTCCTGACCTGCACGTGCTACCCCGATTGCAAATGGGCCTGCCCCATCGACCGGGAAGGCAATCCCACCGGACCCGAACAAGTTGACATCATTTGCCCCGAGGATGGCGGAGCGATGGAACTTCGTTCCGGTAGATTCGGAAAATTTATCGCTTCGGTGAATTACCCCGAGGTCAAATTTGTCTTGAACTTGGATCGCAAGGGCGGCATCAAACTTCCCGCTCCCCCTCCCCTCGAGATTGAAGAAGAATGTGAAAAGTGCGGCAAGCACTGCTACTTGAGAGATGGGAAGCGGGGGCCATGGATCGGTTGTTCGGCCTTCCCCAAGTGCCGCGGGCGAGTGGCGTATTCCAAACTTCCAGACGAACGGAAAAAAGCTCTGGAAAGCGCATTGGGCACCCACCTCAAGGCCAATCCGCAACCGGAACTGGTGCGAAAAGACGGCACGCCGATCACCGAAGGGATGCTGGCCACCGACCTTTTGGTTCCGGGCGGTGCCGTGGTCCTGGAAATTCACCCCGATGCCGATGCCGATGGTGATCTCGACTGATGTTTGAGATGCTCACCGACCGCGTCGGCAAAAGCCTCCGAAACCTGTCGGGTCGGGGTCGGATCAGCGAATCCAATGTTCGCGAGGCCATGGACGGGGTACGGACCGCACTTTTGGAAGCCGATGTGCACCACGAAGTGGTGGATTCGTTCTGCGAAGAAGTGGTCACTGAAGCCCTAGGACGAGAGGTCACCAAAAGCCTGAAGCCGGGCGAAGAAATGATCGGCGTGGTGCACGACAAACTCGTGGAACTGATGGGTCCTGATGCTTCGCCCCCCATGTGGGTTGAACCTGGCCCCACAATTGTGATGTTGTGTGGCTTGCAGGGCTCGGGCAAAACCACCACCTGTGGCAAACTGGCCGCACGGTGGAAGAACGAAGGGCGAAAAGTTCTGGTGGCTGCTGCCGACTTGCAACGCCCGGCCGCCGTTGAACAACTTCAAACTGTGGTGCAGGGGGTGGAATCTACCGGTCGTGGATCGGGGCAAGTGGCCTTCTACGGCGAACCAGAGCGCTGCGCCGAATTCGGACGGGCGGTTGGCGAAGCGGTCACGGTTTGCCGAAATGCCATCAACCGAGCACGAGACGAAGGGCACGATGTCGTCCTGTTGGACACCGCCGGTCGATTGCACGTCGATGATGAACTGATGGGCGAACTTGAAGCCATTCGCAACGCGGTGCGTCCGCATCGCATCTTGCTGGTGGTTGATGCCATGAGCGGCCAAGATGCGGTAGACAGTGCGCGAACATTCCACCAACGACTGGAGGTGGACGGCGTCATTCTTTCCAAGTTCGATTCTGATGCTCGGGGTGGCGCGGCACTTTCGGTTCGACGGGTGACCGGGGCCCCCATCGTTCACTTGGGGGTTGGGGAACACAGCGACCAACTGGAAGACTTCCACGCCGAGCGGGTGGCCGGTCGAATCTTGGGCATGGGTGATGTCGTTTCTTTGGTCGAAAAAGCCCGTGACGAAGTCGACGAAGCCGAAGCCCAAAAGATGGCGGTCAAACTTGCGGAAGGCCGCATGACGATGGATGACTTCCTCTCGCAAATCAAATCGATTCGGCGCATGGGGCCCATCAAACAACTCCTCGGCATGCTGCCCGGTATGGGGGCCGCGCTGAAGGACATGCCCATCGATGAAAAGCAGTTCGACCGCGTAGAGGCAATTATTGGCTCCATGACCAAACACGAGCGAACCGATCCCGATCGCATCGAACGCTCCCGTGCCAAACGAATCGCCGCGGGAAGTGGTACCGCCCGCGATGAGGTCTCTCGTTTGATGAAGCAATTTGACAGCATGAGCCAAATGGCCAAGTCCATGCTTGGTCCTGATGGCACCCCGCGTGAGCAGCCCGCCATCCCCGGTATGCCTGGTGTGGGCAAAGGCAACACGCAAATCAAGTCACGACGGGCGGGGGCCAAACGCGGCAAAGGCAAAAAACGCCGTTAACTGACTTTATTGTCCATCATCGATGGGCAATGGATCCGCGACATCACCACGCGTCCAGGCCCGAAGCCGAGGCAGAACGATTCGGATCACAAGAATCTTCAGGCAAGCGGCCAATGGAATCGCCAACAGCATGCCGTAGAACCCAAGCAAAGCTCCTCCCGCGAGAACCGCCACCACAATGGTGACCGGATCCAGCCGGGTGGCCCGGCCCGCAATCAACGGCAACAGCACCCAACCTTCAATCGCTTGCACCAAGCCAAACACCGCGGCCGGCAAAATGACAGGCATCCACCAAGCCGCACGTTCGACCTCGGGAAGTTCCAGTCGAGCCAACACCGCCAAACCAATGGCAATCGGTGCTCCCAGCCCGCCGACAAATGGCACCGTCGAAAGCGCTCCCGTGGCCATACCCAAAACAAAAGCGTAGGGCACCCCTACCAGCCACCAACCCACGCTGAACAACAGCCCCATCAGAAAGCTCACCAACAGCCGGCCACGGACAAAACCACTCACCACATCGTCCATCTCCTTCATGAGGGCGAAGGTGGCGTCTCGATTGTCGCGCGGGACCAGCAAGGCGCCAAAACGAAGCACCTCGGGATACCACAACACCAAGAAGTAAAAATAGAACGGGATCAAAAACAACAAGAACCCTGCATCCACGATGGCGAGCAAGACGTCCCAAGCACTGGTCAAAGCCGCACCGGCCGCACGCAAGCCCTCCTGCTGCAAGACGGAGTCGTCCGCCTGGGTGGCCAATTGTTCTCGCACGATGCGTTGGACCTGAAGTTCCAATGGCTCTGTTTTTGGTGCCGCCAATTCGGATGATTGGTCAGGAGAAATCAAACTGCTGTCTGCGTCGGTCACCTCTTCCCCCGGCAGCAGCAGCGCCAGTCTTTGCAAAGAGGGCGTGGCCCGCTCAGGCAAGATCGATTCCACCCGCAACACCCGACGTTGCATGTCCCCTGACTCAACATCATCCACCAGTCGCAACGTCTGGCCCACAATCAGTGGCAGCACCAACGCCAACAAACCAGCCACCAGAACCCCAAACAATCCCACAAACCAAGCGGCAGCTCGAGACCGGGAAACCCCACGTCGACCCAGTGCTTCCACCACGGGTTCCACCAGATACGCCACGAGCAACGCCACCAACAGCGGAATGGTGATCGAAGACAGTGCATACCCCAACCACAGCAGAGACAACGCCCCCGCAATCAGCAAAACATCACGGATGGCTTGGATTTCCCAAAGATGCTTGCGATCAAACGACGTCATGCGTCGAGGACCTCACGAAGGTCAACCACCGAGCGGAAGTGATCAGGGTGATCATCCTCGGTGGTGGAGAGCTCGCCCCGAGCCACCATGGCGTAGACCATTCGGCCAAAATCATCGGTCCTTTCAATATGCCAGTTTGAGAGCACCAACCACGCCAAGCCTCCCCAGCGAATCTGAGCGAGATCAACCAGCCCTCGGCACAATTCATCCCCCGAGACGTGCCGCTGACCATCCGTTTGACCGTGCCGATGGGTGGACGCGTGGTCCAGCCCCTGGCGGACGAACTCATACGCTGCCGGTGGGTACGGCAATTCTTCGAGAAGGGTGTTTGCTTCACTCACGGCACAATTATAGCCGGAACAGCGCCCGGTTCATCCCCGACTTGTCCACCCCCCGACGCGGAAGTTCTTGCGGCAGGTACACTTTCCCTTAATTACGGAGATAGATGTATGCCCCCGATTCGCCTGCTTGTTCTTGCGCCCACCACCCTTTTCGCCCTGGGTTGCGTTCCCCAAAGCCAATACGACAGTTTGTTGATGGCCAACAACACATTGGAAGAAAACCAAGCCGTGGTTGAGGCCGAGCGAGATGAAGCCTTGGCCCGCATCGATGATGCAGAAGCCCGCGTATCAGAGGCCGAAGCCCGCTACGCCTCGCTTCAAAACGAGTTTGGTGGCATCACCGATCAACTTGGTTCCTCACGCGACACCTTGCAAGCCATGCGCGAGCGGTTGATCAAGCTCGAGGCCGGACCGCTGCCGACCGACATGGCCGCCGACCTGGCCCAACTCGCTGCCGCCTTCTCCGATTTGCTGACCTTTGAGAAAGAATCTGGAACCGTTCGATTCAACAGCGATTTCACCTTCTCCTCCGGCTCGGATGTCCTCAAGAATGGGACCACTGAAGCCATCAGCGCCCTGGCCGACATCATGAATGCCGCTTCTGCAGCTGGCTTTGAGTGCGAAGTCATTGGACACACCGACAACGTCAAAGTGTCCAACCCCGCCACACGGGCCAAGCACAAAAACAACACCTACCTTGCAGTGCACCGGGCCATCTCGGTTCGGACGGCTTTGGTGGGTGCAGGCGTCAGCCCAGCCCGCATCAAAGTTGCTGGCTACGGCGAGTACCGTCCCGTGGTCGCCAACACCAAAAAGGGTGCGGCACAAAACCGTCGGGTTGAAATTGTGTTCACCAGCAGCACGATGCTGGCGGAACTTCCCGCAGCCACCGAAACCGCTGCCCCGGCCACCGAGATCACCACCCCAATCGAGGTCGAAGAATACGAAGCCCCGAAGTGATCCAAACCACCCCCCTTCCGGCCGCAGGGCATGCTGAAGGGGAATGGCGGAATATCTAGGCAAAATCGAACTGGTCCGGGAAAAATCAAGTTTTCTGGACCAGTTCTCGTTTGCAATGTGTGAATTGCTCGGGGATTGCTGGCTTTTGGGCTGTCTCGAATTAGACTTCGGAGAACCCCCTTACGGAGTCCCTGCAATGAAAAATGTGATGGCCCTCGCGGCACCCTTGGTGATGACTTCAGCGGTGCTCGCTGACGCGTCTGATTCTTACAGCTGGGAAGATGGTGTGGCCACCATCCTCGGCAGCTTCGGAAACATCGGCACTGCCGAAAACCTCTCGGATAACCCCAATACAGGCAGCCAATCGCTGTACCTCGTGGAGAGCCCATTGAGCGGCACCCCTCAAGCCTATGTTGCTTGGGTTCAAGGTCTGACCGATGGAGATGTAATTGACGGCTCGTTCTTTGCCTTTGACGAGAGCGGTATCCGCGTCCGAATCTGGGGGCACTACACCACCGGAACCGATGACCCCACCAGCTATGCCGGTTCGGCGAGCGGGAATTCGGCCTACACCACGGATATTGGCTGGGAACAAATGAGCCACACGTGGACATTTGATTCCAATGGAGGCGCCCGTGATGGATTGATGATTGAATGTCGTTTGTATTCCGGTGATGAAACCAGCAACTTCACCTGGGTGGATGATGTCTCGGTCAATGTGACTGGATCAAACGCCACCATCCTGTTTGCCAATTACACCCTGGGTGATGTCGACAGCGACGGCGTTCCCGACAGCAGCGACAACTGCCCCAACACGCCAAATGGCGACCAAAGCGACTGCGACGACAATGGTGTTGGTGATGCTTGCGAAGCCGACCTGAGCGACTGCAACAGCAATGGAATTCTGGACAATTGCGATATTCAGGACGGCACCTCAAACGACAATGACGGCAACGGCGTGCCCGATGAGTGCTTCGGCAGCGGCGTGGTCTTGAATGAGTTCAACTTCTACTATCCCTCCGACTATGACGGCAACGGAGACGGAGAAACCGGTGACTTCAATGATGAGGAATACCTCGAAATCCTGAACACCTCCGGTGCTGATATTGACATTTCCAACTGGACCGTCAGTGACCGCACTGGCGTCCGCCACGTCTTTGACGCTGGCACTGTGATTTCCGCAAACTGCGGCGTCGTGGTCTTTGGTGGTGGCACACCATCTGGAGCATTCGGCGGCATGGAAGTCGTGGTCTCCAGCACTGGCGGACTGTTCTTCAACAGCACCGATGACTTGATCTCTTTGGCCGATGATTCGGGCATTGTTCAAGACGCATACGAGTACCTCACTCCCTCCAGCGACGACTTCCGCGGCTTTGCCCGCTCCCCAGATGGATCGGGTGACTTTGCCTATATCGGGGGACCTGATGGCAGCTTGGCCACCATCGGACTTGACGCCTCTGGCGGCTTCTTCGGCGGCTGCAGCTCTGGCGGCGACAGCGACAGCGATGGCGTCCCTGATGACATCGACAACTGCCCCAACACCTCAAACTCTGATCAGGCCGACTGCGATGACGACGGGGTGGGTGATGCTTGCGAAACTGGAAGTTCCGACTGCAACAGCAACGGCATCCCCGACAGCTGTGACATCAACGACCAAACCAGTGGCGACTGCAACACCAATGGTGTCCCCGATGAGTGCGACCTGAACGATGGCACCCTCGAGGACAACAACGGAAACAGCGTGCCTGATTCGTGTGAAGTTGATGTGCCCGCTGACGTGTACATCAACGAAGTCCGCCGTGATGAACCCGGCCCCGACAACAATGACTATGTCGAAGTTCGAGGACCATCCGGCCAATCCATGGACGGCATCTCATTGATCATCATCGGCGATGGTGCTGGTGGATCTGGTGTGGTCGAAGAAGTCATCGACCTGAGCGGCTTGGTGGTCGGCAGCGATGGCGCCTTGCTGATTTGTGCTGACACCTTCACCTTGGGACCCATTGCTCTGGCGGACCTGATTCCCGAAGGCGGCGTGAATCTGGAGAACAGCGACAACATCACACTCGCTCTGGTGACCAACTTCTCCGGCAGCCTCGATCAGGATCTGGATACCGACGACAACGGCACCTTGGACGCCACCCCATGGCTCGGCGTGGTGGACGCGGTTGGCTCGGTGGAAAACACCGACACCCCACCCACCGGCACCGAGTGGTCCTACGCGACCAGCTTGGGTGGTGAGGACGTCGGACCAGACGTCACCTTCGCCCCCGCCCACATCTGGCGTTGCCCAGACTCGTTGGCGTGGAACATCGGAGTCTTCGGATCCGATCAAGGTGAACTCCAAGACACTCCAGGAGTTGGCAACCTCGACTGCGATGGCGGTGGGCCCAACAACTGCCCTGAGGACGTGGATGGCGATCAAGTGGTCGGATTCTCTGACATCTTGGCGATCCTCTCCAATTGGGGCGGCAGCTCCCCCGACATCGATGGCGATGGCGTGGTTGGCTTCAGCGACGTGCTCGCGGTGCTCTCCTCGTTTGGAGATTGCAACCCCTGATCCAGTGAGCTCACTGGGCTGGGCACAAATGCCCATGCCACCGGTAATCTTTCAGCCCCGCTTCGGCGGGGCTTTTTCATTGACCTGCCGGGCCTACTGGGCACCTACCGGCTGCAAACCACACTCGGCCATGGCCGAAACGAAGCTGGGAGGAGGCTCGATGCGATGCTTCTCGGGACGATCGGTCACCGGATGAGGAAAGCCAAGACGCCAAGCATGCAAGTGCATGGGGCCGGCCAATCGCATGGCTTTGGATGACGTGTCCGGTGGCGCATCCACCCGGTAGATTCGGTCACCCATGATTTGAACCCCCACCCCTTCCGTCAGATGCACGCGAATCTGGTGCAGGCGACCGGTTGAGATTCGACAAGCCAGCATCGCATGCTTCGGACCCGCGGCGACCTTTCGCCACGCGGTGTGGGCCGGCTGACCCGCCGGATCAGGGACCGCCAAACGAACCCCAGCCCGTTCCACTTCACGCAGTGGAAGATCAACTCGGCCTGAAGGACTGGATGGATCGGGATCAACCAGCACCAAGTAATCCTTTTCCACCCGACGTTCGGTAAACGCGGAACGCAATCCGTCATACCCCGGCACCGTCCGAGCGACCAGCAAAGCCCCCGAAGTGTCCCGATCCAAACGATGGATCACGCCAAAGTCACGTCGAGCGCCGAGTTTGCGAAGTTCGGGGCCAAACCGACTGGCCATGAGACCATTCAACAATGCATCATCCTGATGGCCCCGACCAGGCTGCACCACTCGACCTCCGGCTTTGTTCAGCACCAAGTAATGCGGATCTTCGAAAGCCACTTCCAGCGCGACCCCAGCATTGGACACAGGTGTGCTCAAGGCGCTACCCCGCGATTCGGGACCCGCCCCCGGTCAATCATCTGCAGTTCGACGGCTTGTTCGAAAAAACCAGGCTGCTCGGCCAGGCCTTCCCAACTCCACCACGCCCACGGATACCAGCCCCGAGCATCAGTCTCGGGATGAAGACGAAACGCGATGGGAACTCTGCGTTCCAAATCTCGAATTTCACCAAACCCGCGCCACTTCTGTTCCACCCCCCGATTGACGATCCCATCACCGCGAAGGAATTCCATATCAAAGGGCACCCAACCCAAATCGGGATGGAACCACTCTCCCCAAGTGATTGGTTCAGGCGGCAACCGCAGGTTTCGGAACCGAACGCCATGGACCGCTCGAGCGGGGAGACCAGCCGCCCGCAACACACCCACCGCCACCAAAACATCTTCCACGGGATTCACCACATTGGATTTGGCGGCTTCACTGGCTTGACGGGCCACGATGCCTCGAATGGCGGTTGACCGCCCCCGCGCGGTCGCGGGTTCACCCACCCGGATTGTTCGAATGACACCCGCCAACAGTGATTTTGCCGCCCGCCACGGTGAGACCACTTGCAAACGATCTCCCGCAATATTCTTCACGGCCTTGGCAAACACGGGATCATCAGAATCGATCAGTCCGGATGGTTTCAAAGCTGGTGCAACCTCGGACGAAACGGAGCGTGGCCAAGGCAACTTGGAGGCTTGTGACTCGTCAACCACGACCCCGTAACTTCGATGCGGAAGCATGATGGACCAACGCACGGTGGTATCACGGCCCTCGTTCAACGCAAATTGAACCGCGCGTTCGCCCAGAACGTCTTTGGGAAACACCTTTCCATTTGTGATCGCCAATTTGTCTTGCCTGGTTCCTATGAAAAAAGCACCGTCCAGTCGTTCGACTACCGCTTCCGAGGAGGCGGTTTCCTCAACAAAAGGCATCCTGATTCGACCACCTTGGATGTCAAAAAAGCCATTGGGTTTGACGGCAAGCCATCGGGTGCCGTCAATCCAAGGAGGACGAAAAGGCCAGAGCTGATCTGGACGAAAAATTCCCATGGGACGTCCATCTGGACCGAGCTGGATCGGAACCTCGCTCGAGAGACGAATTTCGACGGTCAGTTCCCAATCGTGGGCATCCACCCGCTTCAAAATTTCCTGAGCGGCAAGATGTCCCACGGGCAGGAAGAGGGTTGCCAAAATGGTGAATTTGAAGGACATACTCAGAATCACTTGCAAAGTCTTGTATAAGCGAGGATAACGGACACTCTGGCCTATGTTTGTTGAATTGCCCCGAGGGTCATCTCTTATGTTGCAACGAATCGTACTGTGCTCTTGGATCGTCCTTCCCGCTGTTCTGATGGGATGCGAGCCCTCTTCGCCGTCGACAGAATCCGCCGGCGCTGATGCACCCGGTCCAACGCCGAGCAATTCAACCGCCCCTGCCGAAACCGCCGAAGCCTCAGGAGATGCCGTATTGGGGCTTGAACGCTTAGAGCATGATTTTGGTGAGATTTGGGATCTCGAACCGCAAGAGACCACCTTTGGTTTCGAGAACAAAGGCCAAGGCCCGCTGATCATCGAAAACGTCAAGGCTTCTTGTGGCTGCACGACCCCAACCTTGACCAAGACCACTTACCAGCCAGGTGAAAAGGGCACGCTGGAAATCGCGTTCGCCCCCAAAGGCAACGGACGCCAAACCAAAACCCTGACGGTTCGATGCAACGACCCTGATCGTCCGGTCACGATTCTCAAAATCTCCAGCACCATCAAACCGTTCGTCAAACCCGAACCTTTGTACTTGCGCTACGACGAGGTTGGCAAAGGAGAATCCAAAAGCCTCACTCTGGATTTGCAATGTGTCGATCCCAATTTTGAAATTTTGGACTTTGGCATTCGCGGAACCGCCGCCCGCTATTTCAAAGTGGACCAAGACTCGTTCCTGCCCAACCAGTTGAGTGTGACTTTCTTGGGCAACGCCCCGTGGGGTCCACACTATGCAAACGTCTTTGTCAAAACCCGTGGTGTCTTGCCCAGCGGAACTCCGGTGGAAAAAGAAGTTCAATGCACGGCCTCGGTCACGGTGCTCGGGAGCATCCGTCCCTCAGACACCATGTTCCGGGTTGGGGCAACCGCTCCCAAAAAGCCATTTGAAAAGCAACTCACCCTGACGGCCGACAAGCCATTCTCGATCCTGAGCGCCAAGATCACTGGCGCTCGCCGGGATGGGCCTACCATGAGCCTCAACTTCGCCCCAGCCTCCGGTGATGGCAACGTGTGGCGGGTTCAACTTTCGGGCGATCCCGGTGACTACTTGGGCGCTCTCTCAGCATTGGCGGTCATCGAGACGGACTTGCCAGACGAATCACAACTCAAGTTTCGAATCGCGGGCATGGTCCGTGAACTGGGCAAGTAATGCTCACCCTGCTCTGCGGACTGCTTTGTACGAACCAGCCGAACATTCTGCTGATCATGGTGGATGACCTCGGTTGGCGGGACACCAGCGTTCGCAATGGCCCGCCTGAAGACCCCACCCAAGCCCAACTGCACACCCCACACATTCAGCGCTTGGCGAACGAAGGCATACGCCTGGACCACGCCTACGCCTCCGGATGTGTTTGCACCCCCACGCGGGCTTCTCTCTTGACGGGTGCTGCACCAGCTCGACACCACATCACTTGGTGGACGCTGCACCCCGACCGCGACACCAGCGGAAAGCATCCCACGCTTCGTCCACCGGACTGGAACAAAGAAGGTGTGCAGCCCTCACCCGATTTGCTGCCGGAGCGACTTCGCCGGGCGGGATACCGAACCATCCATGTGGGGAAAGCGCACTGGGGAGCCCATGGCACCCCCGGCAGCGATCCATTGCAACTGGGCTTTGATGAAAATGTTGCCGGGCATGGTTCCGGGGCCCCAGGCTCATACCGCGGAATCCATCGTTTCAAAAATGCCAAAAGCACCACCGATTTCAGCAAATCATCCGTCTGGGACGTTCCGGGACTGGAGGCATATCACGATCGCGATCTCTTTCTGACCGAAGCCTTGGCCATCGAAGCTTCACGCAGCATCGAAGCCGCCGTGGCTTCTGGAGAACCGTTCTTCCTTCACTTCGCCCCGTACGCCGTTCACACACCAATCATGGCCAATCCCCGATGGATTGAAGAAACCGAAGGTTTGGCCCCAGTCGAAGCACGCTATGTCAGCTTGGTGCGATCGGTGGACGCGGCAGTGGGCGTACTTTTGGACCGGTTGGACGCGCTTGAGGTGTCCGACAACACGTTGGTCATCCTGACGAGCGACAACGGTGCCGTTTCGGGATATGCCGGACGACCAGCAAACCGAAACGCACCGTTGCGTGGCAGCAAGAGCAGCCCGTATGAAGGGGGACACCGGGTTCCACTGATCGCACGTTGGCCCGAGCACATCCCCGCCGGCTCTGCCAGCAACGCCATGGTCGTGACGCATGATCTTCATCCCACCCTGCTGCAGTGGGCGGGACTGGATGCCGAACAACGAAGTGTGCCAGACGGCCAAGACATCTCCTCAATTTTGCTTGGACAGCAAGATCAGTTGGAACGGTTCATCGTGTGGCACAAACCACACCGTACGGGCAGGCAAAGTGGACGATTCATGCCGTGCACCGCCATACGATTGGGCGACGAGAAGCTCATCGCATGGCACGCCGAACAGAGATTTGAGCTGTACAACCTGCAAACCGATCCAGGAGAACAGAACGATCTGTCCCAGACGCAGCCCGAACGTGTTCGGGCCTTGTCCCATGTGCTCGCCAATTGGTGCCGCGAGGTCGGTGCGCAAATGAGTATTGATCAAGAACGACAGGAACCTGTGCCCTGGTTCGACGCCTGGTGAGCCCGAGATCCGGGGCAGAAGATCAACGTCATAACCAACCCATCGCGGCGAAGATCCCACCAAAAAGACCAAACCTCCCAAAATGAACACTCCGCCGAAGCTGTAGACCGAACATCCTGGCGAAATCGCATTGTTTTTCGACTCTGACTTGCTTGATGCGCTCGCAGAGAGAGAATGGTGAAGTCATGCTGACTGCGCTCTTGGCCATGGCAGGCCCCCTGCCACCGATTCTTCCCGAAATTGGAGCCGAACGTCCCCCGTGGGTCTTTGAGGCTGATGATGAATCACTGCTCGAATCAGCCCAGTTCGGCGCATTCCGGGCGTTGACTTCAGTCACCGCGTACGGAGGCATGGTTCGCGATGCCACCAACAGTCCGGTCATCAGTATGGCTGGGGTGGGATTTCAGCTGGCCGCACTGGCCCTTGCCCCGGAGCATGGGTGGATGACTGAGCTTGAAGCCGAGACCAAAGCGCTGAACATCTTGCAAGAAATTCTCAACACTCCCGGTATTACCAAGCACGGTTTGTATTACCACTGGATCGACGCCACATCCGGCGTTCCACGACCGGACTGGGATGGGGTTTCTACCGTGGATTCTGCATTGCTTTACGCCGGGGCGATTGTGGCGGGTTCCCGCTTTGGCGGATTCGTGGACAATGCCGTCACCGAGCTCCTCTTGGCCGCCGACTGGTCCAAGTTTGTTTTGACCGATGAAGTTTCAGGTTTTCCTTCCGGGTACTTGAGCCTCGCTTGGGAACCTGACAACGAAGCAGAACCCACTGGGTCGGGCGAGCTGATGCCATTCGCTTGGGTCGATGCCATGGACGAAGAGCGTTTGACCGTGTTTCTGGCCCAAACACAATTGGACCCAACAAAAAGCACCAACCCCAATCTTTGGTGGTCGCTTCGGCGCCCTGTTGGAATCACACCCGCCGGTGAACGGGTGGTGTACTCCCCGTACTCCGGTGCGTTTTTTCGAACGTTCTATGCGCAATTGTTCATGGATACTCCACGGATGGGACCAGACGATCCAGGCAGTCGGGGTTTCCAAGCCCGGACCACCACCGATTTCTGGGAAAACAGCCGTCGGCATGCCACGCTGCATCGAGACCGAGCCATCAGCAATCCCGAGGGTTTGCCAACGCTCGGAGCAACCGGTTGGCCCCTGACCGCTTCTCTTTCACCATCGGGCTATGCCGTACCTGGGGTTTTTCCTTCTCCGCAATCCATACCGGGATCAAACCGGCCTGAGGATGAACCCAACCCCGGCGGGACCAATCCTGCATACGGAGATGGCACTGTTGCGGTCTACGGAGCAGCGGGCGCTCTTCTTTTCGATCAGCGTGCCATGGAGGTTCTGCGGTACGCGAGAAATCTAAACCCACCTCTGGTTTGGAATGAACCATCAGTGGGCGGCTTTGGGTTTCGGGACGCATGGAACGAGGGCGACGGTGGCTGGTCGGCGTCAAAACACATCGCGATCGACGACGGTGCATTGCTTGTGGCCATCGAAAATGTTCGCACCGGCCGGGTCTGGTCGCTTTTTCACGAACATCCGTTTGTCCAAATTGCCATGGAGCGAATTGGCCTGAGTCGTTCCAGTTGCGCCTGGGGCGGGTGCCCTGAAGATGTGGATCGTGACTGCGTGGTTGGTTTCTCGGACCTCTTGGCCGTTTTGTCGGACTGGGGATTCAATCCTGGAAGTCCGGCGGATGTCAATCAGGACAATGCGGTTGAGTTTTCCGACTTGCTGGAGGTGCTCTCCGCCATTGGCCCCTGCAACGCCGGCAAATTGCCCGAATAACACCAACTCATGTCAGTTCTGGTTTGGAACCATGATGACTCGGCGTACCATAGGACGTCTGGAGTGGAATTTTGAAGATGAAATGTATCGTCCCTTTACTCGCTTGTTCCGCCCTCTCCTCCGCGTTGGCCGCCGAAGAGTTTCTTGATGAACGCTTCAACTACCCCGATGGGGCTCTGATCAGCGGAGGTTGGCTTGACACGACTTCGGTTCAAGTGATTGACGGCAGTGTGGTTCACAGCGGGAACGGCGACGGCACCGGTTATGCCAACGCAGCCAAGAGAATCATTCCCCTCCAAGACCTTGGCAGCAATCCTGTCTATGTGATTTGCTGGGTGGAACAATTGATCGATGAGCCAAGCAATGGCTTCGCCAACGTCACTTTGGCCCGTGGCGGCCAACTCAAATTGGAAGCTGGCACCAACTTCGCATCGGGCGATACATGGAACCTGAAAGGTCTTGGAGACACCACTGGCGACTCTGGTGTCGACGCCTCCCAAGGTTCATTGGCCCGGCTGGTGATTCGAGTGGAATTTGGCCTTTTTGCCGACAGCGCGGCCATGTGGGTGAACCCCAGCAATTTGAACAATCTGGGACCGGCCGACGTTTCGATCACCGACCCCGGGGCCAATTATTCATTCGATCGAATCCTCATCCGCTCGGGCAACAATTCCACCAACCGAATTCTGGTGGACTCCATCTTCGTGGCCGATACCACCGTCGGTGCCCCCAACGTCGACACCCCAAACAACACCTCAGCGTGTTGTCTGAGCGATGGCACTTGTCAATCTGGAGATGCTCAATTCTGCGACGCGATTGGTGGTCAATCCCAAGGCGATTACAGCACCTGTAACTTTTCCAGTTGCGAACCGTTCGGAGCGTGTTGCTTGAACAGCGAAACCTGCGAAATTCAAAGCCCCGACTCCTGTGACCTCTTGGGAGGAACCTATCGAGGCGACGGCGAATCGTGCGAGGTCACCAACTGCTCACCAACCGGTGCCTGCTGCACTCCCAATGGAAACTGCTTCCAAGCCACCGCCAGCAACTGTGAAGTCGGTGGGGGCGCCTTCCAAGGATTTGGGGCCGAATGTGCTGACGTCACCTGCCTCGTGGATTTGGCGTGCTGCATTGGAGAAACCTGCGTGCCGCTGGATCAGGTGCTCTGTCTCGCCAGTGGAGGCGTTTTTGTGGGCGGCGAATGCAGCGCTTCGGCCTGTGCTGCCCCTTGCCCTACCGACCTTGATGGCAACGGCGAGACCGGCTTTACCGACATCGTGGCTCTGCTTTCAGCATGGGGCACGCCTGCTGGTGATGTGAACGGCGATGGCACCACCGAGTTCCAAGACCTCATTGTGTTGCTCTCGGCGTTTGGTGACTGCTGACACTGAAGCCCTGAGCACACTGAAAAATGCCCTTCCGATCCATCCATGACTCTTTCGTGATTTAAAAAATCGCGGTACGAACGAACGCGTTGATTCACTCGGATGCGATTTCCCCAGATCAACCGGTGCAGAGACCCCAAGCCGACAGGATTTGCTGGAGATCCTGAAAGCCAATCAAGCCATCTTGGTTGAGGTCTTCGACGCAAGGTGAACCACAAGGCCCCCAACCACTGATGACAACAATCAGATCGGAAAAATCGACCGACTGATCGTTGTTCAAGTCTTCTGCACATGGCTTGGAGGTGTCGACAATACCTACGGAGTGGTAATGTCCCGCCGCTGCCGCGAGGTAGCGCCCAGCCGGTGGATTTTCGAGGCTCCCGCCTGGCCCTCTCCAGCCCCACTGCACCAATTCACCATTCGAACGCAAACCGATACTGTGCCACCATCCGCTGGTGATGGTCGAAAATGATCCACTCGGCGGAACCAATTGATCGTGCGAATTCCACCCCCAGCACATCAATTCACCATTCGCAGCACGCGCGACCGAGTGGTTTTCACCACAAGCCAACTCGAAAAAAGATTCATCCGGGACATTGACGCACTGAAGACCATCCGGCGACGAAATTCCCCAGCATGCCACAGTGCCATCCGGGCGGAGCCCCAAAGAGTGGTAAGCACCGGCAGCCACCTCCACAAATGGCCCAGCCGGCGCATCACATTGGCCGTAGCTGTTGTTTCCCCAACAGCGAACCACCCCGTTGCCTCGCAACCCAAGTGAATGCCATCTGCCCGCGGCAATCTGCACAAAGGTCACACCCGGAGCATTGCATTGGCCATCGGTGTTCTCACCCCAACACGCAATACTGCCATCGGATCGTCTGGCGATGGAGTGGGAACCACCTCCGGCGACCTCAACGAACGCGCCAAACGGTGCATTGCATTGCCCCTCATCATTGTTCCCCCAACACACCACCGATCCGTCCAAACCGATGGCGAGAGAGTGTTCCTTTCCGGCTGCCACCGCCGTGAACAATCCATCCGGCGAATCGAGCTGACCATACGGGTTGGATCCCCAACACACCAAAGGACCCGCCTCCTGACTCATGAAGAACGAGGGAGCAACAATCAAGGCAAGCGTAGATAGAGTCATGTCTGCAATATTTTCCACGATAATTGCTGCTCATACAAGAACTGCATCAAACCTTATGCTCCATGACACAAAAAAACCGCGGACCATTGGGCCGCGGTCGATTGGATTGCATGCACGCCCCTCAGTTCAGGGACAGATTGGCCATTGACTCGCGATGTTGGGGTCGGCGGGAAAAAATGCGTTGCCCAATCCGGGGGCCATAAGGGCCCGAAAGTAGTCGGTATCTTCTGGAATGGCATCGCCAGGAACCCAGTTGTTGGTGTCGTCTTCCGGGCTACTGGTGAACAATCGTGTTCTCAAAATACGCTTCACCGCTCCAGGGTTTTGCCACGTGTAATAGTCCACTCGGCCGTCCATGTATGAAATATTGACGCCATCAGGGTTCCACAACGCTGGAAGGTCAATCCAAACCCGACTCAATGGGTCCACGATGTAACCCTTCTGATTGAAGCTGACTTCGCTTCCACCCCAACCGGAGGAACTCACCCCAATGGCACCAAGTGTAAATCGCTGTTCTTCCACCACAAACGCCATCGTGCACTCAGGATTTGGCAAATTAGACAACCGCTCAGCGGGATTTCTTCGTTTGTTTGCCGCACCAGTCACCACACGCTCAAAAACATAAGCATCGGGATATTTACCCAAGTACCCATTGAATGAATAACTTCGGCCCCGAGTAAAAGGGTCCTGAGGGGAAACATATATGTCGGGATTGTTCACATATGGAAAAAGAACACCTTCTTCAATGGCGAACGGGGACTCAACCAAGAGTTCTTCGTCGCCATCCGACGGAATGAAGTAATCGCCCAAACCATCACCGTCGAGGTCAAAGTTCTCTGGTTGAGCGTTCACCCACGCGTCACAGGTTTGATTTCCCTGCTCGGAACCGAAGTAATCCTGACGCTGGGTGTTTCCACTCATGATCTGGCCCTTGCGGGTGTCGGCGTAATTGATGGCCCCCAAAACCAATTGACGCTGGTTGCTTTGGTCCTGCGTGCGAGCCGCGGTGCGACGCACATTGCTGACCGCAGGCAGCAGAATTGATGACAGCACACCAATCACTGCAATGACAACGAGAAGCTCAATGATGGTGAAGGCACGAGTCGTTCGTGACATGTGTCGCTCCAGGGGCGGTGTGGGAGTGGGGAGGCAGCGGGTCAATGTGAAATCTTAATGAAAATCAACGCGGTTCGAAAGAGTCTGAATGAAAAGCGGCGGACTGGTAAACCAGTCCGCCGCTGAAGTGTTGAATCACGCCGAAATAGCGTTACGGGGTTTCTTCGCAGGGACCCCAGTTGGACAGAACGGCCAAGACATCACCAAAGCCAACGATGCCATCACCATCAACATCAGTGTCGGTTCCTTGCCAATCGGAAAGAACGGCCAGAACATCACCGAATCCACAGATGGTGTCGTTGTCAACGTCACATGGGCATGGATCTGGTCCAGGATCGCCTCCACCACCGTCGGTTGGTTCTTCACCATTGATGAGGACCTCGACGTTATCGACCCAAACTGCACCCCCAGGGAATCCTGCGGGCTGGAAGAACAGAACCACGGCGGTTGCCGATCCTCCAGCAGCTTCTGCGGGGAAGGTGTTCAAGTTGGTGGCTTGGACCCATTGATCTTCTGGAGTATTGGGATCAGCACCATCCAGAAGAGGCGTGTCAGCCCCATAAATTGGAGCGCCATTGGCATCGGTGAAGTCCCATTTTACGACCACTCGGTTTCCACCATTGGCGATGGAATCATCCGATGGGGTGTATCCCCAAGCACTGACTGAAAGCTCATCTCCAACCGCAACGTTGGTAAATGTTTGGGTGAGCCCGGTGTAGTTGTCGTTCGCTTCGAAGTTACCGAACATTTTTGCTGAGTACGTCCCGTCTTGTGCGTACGTATCTTCAACATAAATGTTGGTGCCGAAGCGGCCCCAGCACTCAAGGTTGCCCTCTTCAAAAGAAGCATTTTGGAGTGCCTCATCGGAACAAGGGGTCTCTACACAGTTGATGCAAACGTCCATGTCATCGAAGTACACCGTGCCAGATTGGCCATTGGAACCGACGAACACAATGGCGGCTCGCACCCCGGCGTAGTCGGCAGGCACTGTGGCGGTGAACGAAATGGGCAGCCACTCCCCCTCGACCCCACCATCGGAGCTGATCACAACTTCCTCGCCCGCGAATCCGTACACCGGACCACCAGCAAACGGAAGTCCGTCGAACTTGATCACCGCACGTTGGCCAGTCGTGCCAACGATGGAATTGGAAGCATCTGAGTAGTAATAGCCTGAGAACGTGACCACGTCACCGGCAGAGACATTGGTGATGTCTTGGAAGAAGCCGCTGTAGTTCTCACCACCGGCATCGATTTCACCCGAAACACTCACGGATGCAGATCCTGTTCGAGCGAAAAGGTTGCTTTCGAAGACATTCGTACCGAACACATCCCAGCACTCCAACCCGCTTTCAAAGGACGGGTTCTCGAACTCGGCGGTTGAACATGCGCTTTTGGCAAGAGACAAGCTGTAACCGTCGACGAAGACAGATCCACTTACGTTCGGTTCATCACCGTTTGGCGACACGAATACGGAGATGACCTTGACGGTTGCCGCATCGGGAGGAGCGGTCGCCGCACAGGTCAGTTCGGTCCAAGTGTCCTGAGGAGAACTGGCATTCAATTGTTCGGAGTCTGCGGCGCCAAGAGCCAAAGTGTTGCCGGCCCCATCAAGGAATCGAATTTGAGTCACAAAGAAGTTGCCCGAATCAGCGCTCATCGCGTCAAACGACGGAAGGAGTGTCATGACGGACGATTGGTACGCTTGACCTGGCTCACACGAGGTGGATTGCTCAAGGACGGATCCAGCAAACTCTTCACCATTGAATGGGTTAAAAAGCTTGGCGGCTCCCACACCATCGAAAGCAACTTCTGTGGAGGCTTCGACATTGTTGAAAGTGATCCAGCCATCGATACCAGATTCGAAATCAGCGTTGGACAACAGATTCTGGGCCGATGCCGTGGATACTGCCAGCAATGCAAAGCCGGTCATTTTGGAAATATTCATGGGGTTCTCCATATCAGTGGGTTGCACCTCATAGAGAGGTGACACAGTTCGGTGCCTTACTTTTCGTCGAGACGGACAGGTGGGTCAAGTACTAGTCAGAGATTCCTGCCAAATTTCGCTGCCCCCATCCACTTTTTTGGCCCAAACGGCGTCTATTCGTCCCGTTGGTGCCGATCCCGCCGTTCGCTTCAACACTCGGTCGACCATTTTCTCGGACGCTCTGGGGCGTGCAACGCGATTTGCTGGTTTGACAGATGATGACCAACACGCGATCAACTGTTCCAACCCATGACGTCATCCAATACGCCAACGACCAATGAACCCAAACGCAACATCGGCGGCTTCGGCGCGACCGGTGTGGTTGTGGCGGCAATGATCGGCACTGGAATTTTTACCCTAAGTGGCGTGGTGGGACCCTCATTGGTCACCACCGATCGATTTGTGGTGGCATGGATTGTGGCGGCCATCGTTGCTGGACTTGGCGGAAGTGTCTACAGCGAACTTGCGGCGGCCAATCCCAATACTGGGGGGCACTACTTGTATTGGCGGACCACATTTGGTCGCCAAGCTACGTTCATTCAATGTGCAACAGATTTGGTCTTGGTCAGTGTGGCTTCGGTCGCTGCGGTTGCCGCAGGCAGTGCAGCGTACTTGCACCCCCTTCTGCCCAGTGCGTTCCAGAACATTCTGACCGAATCCGGTCTGGCCGTAACGCTCGTCTGGATTGCCACCGCGATGCACATTCGCTCGGTGCGCTTTGGTAGCGCGGTGATCACCGTCGGCGCCATGGCCAAAGTGGCCATACTCCTGGTCTTTTGTGTTTTGGTATTCCTCAGTGATGTTCCCGCCAAACCACCAGCCGAACCTTCAGGTACGCCGCCGAGCTGGTTCTCTCCGACATTTGCCGATGCAGTTCTTCTGGTGCTCTTCGCCTATGCCGGATGGGAAAATGCCACAACCGTCGCCGGAGATGTCCGCAACCCCCAGCGAAATGTGCCTTTGGCGCTTTTCGGCGGTCTCGCTGCAGTGACCGTGGTGTATTTGTTGGTGAATTTTGCCTTTTTGCGAGCCGCGCCGCCTTCAGCCATGGTTGATGCCGACGGCAACCCCGTTGAAGCCATTGGCTTGTTTACCGCCGAACATTTGTTGCCATCGGGGGTGGCTGAAATTTCAGGACTGGTGTTTGGGGTTTTGATTTTTTTCACCATCATCAGTGCAACCTTGGTAGTGAGTCGATTGTTTGTGGCGTTCGCCGAAAGACGTGACTTTCCCAGCTTCTTTGCCAATCGCAATCAAGGTGGAACCCCCGTGCCCGCACTGGTGGTGAACGCCATTTTGTGCAGCGTTTTTTTAACAGTGCTGGATCTAGAACAACTGATTCGCCTGGGCGGTATCACCTACACCCTGTCTCACGCAGGGGTTGGCGTGGCCGCTGTCATACAGCGCTTGCGATTCCCAGACCAACACCGACCCTTCCGGATGCCACTGTTTCCCATACCCGCAATCGCGTTTGCGCTGCTGTACTTGTGGCTGGGAATCTCTGGCGCAATTCGAGAACCCGAGTTGCTTCCTTACATCTTCGGAGGATGGATCGTGGCGGCGTTGTTGGAACGACTTGGGCGCCGTCAATGAACGATCCCACGGTACTGCACGAAGACCGCCATTGGTTGGTGTTGAACAAACCCGCGGGTTGGCACTGCATTGAAACCAAAAGTACGGATGGACGGCCAGTCATGGAGACATGGCTTCGTGAAAATCTGAAAGCTTGCAAAGATCTGCCCGAAGCAGGTCTCTGCCATCGCCTTGACCTGGGCACCACCGGGTGCTTAATGGTGGCCAAGTGGCGACCGATTCGCGAACGATTACGCCGGGCCATGTCGGGTGACCCCGCAGCGCGTCCGGCCGAAAAAACCTATCTGGCATTGGTGACACCCGGTTTGCCACCGGTGGGTCGATTCGAGCTGTATTTCTTTGGCCATGGCGCACGAGTCCGTACTCGAGAGGACGGGCAAGCCGAACAACAAGGTGTTTGCTGCTGGAAGTTGATTCGGCCTGCACAATCAGAGGCCTCGGACGCCACACAGTTTGATGCCATGGAAGTCAGCCTGATTGGGCCAGGCCGACGCCATCAAATCCGTGCCGGTCTCTCTCATTTTGGGCACCCCTTGGTGAACGACCAGACATACGAAGGACCAGCCTGGGCGGGAGGCACCGGATTGGCCGCCTTGCATGCCCAACGAATCAGGATCGACGGGACCACAGTGGTTGCACCACCCCCTGAAGCATGGCACCTCGAACAAATTTAGACCGACGAATCATCCTGATGCCCGGCGTATGATGGACCGCGTGACGGATCCCAGCACATTGCCAATGTTTGACGACATTTCTGCGGCCTCCAGTCGCATTGCCGATGGCATTTTCCATACCCCCTGCTTCGAGGCCCCTGCCCTTTCCGAACGGTGCGACTGCACCGTGTTCACGAAAGACGAACATTTGCAACGCACGGGTTCATTTAAGGAACGTGGCGCTCGCAACGCCCTTTTGATGCTGAACCACGATGCCAAACAACGAGGGGCCGTTGCGGCCAGCGCGGGGAACCATGCTTTGGCTCTGGCACACCATGGGCGTGAGCTGGGCATTCCGATCACGGTGTGCATGCCCATCCACGCACCGTTGGTCAAGCAACGGCGGTGTGAGTTGTTGGGTGCGAAGGTGCTTCGCTGCGGTGAACACATTCTTGAAGCCCGGCAAACCGCCGACCAGTTGGCCGCGAAAGATGGTCTTTCGTACATCAACGGCTTTGACGATCCTGCAGTCATTGCGGGGCAGGGCACCATTGGCCTCGAAGTGATGGCGCAAGTGCCCCGGCTTGATGCCGTGGTGGTGCCCGTTGGCGGCGGCGGATTGTTGGCTGGCATGGCACTCGCAATCAAAACCCAACAGCCCCAAGTGCAACTGATCGGTGTGGAACCGGTCCGGGCGTCGAGCCTGCATGCGGCCCAACAGGCCGGCGCACCAGTTTCCAGCGACATGCAAGCCACCTTGGCCGATGGCTTGGCCGTGCCCAGAGTGGGCGAACTCGCGTTCCAACTCATCCAAAAGCACGTTGACCACGTGGTGCAGGTCGATGAAGAAGCCATCGCCATGTCAATCTTCCGCCTCGCCGAGGACACCAAAGCGGTGGTGGAAGGTGCCGGCGCGACGGGTTTGGCCGCCCTCTTGGATGGCCGGTTGCCCGAACTGCAAGGCAAACGTGTGGTGGTGCCCCTGTGCGGGGGGAACATCGATCCCGGCATGCTGGGACGCGTTATGGATTTGGGCCTTGTGCACGACGGACGCTTGGTTCGATTCCACGCCTTCATTGGTGACCGGCCCGGCGGCTTGTCGCAACTGACCAACGTGATCGCCGAACAAGGGGCAAGCGTGCAACAAATCACCCACGATCGGGCCTTCGGCATCACGGACTTTGCCAGCGTGTTGGTGGAATGCACCGTAGAAACCCGCGACGCCGCGCACCGCGATGAAGTGCTCCAAGCCCTCGCGTGCGAGGGTATGGAAACCAGAGTGCTGGAAGCCATCCGCCCGCAAGCGGTGCCGGCCGGGATTGGACGCTAGGACTTCAGCAATCGCCCCACACCGACAGCAGGCCAATCAAATCGTCGAAGGTCACGGCATCGTCACCGTCAAAATCTTCGGGGCAGTCAACGCATGGCCCCCACACCGAGAGGGTGGCCAACAAGTCACCAAAGGCCACTTGGCCATCGCCGTCAACGTCGCCCGGGCAGGACGGTGCTTGGCACTGAGTCGCGTCACAGGCAGCATCTGATTCAGAAGATCCTCCAGATGCAACGCAAATCGATCGCAGCAAGTCAACACAAACGCCTCCGGTGAGGCAGCACGCTTTCGGGTCGCACACTGAATCAGTGCACCCACCAATGGCTTCCAAGCTTCCGCCACTGGCCAGACAAGATTCTGCCGTGATTTCAAGGCACTGAGTCGGGAAGCAACAGGCAATGTCAAGCCCCTCACACGGGACATCAGAGCAATCTTGCCCAAAACCAATCCAAGAACCACCCGATGCAGCGCAATCCAATGGAAGATTGGCGTTGCAGTCTCCGTTCAAAAAGCAACACGTCCCTGGATCTGAGGAATCACAAGGCAGTGGCGGGCAGATATTGCCAGGCCCGATGAACAATCCGCCCTGACTGTCGCAAGCATCTTGAGAGACTTGGGGGAAACAAAAACCATTGTCTAAGCAGCAGGGGCCTCTCGAGCACAACTCTGGTTGACAAGGGGTATCAGATCCTTGGTACACCCCGCCAGACAAGCCACAGGAGACTCTTCCTAGCGGCTGGCAAGATCCATCAGTAAAGCAGCATCCTGCGACTTCCAAATCTGTGAGTTCTCTCTGAAAACTCACCAAAGAGTTGTACATCCTTTGCTGCTGGTTCGGAGTGAAAGAATCCACACACCGAGAATCTCCGGTCATGCCGGCATAGCTCATAAAATTCGTCGGGTCAGGCTGCCAATCCCCTACACCACATGGCTCAGGCCAAGAGGGGTGCGGACTGACCGTGCACATTGGATAAATCATGGGAGTCTGTCCCAAATTTGGATCAGCTGGTGTGTCACAACACCTGTCTCCTGTTGCACCACACTGGGTGCCGTCCACACACTCTTGGCCCCACTCCTCGATTTCATGTGTATGCCTGAGATCAAAGTAGTGTCCAAATTCGTGGGTAATCACTTCAACTTGTGAACCAGGACCATCACTTCCTCCGGGAATCTGGACGCCGGCAATCGCAAAAGCATTATGAATCGCAACAAGCCGAATAGGACTGGTTGAATAGGAGGCATAACCAGCCGTTGACTGTCCCCCTGATATTGGGGGCTCCGGAGTGAAATACACGTTGACCGCCCATCGAGTTTGAGGGTATTCGGCAATCAGCTCACTCACATCCCCTGGAGATTCAAGATCAACCCAGTCTGAATTGAATATTCTTTTTATGTCGGGCAAGAGCTCAAAAGAAAACCCATACCCGTCAAATCCCTGATTCAAATAGGTCTCTATGCACAACTCAACCTGCTGGTCAGTGATTCCACCGAGATCAGAGCCGTTTGAATACTGTATGACATGAGCCTGGACATAGATGGTCTGGACACCAAGGAGGGGCGGCGCGAACCGTTGATACACCCCACTGCTCTCTCTTTCACGAAAAATTGCTTGCTCTGGGTCTGTGCAGCGCACGCCACAATGCGAGTGATCTGTCACCGTGATCAACATCGAAGAAAGAAACGCTAAAATACTCATATCCACCACCCTCCTTGATATGAGAGTAATAACCGATCAAACCTCCGAATTGGTGGGGAATTCAACCCAATTTTGGGATACTGAAAAGTTTTAACCCACCGGCCGCCAAGCGGAACTTGGCACCACGGCTTTCGCCACGCCCGGCCCTTCCCAACGCACAATCAAACCGGCTCCGCCGCCGCGTTCGAAGAATTCGACCCGAACGG
>Ga0160422_10000194_pt1 | contig 35291 bp, 32 predicted proteins | sample Fk160mmetaG_FD_108192 | JGI IMG/M metagenome (GOLD analysis project Ga0160422, IMG submission 108192) | Marine microbial communities from the Central Pacific Ocean - Fk160115 60m metaG | ecosystem: Environmental > Aquatic > Marine > Oceanic > Photic zone | place: The Central Pacific Ocean... | reverse complement strand
TTGTCGAAAATGGATTATCATATGATTATGCTTCTAAAGTAAAAAATAAAATTATTGAATCATTAAATGAAAAATACGAGTTTATAACTGCATCATCTGAACCATTTATAAAGATTTCTAAAAGCCCTCAAGACAAAAGGATACAGATACTGTGCTTAAATTACAAATAAGTTCTAATTTTTTTGTATTCGCATTTTCTTATATTCAAAAAATAAATACCAAAATAGACTGATAATAATATAAATTGTTGTTAGCTCTTTAGAACTAAAGTTTTGTTCGACTAAAAAAATCACAATACAATTAAACCAATTAATTGCAGTTAAAAGAAAAGAGGTCCTCAAATGTGACATTCCACTATCTAAAAGAATGTGGTGCAAGTGATTTCTATCAGCAGCAAAAGGTGATCTTTTATTAAATAATCTAACCAGCATTACCCTTAGTGTGTCTAGAACAGGAATGGAGATCATTGAAATTGCAATCACAGGAATATTTTCCAGCTTTATTGAAAATACATCAACTAAGTTAGCAGTTGGTGCGCTTGTTATGTAAGTAATCAAATATGTTGCAATCCAAAAACCTATAAAGAGTGATCCGGCATCGCCAACAAATAGTTTTTTACCTTTATGAAAATTGTATCTGATAAACATAGAGCTAGATCCAATTAAGATAAAAGCCACTGAGGTCAAAGTGTAAAATTCATTTATATGATTAGTAAAAACCATTGACGAGAAAAAAGAAATTGAAAATATTGCTAAATAGCCATCAATGCCGTCTGTTAAATTAATTGCATTCATTATCGATAAATAAACAAATGAGGTAAAAATAAGGCCAGGTATAAAGCCAATATTATTTAAGCCGAAAAAACCATTTAAATTTTGGATAATGGGAATTGTAGCATTTGAATAGAGTAACATTAAGATTAAAAAAGTTAAGACTATATACTTATTGAATGCTGATATCTCAATAAAGTCATCATAAAACCCAAGAATCGATACCAAAATAGCAGTGGCCACAATAGGGCTAAAATTAGAAAACTCAAGAAAATCTAAATTATCTAATATTACTGTAGCAACCATTATTACAGCCGCATAAACTATTCCACCTCCTGTGAAAACAACTCCCTTATGCACTGCCCTTTCGTTTGAGGATTTTTTAAGATTATAACTTTTTGCAAAATGAATGTATTTTCTAAAAACAAATCTAGAGAGGAAAATAATTGCTAAAAGCAATCCTAAGTAATAAACCAAAAAAAAAGGAAATTCAGAATTCATATTCAAATTTATGAATTTATTTTTCTATTTATTTTAGGATGACTAATTTTATGTGCTGATTAAATTGGATTACACAATAATTAATCTTTTTTTTTGTTTTGGCCACTCAAAACAACATGTAAGATTTTCATAGATTTATTATTAGGAAAATTCTGAGATTGATTAATTAAAAAAATATAGGATTAATTTTAAAATAATTTTTGTAAGCATGGGATTTTCATTTTTCTTTAAGAAAAAAAAACAGCGATTATTCGAAGGGTTTATTGATATTCATAATCACAGCTTGGCAGGGATTGATGATGGTAGTAAATCTCTAGACCAATCTCTTGAAATGCTTGATTTATATGCTGATTTAGGGGTACAAAAAGTAATCACTACCCCGCACATATATAAAGATCTATACCCAAATACAACACAAAATATCCAAACAGCCTATACGATACTACATGAAGCTTCAAAAAATCATAGCGTTGAGCTGATTGGGTATGCTGCAGAATATATGGTAGATGAGTTTTTTATTCAGGAAATCAGTACCGAAACACCCCTACTCACATTTTTTGATGATTATATATTGATTGAAATTCCATTTTTCGGTCAGTTAAGCCAATTGAATAAAGCAATCTTTGAACTTCAAAATAAGGGATATATTCCCGTTCTTGCTCACCCAGAGCGCTATGTAGATTTACAAACAATAAAGGAAGTTGAGGATTTAAAGCAGAGAGGAACTAAAATGCAGTTAAATGCATTGTCACTGATAGGATTTTATGGCAAAGAAGTTCAAAATAAAGCCTCTATATGGCTGAAGAATGGTATATATGACGTTATCGGAACAGATGCTCATAATACATACCAACTAACAAAATTAAAGGAAATTCAGTTAAGTAGGAAAGAACATACTGCTTGGAATCAAATTTGTGAAAAGCAAGTTGCCTTGATCAATTCTTAGGACTTGTCTTCCCCATATCCATATCCATATCCATAATTGTATTTGTACTGATAGCTATAGCGGTAACTGTATCCATACTTGTAATAGGATGATGCTCCTGTCTTAATGCCGTTTAGAACTAACCCAATATTAATAGCTTTTTTATCTTCAATCAGGCTCTTAATAAAAGGGATTAGCTTTTTATCCGTGTAATTTGCGCGGGCAGTGAACAACACTAGATCTGAAATTTTCAATAAAGGAATTGTATCGCTCACAAGTAACAATGGTGCTGAGTCAATAATGATATAATCATATGTTCTCTTTAGTTTTTCTAACAAATTTGAAAAGGTTTCAGATCCCAATAGTTCAGCCGGGTTGGGAGGAATTGGACCACTCAATAAAATATCCATATGATTGTTAAATATATCAATGGTTTGAATATACTCTGAATCTATGTCAGTAATTCTTTCAGCAATTAGTGTGCTTAATCCTTTATTCTTGGTTTTCCGATCAATATCAACCAGGTTATGTATTTGTGGATTACGCAAATCGGCACCAATAAGCAGTACTTTTTTAGCAGTAGCTGCATAACTAGCTGCGGTATTAAAAGCAGTAATTGTCTTTCCTTCACCTTTTATACAGGAAGTGCATAAAATTATATTAGATTTATTCTCACTATTAAGCTTAAAACTGATATTAGAACGAATAACACGTGAGGACTCTGCAAAAATACTGCGAGATTCCTTGATGGTTTTAACATCTTCTTCAAAGGGTATCTCACCAAGAATGTCCAAACTAGGTGCCAGTTTTTCCAGTTCATCTCTGGAATGAATTTTAGAATCTAAGAACTTTAAAATGTATAGGACTGAAAACGGTAACAATAAGCCCAATATAAATGAACCAAAATATATAATGGATTTTTTTGGAGATAGAGGTACAAAATCTGTACTAGCATAATTAATTACTCTTGTATTAGGAAGTGTCGATTCATAACTGATTGAAGCTTCCTCACGTCTTTGTAGCAAAAACAAATATAACTTTTCAGCAATTTGAAATTTTCGCTGAAAAGTAAGTAATGTTGCTTCAAGATTCGGAATTTTTGAGACCTCCGAATTGGTTTGACTTTGAAAGTCTTTAAATTCAGATAGAGAGGTGTTTATATTCGAAATATAATTATCGATACTATTCAGTATGTTTACTCGTAAATCAGTCAAATCATTACTCAATTGAACAACTAAAGGATTTCTGGTGGTGGCCCCAGCCAATAGATTTTTACGTTTTAATACCAATTCGTTGTAAAACACAACTAATTCATTTACATTGCCGTTAGACAAACCGATATTAGAAGGTAAGAGACTAAAGTCATCTTGATTTTTAAGTTTTTTTTGTAAGGAAATTGCTATTTCTTTCTGTGTGGATAAATCAAAACGTTGCTGATCTAGCGTCGATAAATTATTCAGTGCCAATCCTGTTTGAGCTTCTGGAGAAAAAATAAGATTGTCAGATTTAAAACCGGTCGTTTGAAGGGTTAGTGAGTCTATTTCATTTTTGATGGAGATCAATCTTTCGTTAATAAAATTAACTGAGAGTGAAAAAATTTCTTGTTTATCAATTCTTTGTTGCTCATGAGCAACTTCAATAAGCGTGTTGATAATTGCTTCATTTCGTTCTACATTTGTACCTTGAATTATTAGATCAATATTGTCTCCAGCCCCTGCTATAGAAGTTGAATTAAGGCTAATCTGTCTTGATAAACCTATAATATTTTTTTCTTTAGAAGTTCTAATAATTAGGAATTCAATCTGTTCCAGCCCTTCTTTATCAAACATGTAATTTACTTTATTATTGTCGATAATGAGTTTAAAATCATCTGTTTCAAATGGCTCTGAAAGATCAAAACTCATCTTTTCATCTCCAATTTCAATAATTCCGTTACTTGGTTTTAAAAACAATTGTATTGGATTTACATCACCCTCATAATAAGGCTTATTAGTTTCAAAAGTAATTTCAAAGGGAATTTCATCACCAAAAAGTAAACTTTGCTTTACCCGTCCAACAGCATATACTTGTGTTTGTAAATCCAAACGGTCAGAAATCTTAGCTAGATTCGGTTTGGATGCAATTTGTGCAATATAATTATCAATTTTGATTCTACTAAAATTAAACATTGGAGAAGTGCTTTCGGTCAAAAAATTAGAGGGGTCTGAGTTAGCATCTTTAACTTGAAGAGTTGCAACTGTTTGAAATATCGTATCTGCGTACCTGAGATAAATATAAGACCCAAATAAAAAAATAAGCACTGAGGCTATAAACCAGGGCCAAAAAAAGAAATAATATCTGGCTTCTTTTACTAAATCAATATCATTTGAGTCTTGATTTAAAAAATTTTCGGCTGAATTCATATCTTAACGTGTTATAACAATGAATAAACTTACAGCCAAACTCAAAATAGAGACCAATGTTGAAGTGTTTCCTACTAAGCCGGAGGACTTGACTCGCGCTGTATTGGGTGGGACATATACAATATCATTTTGTTTAAGAAAATAAACAGGAGACTGCATAAAAGCTGATTTGGTTAAATCAATGTTAAAATTAATTTTCTTCCCATTTTGATTTCTAATTACTAAAACATTAGTTCGATCTCCACTAATGGTTAAGTCACCAGCCAATCCAAGGGCTTGTGGAAGTGTGAAACGTTCTTCCAATACTGTAAATGTTCCAGGCTGTTTAACCTCTCCTAAAATAGATACTCTAAAGTTTAATAATCTTATATTTACAGAAGGACTTTTGACGAAAGATCTTAATTCTTCTTGAATGTTATCAGCCAGGGATTTTGGACTTTTATCTGTTGTATTAATGGATCCTAATAAAGGTATATTAATAGTGCCATCATCTGCAACTAAATATCCATCAATTAAACGACTTTGAAATTGTTGCTGTTGATTACCAAAATCGGATTGTCTTTGAAAGACCATTAAACTTTCAGGGTTCAATGCTTTAATTTGAATATCTAAAATATCACCAGGTTGAATGTTAATCAAATTAAATTTATTTTCGATTGCGGTTTGGTCAATGTCCTGAAAGTAATAGACATTAATTTTTGAAGCACAGGACATTATAAAAACAAGTGGGATTAAACCAAACAAAAGTCTATTAAATACCATAATTAATTTTCGCAAATTTATAAAAATTTAAGATAATAAGCCAAGCTTATTGTTTTTAATATAATCAGGATTATTAATTGTAAATACTATTCATTATTTTAGATATAAGCCAGTAGTCTTTAAATAGCGTTTTGTTGCTGACAATTATCCTTAAAATTATTAATCTCAAAATCTCATTTCCGAACAGTTAAGAAATTTTGAGATTAATAATTTTAGAAAGTTGTTAAAATAAATTTCGTATAGTATTAAGTAAAAAATGAAATAAAGTCTTTGAGATTTTATATATTTCTTAACTATTCTATAGGATTCTTTAATGGTTTTTAATGAAAAACAAAGTACAAAAAATACAAAACATCTTTAATAAAAAAATTATCATCATTGAATTATAAGGAAACATTATACTTTGTAGCAAAATGTTTGACCATTTCTCAAGAAAAAATAAATAAAGATGAAATTGAGTTAATTCTAAAAACAAGAGATGTCGATTGGGAAGCCGTGGTTAAAGTATCAACCAGTCATTATGTCTTAACTGCAATTTATTGTAACTTCAAGAGGTCTAACTTTTTACACTTTCTTCCTGAAGAACTGGTCACTTATATGCAATATATTACCAATTTAAACAGAGTACGCAACGAACAAATCATTAAACAAGCTATAGAATTAAATACTCTTTTATTAGCAAATAACATTACACCAATATTTTTAAAAGGGACCGCAAACTTATTAGCAAGAATCTATGAGGATATTGCCGAGCGAATGGTTGGTGATATTGATTTTATTTTCTCAAAAGAAGACTATCCAAAAGCCATTGAATTATTAAGAAATTTTAATTACTCAGAAGTAATTAAATATGACTACTACCCACCAGATGATAAACACCACAGAAGACTTCAAAAAGAGAATTCTATTGCAGCCATAGAAATTCACTCTGAAATATTAGCGATTAAAAAATATAGAAAAGAGTTTAATTATAGTTTTGTTGAAAAAGATTCTCAAGTAATCGAAGATGTTAGAGTTTTGAGTTATGCAAATAAATTAAATTTATCAATAATATCGAATCAAATAAACGACCATGGTTTTGATTATAAGACCATGGCTTTACGTAATGCCTATGATATTTTTTTATTATCCAAAAAAACAAATGCAAAAGATGCAGTAAATTCATTAGATAAACTTAGTCATCCTCTTAATTGTTTTTTAGCAGCTTGCCATGAGATTTTTAATTCATTAGACAGTTTAGAGTATAACAGAACAAAAATGACAGCTTCATATTTAAAACTTTTCAATAGACAGTTTGTTAATCCAAAAGCAGCAAAAACAAGAAATAAATGCATAAGGATCTTTCTACTTGTTAAATTGAAATTAAATAATTTATATAAGTTTATATTTTATAAAGAGTATCGGGTTTGGATACTCAAAAGAATAACAGATATAAACTGGTACAAAGAAAAACTGGTTCAATTGGGTTTTAAAAAATAGTATTATCAAATATAACCTAATTGAAATCAAAAAAGTTGAAGAGAACCTAAGAAAAGCTTCAATTTAAGATTTATTTATGCGAAGCTTTTGGAGATTTGGAAATAGTTAGCAGTAAAAAATTTAAACTTAAATTTATTATGCGAGCAATCATCTTTAAGATTGAATATTTAATTTTTATACATTTTTTCGTAATATTTTTGATAATCTCCGGAAATTACATTATTCAACCACTCTTTATTATTTAAATACCAAATCACTGTTTTTTCAATCCCTTCTTCAAATTGCACAGAGGGTTTCCAACCCAATTCTTTTTCTAGTTTTGTGGAGTCTATTGCATATCGAACATCGTGACCCGGTCTATCCTTAACATAAGCAATGAGTTTATCAGAAGTTCCCTCCTGTCTTCCAAGCAGACGATCAGCAGTTTTAATTATCAGCTTAATTAAGTCAATATTTTTCCATTGATTAAAACCACCAATGTTATAGGTTTCCCCCAATTTGCCTTTGTTAAATATAAAATCAATGGCTCTTACGTGATCATCTACAAATAGCCAATCTCGAACATTTTCTCCATTTCCATATATAGGAAGAGACTCATTATTTATAATATTATTGATAAATAACGGGATTAGCTTTTCAGGAAATTGAAAAGAACCATAATTATTTGAGCAATTTGATATTAAAATCGGTAGACCATAAGTATGGTGAAAAGCTCTAACAAAATGATCAGAGGAAGCTTTAGAGGCAGAATAAGGGGAATGAGGATCATAAGAAGTTTGTTCTGTAAAAAAACCTTCATCACCCAAAGAACCATAAACTTCATCAGTGGACACATGATAAAATAAATGATTAGAAAAATTACCATTCCATTGTCCTTTAGCAGCTTGTAATAAATTTAAAGTACCCATTACATTGGTCTGTGCAAATAAAAACGGATCTTTAATGGAACGATCTACATGAGATTCAGCTGCCAAATGGATAACACTATCTATTCTATATTTTTCAAATACTTGGTTCACTTTTCGCACATCACAAATATTGCATTTTACAAAACTGTAATTTTTTTTGTCTTCAATATCTTTTAAATTCTCCAAATTACCTGCATATGTAAGCACGTCCATATTTACAATGTTATAATTTGTGTATTTATTAACCAATAATCTAACCAAATGAGACCCTATAAATCCTGCCCCTCCAGTTACTAATATGTTTTTCATAAGTTTTGATTTATTTTTTTAATACAATAGGCTAACGAATCTTTCCAATGAGGAATTGTTATTTTAAAATCAGATTTAATCTTAGACTTATCTAAGACTGAATACTGTGGTCTTCTAGCTTTTGTGGGGTAGTCTTTAGTTTCAATTGGAATTAATTTACAATCGATATTACTGATTTTCAAAATACTAGCTGCAAAATCATACCAAGTAGTAACACCTTCATTAGAATAATGATATATACTACCCTTCTTACTTATATTCTTTGAATTTTCATCTGATAAAATATCCAGGCATATTTTAGCCAAATCTTTAGCATAGGTTGGAGTTCCCTGCTGATCAAAAACAACTTTCAAAAATTCTTTTTCATTTCCTAAACTCAATATCGATTTTACAAAGTTACTACTGTAAGCTGAATACAACCAAGAGGTTCTTATTACAATAGCATCAATATCACTATTGAGAATTACCAACTCCCCTGCTCTTTTCGTTTTTCCGTAAATATTAACTGGGCTTACTGGGTCTGATTCTTTGTAGGGAAGTAAATGGTTTCCATCAAATACATAATCTGTTGAAATATGAACTAATTTTCCATTCACCTTTTTTATAGCATTAACCAAATATAAAACCGCTTCTGCGTTTAACAGATGTGCTTTTTTAGGATTTTCCTCAGCTTGATCTACCGCAGTATATGCTGCACAATTTATAACCGAATTAATGTGATTATCTAATATGAAAGTATTTAACGCCTCTTCATCACAAATATCCAATTTGGAAAGATCTGTAAATACAAATTCTAAGTTTTTGTAATCAGGGGCTAGTTCTTTAATTTCAGAACCCAATTGACCGGTTGAACCAGTTACCAAAACCCTCATATTTTAGTTTTTAAATGGTGTTTTAAATTCTGAAAAAAACGGAAGTTTTGCATCTTTTTCAGAAATCAAAATTTCACTTTTATTCATTTCCCATTGAATATTTAATAATTGATCATCCCAACGAAATCCAGATTCATACGCTGCATCATACCTATTATCAACTTTGTAAGAGACTATAGCAGAGTTACTAAGTACTACAAAACCATGAGCAAACCCATGTGGAATGAATACTTGTTTTTTGTTTTCTCCTGAGAGTTTAACAATAACGTGCTGCCCATAGGTCAAAGAACCATCTCTTATATCAACCGCAACATCCAACACTTTACCTTCTACACATCTTACTAATTTGGCTTGAGCGTAGGGTGGTTTTTGAAAATGTAAGCCTCTCAATACTCCTTTAGAAGATTTAGTTTCATTGTCTTGTACAAAAGATATTTTTCCAACGGCTTCCTCAAACTTTTTTTTATTATAACTTTCTAAAAAGTATCCTCTATCATCTCTATACAAAGTAGGTTCTATGATCAAAAGTCCTTCTATGGGAGTATTAATAAGCTTCATTTTATTTAATCAAATTTAGAAGATATTGACCATATCCGTTATTTCTAAAAGGCTCTGCCAGTTTTCTTACTTGATGAGTATCAATATACTTCATTCTAAAAGCAATTTCCTCCAAACAGGCTACTTTTAATCCTTGTCTCTTCTCAATAGTTTCAATAAACTGTCCCGCTTCCATCAAAGAATCATGAGTCCCAGTATCTAACCATGTAAATCCTCTTCCTAACATTTGTAATTTTAATTTTTTTTGTTGTAAGTAGATTTGATTAACTGATGTGATTTCCAGTTCTCCTCGTTCAGAAGGTTGAATATTTTTGGCAATTTGTACAACTTCATTGGTATAAAAATATAACCCAACCACTGCAAAATTTGATTTTGGTTCATTTGGCTTTTCTTCAATTGAAATGACATTTCCTTTTGCATCAAATTCAGCCACTCCATAACGTTCAGGATCTTTCACATAGAATCCAAATACGGTAGATTTACCTTCGGTAACATTTTTTCTAGCTTTTTGCAAAACACTTGAAAAACCAACTCCGTAAAAAATATTATCACCCAGAATCAAACAGACATCATCTGATCCAATGAAATCCTTGCCGATAATAAATGCTTGGGCTAGACCATCTGGACTTGGTTGTGCTGCATATCTTAATTTTAATCCTATTTCTTTTCCATCTCCGAGTAATCTTTGAAAATTAGGTAGGTCTTCTGACGTTGAAATAATTAATATCTCCTTAATACCAGCTAACATAAGAACAGACAAGGGGTAGTAAATCATAGGTTTATCGTAGACAGGCAACAAGGGTTTAGATACTCCTTTTGTAATCGGATACAAACGTGTGCCACTACCTCCAGCTAATATTATTCCTTTCATGATTTAAAGATAATTATTAATTTAAAAGTGTCTGGTTTTGCATAATGATGATATTTTATTTTATGTAAGACAGTTCCTTTTTGAACGGAATTCTTTTGTGCAGCTTCCCTACTTTACTAGCTGATTTTAATTGAAAATATATTACAATTTAATCAAAATTTCAACTATTCTTTTAGCAGCATACCCGTCCCACAATTCTGGCACCTTACCTTTCTTCCATTTGTTTAATAATAATTTTGTGAATGCGGGTGCAATCGCTTTACGATCGGTACCAATTAACTCGTTTGTACCATCTGTAATTGTTTCAGGTCTTTCTGTATTGTCTCTTAAAGTCATGCATGGCACCCCCATAACTGTTGTTTCTTCAGTAATCCCACCTGAATCAGTTATCATGACTTTTGAGCGTTCAACTAAATAATTAAATTCTAGATATGATAAAGGCGGTAAAATATGTAATCTAGGATGAGAAATATTTAATCTTTTAAAAATCGCTTTTGTTCTTGGATGCATTGGGAAGACCAAAGGCATATTTTCAGAATTAAGAATTATTTCATTTATTAACTCTTTTAATTTTTTTTCTTCATCTACATTAGCAGGTCTATGCAATGTTATTACACAATAATTTTTAGCTTTCAAATTAAGGTCATCCCAAAGCTTAGGTTTAATAAAATTTGGTTGTTGCTTAAGCAATGTATCTATCATTGTATTTCCAACAAAATAAATATTTTCTTTATTTACCCCTGATTCAATTAAAATTTTGTTTGCTGTTTTTGAGGTTGTAAAAAAATAATTAGTAATACTATCAGTAACCAATCTATTTATCTCTTCAGGCATTGACCAGTCACCAGATCTAATGCCAGCTTCAACATGAGCAACTTTTGTATGTAATTTTTGAGCAACTAAAGCACAAGCCATAGTTGAGTTCACGTCACCTACAACCAAAACTAGATCTGCTGGATTTGACGTTAACTCTTTTTCAAAATTAATCATAATAGCTGCTGTTTGTTCAGCTTGTGTGCCTCCACTACATTCTAGATTCACATTTGGTTCTGGAATTTCTAATTGCTCAAAAAAACTGCCTGACATATTTTTATCATAATGTTGGCCCGTGTGCACTAGGCGGTAATCAATTTTGACACCTTTTTTTTTCGATTTTTCAATCTCATGAATGATTGGTGCAATCTTCATAAAATTAGGACGTGCTCCAGCAATTATTGTAATATTGTGCATAGTTTATTTTAAGCTTACTAAGTTATTTATTAATAACGATTCAAATGTAAATTAACAAAAAAACATACTAAATGCTTTTGTCGTTTTATTCTGGACGGCTGACATAGTAATCTATAGGCCCACTCCAAATTATTATTCACCCACCAATCTGGGGCACGTTTTACGTTACCTGTGTAAACATCAAAACTACCTCCTAACCCTTGGTAGACTGCCGTATGCTCTTTCTGAATACGCTCCATCAACAATTCTTGCTTTGGTGATCCCATGGCAACAAAAACCACATCTGGTTGATTTTTTTTTATATCGGCAATTAAAGCCAATTCTTCTTCCTCAGTTTTCAAATACCCGTTTCTATAATTGCAAATATGAATTCCATTAAATTCAGATTTAAGTCGAGTTACAGTTTCCTCAATAGTGTCTTGCATACCACCTACCAAATAAAACGATTTTATTTTGTGGTACTTTTTTACAATATCGAGCCACAACTCACAACCTGGAATTTTAACGACATTATCTACCCCTTTTTTCTTTAGAGCCCAAACAGCACCTATCCCATCTGGATAACCGAGGTTCCTATTAATTAGTGCCCGACTGTTATCATCAGCATGTAAAATCTTTTCCGCATTAACCGCAACCATAATTTTATGGTTATCAAATGCATACTGCATAAGCTCTTCTCGCGATGAAGGCGCAAATGTAATCACACCATTTAAAGATTTAGCTTCCATAATTTTCAGTTTTTGTTTCTAATATATAATGCGCCATAGCATTAAACATAAAGGCATTTGACCAACGCATGTAGGGTATTTTAGAACTCATCCACTTTTTAATTTGATAGTAAAAATATCCTTTTTTGTGCTGCATATTGTCAATTGTCCAATGCAATACTCGAGATAATAGTTCTTGATTATCTTTAAATAGTTTCAGTTTTGATAATGTCACAATCACTTGTGCCGGACAATGAATATCTATAGGATATGTTTTATTATGATAGTACTTTGGTATACCATTAGATTCAAAAAAATGCTCTAGATAATAGGCTGTTCCACGCTTTATATATTTCTGAAATGTAACATCACCTGTATTTTGTTGATAAGTTGCAATAGCATCTAAATTAAACCCAGTATGAAAACTATCTTTCCAAGACTGCACGGGTAACAAGCCATAAATCCAAGACCCATCGTTTTCCTGTAAATCACAGGCTGCTCTAACCGCTTGTTTAGCCAATGCGCCGTGTTCTTTGTTATTATTGTATTTGTAAGAGTAACTCAAAATCTTCGCCCCTAACAAGGATGCATTTATCACGGTGTTATTGCCGTCTTTAACACTGTATGAAAATATAATACCATCACCATGAGGCGTTCGAGACAAATTATCAGTTACAAAATTAGCTGAAGTTAAGGCTTCCTTTAAAACTAACTTATCATTAGTTATCTTATAGCTTTCTATGAGTGCTTCCACACAAAAACAGGTCGCCACGACCGTTGGCGTATACTTTTCAAATAAAAACAGACGCCGCGCTTGCCAATCAAAGTTATAACCCCAGCAAGATCCAGAATAGCCTTTAGATCTTAAGCTTAATAATAAAGCTGTTAGGCCTTTTACATTTTCAAGTATCTCGTCTTTGGCACCATAATCCTCACAGCCAGCCTCTGCCAATTTGAATAAACGACAATAACCCAGTAAAAACAAGGCGACACCCTTAGCATTATACTCTTTGGGCACCAAAAATAATTTCCTAAAATTAATAGGACTTCTCTTAAAACCCTGAATCCATGCTAGACGTGCTAAATCCCAATGCTTTAATGGCAAGGCCTGAAACACCATTGAGTTCATCCCATCATAAGGATCCCAACCTTTAAAATTTTCGGCTTCACAATAATTTTTTAGCTTGCTAAAACTTTTTTTTAAAACTTTTATGTTCATTCTTATTTTATAAGGTCTTTTAAAATAGGTACTTTACTTATTATATGTTTTTGCAGCATAATTGGAAAAAATATACCTATTAACACTAAAATTGGTGCGAAATAATAAAACATATCAAAGAAGTATTGATTCCCAAAATACTTTATTAAAAGTATAGAAACAGCTCCGGTAAACATTGTGTTAAACAAATAAATATAGAAAGAGTTATCTCCCATTTTTTCGAGAAAACTATTTCTGGAAATTATAATTAAAGAAAGATATCCTATTCCAAAAATAGCAAAGAAACTCACTAGATTTTTATGAATATTAATTACCTCTAAGAATTCTAAAAAAGCCCATAGAAAAAATAGAATAAGTATTAATAAGCCATATCGATTCAAAATTGATAAATAAGTTTCATTATTAACCGATAAATAACATCCTAAAATAAAGAAAGGTAAATACCAAAAATAAAAATTTAGTGACAACAATTCTGTTGGTTCAACATATGAAGATATCAAAAAACTGATGGCAAAAAATATAATAAACTTATTCTTTATAAAGTAATCTATAACTGGCATTGACAAATTAAAAAGAAACAATACATATATATACCATAAAAAACCACTATTACTATTAGCTGGGTAGAATAGTATATCTATTATACCTTCTTTTAGGCCTGAGGTTTGGCCAAAAGAATATTTCCCAACATAAAACACGAAAGACATAATTATGTATGCAGGAAAAAGGCGAATAAACTTTTTCTTGACATATGAAGAATATTCTTTAATTGATTTAATTACAGGATAAGTGTAATAAGCAATATAGCCTGAAAGAAATAAGAATAAAGGCATATGAAACTTGTAAATAATACTTTTGAGTTTTATATAAAACTCAATACCTACTTGACCTCTAGATGCCAAATGACCGATAACAACTAGAATTATGGCTATCCCAGTTGATATTTTAATATCAAATAAAATTGGTTTTTTACCCAAACCTCAAAAGTTATTATATTTTGTTAATTATCCAAAGATCCATTTTTTAAAATAATATCTTTAATTTATTTATCATTTAATATGCTTATATAATCATTTTCAATTTCCAATAATACATTTTTTAACATGAAATTTTCAGTAATAAAATTATTATTATAAATTCCTATATTCTTTCTGGTTTTATTATTCTTAATTAAATAATCTAAATGTATTTGCATATCATCAATATAAGCGTCTCGATGTGAGCTAAAACCCATTAAGTTTTCTTCAAAAAAGTCATTTATTGCACCTACTTTTGTTGTAAGAATTGGAAGACCAAAATACATAGCCTCTAATACTGAAATTGGCATTCCCTCATAATCTGAGGGGAATAAATAAATGTCAGAATTTTTAAAAACTTCACTTTTTTTATTTCCCGACACAAACCCTAACATTTCTATTCCCTCTTTATCTTTAACAAATTCCGAGACCTCATTAAAAGCAGGACCTTTACCTGCAATTTTTAATTCTAACCCAGTATGCGATTTTTTTAATATTTCAAATAACCTGATCGCCTTGTATATACCCTTATTAACTGAAACTGTTGATAAAAACAAAAGTCTTATATTTTTAGCGTCATGATTGACTTTAAGCAAGCTATTGTCATACGTTGTGGACACAAAGGTTTTACCCAAGCTTATCTTTTTTTTATAGCCTAATAACATGTAGTTATTAATTAACTCTTGATATAAAAATTTGGTATGATCCGCTTTAAAAAAAGTTAATTTAAGCCATTTTAAAAATAATCCTTTTGTTAAATTATTATTTGAAGGGTTCCATCCATGCCATTGCACCAATACTCTCTTATTTAATAATTTAGAGATAAAAACAAAAATCGAATCACGTAAAAAAGAATTAAGATTAAGTGATGGATTAATGTGTACAATATTAATTTTTTTAGTGATCAATTTTATCAACAACCTAAATATATCAATTAATAAAAAAAATGCTTTTAGAATAAAATTATCGTATTTTCCCGAATTATTTCTAAATTGTATTATGTCAATCTTATCTGATGATAAGACACCATTATTGTATGAGGAAACGCCGCCATAGCTATTTACTGGTAAGGTTATTAATAGTACTTTAGGGCTTGTCATAATTGTAAATATTAATTAAGCTGTTTCTTTAATTTAAAGGTTATATAAGAAAATAAAATAAAATCTATCAACATTGACTTGTAATGCAACCACTCTAAATTATATTGAATCTTTTCAAATCTTGCTGCTAATTTAAATTCGTAAATTTTTTCTGTAATACGATTAGCTGGCAATATGTACCCAAAATCATAATTAAAATGATATCCTTTCATGGCAGTATTTATGCATCTCTCAAGATTTCTGCTGCAAACAAAGATTAGTATCATTAATTTTGAATTAATTATTTTTAAATAAAGATATTATTTATTTTAGGAATGATAATAGATGACTAAAAAATCTGTTTTTTGGAATTTGGAGGGTTTTTTACAAAATTTTTGCTTACATAAATCTTGTGGTTTTATATTTAGATTTTTAATGAAATGAAAAGTAATTACAGTTTAAAGTTAATTGAAGATGATAAAGGCTTTAAAAATCTTGAAAAAGCTTGGCTAGATTTTGAAAAATCCATTAATCACCAAAATATTACTTCCTCATATTATTGGCTTTTAAATTTTTGGGATGTTTTCAAGAATTTTAATAATCCAAGGTTTGGTTATAATAAAAAGTTGATAATCATCTGTGTTTATGTTGGAAAAAAAATAGTTGCAGTTGCCCCATTTTTAAGGGTGAAAAGAAAAAAACTGGGAATAAGTGTTTCATTTATTGAATTTTTGGGCCAACAATGGGGTGCCAGCTATCTTGATATCATTACCAAAAAAAATAATAAGGAAATAAAAAATATAATTTTTGATTGGTTGAAAAAGAATGTAAAGTTTGATATTATTTTTTTAAAATATATTCCAGAAAATACTAAATCTTTTGACCTTAATGAATTAAATCTTTATTCAGCGTGCCCCTTGATTCAAATTAGTGATCATCTCAATTATGATGATTTCGTTAAAAATAAATATTCAAAAAATCTAAAGCAAAATTTAAGAACAGCATACAACAGAGCAAAAAAATTTAATTTCAACATAGAAACATCAATTGAATTAATTAATGAACATAATCTTCCTGATGTTATCAGAATCTCTAAGAGTAAATTATTGGATGGTAAAAGAACTTTGTATGAAAACAAAGAAAAATTATTATTTATAAAAAAAATCTTAAAATCGATGGATTCAAATATTGTATTTGTCAAGATTAAAGGAGTTAATGTGGCTTATCGAATTAATGTTTTCTTCAATAATAATAAATTTTGCATTGATGCTTCTTACAATCGAGATTATAAAAAATTTGAATTAGGCAGTATTTCCGTAGAGGCAAATATAAAAGATAGTTTTTCAAAAAATACTTACATACATTGCCTTGGCCCTGGATTAGACAGATATAAGCAAAAATTTACAAAGAAAAATAAATATGTCAATATATATATTAGTAAGGGTAATACTTTTATTTCTTATCCCATCATTAGATTAATGAAATATTTAGTGATCTATAAATCAAAACAATTTAAAATTAAATTAGAAAAGTGAAAATTTTAATATTGTGTTATTTTGATTTTCCTAAAGGATTAGTTTTAGATTATAATGAATTAAATTAATCAGTGGGACTCATATAGCGTTTAATTAATATAAACATTACTTATCAGTATCTTATATCAAATCTCGGGTTGTGTAAACTATTTCTGAAATTTAGTTTTTGGCTTAAGCAACTCATTACGTTATTATATTTCCGTAATTAATAGAAGTGTATTTTATAATTTCTTTATTTAATACTCTAAATAGTTTAATTTTTTTAGTAATAATAAATCCTGACTTTTTTTGCACTCTTATAGCTGGTTTATTTCCAGCTAAAACTGTTACAATAGCATTTTTTTTACCTTTTTCCAAGACCATTTTAAGTCTAACAATATTAACCATGCTGTGATATCCACGACCACGATAATTTGGATCACAAAATGAATCTTCAAGTAGTGCCTCTGTTTCATCTAAAATGAATGTTTTTTTAAAATTAAATGGCAAACTGATAGATTTTAAAGAAATCCAACTATAATAAACTAACTTCATATCCTTAAAAATCCCAAATGCTTTGTAATCTAAACTTTCTAAACGTTTTTTAAATAATAATTTCTTTTCAACACTCACAAATTCGCAGTAATCAAAATCAATTAATGTAAGCTGTTTAACCACAGAGTAATCATATTGCTTTAAGCGTTTTGAAATATCATCAGCATTAATTTCTTTTTTAAATAAATACAAGGTTTCATAAACTAGTCCAAAACGTAGTAGGCTAGACTTAACAAGCCTTGTTATAATACCCATTCCGTATTGATCGTATAAAATCTTAATTTTATTCATTTTTATTAAAAAAATAGGCTAAAACAATTTTTAAAGTAACAATATTAATAGAATCTGAAACATTCAAGCCCAACCTTTTTATTTTTAGCAAATTACAGTTTCTTCTATTCAAACCTCTATTTGTAGTGAAGCCATACTTAATGTTTAGATCTTTACAAATACTTAAGGTGTCTTCATTAAAAAGCCCATTGGGATAAGCAATAGTTTCAGGAAAAATTTTTATATTTTGTAATGCTTTCATACAAGTATGAATTTCATTTTTTTGTTCTTTTTTATTTAAAAATAAAAGAGGTTTGTGGTTATGCGTATGAACTCCTATTTTAAAACCCTTTTTATTAATTGTTTTTATTTCATGCTCGTTTAATATAAGTCGTTTTTTGTTTTTTATTTTATCAAAGATTTTATTAACATGATTTATAACCTTATCAGAATATACATTAATACCTGTATTAATCTTATCAGGAATATTTAAATACTTAGACTCTAATTCGCCTATGCTAACCAACCATCTGATTTTATCATGCATCAGCATATCATTAGTACCAGTAATCGAGGTTACAATAAAAAATATTGCTTTTGCGTCATTTTTTTGGAGCACAGGCAAAGCTAAGTCATGATTATCCTTGTAGCCATCGTCAAAAGTAATAAGGGCAGAATGACAATAATTCGGATTTTTAAAAAACTCATTTGGATAAGAAAATTGAAAATATTTTTTATAAAATTTTATCTGTTTCTCAAAATTATTTTGAAAATCGGTTTCTAAAACACTTCCCCTGTCTATTTTAAAATTATTGTATTTAGAAAAACTATGATAATTAAAAACATAATAGAAACTTTCATTTTTATTTAATATTTTGATGAGGTGGATCAATCTAAATACCCTAAAAATGAATCCAAACAATTCTTTAATTATTATAAAAATTATGTTTTTCAAGAAATTAATTTTAATGATTTTTCAATTGATAATTATTATTTACATGGTACTCACCCACTGATTATTGAAGTGATTAATATTGTAAACATTAAAATAAAAGTTGTCATGCGGCCTGCAAAAATAACATATTTATAAAACCTAAAATAATATAATTTAGATTTATCATTTCAAAAAAAATATTAGTTTATAAACGCAAATTAGGTATAACCAAAAAGGAAGTTGTCATTATTTTTTTTGTGTGAGATATCTTGAGTAGTTTTCTCTCAAATAGTGGTGTTTCGGAGAATTTAAAAAACAAACTAAAATTAGGAAAATCATATTCATTTTTAAGCTTACAATGAAGTCGCTGGAATATGCAAAATGCACGTAAATAAAAACTAAAAGTAATGATAATCTTGTTAGCCTAAAGAAGCCATTAGTATTATTAATCCCTTTATTTTTAAAAATAAAAATATAGAAAAGAAAAACAGTTAAAATGGCCAGTATGATACCACCGCTTAGTAAATCTCTTGTGAAACCTGTAATACCATATAAATAATTTAGTTCTTTTTTAGTTTGATCAAGATCATGACTTCCATATCCAATTCCAAAAAATAGATAGTTATTATTTGTAAATACCTTATTTAATATTTGTGTTGTTGCACCTGCGCGACCTGATGCGATGGAGTTATAATCAATACTTTCGTAATCCTTTGCATATTTTACAGATGTCTTCAAAATCTCTATGTTTGATTCTTTACCCGACAAAAGATATTTGATGCCAATAGTATTTTTTAATGCATAAAAGTATAAAGGAATCATTAATACAAAAACAGCAATCATTTTAAATATTATTTTTTGCCATCTGAAATAAGATATATAATTCTTACTAATTAATACCAAAATCATTATTAACGCTGGGATCGTAAAGTAAATGCTTCTTTTTCCACTCGAGTAGCCAACTAGTAAAACAGAAATTACAATAAAAACTAGGTAGTATGTCCATTTGGTTTTAAAATATCTGTTCTTCAATAAATATACGACAGACACTATTGCTATTATCATTAGTGGAAAAGCGGTTGCTGTTGTTCCGCCTAGGCTAGACATAAGTCCAACATAGCCCTCAACCTTTTGCCCTATAATTATTGATTGATAAAAGGAACCAAAACCTTGTAGAATTACTAAAAAAACAATAAATCGAAGTAGCTTATTAAAACCAATAATTGTAAAATATTTATTCCAAAAGATCAAATAAATAAAGTAAGTGTAAAAAACAAACCTATAAAAACGAAATGCATTAACAACTGTTCCGGTACTAAAAGAGGAAAATATCAAAAATAAACTAAATAAGAAAAATATTAACAGTCCAGGTGGGTTTGACTTTATTTGCCGAATACCTGTTAGAATGAATAAAATGATAAAACCTTCTAAAATATATTGTACTGGTAAAAAAGTAAAACGCTCCCAAAAACCCTGTGTATAAACAAAGAAAAGTGATAAAAACAGTAAATTTATGTTTAATTTATTTATCGACATAATACATTACAAAAACGAAGTAGATTCATAGCTTGAATATTCCATGTATAATTTTCATTTACAAAAGTAGTAATTTCTTCACCGAAACTTTTTTGATATTCCTTGGATTCAATAACACTTCTGATTGCATTAGAAATTGAAGTGACTGCATTTTTTTCTTTATAATTATAATAATAAATCATATCAGAATTATCATTAAAAACATCGGTAAAACATTCCATGTTAGGTGCCAATACTTTTTTACCCATAGCCATATATTCCATTAACTTTATCGGACTCGATACTCTCCAGGCCATAAAGTCAGGAAATGGTATAACCGGCAAGTCGCTATTTGCAATCATTTGAGGCATTTCAGAAATAGGCTTAGCATCCATTAAATGACACCAATTTTCTATATTATTATCTTTTATAAATTTAGAAATACTCAGGTCAACAATTTTACCAACTTGTGTTAAATTTATATTATATCCTTGTTTTACCAATATTTTGCAGGCTTTTATTAAATTCAAATTACCACGAGATATAGAAATACCACCGTGATAAATGATATTAAATGTTTTAGGATCTCTTTTACTTTGACATCTATTTTTATTAAATATTTTAGTGTCTACTCCAGAGCCCCAAATCACAGAATTTTTTTGCGGGTTTCCATAATGCTCCATTATTATTCTTTTTATAAAAGGTGTAATAAAACTATAGCCGTCAAAATATTTAATTGCTAAGTCAAATTTTTTGAAAAACATCTTCATGTCACTGTCAAAAGTTTCTGGCTCCGTTGGAAAAGTTCGTATATCAATAATAAATTTATTTTTCTTTAGTAGAATTTTATTTATAATTCTTGCCGGTATCATATATCTAACAAGGTGTTGATTTACAATTAACGCATTTCTATTCGAAGAAACCACAATGAAAATTGATGTGAGAATTGTTAAAATTCGAAATTCAAAATATTTCAATATTCTATTTCTAAAAGTTCCGAGATAACAAATATTTTGTTTTAAATTGAAATAGACTTTTGTTTTTGAAAATGAACAATAATATCTGATTTTTACACCTTCCTTCGCAATATTTTTAATGATTTCTGTACGAGAAGAGAAATTTGTAACACGATCAAGTTGTTTGGCTTCAAACCAATGAATTGCATTCATAAGTGTGGTGACTATTTATTTTTTGAAACTACCGCCAGATTACCTAGGCAATACAAACTGCAGATTAATTAAGGATTATTTGGAATAATTAAATAGTATATTTTTTTATTCAATACCAGCTGCTTTTATAAACTCATCAAAACCATTAAACACCGGCTTATTATTTTCTTTATAGTAATCATAAGCAACTCCCATTTGCTTTTTGATGGGTAATCCACTAATAATTTCATCCCCTTTTAAAAACAACGGAAACTCTTCCCAAAACTCTTCAATTTTTGGTCGTCTATTGAAACGTTCTTGTATACTTTTAGCATACGCTAAAGATTCATAAACACTTTGCGCTTTTCTTTTTTGATAATAGTCCTCTAAGCTGGATACTACTCTTGCAGGACTCCCAACAGCTACCGAATTCGATGGGATATCTTTTGTTACAACTGAATTAAAACCTATAATACAATTATCCCCAATTGTGACACCTTTTAACACTGTAACATTTCTACCAAAAACAATATTATTCCCAATATTAACAGCTCCTGATGATGCTAGGAATTCCTTATATTTATTTCTAATCACATATCCACCCCAGTCATGTGTTAGTAATGTGAAGTTTTTATTGAAACTTATATTTGAACCAATAGTAACCAAACTGGGTCGAGTTATGTCAATTGAAATAGATCTAACACCGCCATGAAAACGTATGTTTTCTCCGATTAAAACACCTGAATTTCGTAAAAACTTAATGTACCTTTCAGGTTTATTTTTTGCCCACTTAAGCATTAAATTCTGAAATTTTTTTTCAGAAAATAATATTTTAGATAAATTGAAAAAGATCATTTTTATTAAAATTTGATAGATTTATTGTTTCTTAAATTAATTTCTAGTGAAGCTAATAATTGAATAATTCCTCCATTATTTGCTTCTTTACTCATATGACTCTTATAAATCTTCTTAATATCTAACCAATCAATTTGTTTGGATTTCTCAAGTCTAAATAAGGAGTCTTTAACAAGTTTATTTACATCACTTCTCTCCCTGATAAATTGATTAAAATCAAAATAATTTAAATCTTTTTTTCTGGAATCACCATAAATTTTTTGTCTGATTTTACGGGTAAATCGCTTTTGGAAAAATTTAAATTTGCTAATATCTAAACCGCCGCCTAATTTATTTTTTGTCGGAAGTTTAAAAAAATCAGGATATAGATTCAATAATATGTTTTCGTAAAGACAATTGTTAATTCGATACTTTACTGGAATAGAACATATAAATTCAAGCCATTTTTTTGTAGCAAATGGTGTTGTATGATTAAACCCTTTTGGCAACACGTGAGGCGCTATATATTTTGTTTGCCGATTATAAAAATCAATAATTTCGTAGGTAGAAATATTAGATAAATCATCATTAAAATCTGGCACATCTATTAATTCAATAATTCTGTTAATTTCATTTTTATCAAATTCATAGTTTGAAAACTTATTTTTTTTAAGAAAATAATTTTTGTTGTCATTTATATTGTTATTCGATCGAGCAAATTTATAAAAATGTGCCCCTGCAGCCGGATCTCCTAAAAAACCTGACCAATATTGATAATCAGAAAATCTTTGTTCTATTAGTCGGTAATCGGGATGATAAAAAAGATGTGTTTGATAGTCAAACCTGCTGGCAGCATCGTTTAACATTTCATCAGAAAAATAAACATCACTAAAACTAATAGCATAATTTTTAATGTTGAAATGTTTTGCGACATTTCGTCCTAATTCATAATCATAAGACCCTGGCATTCCAAAAGTATATGTTTCAATATTTTCTGAACTTGTCATGCTGTGTAAAGCAGCAAGAATAGCTCGTGAATCTAATCCTCCACTCAAAGGAATAATGTGTTTAGATGTATTTTGAAATAAATCTTGAATTACTTCCTGAAAAATAACAGAACCATGTTTTATTAGTTCTAATTTGGATTTGCGTTTGTAAAGTTCAGGTCTGGTTTTAAATTTTGGCACATGTAAATTATTTTGATAATTAAAAAAATATCCACAATTTAAAAATGATAAAATATTTACATTACTTGTAATTTTCATAATGATTTTTTATTAATTAATATACTTCCTAATTTAATATACTTCCTAATTAATATTATGCCTTAATAAATTAATATATTATTATCTTTTTTAAGTAATGTTTTTTACCTAAGTTTTCTGCTTTAAATTATGAATTTAATTACCCTTTATTTTTAACAAACATAACCCTAAAGTTGGATATTATATTATAATTAGAGTTGAGCATATGAAGCGTTAAAATATTAATAAATCCTAATGTACACCATATTAAATATTTGTTTATTTCAAGTTTCATTAAAAAAAAGCAAATAACCACCACTAATAGTAAGATTCCTAACAACCAGGTTGGATAATCAATCGCAATTTTTTTCTTTGAATAGTTATAAAGAATGATATAATTAATAATTCGTGATATCCCTAAACTTATTGGAGCTACTAAAATTCCGTATCGTGGTAAAAACAAAAATAATAACAATAGGTTTACTAAACTCCCTGGTACGTAAGAGTAACTTAAATATTTTGTTTCGCGGCTAATTAAAACCCCACAGCTAACAAACGGAAGTAATGTATACAAACTCATGGGGAAACAAAGAAGGATTAGAAATTGATAGGCATCTAAATAATTTGAATTTGAAAACAATAACACGATATCTTTCGATAGAAAAGCCAGATTTATAGTTAATATGATCAGAAAAACTACTATTATTTTATATAACCTCTGAATTGTTGAGTTAAAATTCTTTTTTTTATAATTTTCAAATACATAAGGATTCCAAACATTGCCGATTGCTTGGCGAATTAGAGCAAAAACTGAAGCTAATTGAATTGCAACTGCATAAACTCCAAGGTCTTCTAAAGAAATATATTTTCCAATCATTACCTGCCCCAGTGACCTATCAACCCAGCCTGCCATTATCGCAGGAAGAGTAGGTAAAGAAAATAATAGAGCTTTTTTTAAAAATGAAATTTCGAGAGTAAATGCAAAATATTCCCAATTTATTGCAAGAAAAAATATAATTGCAAATATTTCAGATATTACTAGTGCTAAAAATACACCTACAATCCCAATTTTAATTATTAATACAAAATATACAGAAAATGCTATTTGCATCAATAGAGCAATTAAGGACCCTACTGCATATAACATCGGTTTATTTTTGAATCTTGTTAAAATTGCTAAATAAGAATCTAAACCACCTAAAGGAATGGATAATAACATAATTACAAATGCTAATTTGTAACCACTAATGCCTAAGATGCTTTCAACCCAAAAATCGCTAGTAAGAAATAAAATTACGAATACTATTGTCGCATTGAATAAAATTGAAAAAAACCCAGTTGAAACCAATTTTTTTCGATCAACACCTTCCTCAAAATAATCCCGGGTAATTCCGGAATGCAGATTTAAATTTGAGAATAAACCAATAACCCCTTTGCAAGCTGCAATTAGAGCCATTGCCCCATATTCTTCCTTAGTAAGTATACCAGTATAAAATGGCATAAGAAAAAGTGTAGCAACTTTTGATAAAGTCGATGCTAAGCCATAAATAAAAAATTGCTTAAAGAAATTAATCACTTTTCTAAAACTTTATAATAAATTTCAATCCAATTATGAATTTGATAGCTCCATGTATGACTAATAATTTTTTCGTGATCCTGCGATGAATATATCATTTTAGATTTTTCCCAATTACGAAGAATATAATCTAATTTCTTACAAGAATCTTCAATAGTATCCACCTCAATAAACTTAAATCCTGAATCTTTAAAGAATTGATAGGGTAACCAATTTCCTGATATCATTACCACTCCGGCTAATAAAAACTCCATTATACTGCTTGATGCGGCATCACTACTCGACAATTGAAGTACAATGTCGGTTGACTGACGAAAACATGCGACATCATTATCACTCCAGTAGGTTCCTTGAAACAACTTGAAATCAAAACCACTTTTAATCAATAACGATCTTATGCTGTTGGCATAATTAATGTCAGAATCATATGACATTGGAACAATAATTTGAATTTTTTTCTTAAAAAAAGGAAAATATTTCGATTTTTTAAGAGCCATAATTACATCTTTATGATTGTGTAAATTTTTACCGCTATATCCAATTACAACAGAAATCAATTCTGTATCAATACCAAATTGTTGCTTAGCCTCTCTCTTAGATTTTTTTTGAAGACAGTCCTTCAAATATTCCATTGGAGCGGATCCGAATTTTGCCCAATGATATTTAGAACTTAAATAAGGAAATAATTCAGATGAGTAATATTGATTTTTTGAACTGCCTACTATAGCATCAACTTGATTTAAAAAGATTAATAAATATTTACGATAAATAGAATTACTAAATAGTATTTTTTGTGATTCTGGTTCACTTCCCCAAAAAGTCACTACAGTTTTTTTACAATGCTTTTTATAATATGAAGGTGTTAAAACAACTGAAGAAAAAACGCGATTAAAATGAATAATATCATATTGAGATTTAGTTTTCTTTAACTGTTTTCTGAGGGCATAATTCATCAAAAAGGGTTGAATCAAAAAACCAATAAATTTGATACGGCACCAAAAACTTCTGCTATGAAATTTATTTAGTAAAACTTTATCATAAGGGTACTCTTTCTTTTCCTTCTTTAAAGGTTCCTTGTGAAAAATATGAACTATTATGTCAGGATTTGTTTTTTTTAACCAAATCGCAAAATTAATTAGGAATGGACTGGTAGCAGCTCCAACTAATAAAACTTTCATTAATTTGTTTTAATATATCTCAAATATTCATTCCAGTCGCCGATATCTATCCAGGATTTTTCGCTAACAGGAAATGTTCCAACTTTACGTCCACTATTTTTTACTTTTTCAATAAGTTCAGTAATATGAAAAAACTCACCAACTGGAATTTCATCAATTAGTGTTGGTTCAATTAAGTATACACCAGTATTAATCATGTAAGTAATTTCAGGCTTCTCGGAAATATTTTTCATTAATCCATTTTTGCCAGTTTCAATTACGCCATAGGGAATCTCATATGACTTTACAGCTGTAACAATTGTTATTTCATTACCATTTTCCTTATGATAATCATAAACATCAATATAGTTTTGGTCAATTATAATATCACAATTAGATAAAAAGAATGGAGTATCTATTTTCCCTTTTAATAAAGATACACTACCAATTGTACCCAAAGGCTTATCTTCTTTAAATAGTGTTACATCGTATTTTATAGGCAGATTTTTTAAATAAAATTGTAACATTTCATATTTATAATTTACTGAAAGATAAAACTTACTGCAGCCTATACTAATGAATTGATCCATTATTAATTCCAAAATAGTTTTTTCATTTATAGGAATCATTGGTTTAGGTATTACATTAGTCAATGGTTTTAATCTTGTTCCATAACCACCAGCCATAATTACAGTAGGTAAATTTATTTTTCGTGAATCTTCCTTTTTATCAATATCAAAAAAATCTTCCCAATAATAAACACTCACTAACTTTCCTTCATCATTAAGAACCGGCATACATTCTGCTCGAAAAGAAAGCATAGTTTTCTTTATACTTTCAATAGACTGGCCTTCTTTAGCATATATTTTCTTACTTTTTTCTAAAATCTTTGATAAAGTTGATGTTAGTTCGATATTAGCAATGATAGCTCGTTGAATATCTCCTATTGTAATTAATCCAATAAACGTTTCCTTTTCAAAGACTAATAGAGATTTTAGTCTCCTTTCGTCCATTATCTTAAGTGTATTAATAAGAGTAGCTTTCGACTTTATAGAATGAGCCTTTATTTTATCTGAATTCATAAAAGATTGTGTATTTGAAAAATTTTTGATTTTTGATTAAACTACTTTAGTTTATTATCAATCATTTCTTGTTTCTTTAACATTTTGTTTGCCAACTTAACCCATGGAGGACCAACAAACGTGTTATTTTTTATAGCTACTCCCTTACCGGACTTCAATGATTCGTTGGCTATTTCTACTATCTCGTTCGCCCAATCTAAGTCCTCTTTTGATGGAGAGAAGTATTGATGACATAAAGGAAGTTCTTTTGGGTTAAGAATTAGCATCCCTTCAAAACCAAGTTTTTTTGCTAAAACAAGATTTTTTTCCAAATCTTCTAAATCGTGAACATTACTATGAATTGTGTCTATAGGAACTACACCGCAGGACTTAGCACCTATTGCTATTTGTGCTCTTGCGGTAAATATGTTTTGACCTTCTGGTCTATCATGGCGTACTTCCAAATCATTTAGGAAGTCCTCACTTCCAAAAGCAACAGCAATTACGCGATCCGAACATGCATTACAAATATCTTGAATATTGACTACCGCTCCAGTTGTCTCTATAAGTGGTATTATTTTAAAAGTTCCAACAGGGTATCCTTTTTCACGTTCAATAATTTCAAGTAGTTGTCCAAAAAAATATATGTCTTCTCCTTTTTCACATTTAGAAAACATAAATCCGTCGACACCTTCAACTGTTAATTGATACACATCTTTCAACAATTCACCACTTTCTCTATCATTTACTCGGGGAAATAATACTCTACCCTTAAATTTTCCATCTTTGACATAGCTTAATATATTATTTCTTGCAATTTGTTTATTTTCTTTAGGTTGAACAGAATCTTCAATATCCAAAAGTAAAACATCTGCGTCACTTCTTATGGCACTATTTAAAAGCCTTTCATTGTGAGCAGGAACGAACATCAGACTGCGTAATAAATATTGTTTAATCATAGTAATTTTTTTTTAGATTTATATTTTAAGATTTACATTCATTGTGAACTCGTTCAATTATTTTCGAAAAATCAGTTGGTACCATATTATATTTTTCTTTTAGTTCATCTAATCTTTTTAAAATTTTCTCTTTATTTCTTACCCCTATTTTCCTTACTGGAGAACCAACATAAATACCCCAAGGTTCTAAATCTTTATTGACAAAACTTCCAGCTCCAACAACGGCACCCTCACCTATTGTGACACCTGTAGTAACCACAACATTTGAAAACAATTCAGCATATCTACCTACATGAACAAAAGAACGATTAACCGATTGGAATTCTCTTGGTAAAACAGATGAAGTTAAACCTGATGGATCAGCTGTGCCAGTAATTATTCTAGTGCCTGCAGCTACCCCGCAAAAACTTTCCAAAATGCAGAATCCCCCTCCGCTTATCGAAGTATGCGTTGCAATGTGAACGTTGTCTGCAACCCAAGTTCCTTTCCCTGCTGCTAAATATGCAAATGAACTAATAACAATATTACTTTTTAAGACAAGATTTTCTGGATTTATAAACTCAACAGGTTCGTGAATAAAAACATCATTACCAATTTCTTTTATTTTTTTCATTTTGTATGTTTTAGATTTATTAATGTCACACTACTTGGAATATTAACCAACCTGTCTGCTAACCATTTTGATATTGTTAAATCATCTGAATGCGCATTTTTGAACATAGATAGGTTATTGATTAGTTCCCAGACGGGTCGTGTCATAACTCCTTGATGATTGCTATATTCTAAAAAGCGATCTCTTTCTTTTCTGTCTTTTAGCAAAATAGCATTTAACCAATAATTTGATTGAGAGCCATGACACTCAGAGACAAATTCAATATCTAGGTTCTGAAACTGTTCTTTATATTTTAGAGCTAGTATTCGTTTGGCTTTTAAAAAACCACTGAGTTGTTCTAATTGAGCTAAACCCAGTGCTGCATTTAGATTCGGCATTCGGTAGTTATAACCTATAGCATCGTGTATAAATTCCCATTTATGGGTTACTTTAGCTTGTGTTGTTAAATGTTTGGCTTTTCTTGCTAATTCACTGTCATTAAAAAGTAACATCCCACCACCACCAGCTGTCAATACTTTATTTCCGTTAAAGCTAATCACTCCGATTTTCCCAAATGTTCCTGTATGTTTTAATTTATCAGAAAAAATATTCCCTTTGTGAATTTTAGAAGGTGAGTAGTAGCTACCCAAACTTTCAGCGGCATCTTCTACAACCGGAATATTATATTTTTCACAAATTTCAATGATTTTATCTATTTTACAGGGATGACCAAAAGTGTGCATCGGTACACATGCGGAAATTTTTTTACCAGTGTTTTTATTATATGAGATATTATTTCTGATCTGAACATTTTTTATTAACCAGCTTTCTAATTTTTGCGGTGACAAACCTAACGTGTCTTTATCTACATCTATAAAAACAGGAAATGCTCCGCAATAGGAAATTGCATTTGCCGTAGCAATAAAAGTTAAGGCCTGTGTTAAAACTTCATCATCGCGCTCCACTCCAACTAGTAATAAAGCTAGGTGTAACGCATTCGTCCCGTTCATACATACAACCGCTTTTTTTGATCCGGTATATTTAGCAATTTCTTCTTCAAACTGATCGACAAATTTTCCTACACTTGAAACAAAAGTAGAATCGATGCATTCTTCCAGATATTTTTTTTCATTGCCATTAAATGTTGGTGCATGTAGTGGTATGAAACCCTCAGGCTGCTTAAAATTATATCGAACTATATCTACAATTTCTTGAAACTTTCTTGTCATTCTAAATTAATATTATTAAAAAAAAGATTACATTTTGGCATCTAGAAATTTTCCCTTTTCAACATATTCAAAATCAGGTATCATTTTAAAAAACAGTGCCACTAACTCCTTTTTATTCCAAGAGCTGTTCTTTTTCATAGCTTGAATCGTTTTCGAGAAATATTGGATTTTTGACAAATCATAAATTAAATCGTTTTTAATAACACCAAGATTTACAAAAGTCTCTAAATCTAAAGTTTCTTCATCTGTAAAAAATTCTTCAAAATCTTTTTCCCCCGTAGTATCACTAGTACTAAATAAACAAGGCCACTTACCCAGTTCAGGCATGGTTTCCATAAGTTGACGTGCTTCGTGTTCTGTTTGGCATAAATATGGCTCGTATCCCAGCTCATTAATATACTTTACTGCTATTGTAGAGAAAGTAATCATATGTGAATCTTCGTTAAGTTTTGGAAAGAAAATATCACGGTTATCGCCAAAAATACATGACATCAAACAAAGCTCGCCAGACTCCTGAGGTGTTACAAAATAGCGACGTACATCTTTGGGTGCTACAATTGGTTGACGTTTTTTTATACGTTGGTTAAATCCGTGCAATAAAGATCCATCGGAAAATGCAACGTTTGCAAAACGGGCAGTTGAAATATTAATCTCTTTGCTGTATTTCATTAGATACATCTCCATAATGCGTTTTGATGCTCCCATCATATTCACAGGATTGGCTGCTTTATCAGTAGAAACACAAAAATATTTCTTTGCTCCATTGGAAATAGCTTGTTGTATTGTCTTTTCAGTATTGAAAATGTTAACATCAATCATACGCATTAATGTAAATGGATCTTTCTCACTTCTTACGTGTTTTAACGCTGATAAATTTAAAACATAATCAAATTTTCCGTCCGATTCAATAAATACATCGTATTCTAATGATCCTATATCAATTGCAAATGTTTTAAAGTCACCTTCAATATATCCGTATGAACTTCTTATGTCACGAACTAACTCAACCATATTATTTTCACTGATGTCAACCACATGGAGTTTAAGGGGATTTCTTTTGAAAACCTCCTTAACTACAGCCTGTCCGATTGACCCAGCGCCACCAATAACAAGGAAACTTGACTTCTCGATTATTTTGCATAGCTCTTCTTCATAATTATTTAAGTCTTTACGAAATAATTCTTTTTCTCTTCCTATTAAACTAAGTATGTCCATTAAATTTAATTATATTATTATCAATATTTAAGTTTTTAAAGACTACCGTCAACTAAGTTGTTTTTTAAAAAATTCTTAACATCATACAAAACAGCATTTTTATTCATTAGGGATAAAAAATCTAACTTTCTAAATTTATCGTGAGAAACAGCCAATACAATCGTATCGAAATTATCATTGGGTAATGATTTTGAGGATTTTAATGCGTACTCAAGATTTACTTCTTTCTCGTCTGCCCAGGGATCATAGATTGATACATTCGCCCCATAATCTTTTAAAGCATTTATAAGGTCTACTACTTTTGTATTTCTCACATCTGGACAGTTCTCTTTAAATGTGATACCTAAAATTAATATTTTAGATCTATTTACCGGAATATTTTTCTTAATCATACATCTCACAATCTCAGAAGCAACATAATCTCCCATTCCATCATTTAATCTTCGACCAGCTAAAATTATTTCAGGATTATATCCATTTTCTTGAGCCTTCTGAGCTAAATAATAGGGATCTACCCCAATACAGTGACCACCAACTAACCCTGGTTTAAATGGAAGAAAATTCCATTTTGTACCGGCTGCCTCCAATACATCATGAGTATTTATTTCTAGAAGATTAAAAATCTTCGCTAGTTCATTTACAAATGCAATATTAATATCACGTTGAGAGTTTTCTATTACCTTAGAGGCTTCAGCAACTTTAATAGTAGGTGCCAAATGAGTACCCGCTTTGATAACAGATTTATATAAATCATTTACTTTTTCTCCGACTTCATTAGTTGATCCTGAGGTTACTTTTAATATTTTCTCAACCGTATGTTCTTTATCTCCTGGATTAATTCTTTCTGGAGAATAGCCTGCGTAAAAATCTTTATTAAATTTCAAGCCAGAAACTCTTTCTAACACAGGAACACAATCTTCCTCTGTGGCTCCTGGATAAACTGTAGATTCATAAATTACGATATCTCCCTTTTTCAAAACAGCACCTACCGTTTCACTAGCTTTTAAAAGCGGAGTTAAAACAGGTCTATTATTTTTATCAACAGGCGTAGGTACCGTAATAATATAATAATTACAATCCTTTATTTTGTCCAATTGATTGGTACAAAAAAGTCCATTTGAATTAGAGGCTTCACTAACTAATACTGATTGTAGGGTTTCATTATCCAACTCTAAAGTAGAATCAATACCAGACATTAACTCTGATATTCTATCAGTGTTAATGTCAAAGCCAATTACCGAGTATTTAGTTGCAAAAAGCCTTGCTAGTGGTAATCCTACATATCCTAAACCTATTATTGCTATTTTATTTTTTTTCATATTTTTAATAATTTTCCAAATACCATTTCACAGCTTCTTTCAGTCCTTGTTGCAGACTAAACTCTGGGCAATAATTTAAATTTTCTTTTGCTTTAGCAATACTAGCGTGTGAGTGCGGAATGTCACCTATCCTATTGGGCCCGTGTAAAACCTTAATTTTTGAAATATTAGGATCAAATTCAGAAAGATACTCTTTTAAATATTTCATTAAATCATTTAAAGTATTTCGATCACCATAGGCTACATTATAGACAGTATTAATTGCTTTTTCATTAGTTGTGACTAAGCTCAATAAATTCGCTTGTATCACATTATCAATGTAAGTAAAATCTCTTGAGTAATTCCCATCTCCGTTAATTACAGGTGATTCTCCTTTAATAAGTTGACTAACAAATTTCGGAATTACTGCTGCATAAGCTCCACTTGGATCTTGCTTTTTTCCAAAAACATTAAAATAGCGTAAGCCGATGGTTTCTAATCCATAAGTTTTCGAAAAAATATCTGCATATAACTCATTGACATATTTTGTAATGGCATATGGTGATAATGGTTTTCCTATGATATGCTCAACTTTTGGCATGGATTCAGAGTCGCCATATGTTGATGAGCTTGCTGCATACACAAAACGTTTAATACCATTATCTCGAGAAGCTAAAAGCATATTTAAAAAACCACCCACATTCACATCATTTGAAGTAACCGGGTCTTTAATTGATCTTGGAACAGAACCTAATGCTGCTTGATGTAAAACATATTCTACACCATTGGTTGCCTTTATGCAGTCCTCTAGTTTTCTAATATCTCCTTCTATTAGTTTAAAATTAGGGTTTTCAAGAAATTCTTTTATATTTTCATTTTTTCCTGTTGAAAAATTGTCCAGACAAATAACTTTATTTCCTTTTTCAAGTAAAACTTCACACAAATTTGCTCCGATAAAACCCGCACCCCCAGTAACAAGAATTGCTTTATTTGCTAAGTCAATATTCATTTAATTATGTTTAAAATAGTCTATAGTTTTTTGAAGTCCAGTTTCTAAATCAATTAAAGGACGCCATCCTAAATTATCAATTGCCAAACTGATATCTGGTCTTCTTTTTTTGGGATCATCTTCAGGCAAATCTTTATATATTATATCTGATGAAGAATTTGTAAGTTTAATTATTTTAATTGCCAAATCCTTCATCGATAATTCTACAGGGTTTCCAAGATTTACAGGACCTGTAAAATTACTATTCATCATTTTTAGAAGGCCCTCAATCAGGTCGTCAATAAATTGAAAGGATCTAGTTTGAGAACCATCTCCGTAAATAGTTATATTTTCATTATTTAAAGTTTGTAAAATAAAATTTGAAACTACTCTTCCATCATTTTTAGTCATATTAGGTCCGTAGGTGTTAAATATTCTAACGATTTTTATATTCAAATTATGTTCTCTTTTATAATCCATAAATAAAGTCTCAGCACATCTTTTACCTTCATCATAACATGATCTAAATCCAATAGTATTTACATTTCCGAAATAATCCTCTTTCTGTGGATGTATTTTAGGGTCACCATAAACTTCACTTGTGCTTGCCTGAAGTATTTTAGCTTTATTTTTTTTTGCCAAACCAAGCATATTGATTACTCCAACTGTACATGTTTTGATAGTTTTAATTGGATTAAATTGGTAGTGTATTGGAGATGCAGGACATGCTAAATTATAAATCTCATCTATATTGTCTCTGTAGAATGGCTCTACTATATCGTGATTTATAAATTCAAAATTTGGTTTATCAATTAAGTCTAAAATATTGTCTTTTGAACCAGTAAATAAATTATCTAAACAAATAACATAATATCCCAATTTAACCAAGGCTTTACATAGGTGAGATCCAATAAAGCCTGCACCACCAGTTACTAAAATATTTTTAGTTTTATTTTCTTCCAAGTCCTATATAATTAAATCCTATTTTTTTTATTGTTTCAATTTCTAAAATATTACGACCATCAAAAATGTATGCGGGTTTGTTGATTTTTTTATAAATCTTTTCCCAATCATAATCTTTAAACTCATCCCACTCTGTCATTATTGTAATTATATTATATTCAGAAATATTCAAAAATGGTTTTTGAATAAAATTAACCAAGGACTTATCATAATCTTCATCTAAAATTGATAAATCAAAATCAACCTGAGTTTGTTTAACTTTTGGATCATATATGTCAATTTCTACATATTTGTTAAGTAAATTGTTAGCTACATAAATTGCTGCAGACTCTCTTGTATCATTTGTATTTTTTTTGAAAGCCCATCCAAGCATTAATACTTTAGCCTGAAGATTTTCTTTGGTGATTAAATCAATAATCTTTTTAGAAAACCTGTCTCTTTGGTGTTTATTAATAATAAGTATTTGTTCCCAGTAATCAGCTACCTTTTCAAGACCTTTAGACCTTGCTATATAAATTAAATTTAAAATATCTTTTTGAAAACAACTTCCTCCAAAACCAACAGACGTCTTTAAAAAACTACTGCCGATTCTTGAATCCATTCCAATTGCTTTTGAAACCTCTTCAATATC
>Ga0160422_10000193_pt1 | contig 35440 bp, 32 predicted proteins | sample Fk160mmetaG_FD_108192 | JGI IMG/M metagenome (GOLD analysis project Ga0160422, IMG submission 108192) | Marine microbial communities from the Central Pacific Ocean - Fk160115 60m metaG | ecosystem: Environmental > Aquatic > Marine > Oceanic > Photic zone | place: The Central Pacific Ocean... | reverse complement strand
TTGCGCATGAGTGTTTTAAATGTTCTATTTCATTAAGAAACTAAAGGATTCTACATTTTTAAGAGCAATACCTGTTCCTCTTACCACTGCTCTAAGTGGGTCCTCAGCTACGTATACAGGTAGCTCAGTTTTCTTTGAAATTCTTTTGTCTAAACCTCGAAGCATTGATCCTCCACCTGCTAAGTAAATACCAGTATTATAAATATCTGCAGCAAGTTCAGGAGGGGTCATAGCGAGTGCTTGCATAACTGCATCTTCAACTTGAATTATAGACTTATTGAGTGCTTTTGCGATTTCGCCACTTGAAACAGTAATTTGTTTTGGTTTACCCGTCATCAAATCTCGACCTTGTACTGGGTAATCTTCAGGTGGATTATCTAGCTCTTCCATAGCTGAACCCGCGTGAATTTTAATTTTTTCTGCAGTTCGATCACCTACATATAGGTTGTGTTGTGTTCGCATATAATAAACAATATCACTCGTAAATACGTCTCCTGCAACTTTTATTGATTTGTCGCATACAATTCCTCCTAGAGCCAATACTGCGATTTCTGTAGTCCCACCACCAATATCAATAATCATATTTCCTTTTGGTTCAAGAACATCAATACCAATACCAATAGCAGCTGCCATAGGTTCGTGAATTAGATAGACTTCTTTAGCGCCAATTTGTTCTGCAGAATCTTTTACAGCACGTTCTTCTACTTGCGTAATTCCAGAAGGGATGCAAATAACCATCCTAAGAGATGGAGAAAAGAATTTATAATGAAGGTTGGGGATTGTTCTAACTAATTCGCGAATCATTTGTTCTGAAGCCCCGAAATCTGCTATTACACCGTCTTTCAATGGACGTATTGTTTTGATTCCTTCATGAGACTTTCCATGCATCTGTTGTGCTCTTTTTCCAACAGCAATAACTTTTTCAGTTTTTCGGTCAACAGCAACAATCGATGGTTGGTCTACAACCACTTTATCATTATGAATGATGAGTGTATTTGCAGTACCCAAGTCAATAGCAATATCTTGTGTCATGAAGTCAAACAATCCCATGAGCTTTTCTTTTTAGTGTATTAGTAAAATATGCAACGAAGTCATTTTTGTACATTCGTTTCAAAATATTATATTTAATTTTAGTGTTTGAAGTGCCTTGTTCCTGTAAAGACCATTGCCATTTTATGTTCATTACAATAATCAATTGATAATTGGTCTTTAATCGATCCTCCAGGCTGAATAACGGCTTTAATTCCTTCATTGTTTGCTAACTCTACACAATCTGGGAAAGGAAAGAAAGCATCTGAAGCCATCACAGCCCCATTCAAGTCAAATCCAAAAGCTTTCGCTTTAACTACAGCTTGCTTCAATGCATCAACTCTTGATGTTTGTCCTACACCACTTGAGATTAATTGTTTGTTTTTAGCAAAAACAATCGTGTTCGATTTCGTGTTTTTACAAAGTTTAGAAGCAAAAGCTAAATCTATTTTTTGTTCTTCACTAGCTCGGACTTGACAAACATCTCTCATTTCTGAAATGGCATCACTTTTTACATCCTTATCTTGCTCTAAAACACCGTTTAATATTGTTCGTACGGTTTTAGTAGGCATCTCTATCTCTTTTTGTAAAAGAACGACGCGATTTTTCTTTGTTTTAAATAACTCTAAAGCAGCCTTGTCGTATGCTGGAGCAATAATCACTTCGAAGAACAATTTATGAATTTCTTTGGCAGTTTCAATATCCACTTTTCGATTAGTTATCAACACTCCTCCAAAAGCTGATACGGGGTCCGCTGCCAAAGCGTCTTTCCATGCATCAACGAGCTTTTCTCTTGAGGCTAAACCACAAGCATTGTTATGTTTAAGAACAGCAAATGTTGTTTCCTTGAATTCAGCCATTAAATGAACTGCAGCATCTACGTCAAGAAGGTTGTTATATGATAATTCTTTGCCATTTAATTGCTCAAAGATATCATCTAGTTTTCCGTAGAATATCCCTTCTTGGTGTGGGTTTTCTCCATAACGAAGTGTTTTGTGCTCTTGAATACTCTGTTTTAAAACAGGAGTCGATCCATCATTAAAATAATTGAATATCGCTGTGTCGTAGTGTGATGAGATATTAAAAGCTTTAGATGCAAAGGCTTTTCTTTGCTCTATAGTTGTGGCACCTTTTTGAGATTTTAAGAGGTGAAGTGTTTCTTGATAATCATCTCTTGAAGGAACAATTAAAGTGTCTTTGTAATTTTTTGCTGCTGCTCTAATTAATGAAATACCTCCGATGTCTATTTTTTCAATAATGTCTTGCTCATCGGCTCCAGAAGCGACTGTATCTTCGAATGGATAAAGATCAACAATGACTATATCAAGCTCAGGAATGTTGTATTGTTCCAATTGTTCTAAATCACCTGATTCATGACGACGAGCCAAGATGCCACCAAATACATTTGGATGTAATGTTTTAACACGTCCACCAAGAATCGATGGGTAGCTTGTTAAATCTTCAACAGGAACAACAGATACTCCTATATCTTCAATAAATTTTTGAGTACCTCCGGTAGAGTAAATTGTAACTCCTAAGTGATTTAATTCTTGAATGATTGGTTCTAATCGATCTTTATGAAAAACCGAAATAAGTGCGTTTTGAATTTTTTTCAAAGCTTTAATTTTGAGATGCTTAATACTAATACAAAAGTAGAAATTCACTTTAAATAAAGCTCTGTTTTGACTTCAAATTTTCATAAAAGTTTATAGTAAATAAAACGCACTTTTAAATCTTCTATTCAGGGTGTTTTGTTTGATTATAAAAACCGATTATTTCACCAATTAATTACTTTAATATTTCAATTACAATTTCTTTAAGTCCTTATATTATAACTACAATGAATGTCCTTATGTTTAAGTTACTTACTGTTTAGAAAATGGTATCTTTGAACCATAAATTATGGTATTATTAAAGATATTTCGCGAGAGTTTTAGTTTTGCTATACAAGCATTAATTGGAAACCGACTAAGGACATTCTTGTCTTTATTAGGTGTAACTATAGGTATTTTCGCCATTGTCTCTGTATTTGCTGTGGTCGATTCTTTGGAGCGAAATATTAGAGATAGTGTAGAGTCTTTAGGTGATAATGTTGTTTTTGTAAATAAGTGGCCTTGGGCTATGAGTGGTGAGTATCCATGGTGGAAGTATTATCAAAGACCCGTTCCATCACTTCAAGAACTTTCGGTATTAGAGCAGCGTTTAGAAATGGCTCAAGCAGTTGCATTTGTTGCCGGATCAGGAGGGAAAACTGTCAAATATGAGTCTAACGATGTAGAAGGAGTAGAAATAGGTGCTGTTTCTTATGGTTATCAGGATGTATATGGTTTTGAACTCTCTTCTGGAAGGTATTTTTCACTGCTAGAATCCGCTTCTGGAAAGCCTGTCGCAATTATTGGTTCAAATATTTCCGAAGAGCTTTTTCAAGGAGTTGATCCACTTGGTAAAGAGATAAAGTTTATGGGAAGAAGGGCTACGGTTATTGGTGTTTTTGAAAAAGTAGGAGAAAGTATTATTGGCGAAAGCGATGACGATAAAATTATAGTGCCTGTTAAGTTTGCACGTAACTTTATGCGATTAAATCGTGAATCTACAAGTCCAAAGTTTCTGGTCAAAGCACAGTTGGGAGTTAGTAATGCGCAATTAAAAGGCGATTTAACTAGAGTGATGCGTTCCGTAAGGAAACTATCTCCTAAAGCAGATGATAATTTTGCCTTAAATGAAGTTAGTATCTTATCTAAAGGAATCGATTCCTTATTTAGTGTGATTGATTTAGCTGGAATAATTATCGGCGGTTTTTCCTTGTTGGTTGGTGGTTTTGGAATTGCAAATATTATGTTTGTTTCGGTTAAGGAAAGAACCAATATTATAGGTATTCAAAAAGCAATAGGTTCAAAAAATCATTTTATTTTACTACAGTTTTTATTTGAGGCAATATTATTATGTCTAACGGGAGGTTTTTTAGGTTTATTATTGGTTTATTTTGGTACGATATGGGTTACTAATTTTATAGATTTTAATGTCACTCTCTCTATTTATAATATTATTTATGGCTTGGTTGCTTCTGTTATAATTGGTGTGGTTTCTGGAATACTTCCTGCACTTTTAGCTTCTCGTTTAGATCCTGTAGAGGCCATTCGCTCAGGGCAATAGTTACCTCATCTTTTTTAGCTGATTCTCTATGACTTTATATACTTTTTCTAATTCTTTTTCTTTAATACAGTAGGGTGGAAGTATGTAAATAACGTTTCCTAAAGGTCTTAATAATACGCCTTGATCTAAAAAGTCTTGGTATAATTTATGCCGAACACTACTTGCATAACCTGAAGAATTGCTTTTTAATTCGATGGCCAAAATTGTTCCTGTTTGGCGAATATCTTTAATGATTTCAATTGAGTTTATTCGTTTGGAAAATATTTCATGACTTTCAGCAATATTCTTTATTGCTCTTTGGCATTCTTTTCTTTCTAGTAAGTCTAAACTTGCAATTGCAGCTGTACAACCAATTGGATTTCCGGTAAATGAGTGTCCATGTAAGAAAGCTTTTTGAATGTCGTCTCCTAAAAAAGCATCGAAAATATCTTTGGTACAGGAAGTCAGTGAAAGTGGTAAGGTTCCGCCTGATAATCCTTTAGACAAGCAGATAAGGTCGGGTTTAGCTTCTGTCTGGTTTACGGCAAAAGTAGTTCCAGTTCTTCCAAAGCCAGTCATGACCTCATCGGCAATACACAATACGCCTGCTTCTTTACATATTTGCATGAGCTTGTTTAGTGTTTGAGCTTTGTACATTCTCATTCCTGCAGCCCCTTGAACCAGAGGTTCAAATATGAAAGCAGCAATACCACCTTTATCAATTTCAGTTTTTAAATTTTGTATTGCTGCTTGCTCATCTTTTGGAAAAGGAATGTGTGTGCATTCAAAAAGTAAGTCAGAAAATGGGGCTGAGAAAATACTTCTTGCTCCGGCAGACATGGCACCAAAAGTTTCGCCATGGTAGGCACCATCCAAAGCCACAAAACGCGTTTTATTTTCACCTTTGTTTTTCCAATATTGCACAGCCATTTTTAAAGCAATCTCTACCGCAGAAGACCCATCGCCTGAAAAGAAAAATTTTGCCTGATTGGAGGGCAAATGTTTTGAGAGTTTTTCACATAATTCTACTGCAGGGTTGTGCGTGAAGCCTGCAAAAACAACGTGTTCCAGTTTTTGCATTTGCGCGTAAACTTTTTCTGCGATGTAGGGGTGACTATGACCGTGTAGGTTGACCCACCAGGATGAAATTGCATCGATATAAGTGTTCCCTTTTTCATCTATGAGTAGTGTACCCTCTCCTTTTACAATTGGAATTGCTGCTTCGGCCGACTTCATTTGTGTGAAGGGATGCCAGATGTGTTTTTTATCTTTTTCAACAAGACCCATTTTATTTGCCTTCAGTAATGTTAATGATAAATTCAATCTATCGAGGTGTGTTGATCTTTAACAGCACTCTTTAGACTTTCTAAATTAATTTATTCTTTAGATTTTGCGCAATTGAATTAATAACCGAATTATTCAAGTCATCTAATTCATTAATTCGCCCTATAATATTTACACCACTCATCTTTGTGATGATGGATTCGGTATCTTTATTTTCTTTCCCATTAAACAGAATTCCTTTGATGGGAATGTTTCTTTGTTGTAATGCCTCAATACTCATTAGTGTATGATTAATACTCCCTAAATAATGGCGAGATACTAAAATAACTTCACAGTTTAGAGATTCAATGAGGTTCAGTACTGTGTCTTTATCGTTTAAGGGTACGAGGAGTCCGCCTGCACCTTCTATTACCAAATGATTGTTGGTGTGTGGTGTTTTAAGTGAAGAAATATCAATTTCTACCCCATCTCTTTCTGCTGCTGCATGGGGTGACATTGGCTGATTTAATTTATAGGCTTCCGGATGAAACTTTGTTCGATCATTATCGATAAGTGCTTCAACTTTCATTCGGTCGCTATGGTTTAATTCGCCTGCTTGAATAGGTTTCCAGTAATCAGCCTTTAAAGCTTGTGTGATGATTGCTGAAGCAATTGTTTTTCCAACCTCAGTTCCTATGCCTGTTATAAAATACTTCTTCATATGACCAGTTTTTCTAAACTTGATACACACATTTTTATTTCTTTTTCGGTGTTAAAACTGTGGATGCAAATTCTGATTCTTTCTTTTCCTTTTTCAACTGTTGGGTGCATTATTGCTCTGATATTTAAGCCTTTTTTTTGTAATCCTGTTTCAACTTTTTTTACGGTTTCATTTTCAGGAATCAAAATACATTGAATAGGACTTGAGCTCGAGATTAATTTTGATTGTAATTTTTTCGACAGTAAAGATTGAAATAATGAAATGTTATGACTTAACTGTTCTATGAGATCATCTGATTCTTTAAGCTTATCATAAGCGCTTTCTATGGCATTTAAGCTATGTTCTGAAAGGGCCGTCGTGTAGATGAAAGAACGCGCAAAGTTGATCAAATACTTTCTTAAATTTTTTGAGCCAAGAACAATAGCTCCGTGACATCCCATTGCTTTACCGAAAGTATGAACGCGTGCAAATATTTTTACTTCTAAATTCAGGCTTTGTGCCAGACCTTCTCCATTTTCACCTATAACTCCTGTTGCGTGTGCTTCGTCCAGTATGATATCTGCTTTGTGTTTTTCGCAAATAGCAACAATTTTTTCAAGTGGCGCTTCATCACCATCCATGGAGTAAACAGATTCAATGGCAACTAAAATATGGCCATCGGCTTGTTGCAGTTTTTTTCCTAAAGCTTCAATATTATTGTGCTCAAAAGAAAATGACCGCGCATTTGAAAGGCGAATGCCATCTCTGATGCTGGCATGTATGTTTTGATCATAAATGATGGTATCACCTTTATCTGCGATACATGAAAATAAACCAATATTGGCATCGTAACCCGAATTGAAAATTAACCCGGCAGGTGCATTATGAAATGCAGCAATTTTATTTTCAATCCGTTCAAATTGTGTTGAGTTTCCACTTATTAACCGGGAACCTGTAGCGCCTTGATCTTTGCAAGCTTTTACGGGCAGGTTTTTAGCGAAGCCTAGGTAATCGTTAGAGCAAAAGTCAATTAGGTTTGATTCAGTACGCAAAGATCTCAAACTGTTTGTTTGCTTTCGATTTGCGAGTTTACCTCGTATTTTATCTTCTATTTTTGACTCTCCAGACATGTGGTAAAGATAGAAATCTTAGGTATAAAAAAAGAGCCCCGAAATTTCTGGGCTCTTTTCATATTTATAATAGAAATAACTTAGTCAGCTAAAACGATGATCTTATTGTTTTGCATTTCGATAACGCCTCCTTGAATCTCAAAAGACTCTTTTTGTCCATTATCTGAGGCAATTGAAATTTTACCAGCAGTTAAAGTTGACATAATAGGTGCGTGATTGTTCAAAATCTCAAAGCCACCATTTGTTCCGGGAAGCTTAATAGAATTGACTTCACCTTCAAATAATTTCGCGTCTGGTGTAATAATTTCTACAAGCATTTTAATTTATTTAGGCTTTAGCTTCAGCTAAGAGTTTATTTCCTTTTTCAATTGCATCTTCAATAGAACCTACAAGGTTGAAGGCTGCTTCTGGTAAGTGATCTAATTCACCGTTAATAATCATATTAAATCCTTTTATGGTGTCTTCAATACTTACATAAACACCTTCTAGTCCTGTAAACTGTTCTGCAACATGGAAAGGCTGCGACAAGAAACGTTGTACACGACGCGCACGGTGAACGGCTAGTTTATCTTCTTCAGACAATTCATCCAATCCTAAGATGGCAATAATATCTTGAAGCTCTTTGTAGCGTTGTAAGATCTCTTTTACGTTTTGAGCACATGTATAGTGTTCATCACCTAATACTTCTGGATTAAGAATACGAGAAGTAGAATCTAGTGGATCTACTGCAGGATAAATACCTAATTCTGCAATTTTACGAGACAATACCGTTGTAGCATCTAGATGGGCGAAAGTTGTCGCCGGAGCAGGGTCGGTAAGGTCATCGGCAGGTACATAAACTGCCTGTACAGAAGTAATAGATCCGTTTTTTGTTGAAGTAATACGTTCCTGCATAGCTCCCATCTCTGTTGCCAAAGTAGGTTGGTAACCTACGGCAGATGGCATACGTCCTAGTAGGGCAGAAACCTCAGAACCCGCTTGTGTGAAACGGAAAATGTTATCGATAAAGAATAAGATATCTCGTCCTGCACCATCTCCTTCACCATCACGGTAGTATTCAGCCAATGTTAATCCTGAAAGGGCAACACGAGCACGAGCACCAGGAGATTCGTTCATTTGACCGAATACCAAAGTAGCCTGAGAATTAATCATCTCTTTAGAATCTACCTTTGAAAGATCCCAACCGCCTTTTTCCATGTCCTCTTCAAATTCTTTCCCATACTTTATTACGCCAGATTCAATCATTTCACGAAGTAAGTCGTTACCCTCACGAGTTCGCTCACCTACACCAGCAAATACTGAAATACCATCGTGTCCTTTTGCAATATTGTTAATCAACTCCATAATCAAAACGGTTTTACCTACACCAGCCCCACCGAAAAGACCAATCTTACCACCTTTAGAGTATGGTTCAACAAGGTCGATTACTTTAATACCAGTAAATAAAACTTCAGAGGAAGTTGATAAATCTTCAAATTTTGGTGCTTCACGGTGAATTGGATAACCACCCTCTTTGTTCACTTTACCAATACCGTCAATCGCATCACCAACTACGTTAAATAAACGCCCTTTAATCTCTTCACCAATAGGCATCAGAATAGGGGACCCCGTAGCAAGTACTTCCTTTCCTCTACTTAAACCATCAGTAGAGTCCATCGATATTGCACGAACAGTATCTTCACCAATGTGTTGTTGACATTCAAGAATTACTTTATTGCCGTTTTCTTTGGTGATCTCCAAAGCATCATAGATGTTTGGTAAACTTCCTGCGCTGTTATCGAATTTAACGTCGACTACAGGTCCAATAATTTGTGCGATTTTTCCGATATTTTTTGACATCGTACAGTGTGTTTTGTTGAAAAATAGATTGTCTTAATTTTGTTCGCACAAATCTATTCATTTTTATTTAATTAGATAATAGTCTTCACATTTTTATTTTGCTAATTTTGAATGTGATTTAGAATAAGACTGATGACACTCTTATTTACTTAGAATAATGTTTTTAGATTTCTGTCTGTGAGAATATATCATAACATTGAAGAGTTTGAAAAAGTTCAAAATGCTGTTGTTACTACAGGTACTTTTGATGGTGTACATGTAGGTCATTTAAAAATAATTAATCGGCTTTGTGAGATAGCAAAAGAAAATAATGGCGAAACAGTTTTACTTACATTTTTTCCGCACCCGAGAATGGTTTTGTTTTCTGATGATGAATTAAAACTCATAAATACAAAAAATGAAAAAATTGCCCTTTTGGAAAAGGCTGGAATAGATCATTTGATCATCCATCCGTTTTCCAGAGAATTCTCGAGATTATCTTCTGTGGAATTCGTCAGAGATGTTCTAGTCAATAAAATTGGTACCAGTTGTTTGGTCATTGGTTACAATCATCATTTCGGAAGAAATAGAGAAGGAAGTTTTGAGCATTTAAAGGAATATGGACCTTTGTATGGTTTTGAGGTAGAGGAAATATGTGCTGAAGATGTTCATGAAGTCGCAGTGAGTTCAACAAAAATTAGAAATGCCTTGAAAAAAGGTGATATAAAGACTGCTAAATCTTATTTAAATTATGATTTTGGTTTAAATGGTATTGTAGTTAAAGGAAATCATTTAGGACATCAAATAGGCTTTCCTACTGCAAACATTAAAGTATTTGATTCTTATAAGTTAATACCAGCAAATGGTGTGTATGGCGTGCGAGTTAAGTATAAAGAAGATTTTTATAAAGGAATGCTTAATATAGGTATGCGTCCTACTATTGGTGGTACTGAAAAAACAATTGAGGTTCATATTATAGATTTTCAGCGTGATTTGTATGGTGAAGAACTTACAATCTACATTGACTCTTGGATTCGAGAAGAGCAAAAGTTTGAGCATATGAACGCCCTTAAATTACAGCTCGAGCAAGATAAAAGAGTAGTTCTAAATTCTTGATATGAGATTTCTAGCTCTCGTTATCTTATTCAATACTTCCTTATTTGCTCAAGAAGGTGTTTGGTATAAAGATATAGATCATGCATTAGCTAATCCAGACAGTGTTTTTCAGCTTCAATTAAAAAAAAAAGGTTTGAGTGCTTTCCCTTCGGAACTATGTCAATTCCCTAATTTACAGAAACTAGATCTGAGCAAAAATAAAATTGGCGCATTTCCAGATTCATTAAACTATTTAATAAATCTTACTTTTTTGGATCTAAGTAGGAACAATATTGCCAATATTCCAGCTTCAATTAGTCAATTGATTTTTCTTGAGCATTTGGATTTATGGCAAAATGATGTTGATGCGCTTCCATATCAGATTTCAGAATTACCCCAGTTGAATTATTTAGACATTAGAGGGGTTTCGATGTCTCATAGTGATTATGGGAAATATAAAGAGCTGATGAAAGGAGTTGATTTTTATATGAGTGCGCCTTGTGATTGTCAAGATTAGGGATGAGCTGCTTTATTTTGTTTTATCAGATATTACCGCATAGGTTAAGATCATGTTTTCAATTTTTTCGAATTCCACTTTAAAGTTCATTTTTAGATACGTGGCAACACCTAAATGTATGTTTTTGACTTTAATGTCTTCTTTATAGTTTAGGTTTTTATCACCTACATATTTTAGAATAGCTTCTTTTGCTCCCCATACTTTGCATGCCAAATCCATGGAGGGCTCTTTTTTAAATTCTATAAATTCTATTTCTGAAAGAACTTTAGGCATAAGTTTAACCATTCTATTTTGAGGTTTTTCGATATCGATGCCAATATTTTCCTCACCAAATGCTAGCGCTAAAAAGTTAGAGCTGTGCGAAATTGAAAGGTGTTTAGTTTCTTTTATGAATGGTTTTCCAGATTTATGGTGCTTTAGCTCAAGGTCTTTGTTGAAGATGTTTTTTAGAGCAATTCGGCTCGAAAGAAATTCTTTTTTTCGCTTTTCATTTTTCAATTCTTTAGCAGAAATTAGTTCTGCTGATTTAAGAAGAGGGTTTTTAATTTGATCCTCGTAAGATGAGGTCATCTTCCAAACATAAATGTGGGTGTTGAGAATTTTTTTGTGAAATATTTTCTCCATGTTCAAGCAAATATATAGATCTTAAAATAAATTAGTTCATTTAATTTTTGTTGTATCTTTGTGCTTTAAAAATTATTGAAATATGAAGACCGAAACTATGAAAGATGTTCAATACAAGGTTAAGGATATTTCCTTAGCAGATTGGGGAAGAAAAGAGATACATTTGGCCGAAGCAGAAATGCCAGGTTTGATGTCAATTCGTGAAGAGTATGCTGCGTCTCAGCCTCTTAAGGGTGCACGTATTGCTGGCTGTTTACACATGACTATTCAAACAGCGGTGCTTATTGAAACTTTAACTGCGCTTGGCGCAGAAGTTCAATGGTCTTCGTGTAATATTTTTTCTACCCAAGATCATGCAGCAGCAGCAATTGCAGCAGCAGGAATTCCTGTATTTGCATGGAAAGGAATGAATGATGAAGAATTTGATTGGTGCATAGAACAAACTTTATTTTTTGGTAAAGACCGAAAACCTCTCAATCTGATATTAGATGATGGTGGAGATCTTACGAACATGGTATTTGATCAATTCCCAGAATTGGTTAAAGGTATTAAAGGTCTGTCTGAAGAGACAACTACGGGTGTTCATCGTTTGCATGAAAGAGAGAAAAATAGCACATTGGTCATGCCTGCAATTAACGTCAACGATTCGGTTACGAAATCTAAATTTGATAATAAGTATGGCTGTAGAGAGTCTTTAGTTGATAGTATTAGACGTGCCACAGATGTTATGATTTCTGGGAAAGTTGCTGTTGTAGCTGGTTATGGTGATGTAGGAAAAGGCTCTGCCCAATCTTTGCAAGCTGCAGGTGCTCGTGTTATTATTACAGAGATAGATCCTATATGCGCATTACAAGCAGCTATGGAAGGTTTTGAAGTAAAGAAAATGGATGACGCTGTAAAAGAGGCAGATATAGTTGTTACGGCTACAGGAAATAAAGACATTATTGTTGGACGTCATTTTGAGACAATGAAAGACAAGGCAATTGTCTGTAATATTGGTCATTTTGACAATGAGATTGATGTGGCTTGGTTAAATAATAATCATGGAAGCACAAAGGTTGAAATTAAACCACAGGTCGATCAATATACTATAGGTGATAAAGACATTATATTACTTGCCGAAGGCCGTTTGGTTAATTTAGGATGCGCAACAGGTCACCCTTCATTTGTAATGTCTAACTCTTTTGCCAATCAAACACTTGCTCAAATAGAATTGTGGCTACATTCAGATAACTACGAAAATAAGGTTTACACTTTACCAAAGCATTTAGATGAAAAAGTTGCGCGATTACATTTAGCTAAATTGGGTGTTCAGCTCGAAGATTTAACTCAAGATCAAGCGGATTATATAAGTGTTCCAATTAAAGGACCATATAAACCAGAATATTATCGATATTAATAAAAAAAAGCCCCGCTTGCGGGGCTTTTTTATGATGAATTTAATTAAAGACGTCTAATCTTACCCCATCAAAATAGGTTCTATAGCGGTGCAAAGCTTGTACTGAAGGTCCTTGAATAACTGACCCATCAAAAATAAAATATTGAGATTCGCAACAATGACAGGAAAGCGTATTTAAGTTTTCTGTGTCTACATATATTTGCTCGCAGCTGTTTAATGGGTCATTTGTACAGGCTCTATCGTATGCGATGAAACCCTCTATGGCATTGTGGTAAATTAGAATTCCATTTACTCCGCCATTAATGTAAGCAGTGTTTTCAGGTACATGGAGGCCATTAAATTCGGGGTTGCTTGGGTAAAGATATAGGTCTACATTCGCATATGGGAATTCATATCTGTCTTTGTCGCATGAAATAATGCTCAAGAGAAAAAATCCATATAAAAGGTAATGTTTCATAAGGTGAATTTTTTGCAACTTTCTTTTTTGTAAACTTCTGTAATTTAAGATGTAAATCCAATTTATAAAATCACTAATTATTTTCTATAAATTTTTCGTTTAAAATTAGTGATATTATATTATTTGATGAAAAACTAAATTGATTGTCATGAATGTTAATTAAATGTCATATAATTTTATCTGTTTTACTCCTGTTTTGAAGTGATTTAATGTCCTCTAAACACCTTATTTTATTAGCTTTATTCAAAAAACAATGTAATTGCAACTTAAAGGTTTGGATTTGAAAGTGAATTATATCTATATTTACGCGATTGTAAAAAATCTAAGCGAACGAAAAATTTGAAATTTATGCTTCGAAAATTACTAACTGTAATCGCACTGTTTGGAATAACAAGCTACTCTATAGCGCAAACACAGTCAGGTACATTAAAGGGTACCATTACAGAAGATGCAACGGGAGAACCCGTTCCTATGGCAAATGTTGTAGTTGAGTTAAATGGTTCTATCATTGCTGGTGCGGTAGCCGATTTTGATGGAAAGTATACTATTAAGCCAATAGATCCAGGAAAATATACAGTAAAAGTCTCTTTTATTGGTTTCGCAACTAAGGAGATTTCTGATGTGCTTATTACCTCAAACAAAATTACTTTTGTTAACTCTGCTCTTAAAACAGAATCATCTGTTATCGGAGAGGTAGAGCTTGTAGAGTATGTTGTGCCATTAATTGATCCTGATAAGTCTGGAGCAACAAAAACAAAAGAGGAGATTACTGCTCTTCCAACTCGTAATGTTCAGTCTGTAGCTGCTCAAACAGCGGGTATATACCAGGAAGATGAAGGTGGAGATGTAAATGTCCGTGGTGCTCGAAGTGATGCAACTTTTTATTACATCGATGGTGTAAAGGTTAGGGCTTCGAATAAATTACCGCAAGCCTCTATTGAGCAGATGACTGTTATTACAGGTGGTCTTCCAGCATCATATGGAGATGCTACTGGTGGTATTATTAGTATTACTACACGTGGTCCTTCTAATGAGTTTTTTGGTGGGGTAGAAGTCGTTTCTTCATCTTTACTTGATCCTTATGGTTACAATCTTCTCGGATTTAACTTATCTGGCCCATTAATGAAAAATTCAGAAGGGAATTCTATTTTAGGATTCTTCTTATCAGGGGAGTATGAATCATTAGAAGATGGTGACCCCTCAGCAGTCGGTAACTATAAGATTAAGGATGATGTGATGGAAAATTTGGAACAAAATCCATTGATTTTTAGTGTTAATAACGATATAGTTCAAGCCCAAAGAGCCTCAGAATTTATTTCTATGGAAGATTTAGAGTATATAGAGGCAAAGCAAAATGTGGCTAGAAAAAATGCGAGATTACAAGGTAAAATAGACTTTAAGCCAACATTAAATACCAATATTACTTTGGGTGGTAATTTTGCCAACACTACTTACAGAGATTATATTTATGGTTACAGTTTGTTTAATCCAAGTAATAATCCAGAAACTGAGGAGCAGTCATGGAGGGTGTTTGGTCGATTCCAACAAAGTTTTGGCGCCTCAGGTGATGAACAGTCCGCTTCAACTTTAAAAAATGCATTCTTTACTTTACAGGCAGATTACTCGAAGGATACTGAAAGTACATATGATGTTGATCACAGAGATAACCTTTTTAACTATGGTTACATAGGAAAGTTTACTCCTATTAGAGAGCTAGTGGAAAACACACCATTAGAATGGCAAGGTGAAGATAATACAATTGATATTATTGGTTTAGATGAAAATGGTGTTCCAAGCCCTGGTGATACTCTTTTTGATGTTCTAACTTCTGATGGTGCTGGAGGTACTTTATTTGGGCTTACGCAGAATTTAATCTCATATTATGATTTTGAATCTGGAGATTTAAATCAAAATGCATCTAATTACACTCAATCATATTATGATTTCGTAGGTGCAGAATCTGTAACAACATTAGATCAAATTACAGGTATTGGAGCAGCTGTAAACGGTGATCGAACTGAGTTTGTCCATTCATTATGGTACAACACTGGTCGTGAATACAACGGTTACTCAAAAGAGAATAATACGCAGTTTCGTTTTACAGGTACTGCCTCAGCCGATATAAAAGACCATGCAATTCAATTCGGTTTTGAATACGAACAGCGAGATAATCGATATTATGGTGTTTCTCCTGTAGGCTTATGGACATTAGCAGAGCAAAGAGTTAATAATTATGTTGGTTTGTATGATGGGCCATATGAGTTCCTAGAACAAGATGAGGTAACAGGCGAATATTTGATAACTAGTCAAAATACCTACAACTATGATGAGATGTCAAGCTTTGCGATTAATTTTAGAGATAAGCATGGAATAGCTTATGATCAGTTTGTTGATATTCATACTTATAATCCTGATGATTTAGATATTGGCATGTTCAGTGCTGATGGTTTATTTAATGGAGGTTCTAATTATGCCTCTTATTATGGTTATGATTCTCAAGGTAATTTGTTGGAAGGAGTTCAGCCAGATATGAATGCATTCTTAACTGAAAAAGATAATAATGGTAATTACACCAGAAATATAGGTGCTTTCCAACCAATTTATGTTGCAGGATATATTCAAGATAAGTTTGCCTTTGATGACATAATATTCAATATTGGTGTTCGTGTAGATAGGTATGATGCTAACCAAGAAGTCTTGAAAGATCAGTATTCTATTTATAATGTTATGACTGCAGGTGAGGTTACAGAATTTGGTTCACACCCTGATAACATAGGTGACGATTATGTGGTTTATGTTGATGATAATACCAATGCAGGTGTAATTACCGGTTATCGTGATGGTGATAATTGGTATGATGCATCAGGTCTTCCTGTAAATGATCCTAATGTATTAAATGTTTCTAAAGGTGTGTTACCTATGTTAGCGGATCCTGATGCCCTGTTAAATGGCGATGCTTTAAATAAAGGTTTGTCTGCAGATGCTTTTGAGGATTATGAACCAGAAGTTGTTGTGATGCCTCGTATTTCATTCAACTTCCCAATTTCAGATGAGGCTATGTTCTATGCTTATTATGATGTTTTAGCTCAAAGACCTACCCAATTCACTAACAGAATGAATCCTTTAGATTATCTTTTCTTGGCTTACAAGACAGATAATACTGGACTTCAGAATCCAAACTTAAAGATGCAGAAAACTACTAACTATGAGGTAGGCTTTAAACAGGCACTTTCTTCAAGTTCAGCTTTGACCATAAATGCATTTTATAGAGAAATGCGAGATATGATTCAGTATACGCGAGTTGCTTTTGCTTTCCCACAAGAATATTTTACTTATGGTAATATTGATTTTGGAACTGTTAAAGGTTTGTCTCTTGCTTATGAGATGCGTCGAACAAAGAATGTTAGCTTAAATGCTAATTATACTATGCAGTTTGCTGATGGGTCTGGTTCTTCTGCTACTTCAGGAGCCAATATTGTAAATGCAGAACAGCCTAATTTAAGAACGACCTTACCTTTAGATTATGATCAGCGTCATAATTTAACTGCTAGTGTAGATTATAGATATGGTTCTGGTAAAAATTATAATGGACCACTTTTTAACGGTAAACAGATACTCGCTAATATGGGTGTAAATCTTGTCGCTACTGCAGGTTCTGGGACACCATATAGTCAACAGAAAAATGTAACTCGTGAAGCTATGTTTGGGATTAATGATCGCGATTATCTGGATGGGAGTATAAATGGTTCTCGTCTGCCTTGGACCTACCGTTTAGATATGCGTGTTAACAAGAGTTTTGATCTTACTTGGGGTGATGATGAAAATAAAAAATCTGCTGCGATGAATATTTATCTTCAGGTTCAAAACCTTTTGAATACGGCAAATATTATTAATGTATACCAATATACTGGAAATCCAGATGATGATGGTTACTTATCTACCGCAGTTGGTATTGGAGATGCTCAAGATCAATTGGATCCAGTTGCATTTACTGATATGTATATGTTAAAGCTAAATAATCCTAGTAACTATACTCGACCTAGAACAATTCGTTTAGGTGTAACACTTGACTTTTAATTATGGCATTAAATCGTATTATTATGAAAAAGATGGCTAAAAACACACTATATATTTTCTTTGCATTATTCGCATTTGGTGCTAAAGCAAAGGAAAATGTAAACCATAATGGTGGAGGCGTTACCACCCCTATACAAACCTTAGCTTATAACTGTGCTGTTGGTACCGCTCAAACCTTGTTGGATATTAATAATGTGAAAACTACTATATTGAATGGTGGTGATATGTGGTGGGACTTGTCAAACGGACGCTATGAAATTCCACAAGGATCTGGAAAACACTCTATGTTTGCTGGAGCATTATGGATTGGAGGATATGATGATAATGGACAACTTAAGGTTGCAGGGCAAACTTACCGTCAGTCGGGTACTGACTACTGGCCTGGACCACTAGATAATGTTCGTTTAACATCTGAGGGTATAAACAATTCAAAATATGGAAGTACCGATGCATCTATTTGTGCTCAGTATGACCAACATTTTGTTGTTTTACGATCAGATGTAGAAGAATTTGTTGCCTGGTCAAATTCGGATAATCCATCTGTAGAATATCCAGATTATGTGATTCCTCAATCCATTTTAAATTATCCTGGAAATAGAACTACTGATGATTTATCTAATGCTAATTTAGAAGCTGATTTAGGAATAGATTCTACTGGAACTTACTATTATTCACTTGAATCTTTAGCGCCATTTGAGGATGTTAACAATGATGGTTTTTATGATCCATTATCAGGAGATTATCCGCAATATAATTTAAACGGAACTTTGGGATGTAGTGACGGTGATATTTTATTTGGTGATCAAACACTTTGGTGGGTCTATAATGATAATGGAAATGTACATACAGAGACAGGTTCTGAAACTGCTCTTGGATTAGAGATTCAAGCTCAGGCATTTGCTTTTTCAACTAATGATGAGATCAATAACATGACCTTTTATAACTACAAAATGATTAACCGTTCTCACACACCACTTAATGAAACTTATTTTGGTGTATGGGTTGATCCTGATCTTGGAGATTATCAAGATGATTACGTGGGTTGTGATGTGGCTCGTGGTTTAGGATATTGTTATAATGGTGATGAGGATGATGGAACAGCAGTTGGATATGGCGCGAATCCGCCAGCTATTGGGGTCGATTTCTTTAGAGGACCTCTTGCAGATGAGAATGATGGTGTAGATAATAATGGTGATGGTGTTATAGATGAACCTGGAGAGCAGATAATTATGTCCAAGTTTGTTTATTACAACAATATACAAGGTACTGTAGATGGAAATCCTAATATAGCCCAAGATTTTTATAATTACTTAGATGGTAAGTGGCTTGATAATACATTAATGACTTTTGGTGGAGATGGAAGAGACCAAAATAATCCAGCATGTAACTACATGTTCCCTGGTGATACAGATCCAGCATTCCCTGGTCAAACATGGACCGAGCAAACTGCAGGTAATGTTCCTGATGACCGTCGTTTCCTTCAAACCGCAGGTAAGTTTACTTTAGCACCTGGTGCGCTTAATACCATTACTACTGGTGTTGTATGGGCACGTGCTAATGAAGGTGGCGCATTTGCTTCAGTTGAATTAATGCGTTTGGCAGATGATAAGGCTCAAAAATTATTTGACACTTGTTTTGAGGTACTTGATGGTCCAGATGCCCCAACATTATCATTTCAAGAGCTAGATCAGAAAATAGTGATTACACTTTCAAATGCCGTTTCATCTAATAACTTTATGGAACAATACGTAGAGGCAGATGAGGTAAATATTATTGGGTCGTATTCAATTGATACTTTAGTTTCAAGTACTGGTGGTGATTCAATTGTTTCTGAACCATATCGAAACGAGTATACTTTTGAAGGATATCAAATTTTTCAATTAAGAGACGAAACAGTAACTGCAGCTGATGCTTATAATATTGACAAAGCAAGATTAGTCTTCCAATGTGATGTTAAAAATTATAAAGCTGCTGATGGTTCTATAACAAATGAAGAAACTGATGCACCTATTGCACAGCTTACTAATTTTGAGTTTAGTCAAGAGCTTCAAGCAAGTATACCTAAGAATATGACAATTGAAGCCGCTAATGAAGGTGTTGTTCATTCTTTGGTATTAACTGACGATTTATTTGCAGATGGGGATCGAACTTTTATTAATAATAAGACATATTATTATACTGCATTAGCATATGCATATAATGAGTATTTAGAGTATGCACCTGATCAAGTTCCTGACCCAGGTGATGTTTATGCACCTAGTTTTAATGGTCAGAAAAAACCATATTTGGCTGGACGTAAAAATATCAAGCAATATTCAGTTATACCTCATATTACATCTGCTGAAGCTGGAGGAACCATTCAAAATGCAGATTACGGAACTCTTCCTTCTATGACACGTATTGAAGGTCTTGGTAATGGAGGTTTAGAACTTGAGTTTTCTCCCGAGACTAGAGCGGCAATTATTTCTGAGCCTTACTGTGTTGCACAAACAGTTTATGCAAAAGATGGTGCTCCCGTAAATATTAAGGTTATAGATCCGTTAAGCGTTCCACAGAATACTGATTTCACTTTCAAATTTGACGACGTAGGAGAAGATGCGATGTGGGTTCTTGTTAATAATACTACTGGAGATAGTATTAGTTCTGAACAAACAATTTCAGTTAAGAATGAACAACTTATTCTTGAATGGGGACTTTCTGTAATGGTACTTGATGCTATGAATCCTGGTGATGAAGGTACAAATTCATCGTCTTCAAATGGTTTTTTAAGTGCTACAGAAATAAAAGATAATTCTACTTCTTGGCTTAATTATTTCAAAGACAATGATGATTTCTTTGATGCTGGAGCAAATGGTGTTTTTGCTGATCCTGGCAATTGGATTCGATCTGGTAATGATCCGATAGATCATACAAATATTGACGACAGTGAAACTTATGAGAATATACTTGCTGGTTCATGGGCACCGTATCGACTGGTTGGTGTAGATGGTCAAGGTTCAGCTGAATTTGAGCATACTCCTGCATGGGATCAGTTTCAATCTTTAAGCAATTTGAAAGATGTTCCTTCCGTAGATATTGTATTTACAGATAACCAGGATTTGTGGACTCGTGTTCCAGTTATTGAAACTGGATCAGGCTCCAATAGACTTAACCTAAAGTCGAATCCATCAGTAGGTAAAGATGGCTTGGAAGACGGATCTGGAACCACAGGATTTTCTTGGTTCCCAGGTTATGCTTTAGATCTTGAAAAAGGAATTCGATTAAATATGATGTTCGGTGAGTCTTCAGATCATCCAGATCATAATGGTGATGATATGATTTGGAACCCAACATCAGTAGAGTCATCGGGTAATCAGTTTTATGAATTCAATCAAATAGGTGAACCTTTTGATCTAATTTTAGGAGGTCGTCACTATATTTATGTAATGAAGACTCAATATGCTGGATCTGATGCCACCGCTCATAGTGAGTACGATCATCTAACTGGAATGCTTTCTAATTCAAATAAAAGAAATGTTTTTAGAGAAGCAGCATGGGTTTCTATCCCAATGTTATCGTCTTCTAATGCAACACTTTTAGACGGAGATGTTCAGGTTAAAATCCGCGTGTCTAAAGCCTACGATGAATTTGTATCTGATTGTAGTGATGTTGGTGAATTAAACGAATCTAATCCTTATTTAACTTTTAATACTTCAGACATTCAAACTATAACAGGAGATGAAGCTGTTGCTCAGAGTGCTCTGGATCTAATAAAAGTTGTTCCAAATCCTTATTATGGCTCAAGCAAGTATGAGAGAGATCAGGTAGATCACCGTGTTAAAATTACAAACCTTCCTAAAACATGTACAATATCTATTTACAATGTTTCAGGTACTTTAGTTCGTCAAGTAAGCCTTGATAGTGATGAAAATGTAACAGGTTGGGATTGGGATCTGAAAAACAATTATAATGTGGCTATTTCTTCCGGAGTATATATTATACATGTTGATGCCGGAGAGATAGGAGAAAAAGTATTGAAGTGGTTTGGGGCGCTACGTCCTATAGACTTAGATTCATTCTAGTAGCATAAAAGTTAAAGACTAAATTTCATACGACAATGGTTATGAACAAATATACAAATCATCTGATTCCTGCAATTATAGCAGGTATGTTAACACTGTGTTCTACAAGTGTATCGGCAGGAAACGAACAGCGTTCAGGTCAAGCTGGAGCGACTGAGTTATTAATTAATCCTTGGGCGAGATCATCTGGTTGGGGTGGTATAAACACGGCCTCAGTTTCAGGACTTGAAGCAACATTTATGAATGTTGCAGGTATGGCTAATACTGAAAATACTGAATTGATTTTTTCAAGTACATCTTGGTTTTCTGATATTAATATCAACTCTTTTGGTTTCTCTAAGTCATTAAATGATCAGGCCGTGATTGGTCTATCTGTAATGTCTATGAACTTTGGAGACATTGAAATTACAACTGAAGATTTACCAGAAGGTACAGGAACGACTTTTTCACCATCATATATGAATATTGGTCTTTCTTACGCAAAGAAATTTACTGATAACATCTCATGTGGTGCAACAGTAAGAATGATTTCTCAATCCATTCCAGATTTAAATGCTTCCGGTGTTGCATTAGATGCCGGTGTTCAATATGTCTCAGGAGATCAACGCCAGATTAAGTTTGGTATCTCTTTGAAAAATGTAGGTCCAAAAATGCAATTTGCAGGAGATGGTAATGATCTTACCAATACAAATTCAAGCGCCAATGGTCAAGATTTTCCAATGAGTTACGACATGCGTGTTGATGCATTTGAATTACCATCTTTATTAAATATTGGTGGTTCGTATGATTTTAATTATGGTACAGACCATCGCTTGACAGTTGCAGGTAATTTTACTTCTAACTCTTTTTCTAAAGATCAATTTGGAGCTGGTGCCGAATATGCATATAAGTCATACTTTATGGTAAGAGCTGGTTATGTTTATGAAGATGGCATTACAGGTGAGTTTTCTGAAGGAAGAACAACAGCTTTTACAGGTTTAAATTATGGTGTGTCATTTGAGCTTCCATTAAATAATGGAACTAATTTTGGTATCGATTATTCTTATAGAGCAGCTAGTCCAATGGCTTCTCCTAACTCTATTGGCGTTAGAATTACATTATAGCAAGCATCTATATTTTAAATAAATTTATTAAATTAGCTTAAAGAGGACCCCTTAGTGGTCTTCTTTTTTGCTTTATAATATAAACTAAATTATTTGATTATGTCTACAGTTTCGTACTATACAGAAGAGGGACTTAAGAAATTGAAAGATGAACTAGAACATTTAAAATTTGTGGAAAGACCCAATATTTCTCAACAAATTGCTGAGGCAAGAGATAAAGGAGATTTGTCTGAAAATGCTGAATATGATGCTGCTAAAGAGGCGCAGGGGATGCTTGAAATGAAAATAGCTACGCTTGAGGAAAAGTTCGCCGGTGCACGTGTTATTGATGAATCACAACTTGATACTGATAAGGTCCTTGCCTTGTCTATTGTTAAAATTAGAAACTTAAATACAAAAGCTGAAATGACCTTTACTTTAGTCGCGGAAACAGAAGCAGATATAAAAGCTGGAAAAATATCTGTTAATTCGCCTATCGGCACTGGTTTACTCGGTAAGAAAGTTGGTGAAGTTGCTCAGATACAAGTTCCTGCAGGCCTTATAAAATTTGAAATATTACATATCTCTAGGTAATGTCTAGCATCTTTTCAAAAATTGTTCGAGGTGAGATTCCTTCTTATAAGATTGCAGAAAATGATCACTACTTTGCATTTTTAGATATTTTCCCACTAGCAGTTGGTCATGTTTTAGTTATTCCCAAGAATGAAACGGATTCCATTTTTGATATTAGCGATACAGAATATAAAGGTTTATGGCAGTTTGCAAAAAAAATAGCGAAAGCAATTGAAAAGACCATACCTTGTAAACGAGTAGGTGTTGCAGTTATAGGATTAGAAGTTCCTCACGCACATATTCATTTAATTCCTTTACAGTGTGTAGAAGATATAAATTTTTCAAAACCTAAGTTGAAATTAGATTCAGATATGATGAAAGGCATTGCCGAAAAAATTATTTCTGGGTTATAATATGTTATCTTTTGTCAATTCTATCTTCGTTATTTTTGATGAAATTTGCCCATGAACTATAACTTTTTTTCCCACCAGTTGTATTGTTTTGTAATCCATGACAGACTGCTGCAGCAAGTCCATCAGTGGCGTCAAGATATTTAGGCATTTCTTTTAAGTTTAGCATTTGCATCAGCATTCCTGCCACTTGTTCCTTAGAAGCGCTACCTTTCCCAGTAATCGATTTTTTAATTTTCAGCGGAGCATATTCAGTTACAGGAACCTCTCGTTGAAGTGCAGCAGCCATTGCAACACCTTGAGCCCGCCCTAATTTGAGCATGGATTGTACGTTTTTACCAAAGAAAGGTGCTTCTAATGCCACTTCATCAGGATGATAATGATCGATTATTGCAGATGTTTTATAAAAGATCTTTTGCAGTTTTAAATAAGGGTCTTTAATTTTATTTAGTAGAAGCACATCCATCATAATCATTTCTAATTTTAAGCCCTTTTTTTTGATAAGCCCAAATCCCATAATTGTTGTTCCTGGATCTATTCCTAAAATGATTTTATCTTCACTCAACAAATTAATTATATTAGTTAGTCTTGCAATAAATATACTCTTTGTTGAATAAGATACCTAATATATAATATTAGTTAATTGATCTAATATTTTAGATTTTTTAATTTCAATTTTACTAACCTGAAAGGAATAGTAAATCTTCTGATTTGATACTTATATATTTTGTAGTTTTAAGAAATTCTTGAATGGTAATGCGTAACAGTTATAATATTCCCGGTTTTTTTGCATTAATTATAATTACGCTGACTATTTTTATCGCTGTATTTGCGTATTATTTGGCACCAGATAGCAGTCCATATGCCAACGAAATGCATTTAGAGTTAAGTCTTCTAGAACCTCAAGCAGAGGTAACTTTCATCAAACTTAGAAATGATAATACCAAGGACGTTTCATTATTTTACCGACTTATTTATGGTCATAAAATGAATTACAGATCTGTCCCGGTTAATACTTTTACGCTTAAAGAAAATCAATTGGAATATGAGCCCTATAATAGTTCTTATATAAAGAAACTAAAGTTTAATGAGCTTGAAGGACGCTCACCAGATGACTATAGTTATGTGAAGGTCTTTTATTTAGGTACTGATAAATATGGTAGAGACCTTTTAAGTAGACTTATTGTAGCTACTCGTATTTCTTTAGCTGTAGGATTTATTTCGGTGTTTATTTCCCTATTCATAGGGATTACTTTAGGTTTAATTTCTGGCTACTATGGCTCATGGGTTGATAAGACTATTATGTGGCTTATAAATGTTGTTTGGTCTATTCCTACTTTACTAATGGTGATTGCAATAACCTTGGCTTTAGGTAAAGGTTTTTGGCAAGTTTTTGTTGCTGTTGGTCTTACCATGTGGGTTGAAGTAGCACGTGTAGTTAGGGGGCAGGTTATGAGTTTAAAAAAAATAGAGTATGTACAGGCTGCTCAAGTTTTGGGTTTTGGAAACATCAGAATCATGTTTGCGCACATATTACCCAATATAATGAGCCCAATTATTGTGATTTCTGCAGCTAATTTTGCATCGGCAATATTAATGGAAGCAGGTTTAAGCTTTTTGGGAATAGGCGTACAGGCACCTATTCCCTCTTGGGGCTCCATGATAAAAGACCACTATGCTTATATTATTCTAGATAAAGCGTATTTAGCTGTTGCTCCTGGATTAGCAATTATGTTTTTAGTACTTGCATTTATGTTGTTAGGTAACATGCTTCGTGACAGGCTTGATGTGAGAACATAATTTATGCATTTATCTAGTTAAAACTTTGTAAATAGTGTTGTTTTAGAAAATAAGAAGTCCGCTTACAAAAATAATTCCACCAGCCAACATAATTATTAAGGTGTAAGGTAGAATTTCTTTTGCTTTTAAACCTGTAATTCCAAGCAGAGGCAAAGCCCAAAAAGGTTGAAGCATGTTGGTTAATTGATCGCCATAAGCGAGTGCCATTATATTTTTAGAGATGTTTAGTCCTAACTGTTGAGAGGCTTCAATAATAATTGGCCCTTGAATAGCCCATTGACCGCCACCACTTGGAACAAATACATTTACAATTCCTGCACTTATAAAAGTAAATATAGGGAAAGTTGTTTCGGTTGAGATGCTCACAAAAAAATCTGATAAGTAATTAATCATTCCAGAGTGTTTCATAATTCCCATGATACCAAAGTATAAAGGGAACTGTATGAGTATGCCTGAGGCACCAGAAATAGCTTGGTCTATTGCTTTTAAGAACCGATAGAAATTACCATGAAATAAAATACCCAGTCCAAGTAATGAGAAATTTATAAAATTGGGACTAATGAAATTTAGATTAACAGATTCAGGAAGAATCACTGATTTGTAAAAAGCAAAAGAAAGTATTCCTGCACCGAATATTCCTGCTAATAATTTTGAGTGATCTAATCGTTCTGCACCCAATAATTTTGGAGCTTCAGAAACTATATTTATACTATTTAGTTCGTAGCCTTTAGCAATGCTTTTTTTACCAATAAAGTACATGATCACAGGAACTGTAATCAGTAGAATGATAGATAGACTTATATTCATCGTAGAGAAAACAGTGTCGCTAAAGCTTAGCATTTCAGGTAATTGATCTAGTTGTTCTTTATTATAAACTCCTGTCATTAATGATTTAATATGCCCTGATTCAGCTACTTTTACAGGCGCTGAACCTGATATGCCACCATGCCATACCATTAAACCAGAATAACCACATGCTCCAATAATTGGATAGTGGAGCGGCCATTTGTTTTGACTTGCATTTTCGGCAACTTTTCTGGTGAATATTGCCCCAAATATTAGTCCCAAACCCCAGTTGAATAAACTCACTAGTAATGTCAATAGACACACCCAAAATGCTGCATTGGCAGTGTTGTTGCAATAAGCGGTCATATATTGTATACCTTTATTTATGGGTTGACTAAGTGCCAATACATGTCCTAAAACCAACATAAGCATCATTTGCAATGCAAATACCATTAAAGATGAGTTCCATAATCCTTGTTCCCAGTATTCAATGATGGTTATACTTTGCGAAAGATATCCCAGGTCTTTGTCACACGTATACACTAAGGCGAGTAATACACTTAAAAAAGTTAGTATTACTGCAATTGTAAATGGACTAGGAAATATTTTTTTAAATATATTTTCAATCCTGTTCGCAAATTTCATAGAGCTCATTTTAAACCACTAAAGTATTAAATTTTGTCTCTAAGTACAGTTTCTTTTTTATGTGTGTTTGTTAACTTTTATTCATCTTGGTAATACATGCGCCTTAATTTATTTACATTTGTTTATATAGTTTGGTTTTATGAATGAACATTTAGATGCTTCTTCAGATGATTTAGGTTCTGAAGAAAACGAATTTGAAATTAAACTTCGTCCTGCTGCTTTTGATGACTTTTCAGGTCAACAAAAGGTGGTTGATAATTTAGAGGTTTTTGTTTCTGCGTCGAATCAAAGAGGTGATGCTTTGGATCATTTGCTTTTGCATGGACCTCCAGGTCTTGGTAAGACAACATTAGCAGGTATTGTTGCAAACGAACTTGGTGTTCAGATGAAAGTGACTTCTGGTCCTGTTCTAGATAAACCGGGTGACCTTGCTGGATTATTGACAAATCTAGAGGAAAGAGATGTGTTGTTTATTGATGAGATTCATAGATTATCTCCTGTCGTGGAGGAGTATCTTTATTCTGCAATGGAAGATTTTAAGATTGATATTTTGATTGAATCTGGTCCAAACGCTCGCTCAGTTCAAATTAATTTAAATCCCTTTACACTTATTGGAGCGACTACTCGGTCTGGTTTGTTAACAGCACCATTAAGAGCTCGTTTTGGCATCAATAGTCGATTAGAGTATTATAATTCTGATTTATTGTCTAAAATTATTGATCGTTCTGCCGGTATATTAAATGTACCTATTGATTATGCTGCTGCTGCTGAAATAGCTGGTAGAAGTAGAGGTACACCTCGTATAGCCAACGCATTATTGAGACGCGTTAGAGATTTTGCTCAAATTAAGGGTACAGGTCATGTCGATATGTCAATTACTAATGTTGCATTAGATGCTCTTAAAGTAGATAAAAAGGGTTTAGATGAGATGGATATTCTGATTTTGGAGACGATAATCGATAAGTTTAAAGGGGGGCCTGTTGGTGTTGGAACTATTGCGACTGCAGTAAGTGAAAAGGCAGCAACTTTAGAAGAGGTTTATGAGCCTTATTTAATTCAAGAAGGTTATATTGTTAGAACACAAAGAGGAAGACTTGCTACTGAGGCAGCCTATAATCACTTAGGTCGCGTATACAATGATAAGGGCTTAAATTTATTTTAAGAACTTGATATAGTTCAGTGAATATGTTTAATTAAGACTTTTTAGAGAATTGTTTCAAAAGCTTGTTGAATTATATCTGAATATTTATTTCCATACATTTCGATACACCACTCTCTTAAACTTTTTGCATCTGTTGTGTTAATCCACTGTATTGATTTTATCAATTCTTTTTTAAACAACATCTGATCGAAACTGACTTTTTCTAATATACTTTTACAGAATTCAAGCATAGGAAAATTTTAGTTATTTTTAAATTATAACCGTCATAAAGGATTTTTATTATGCGAAATAAATTAAAAGATATGAACATTTAAGATTGCCACCTGTAGCTGTCTTTCTTTAAATCAGCTAAATCGATTGCTCTGTTTATGACTGTAGCTGCAAGCTCTTCAAAATTATTTGGTTTGCTGTAAAATGAAGGTGATGCAGGCATAATAATTCCACCAGCTTCTGTAATTGTTTTCATGTTGTTAATATGAATGAGATTTAAAGGTGTATCTCTACTTATAAGAATTAATTTTCTGCGTTCCTTTAAGATTACATCTGCAGCCCTAGTAACAAGATCATTTGAAATTCCAGATGCTATTCGACCTAAAGTACCCATAGAGCAAGGTACTACAATCATGGTGTTATATTGAGCGGAACCTGATGCGAACGGTGCCATAAAATCGCCTTTTTCGTAATACTTAAAAGGATAGTCTTTGTAAGTGTTATTTCCGAGTTCAAATTCCCAAACATCTTTTGCATTTTTTGACATTACAATTCCAATAGCGTCAATTTGGTCTTTAAGAACGACCAGCTGATCTAAAAGAACTTTAGCATATATAGAACCACTGGCTCCAGTTATTGCAACTATAATTTTGTGCTTCATTATCGACTAATTTGATACATCAATGCAAATGAAACTAAAGAAGAGAACTGTCCATTATTAAATCCAGACTCTTGTTCAGAAGCATGTTTACGAATTCGACTTATTGATCTAGCATATCTTATATTTAGTTTAATATTTTTTTTAAACTCATATTGGATGCCTAATAAAAAATCAAGTGCAAATTTATATGGTTCATCTGTATTTATATCAGTTATTTCATCTTGTTCTTTAAACCCAACTAAAAAGCCTGTTCCAATGCCACTTTCTATATGGGTTCCTTTTTTTACCTGGTAGTTTAATGTCGATGGTAGTTCAATATAATTCAGTTCAAATAAATAAGTTCCAGGACTGTTTTCGCTATGTGGTTTTTTACTTCCTTTTTGAAGATACTGCATTTCAAGCTGATAATTCATTTTTTTATTGATGGGGTAGCTGATGTAGGTTCCGAATCTTGATCCTAACTTACTGAATCCGCTGAGATTATCTCCCGTAACTTGACTTGTGCAAAATCCACCAATTATACCAGCATCAAAATTTTGTCCAGTACAGATTCCAAAAAAAAGAATAAAAAGAGGAAAGCATAACTTTTTCATATTATTCTGTAATTTTAATTTCTTCAACTTGAAGAATTTCGTAGGTATCAGTATTTGAAATAAATGCAATGATAGACATATTGTTTGTATTCCAATTTTCATCAACTTTTGTACTGTATCGGTTAATAAGATAATCCCCATTTTCATAATTTTCTAGATCGAGAGGTTGTCCCCAAACACCAGTTAAACTTTTTCTTAACACGTGATTATGATGGTAGTCAGGAATTTCCTGTGGATTAGCGTCATAATCTTGTTGGTATGCTATGATTTCACTTTCAGTGAGTACAATGTTTAAACTTAAAGGTGAAGAGAGAGGTTGTTTAACTTCACTTTTTACATCAATACAAATTAGGCTATCATTTTGATTGAGAGTAGTCATTATCTGAAGTCCCATTTTTGCAGGAGTCTGAATTTGATTTTCAACTATTTGCGCCCATTGAGAGTGCTGTTTTATATGGCTTGAGGGATGTCCTACTCTATTAATCATTCCATTTGGATTACCCGCAGCACTATTTCCAAAAAAATCATCCCATTCATCTCCAGTATCAGTAGTGAAGTCTGTAGAGAAATTTCCTCCAAAATTTCCTGCGAAAAAACCTGCATGTATAGCAAGAAGAATGAGTTGATCGCCATAAATTTCTTTTAATTCTTCAGCTTTTTCTGCTGCTCTTGGACAATTTCCGCATTTGTGTCCTGTATAATCCTCCAACAAAATCTTTCGAGTTGGATTATTTGGTATTTCTGAAAAATTAAATGATTCACAGGAATCGCTAACATTATCTTGTAAATCAATGAAGGGTTCTTCTATTACATCACAGGAAGTAAAATTAATTGATAATATAAAAATGATTGCGGATAAATATTTTAAGTTATTCATAATCTAAAAACTTGAAGTGATACTTAAAGAAAACCCATTTGATTTTGGAACATTACGACATACGCCACCAACACAAAATATTCCTTCCCTTTGTTTGCCATATCCTAATGCAAAACGAGTGGTGTTTTTTGTATAACCTGCCGAAATGTTTGGATAATGAGTTTTATTGATTTTGTTACCATAATTGTATAGGTTTTGAATAGCTAGAAAGTAGTGTGGGGATACCGTGTATTCAATAAGTCCCATGGCCCAATTACCTTCGTGTTGAGCTGTTTTTAAGTGTTGTAATTCGGTTCGTATTGAGTGTTTTGGTTTCAATTTGTATTGAGTTTCAAAAACCCAAATATTTGCTTTTATCATGCCATAATCACCATAACCAACAATAAAACTACTATTGTAATGTGTGTTAAGGTATGTTCCTATAAGTTTTAGTTTTCGATTTATTTTTTTTGAAATCTCGAGACTAAATTCCTGAAAATATTTGTCATCACCGACTTTGAAGAATTCTGAAGTATATCCAATTGTTCCAGATTCTCCTATTTCAGTATCATCGTTAATTGGAGCCTTGTGAATGCTATAAGCATTAGAAAAATTTGCAAGTATTCCTATACCATATTTACCACCCAAAAGAGTTCCCTTTTTAATTTTATAGTTTAAGTCAGCTTGAATTCCCATTTCTCCGTTAGCAATAGTTCCATACGGGTAAATTGTCGCTAAAGCATAAGTGTGTTGTTTAGTTAAAGCAGGTAAAAAGTTGATACTAACATCTTGACCACTTAAGTAACGGTCTGAGTTAAAACTCATATTGTCAATACGTTTTGCTGCCAATGATACACCAAATCCTTTTTTGGAGTAGCCTAAGTTAGCTAAAAGAGCTTGTCCTTCCTTGTAAATAAAGTTGTTTGTAGCTGAAGGGTCATTATACTTGTATACATACTCAGCACTCATTATCCATTTTCCATGGTAGACATTAAATCTTCCAGCCCATGAAGCTACATTTTCAGGAAGTACATAAATAGGATCTAAATCTTTTTGAAATTTACTAACGAAGCTACCACCAATCATAACTTGAGTTTTGATATCTGACAGATTTTCAAAAGATTCGTTTAATGAAATTTCGCCATCGAAACCTCTTACAATACCTTCGCCTTTATCAAAATATAAACGTTGCTTTCCAATTAAAGATTTTAAATAGAGACCCTTAAATGGTGAGTATTTTAATCGGATACCATCAAAAGCATTGTCGTAGCCTAAGTTTCTTTCTTCAAATGCACGAAGAATCATTCCACTACCAAATTGCTCATAAAAATTACCTAACGTAATGTCTAAGCCATCCTTATTAAATTGAGTGTAACGATATGTAATTCCTTCACCATTATATCTTTTATCAAAACCGAGTAATACATTGTGGTTTGCTTCATAGCGCATTCCTGCGCTAAAATTACTTGTAGTGTATAGAAGGTTTGCAAAACTATTAATTAGAAATTTTTCACTTGGTAGATTTTCAGAAGTAATACCTAAGTCTGCATCTTCATAATAAAGTTGTGAGTTGCTTTGAAAATTCCCACTAAGATGACCGTTTTGGATACCTTGGCTATATAGAGATCCTGAGCAAAAAAGAAGTCCATAAAGTACTTTTTTCATAGGGGGTCTTTCTTACAATTTTAAGATTTCTTCATATAATTCTTCTTCATCACCATCAAGATAAGAGGTATGCTGCCAAACAATTTCTTTCTTAGCGTTTATAAGAAAAGTATGTGGGATGGCATTTACGTTTAATGCTCTTTTTAGATCACTATTTGCGTCGATATAAATTTCAAATGGCCAATCTTTACCATTTGCAAATGGAGCTACTTTAGCTGCATTTCTAGAATCATCAATAGATATAGCAATTACTTTTACACCGGTTTCTTCTTGCCAATCATCATAAACTTCACTTATTGCATTTAGTTCTTTTGCACAGGGTTTACACCAAGTTGCCCAAAAACTAATTACTATTGGATTACCTTGGTTTTCAAAGCTTTCTGTGTTTATGGTTTTACCTTCAACAGATTTAATATTTACAGAAGGGAGTGTTGTGTTTTTTGTTTGCGCAATACAAATTGTATTTGCTAAAATAAATAGAATTGAAATTAATGTTCTTTTCATTTTATTATTTTTAATTAGCTTCCTCAAAGATACTAATATGTTTTTCATAAAGTATGCCAAAATTACAGAATTCAATTTATATGGTTTATTGAGTAATTATTTGATAAGTATTGCATTGTGAAAAACATATTAGTATTTTTGGTGAAAATTTTAAATCATGAATGTACCTGAAAATTTGAAGTATACAAAAGACCATGAGTGGGTTCGTGTCGAAGGAGAATTTGTTGTTGTTGGCATTACAGATTTTGCGCAGAAAGAGCTTGGTGATATAGTTTATGTTGATGTAGATACAGAAGGAGATATCATAGATAAAGAAGAAGTTTTTGGGTCTGTTGAAGCAGTGAAAACAGTTTCAGATTTAATGATGCCGGTTTCTGGAGAAATAGTTGCTTTTAATGAGGCACTTGAAGATGAGCCTGAATTGGTTAATAGTGATTCTTATGGGGATGGCTGGATGATAAAAGTTCTTGTGTCTGATTTTACTGAATTGGATAGTTTGTTGTCAGCAGATCAGTACAAAGAGCTTGTAGGTGTTTAAAAGTGCTTTTTGGTCTTCATTTTATCCTTCTTTAATTTGGTTTTTAATTATTTTGGTTGGTAGCATACTACCTTCATTAAATGTTGAAGAAATTGAGGTCTGGGATAAACTACTTCATTTTATTTTCTATGCTATTTTCTCTTTTTTTCTTTTTTTGTTGAGTCATAAATTGACCCTAGGCTTAGACTCATTTATTAAAAAGTGGACTTTTGTCTTTACAATTGTAACTATAGTAGGTGTGGGAATTGAATTTATTCAATATACTTTAATTCCATCAAGGTCTGGGGATTGGCTAGATTTGCTAGCCAATAGTGTTGGTTTAATAACGATGCTGAGTAGTATATTTATTAAAAAGGATCAGTGTTTTGTAATCCTTGGTTAAATGTTTAATTTTACCCTGTTAATAAAGAATCTATGGAAATTAAAAAGAATCCAAAAGCGAATTTAGAAACCAAAAGAGGGATGTTTATCCAGATCGGTTTAGTTGTTGCTATTTCGGTTTCTCTTTTTGCATTTGAATGGAAGAGCTATGAAAAGTCTGCTTCCGATCTAGGAACGATGGAATTGGCTCTTGAAGATGAGGAAATGATCCCAATTACTCAAAGAGAGATTAAACCACCTCCCCCACCTCCCCCACCCCCAGAGATAATTCAAATTGTTGAAGATGATGTGGAAATTGAGGTAGAGCTTGAAATTGAAGAAACAGATTCTGATGAAGATGAGATTATAGAAATTGAAGAAGAAGAAGAAGATGATGAAATATTCAATTTTGCTGTTGTAGAAGATAAACCTATTTATCCAGGTTGTGAAAATGTTTCAAAGGATGAACGTTACATGTGTTTTCAGCAGGGCATTATGAAGCATATTCGTAGTAATTTTAAATATCCTGCAATTCCTAAAGAAATGGGTATTTCAGAAAAAATATTTGTTCAATTTGTAATTGATAAGGCAGGAAGAATTACCAACTCATTAGTTGTAAGAGGTGAGGATAAGCACCTTAAAGAAGAAGCACTTCGATTGGTAAATTCAATTCCTAAATTACAAGCTGCGAAACAAAGAGGTAAACCAGTTCCTTGTAGTTTTACGGTGCCGATTAATTTTAAATTACAATAAAATTAAAAAACCCTTTAATTTTTAAAGGGTTTTTTTAGCTATGTTTTTTTGTCAAATCACCCGACTCTGAATCAAAGAAGCTAGAAATTCTAAACACATCGGGAGTAGTTAGGTTTCTTTATTGGCTTGGTCAACCAGCTCAAGTTAGACAAGTTGAAATAAATGCTATACGAAGCTTTTTAGGTGAGTATCAATCTGTTGAAAGTGTTGCTTTTGATGTTGGCTTAAAACTTAATATCAATCAAGGTGTGCTAAAAGGTTCGAAAGGTGTTGTCCTTTATCAAACAAAGAATGAGGTGGTATTAAGAATAGAGAAGTTAGTAATGTCTTTAGTGGCAAGGTTACCAAAGGTTAGCGTAGAAAGTATAAATTTATAATACTTCTCTTATTGCCACCAGTTGTGTTCTGATATCTTTAAGTTGATTTACGATTTCCACATTTTTTATAGTATCCTCCTTGTTTTCACGTAGTTTTTTCTTTGCACCATCTAAAGTGTATCCTCTTTCTTTAACCAGATGAAAGATGATTTTAAAATTATTAATGTCTTTTTCAGTGAAATAGCGGTTCCCTTTTTTATTCTTTTTTGGTTTTATAATATTAAATTCTTTTTCCCAAAAGCGAATTAAAGATTTGTTTACATCAAACATTACTGCAACCTCTCCAATAGAGTAGTATATTTTTTTGATTGTTTTTTCTTTTAAAGGCATCACTCTAATTTAGTCAAAAGATTGATTTTCTTGAGAAGATAGTTCTAACATTTTATCGTATTCTTCTACTGTTAAATCGTTGAAGTAATAATTTACAGGATTTACTCTTTTGTTATCTTTTACTACTTCGTAGTGTAGATGAGGAGCTGTGGAAGTTCCAGAGTTTCCTACGTATCCTATTATATCACCACGTTTAACTTTTTGATTGCGTTTAACGGTGTATTTGTTTAGGTGTGCATAGAAGGTTTCATAACCATAACCATGATCTATGCGAACTTGGTTTCCGTATCCTCTTTTTGATCTTTTGGCTTTTTTAATTGTTCCATTTCCAGTTGCGAAAACTGGTGTGCCTTTTGGCGCGGAGAAATCCATTCCCCAGTGCATTTTACGTGTTTTATAAATGGGGTGAATACGATATCCATATCCTGAAGCCATTCGTTTTAAATTTTTGTTGGCCACTGGTTGAATAGCAGGGATATGAGCCAGCATTTCTTCTTTATTTTGCACCATTTCTAGGACATCATCAAAAGATTTAGATTGTACATATATTGCTTTTGATAACTTGTCAACTTTTCGGTTTAAATCACTGATTAGCTCTGAATGCTTAAATCCTTCGTATTTTTTATATCTGTTAATACCTCCAAACCCAGCCATTCTTATACTTTCATCTATAGGTTCAGCTTCAAAAATAACACGGTAAATATTGTCATCTCTTTCTTGAAGTTCGTCTAAAATTATAGAAGAATTTGAAATTTTTTCTTCTAATAATTCATATTGAACAAGTAGATTGTTTATTTCTCTTTTTAATTCTTTTTCTTTGGGTGAGTCAAATA
>Ga0160422_10000190_pt1 | contig 35603 bp, 26 predicted proteins | sample Fk160mmetaG_FD_108192 | JGI IMG/M metagenome (GOLD analysis project Ga0160422, IMG submission 108192) | Marine microbial communities from the Central Pacific Ocean - Fk160115 60m metaG | ecosystem: Environmental > Aquatic > Marine > Oceanic > Photic zone | place: The Central Pacific Ocean... | reverse complement strand
TAGGTTTAAAATCCGCAAAAAATTTTCCATCTCTATATATTTTGATTTTTAAGTACTGTAAATTATCACCTGGTGAGGGATTTTTCTTAATTTCCGCATAAGGATTAGAGTATCTTTTTTGTCTTTCTCGTTCTTCTTGAAAAAATATATCATCATCATCTCTTGACTCGCCCATTGTTATATAATGTTTATATTATTAGTTAATAATAATATTTTCCAACAGTATGTTTTTGTTTGTCTTTTATTTTATTTAAGGTTTTAATAGCATCTTCTAATTCTTTATTACTAACAATACCATCATTATTTGTATCAATACTGTCATATAAATGATGCCATCTTTTTGGTAAAACACAGAATCTACTGTTCTCATTAAGCGCATATCCAGCTAATAAAGTAAACGCGGCGGTTAACGTAATAGAAACTACTAAATCCTTTGAACCCATAAAAGCTATTGAAAATATAAGCATTTGTCTAGCTAATCCATGCTTTAAATACCCTTCTTGATTTTCGCTAAAATTAAGCGGAATATATTTAGATCCAATATTCAACATTAATAATGCTAAACCAGCAACCAATTTACTTGTATTTATTTTTTCTAGTTTTTTTTTGATGAATTTAGATTTTTTCATTTAAAATTATATGAGAAAAAATTAAATGATAATTAATTAAAGGTCTGATCCTACATTACTTTCTGTGTTGAAAGGGTTTGTTGTAGTATTAGTATTTTTTAGATTATCAATATTACATATATTTTGAGACCTAATTAAATCTTCTACAGTAAGTCTGTCGCCGCCAGACATTATCATGTCTTTTGAAACCAACTTGTTTCTAAAGCCCTGTCTTTTAGCGGATATTTGTAACGAAGACAATAAAATAATGGTTGCTAATAAACCTAAAATAGTATGATTAATTGTAAAAAATATAACCAGTGCTAATATTATGACTCTACCCGAAATACTATTATATATTAATTCATTTGGTATAGGTTCTAATACCATAAAACCGATAAGTAATAACAACATAACGATATTTTTGTTCATTTCCATTTATATATAAATATATTATTTTTCAGTATCTTCTAATAAAATTTAATATCTATTTTTTATAAGAGATGACTAATCAATTATCTTATTCTGATTGGCCTTTAGATAATAAAAAAAATAGATCAAAGACAATCAAAAATTGTGCCAAAAAATTAGATAAGAACAAATTCAAAAAAATGTTAAACAAAAGCTATGACTCAGACTCGGATTCAGAATCCGATATAGCAGATTTTACTCCGCCACCTAAAGCCGAAATTACTAAACGTCAAGAAATTCCCTACAACAATGAAGAAGAAATAAGGTATGATTATTCAAATGATCTAAATTATAATAACCAACAATACAATAATAACAAACAATACAATAATAACGTATCCCATCCCTTTAGTCAATATAATAGTAATAATGACGAACTACTAGCCAAAAAAATCAATTATATGATCAATCTGCTTGAAGAACAAAAAGACGTAAAAACCAAAAATATAACAGAAGAATTAATATTATATTGTTTTTTAGGAATATTTATTATATTTTTGATAGATTCATTTGTTAAGGTAGGAAAAAGCAAATATACTAGGTAAGATTTTCCATTTCTTTCATTTTTTCCAACCTCTCTATGGTCTTTTCCGTATTAGACTTTTCCAATTTATTGAATAAATAATCTGTATTTGGAGATACTTCATTTTTCTTTATTTCTTTATAAATCATATTAATTTTATTGCAAACATTCTCTACCGTCTCTTTGTTGTTGAATAATCGCACATCACAGTTTATTTTTTCACAACATAATGTTATTGCATAGTACAGTATATATAATCTTTTTCTCTTAACTGGATATGAATATCTAATACAGAATAGGTTTAGTAACGATATCATAATTTTATGAATTTGTTTATTTTCGTCTATTTTTTTTAATATGATTTCCCAAATTATCCAAATAATGTCGTTCTGATATTTGTTTTCAACATCCATAAATGTCCTGTAGGAGGCCAGACACTTATCTTTTTTTTTATTACACATACTCTCAAATTCTATTATCCATTCAACCCAAAAACACGCTTGTAAAGAATTGGCTATATCTATATTGTAAGCAAATTCGTTCAAAGCTATATAGATCTCTTTTGGGTCATTCTCATTAAAAATATCCTTTATATAAAGAACGTTGGGCGCTTTAAGCTTTTCAGAAAACAAACTCATATCAAAATCTTCTTTCTTTATCTTTATTTTTTCAAAGCTATGTTTTTTAGTCGATAAACATAAAATACATATCATTTCGCAAAATATCTTTCTGATCTTATCATTGTTCCTCATATTAAGTTCGGCTCCCGCATATCCATTGGTTAAAATACTTTTAAAGCTTGTAAATCGCATTTCTATGTAGACGGCTAATTTAGGGTTTCCAGAATGTATATATTTGCTAAAGTAAAGTAATATTATTTCCCATAGATCCATAAAATGTCCACTACAAACTAGTTCTGCACTCCAATAACATGAACTCTCTATTTTGTTATTTTTAAGATTTTCAAGCAACTCTTTTTTAACCTCAGATTTTTTGTACCCAGAAAAAGATTCGGTTTTAAAATTGGCCTGTGTTCTAACATCATTAATTTCCATAATATTGTATTAAATTTTTTTTATTCCATTTAACCGATAAATTATGTATGTTGTAGAATAAAATAAGGTTCCTCCCCAAAGTATATCCATAAACATAAGTACTGTATCCCATTCATCTAAGATTGCATAATTAGTGAAACCATAAACGCCATAAACCGCACTTCCCAACAAAAATGCATCCTCTTTGCTTTTTTTTACTTTTATTATAAAGTAATTCAATAAAAAAGCCAATATAAAGTATATTGAAACAAAGGCGATTTTCTTTACCGTTGCTTTATTTTTTTGTATTTTAGCGATCATTTTTAAATAATGGTTTTTAGTATTATAAATATAAATTATATCCAATAATACTAACACGGATAGTGTGTATAAATATTCCATTATACTCTATAATAATATAATAGTTGATAGCCATCTCTAAAATTCCATTTCGTATTGCTCCCTTCAAAAGTCCATATGCTATTTTTATTTATTTTATCCTTCCAATTAAAAGCAGACATTCTATGGAAACTTTCTCCATCAAAACCAAACTCCTTGCCGTTGCAGGTAATCAAACAACAAAAATGGATTTGTTTAACGTCTCTTATAAGGACAGAATCTAAAAGGTAATTTACTTTTTTACCTTTATAGTCTAATGTAAAGGATTTTTTTTTAACATCAATGTGTCTGCTCTTATTGTTGTAAATAGTCATTTCTATAATATCTGGTGGTTCGCTTGCATCCATTTTAAAATCTTCATGAACTACAACTGATCCCCTTGTAACCCACTGGTGATCACCATCGTTGTGCAAGAAGTACTGTCTTTTAAAATACCAATCAGTAATCATAGAGTTATCATGCGGGAACCATTTTTCAACCCGAACAATAGAGGATTCATGACTTCCTAATAAATAGTCGTGAATAATATCATAGTATGCTTGTGGATTACCTGCTTGTTGTGTCTTAGCCATATCTTTGTCCATTTTATTTTTAGGTATTGCATTATAAATTTCGCGAATTATAAAGTTTGTATCCAAAAAATACGCCATTTGGTTGCCTGATAAAGAGGCTTCAATACATAAATTAAAAACAAAAAATATTTTGCGCAATTTTGGTGGTTTTATCGCTTTTCTTATATATTTAGTACCGTTTTTAACTTGTACTACTTCAGATTTTGCAAGCGGGATGAACGGGTTGTGTCTTTTAACAATCGTACCCTTTATCATGGCTTCTCTTAAATATCTATTAAACTTTCTACCTTTGTCGCTAACAAAATTAATCATAAACCCAGAATTAAACCAACAGTTAGATTGCCATTGTATAGGTGCTATAATTTTGCTACAATCAACTTTTTTATCCAAATTATTTATTAAAATATTAACTGCTTTTTGTGATGTGTATTTTAATTCTTTTCCTGTTTTATCGCGTATAGTAGGATTAACCAACAGTTTCTCAATTTCATCATCGAACATTTCGTATCGCACATCATTAGCCGGATTATTTCCTATTTTTTCTTCTTTGACTGATTGTATTATTGGAGTAAAATAATTTTTCATAATAGAACGTTTACTTGTGTTAGGATTGATAGATTGTATTACATCATTGGCTAGTGGACTGAACGATTTAATGGCTTGTTTTCTTGTTTTCTTCTCTTGAATATTGCTTTGCAATATTTTACTTAAAGCAATGTCCTCTGGCGGAGTAGTATTTTTAATTGTAAGCGTTTTAGGCTTAGACTTAGACATAGACTTAGACATAGACTTAGACTTAGTATCTGCTTTTGGTGAGAGCCACTTTTTTCTTGTTTTTTTAGGGTTAGTAATATAACAGCATCCGTTATCTAGATAAGGTTTTTCAACAGGACAATATCCGTTTGCTTTAACTGGTGGATTTCGTTTAGTACAATTTTTAGACTTTTCTTTCTTAGGAGATGGTTTCTTAGGAGATGGCGGTGGTGTTGGTGTAGGTGTTCTGGGTTCACACAAACACGTTTTTGGATTAAGTCGAAGATCATTCCAAAGTCCTGAACCAGGACATATAGGTTGACTCATTAATATATATATATATACAAATATTATATATACAAATATATATATATGGATGAAGTTATTACTCCTAGCGGACCATCAACATATACATCTAGTTCAAGTGGTCAAAATATGTCATACATGATTAAAATAGGCGTGGTGATAATAATATTGGCTATTTTTGGCTTCAATGTATTCACTAATTTAGGATATATAACTGACGAGTTAGCATTTATAATAGAACCCATAGTAAGTTTATTTGCTAAAATAACTGGTAAAACTACTAAAACTGCAGTAAAAACTGCTACTGCAGGAACGCGCGAAGTAACCGAAATAGTAGATGAAACAGCCGATACTCTCGACGAAACTATAACGAAGGTTGCTGACAAAAAACCATCAAATAACATAGGTCAAGACTATGAAAAACCGGTAGTTAATACGACACCGGTACCTGATGAAAGCAATAGTTTGGTTCAGCAGGGAACAACAGGTAAAAAAGGATTTTGCTATGTGGGTAATTGGAATGGGTTTAGAAGTTGTGTAAAAGTATCTGAATCCACAAAATGTATGTCTGGAATGTTATATGATTCAGAAGAAATTTGCAGAAACCCCGAACTTAGACATTAATTAACATATTTTTAATTTTGTATTAAAACCATAGTCATACAAAGACATGTTTAACAATGTGTTCGCAGTAAAAGTATTATCTGCTGACGCAGCGTTTTCGATTAGATCTGTACTGCTAATATCGTACTTAATATAATTTCTATCACTTATAAAATAAACCTTATTATTTTTTTTACCCAAGTATCCTGTTAAATATTCGCTACTTCCGTCAGTTTTAGATAATTTGATATGTAAATCATTACTACTAAAATCTGTAGTTCTACAATTAGTATACTGGTTAAATAATTCAAAAATATAATTATTGTTAGATATATCATTGAATGAATTATCTTCAGTTATTGTTTGACTTATAGCTTGATTTAATAAATCAGTAAATAAGTTTTCCATCTGCCAATCTTCTTCATATTGATTTGTAATATTTGATTCGTATATTTCTCTGGATATAGCAGAATAGTCTATACTCTGAGAGTTTTCTGATGATATCGAATATAGGTAATTATATTCTAGTATTTTATATCTAAGCATTTTAATTGCAACATCCGATATGTCACTAAACGTGTCGTTTGTGGCCGATGTATAAAATCTCCCAAATATGGTGGCGGTGCCGGGTAATACCCAATCAGACGTGTTACTAGAATATCCTAAATTATCATCTTTAACTGCTGCTATTTCGTTAACGTATAATGTAGCTTGTGATATATCATTAATAGAAAATGAATTTGAATTAATTAATTCAAAAGATAAACCTATTTTATCTGATTCGTTAATTGAATCGAAAGATATGTCGATTTTTTCAGTTGATAAAACTTTAAATGGTATACCGAAGTTATTAGGCGTCGAATCAAAGTAGTTATATCTGCCTGAAGGACCGCTAGTGTACTGGTTTCTTACGGCTATATTAGTTACAGGAATATTTAGAAAATTAGAATCTACGGTAATATTCCATTTACCAGGTACATTACTCGCACTGGGTGCAAAAAATTTAGCGGGTACATTATTGCATGTTCTAGCTCTAGATCTTCTATTATTAACATTAGAGAACTGTTGGGCTCTAGTTAGATTGCTTTTATTAGCAGAGTATTGTAATATTTCATATTTTCTTCTTTCGTCTAATTTTTTCTTGCCAAATCTCGAAAAAGCATAACAGTCGTTTTCAGTTCTATACCAATTATTGTTTGGTATAGAATTTACAAAATAGGACTCACCCTTAATGTTTTTCATTTATATATACTTGATATTAAATATATTAATACCCATACCATTTATGTGATAAATTAGTAATCTTGTCGTATTTAGGTTGACTATTATCATATACAAGTTTGGTTTTAGGGCCTTTTTTGTATATATTTTGAATTTCTACAGCAGATAATGCATTATTGTCATATTTCAATCTCGATATATAACCATTGAAACCACCGTTTTGTCCTATATGTACATCATAGTAAGTTTGTTTCATAACTCCTTGTGGGTAATGACGATTTGTAATTGTTCCATTAACATAAACATCAATAACGGTATTTTTTGCTCTAATTACTAAACACACCCATTTATCTACTGGAATATTCGATATATCTATTTGCTCCATGATTGTAATATCACCATAGGTGCTATCATCTATTTGATTTACTTCCTCATTGCTGTTCATTGTTGTTACAGCTCCTCCTGTTTGAGAATTTTGCGCGAATGTGCTCATTACAAATTTCAATTGATTAGTGGTTGAATCTAAATATAATCCCGGTGAATTATTGGGCCAAGCCATACCTTGTTCGTAACTATAATCGTAATTTATTTCATATCCATCATCGCCATATTTTAAGTCTGATGATCCTTGAGTAGGACTACCACCATCAGCATCAATAATTGAATTGTTTCCTTTATGAAACACATGTTTCCATTGATTGTTATTGGTGCTCTTGAAATTGACCTCGCCACTTGTTATCCATAACCATAAACTCCAGGTAAATTCCATGCCAGAAGCTTCATTTTTGGATCTAAAAATAGGTACAGAGTTGTCGAGCGCAGGGTTTTGTTGAATTGTTCTAGCCTCGTCTCCCGGAACCATACCATCAATTAGATACGGAGATTTAGAAGGACTTTTTAAATGAAAAACTATTGCAATACCAATTCTAACAAAGAAAACTACTACAATAATCATAACTAACATAAGTGCTAGTTTCATTACAAAACCAGGTGCGCTACCGCTACTTGGTTTAATCTTATCTATTTCTGGTGCATCAGGTAAATTTTCCATTATAATATATTAATATAAAATAATACTAATATATTAAAAATTAAAACTACGTGTAACGTCGTCGCCGTCCATAAAATTTATATTTACACTCCTATCTCCTAAAATATCTCCTAAATATGATGTTCCAGGACCACTTTTGTATATGTTGTAAGCTTCTTTTGGAGTTAATGCACTCTTGTAGTATTTAAGTTTTGACGTGTAACCTTTAAACCCTGCTGTTAGGTTAGTTATAGTGATCTCGTCATCAGCAACCGTCTTATTATACCATGGATTTCCTAAAGCAACTAATGCTGACTCGCTCATCATTAGTGTAACGCCATCGTCTACGACACTCTTTACAAGTTTACCATTTAAATATAAATCAAGGCTATTACCATATATAGAGTATGTTACACATACCCACTTTTGTAATGGAAAGTTTCTAATCTCGATATTTTCACCATTAATTTGGAATTTCTTATCGTGCGTAGTATCTTGACTGACTCCTAAGTAAAGAGTCGGGTCATCAGAGTCTAACCATAAAACCATACTTGATTGTGTATCACTCGAATGTGGTAAAATCGATCGACTTGAGACACCATTGTCGCCATGGATATGATCAGTCACATACGTGGTATCGCTTGGTTCTAGTTTTCCATTACTAACGTTTCCATCACTACCACTGCCCGAACTGCTCGACACCGTGTCAGGACCTATATATAATACTATTCTATCTTGATCGCCGGATTTGGTCCAATCGGAAACATATATCCATATTGAAACCGCTAATTCTGTTACTAAGCCGTCGGTAATTCCTAAATCATTTGTATCAACTACATAGTATTTTTGTCCATCTCTAATTCCTGTAGTTAAGGTCTTCTCTTTGTTGAACAAAAAATAGGCAAATAATAATACTAAAATAAATACCGCTAACATAGCAATCATCTGAAGTGTATCCATATAATATATCAAAACAAATTATATTATTGGAGGATCTTTATTTTTTAACTTACCATAATTTTCCTTAATTTTATCCATATTTAAAACACCATAATGATAAAAGAAATTACATATACTTCCGGTAACACCATTATCATTGCCTATTGTTATATTTGAATTGTTAGTATCTAATATTATATTATCCGTAGAACTTCTTAATGACGTATTTAAAAATACGTCTATAATACTGTCGTTATTTATAATAATAATATTATGCCATTTCTGGGATGGTATCATACTTTCTACATGAAGGACCTTATCATTTCCTTTATTATCTTTTATTTTAAATTCTAACATATTCTGATTTGATCCAACTATATTATAATTAACCTTAATTTTCTCCCCAAAATTTAATATGTTAGTCCAAGACTCTTTGGCATTTGTTTGGGTTGGATTAATGTATAACCAAAATGATAATGTATAATTGTAATTATTATCTTCTGATGGTCTTATACGTGGTTTATCTTTGCCGTCTCCTATGTAGCTTAAATTAGTTTCATTATCTTCTAAGTATTTAATAGTATCACCGGATATATCGTTGGCAACTAATTCATTGTAACTAATATCCAAATTATCAAGCTCTCCTTCTAATTCGTATTTAGCGGTTTTCATTTCATCAAGTTCTGATTTTGGAGTATACTCTTTATATTTTCTATACTTGTTTAATTTAATTAATTCTTCTATTTCTTCATTCTTAATTTCGGCAAATGATATATCCCAAGACAATTTGGTAATTTCACTGTTGAGCATTTCCATCTTTTTCCTTGTTTCTATAGTTTTTTTACTGTAAATATCTTTTTTCTTATGTGATTTTCTAAATAAACTAAATGAAGGTTTTTTTAAATCGCGTGTGTTACCTAATTCAGTAACAAAATCTAAGTATTTGGGTTTATTTAATAAAAGTATACTGTCTTTGTAGGCTAGTTTTTTGTAAATAATAGGATAAATAAAGTATAAAATACACAGTATTAATAGTATTACAAAAAGCAAAATAGTCTCGTTTTTAGCTATTTTAAATTCCTTGTTTAAGAATCTAATAATATCTAAAAATAAACATGGTATGTACAAAATAATCAAATAAATTAGATTCACGTAAGAAAATCTATCCATCTTAATTCTGTCAATAACAACTTCTATATTTGAAGCTATACCGCCTAAAATTACAATAAATATAATTAAAAGTATTATTAACTGTCCATTACTTACATTATCTTTTTTAGTTCCAAATACGTTACTTAACAAACTATCTTTGCTTTCATCTATTCTATTAAATTCTTTGCCAAGTACCGTTTCAAGAAGATAACAATACTTTTTCTCAAATTCGGTTTTGTTTAAGTCATCCGCTATACAAAATAATTTAGTTTTCGAATATTTTGCACTAATATATTCAGATAAAGCAAATACGAAAAACACAAAAAATACTAATAAATTTAAAGCTACTCCAAATCTGATATAAAAATTCTTTTTAGCTTCATTATATTTACTTGGATAAATACAACTTATAATAACAGAAATAAAACCTAAACTCCATAAGTAATACGACATAAATGAATTATTTAATCCTTTTATGTATCTGTTATTGGGTTCTATATTACTAAAAAGAACGGCAGATATAACATAAAATATAAATATTAACACTTTTAATATTCTATTTTGAAAACCTTTTATGAATGTGAAAATATATAAAAACGTAAGGGCTAATATCATTGAAAAAACTGAACCAAAGAATATAAGTGATCTAGATTTTACTAAAATATATAATAGAATAAAGAAAAATATCAAGAAAAATATTATTAGGTTACCGTTCATTTATATTAATATAATATTTATTATTATAAAGTTTCTAGTGTAGTTTTTTTACCATGACAATTTCTACATAGGGCCACTAAATTCGTAACATGATTAGAACCGCCATATTCCAACCTCAAAATATGATCTACTTCATACCAAGCATCTAATTGAGCACCACAATGTTTACATTTCCAATCTTGCTGTGCCGCTATATATTTTTTCTTTGTACCGCTTACGCTTCTCGTGTTAGAATTTCCTGATTTATGCATGCGTTTAACCTGGGGTGGTGTAGTCGCCTTATATATAGTATTGTCCCTATCTGCCATAGATAGTATGGGGGTTAGTAAATCCGCCGACTCTTTATTGATAGGTAAATATTTGATCATACCATTCATATGGGATACTGTACTATATGTATGTTCTGGATGCTTTTTTGTAAATAAATGTAACGATAAACCAAAAAAAAGAACTACTAATATTTTGAAATGCTTGTTATATTTTTTCAACTTCTTGGAATATTTACCGTCATTATAAATATCCATAACTAAAAAAGTTATTGTACCAAATACTATTATTTCTCTTTTCATTTATATAGTATATATATATTTAATACCAAGATAACAGAATGAAAATATAAATTTTCTTACAAAATTCGCACTTGTATTCATAAAGAGTTCTATATATGAATTATTCTTTTTACTATTATTTATTACGTCATTAATACTAAAATCACCGGGCACTTTATTTGTATTTTTCTCTATTTCTATTGTAGGAGTTTTAAAACAATATAAATTTGTATTTTTATTCGAATTTTTATAATATGGTTGTTCGTCTATAATTATGAATTGATCCCAATCTTCATTAGACATTGTGTTATTCGATATATATATGCATACTTAATAGTTATTTATTTTCAATTTTAATTAAATTGAAAATAATTAATTACATATTTTTTATACTACAAATGTCGCTTAAGCTTGTTATAGTGGAATCACCCGCCAAATGTAAAAAAATAGAAGAGTATCTGGGTCCCGGTTATAAGTGTATAGCCAGTTATGGTCATATCCAAAATCTAGCAACCGAAATGGGTCTAAAATGCATTGATATTGAAAATAATTTCAAACCAACCTTTTCGGTTTTGAAAGAAAAGGAAAAACACATATCTAAAATGCGTTCGGAAATTGTGAAAGCTAGCGAGGTAATCCTCGCTACTGATGATGATAGAGAAGGCGAAGGCATTGCCTGGCATATTTGTAAACTCTTCGGTCTTCCTATTAATACTACTAAACGTATGATATTTCATGAAATCACAAAGCCTGCATTGCAAAATGCGGTGAGAAATTGTGGAACGCTTAACATGGATATGGTTAATGCACAGCAAGCGAGGCAAGTACTGGATTTGCTTGTTGGATATATCATAAGTCCTATTTTATGGCAGAAAATATCCAGAAATTCTAAAACTGGACTAAGCGCTGGAAGGTGTCAGAGCCCGGCTTTGCGTCTTGTTTATGATAACCAAAAAGATATTGATTCGTCCCCTGGTAAGAAAGTATATAACACAACTGCATACTTCACAAATAAAAATATTTTGTTTACATTAAATTTTAATCACAACGATGAAACAACTATGGAAACTTTTCTGGAAGAATCAGTAAATCATGATCATGTCATCACATGTCAAAAACCAAAGGTAACAACCAAAAACCCTCCATCACCATTCACAACAAGTGCTCTACAGCAAAGTGCCAGTAGTAATTACAATATATCACCCAAGGATACTATGAAAATATGTCAGAAACTCTATGAAGCAGGTTTAATTACCTATATGAGAACAGACAGCAAAAGTTATTCCAAAGAATTTATTGAAAAAGCCAAAGATTATATTACAAATGCTTATGGCGATGAATATATCAATAAGGATGTTGACAAACTAAGCGAAAGAAATGAAAGCAAACCAAAGAAAAAGTCCAAGAAAAAGGACAAAGAAAAGGATAAGGTTGAAGCACAGGAAGCCCACGAGGCTATAAGACCTACAAAAATTACTGTCGTAGATACACCCGACTCTTTTGAACCACGTGAAAAGAAAATATACAAACTTATTTGGAAAACTACTGTTGAAAGTTGCATGGAAGCGGCTAAATATAATTCTATTACTGCTATGATTAGCGCACCAGAAAATCATTCATACAGAAATACAGAAGAATTGGTCATCTTTCCTGGTTGGAAAATCGTTGGCGGATATGATAAAGAAAATCCTACATACAATTACTTACTTACCATAAAGAATGGATCCACAATACAGTACAAAAAAGTTAATTCTAAGGTTACTATGAAGGAATTGAAATCTCATTACAATGAAGCTAAACTTATTCAAATCTTAGAGGAAAAAGGCATCGGGCGTCCATCGACCTTTGCTTCTTTGCTTGATAAAATACTGGAACGAGGCTATGTTAAAAAAGAAGACGTTAAAGGTAAAAATATCAAATGTATCGACTTTGAATTGACTGATGACACTATCGAAGAGAAAACACACGAAAAAGAGTTCGGTAATGAAAAGAATCGTCTAGTAATCCAACCCGTCGGTTTGTTGGTTATCGAATTCTTAATCGAAAATTTTACGGAACTCTTCAACTATGATTACACGAAAAATATGGAAGATCGACTAGACGTAATAGCCAAAGGAGATATGATTTGGTACAATCTATGTGAAGAATGCCATAATGAAATAAAAAGTCTTACATCCAAAATACCAACAATCGAAAAAACATCCATCAAAATCGACGATCAACATACATACATAATAGGTAAAAATGGACCCGTTATTAAATGCACTAACGGAGACCAAGTTTCATTTAAATCTGTTAAACCAGATATTAACTTAGAGAACTTAAAAAAAGGCACTATTGGATTAGAAGACATAGTTAGCGATGTGCAACGCGACTCGAAAGTAATTGGCGAATATCAAGGAGAACAATTAATTTTAAAGAAGGGTAAGTTCGGATACTATCTTTCTTGGGGTGATAATAAAATATCAATTCCATCAACAGATTTTGATGAAAGTAATTTTACTATTGAAAATGCTGTCTCTATTATCGAAACAAAAGATGCAAATATGATTAGAAAAATAGATGACAACTCTTCTGTTAGAAATGGGAAATATGGACCATATATATTCTATAAAACTAATCTAATGAAAAAACCAAAATTTATAAAATTAAAAGCATTTAAAGAAAACTATGAAACATGCGATTTGAAAATCTTATTGGAATATGTTGAGAACAATAAGTAAATCTATCTTCTTCTTCTTCGGCTAGCGAAACGTACCCTTCTTCTTCTTGTTCTTCTGCTGCCACCTTTTCTCTTTTTATCTCTTTTTCTTTTAGTTTCAGTTCCCCTTGCTGTCGAAAGAGAGCCTTCTAATACATATTTTAACCCACGTTCGCGAGTTGCCTCAGGATCATTAGGTTTAGTTCTTTCTTTATTACATTCATAGCATAATCTACCCGGTTTAATTGGACATTCTTTCTGACAAGTAGCACATGTCATTGTTCTAGAACGAGTGCGTGATTTACTTTTTTTAGTTTCATTAATATATATATATATAATTATAAAATAAATTATATATATATATTAATGAAACTAAACGTAAATTTAACGCAGTTTGTAATATTATTATCTTTAATATATATTTTTTATCGCTATAAGAATAGCGAATGGGCAAACCTTAAATGTGTTGTAGCCGAAAAGAATGGTAAAAGATATTGTATAAGAGATCGTGAAGAAAATATGGATGAAGCTGTTAATTTACTTGCAAATGTTGTAGAAAGAATGAAGAAGCTAGTAAAACACATGGAAAAAAAATATCCAGATGACGAAAGAGTTAAACGTTTAGTTAAAAATTTCAATCCAAAGAAAATATCAGAAACTCTCCCAACAAGCGAATATACTGCATACAGTGAAAATAAAGGTGCAAAGCTTGCCTTCTGTTTAAACAAACAAAACGAAAACAATAAAAAGTTAATAGACATTAATACATTAACCTTTGTTTCCGTCCACGAATTATCCCACGTTATGACATTGACTGTAGGTCACACACCTGAATTCTGGGATAACATGAAATTTTTATTAGAGGATGCCGTAGAAATCGGTATATATGAACCAATAGATTATAGTAAGGAAGAAGGAAATTATTGCGGAGAACCTATTACCAATAACCCGCTCTATGATGAATAAATTTCTAATTCAACATTGTTATTTATTTTCTCTTTTTTTGTTAATCTAAATTTATCAGGTATATTAGGGAAAAATACATCGCACTCATATTCTTTGTTTAATCTACTTAGATATATGTTGTCAATCATATTTTTTTCCAAAAATAGTTTGTATATTTCACCACCACCTATAACCCAAATTACATCATAGTTTTTCTCTTTACAGTATTCTATTATACTGTCTATATCTTTGAAATAAGCGAAACCGTCGCCGTTTGTATGATCCTTTCTACTTAAGATTAGATTATCTCTATTCTTAAGTGGTTTTTTGGGCAGACTATTCCATGTATTGTTTCCCATAACAATAGCATTATTATTATCGCCCCTCGTTATTTTAGAAAAATGTTTTAGGTCATCAGGTTCATACCAAGGAATGGAATTATCTATCCCTATACCATTATTACTATCTACTGCAACTATAACATTAAAGTTCATAATTATTATTAAATAATGTCAAGTTTTTATATATATGTCACAAATATTTAAGGTATATAATTGTAGCATTACAGAAAATACTATAACTACAATCTATGTTTTTGTGGGTTATGATAACGAAAAATATCAAACCGAGTTTATGGCCAATAACAAGGCTGATATCTTCAAAAACATTTTTACTGAAAAAGAATTAGAACGCATCGATGACAAGAAAATTCCTGTTCGATTTATTAATCATTATTTAAACATAGACGATTCAATTAACATAATAAAATTAAAAATTGTATCGGCTATACAATCTAGATTAGCAAAAGAAGAAATATATTTATTTTATGAGAGCATTACTAATATTAAAACTGTAGACGTCTACAATAAACTAAAAGATTCGGATTATGGTAAGATATTTTCTTACTTAGCCAACATAGCAAATATAGATCCTACTGTTATAAATAAAAAAGACGAATATTCATATGATGACATAATTAAAATTGGTATAGAAGACAAAGAATATACTGTTGATTATCCTATTGGTATCAATCAGGGAGATTATTCTATTTACAATCCATTAAAGCTTTTACAATACTATTCAACATTTAAAGACATAGAAATAGACGACGACGACATTGGTAACATAGTTGCACAAAACAATAATATATTACTGGATTCAAATAATATTGCATTTAACACGATATATTTATTTACTGCAAACAATATAATTAACAATTTGGACGAATCCTTTGATAAAAACTTATTCATTAAGTTATATTTTCCTGAGCTTTATGAGAAGAAGATAACCAGTTTAGAGTTATACAAAAGAGACATAGATAATTTGATTCAAAAAACTAAAGATATAACTAGTTCAGTTACTTTTAAAAAAACTAACGATAATTTAACTCTATTATATGAAATATATAATAAAAGAACCTCGCAAATACCATACATCGTCAATGGAATCAGTAAAGTTTTACTGACATTATATCCACGAATACTTTTTAAATTACCGCTGGATATAGTATTTAAATTATTGCAAACAAGCAGAAGTTTACCTTTGATAAAATATAATCCAGGTAACAGGAAAGAAAAATTATATAGATTATATTCTGAAAAAACTGCTGTTAATGGTAATAAGATCCCTTATCTAAATAAGTCTAAAATATTCAAAATGCAAAAGGGTATAGCAAGAGCTAAAAGCGTATCTTGTTTGATTGTAATAGATGCTGACACAGAAATCATATGTAGTTTCAAAGACAATGGAGCCATATCAATAGACTTTCCTTACTTTAAGATACCAGTAACGGTTAGTCAGATAGACGAGTACATTAAGAGCTACGTAAATCCGATAATAGAGGTAATTAAAAATTTCCTAGAACAAAGCGGTTATACGTTTACAATTTATGATAACATATATCAACCTAATATTGAAATAAATGACATGTCTTATTTTTTGAATGTTCCTGTAAAACAAAATATTAGAGTAACTAAATACATAGGTTGTTTAAATGACGTTTTTAACATTTACAAAGACGATCTTGCCAAAGAAATATTATTAAGATTCAAAAGAGTTTCAAATTTTAATAAAATGGATGATTTACAAGCCTTTATTGTATCTCAATATAGATTGAAGAAACCTACAAGTGATATAATCGTTTCAATACAGCAAAATTTCGCAATGTCCAAAGAAAATGCCGCAAAAAAAATAACAGAATTCTTGAATGATGCACAGACTGAAATGGATGTAAATGAATCAAAAAAATTAAAGATTAAATCAAATCCGGGTTTTGAAGTTCTTATAAGCAAAGAGCAATTTACAAACAATATCAATATAGTTGTTAACAATATAAATTCCATAGGTTACATGAAAACCATACCTATTTACTTAGATACCTTAATAAGACTTTCAGAGAAAAACATAGATTACATAGACCCGGAATTTATAGAGAATATGTGTAAATTTAAATTTAAGGGTTTTGAAGAGGATAAAGAAAAACCCATTAAAAAAGATGTACCTGTAAAACCTATTGGATTAGAGAAAAAACCCGAACTAATGGATTTTTTCTTCGATGACGACGAGGAGGATGAGGAAGCGGACGCAGAGGAGGAAGAGGAAGCGGACGCAGAGAAGGAAGAGGAAGCGGACGCAGAGGAGGAAGAGGAAGCTCAGGCGGAAAAGGAAGAGGAAGAAAAGCAAGAAATATTACCCATTGACGATATTATAACACCAAGACCTACGCCACCCCAAAGTGTAGAGAAACAAGAATCTGAAGACGGCGATTTATTAGAAATAGACGAAGATTCAATAAATCAAGATGGTGATAATGACGATGATTCATTAGAAATTGACGAAGCTTCAATAAAGCTTGACGAGGAGGAATTATCGCCATTACCCACGCCTACACCCACGCCTACACCCACGCCTACACCGAGCGACGATGAGGAAGAAAAAATTATAAAAGGTGGAGCAGGAGACGAACTTGAGAATGATATTACAGGTATGAAATTGTCTAATCCTAATCCATTTGAGAAAAGGTTACATCAGCTAGATCCAAAATTATATTTGGTTAAACAACAGGGAAAATACAAAGCATATTCGAGATTATGTTCTTCTAATCTCAGGCGTCAACCGGTTATTTTGACTGATGAAGAGAAGAAAAAGATTGAACGTGAAACAGGAAAAGTCTATCAAGATGAAGATGCGATTAAGTATGGTTCTTCCAAAGACAAAGAGTATTGGTATACATGTCCGCGATATTGGTGTTTATTAAATAGTATGCCGCTAACAGAGGAAGATGTTAAAGCAGGAAAATGTGGAGGTAAAGTTATACCATTCGGAGCGAAAAAAGTACCAAAAGATGCATATATTTATGAGTTTAAAGGACGAGGTTCTCAAGCACCACAGATTGATAAAAAAACTGGTAATTATATTAAAATGTATCCTGCTTTCAACAAAGACGATTCTCATCCAGACGGGTTATGTGTTCCTTGCTGTTTCAACTCGTTGACTAAAGGCGATTCAGCAGTTAAAAAAAGGAGAGATGAATGTTTAAATAAAGCCGCCGAAAAAAGCAAAAAATTTACGATAGCAAAAAAGAAAACTATGATTAGAAAATCTGCCGTAGAAGAAAGAGAATACATTAAAGGTCCAGACAAAATGCCTCTCGAAATTACTAGATGGGGTTTTATACCTATCAGTCTAGAAAAGTTTTTCAGCTTTGATAATAAGAAAATAAAAGGCGAAAACAATACGGTCAAAAAGTATGAACCCTGTATTTTAAGAAAAGGTGTAGAATTTAATAATTACCAGTCCTTCATAGCTTGTATAAGCGATATATTATTTGATTCTGAGAAATCCATAATAGAAATGAAAGAAATAATGATTGAGTCATTAACTTTAGATAATTTCGTGACATTACACAACGGCAACTTAATCTCTATATTCTATGATGAATCTATAAAAGTTGATACAGAATTGTATACAAACAGTAAATATTACAAAAGTATAGATATCGCAAATGAAAAACAATTATACTTGTTAAACAAAACAATAAAATCTTTAGAAAATTTCAAAAACTATTTAAGAAGAGATGACATAACAATAGATCATACATATTTATGGGACTTAATTACAAACCCAAATGATAAACTTTTTGTTAATGGGTGCAATATGATTATACTTGAATCTACCAACGATGACATAACAAATAATATTAATGTATTATGTCCAACAAGTTATTACAGTAATCATATATTTGAAACGACATTAAGTACATTCTTTTTGTATAAAAATGATGATTACTATGAGCCTTTATATTTATATAAAGATTTGGATAGAGAAGTTAAAACCAGCAAGTCGTTTACATTTAGAGATAAAAATATTTTTCCCAATATTAAAAAGGCTATATTATTCGTTAAAGATTTGTATGACGTACAATGTAAACCGAAAAAAAGCGTATCGGATGATATCTATAAATTCAAAGAAAACCTAACGTCATTTGAAATAATAAAAAAACTTAAAGATAACAAATATATCATAAACTTACAAATAGTTAACTATAACGGGAAGGTTATAGGACTTTCTGCTACAAAAGACGGGCTTGACGGTTTTGTACCAACAAGACCATCAAGCCTAATATTAGATATTCCTTATAAATTTATGGACTCAATTGATATATGGAACGATTACTCAAATACTAAACAATTTTTGACTTTAACAGCTAAGAAAGGAATACCTTGTAAACCATTGTATAAAGTTTTAGAAGACGGTTTAATAGTAGGAATACTTACAGAAACCAATCAGTTTGTTATGATTAATCGTCCAACAGAGAATATCTACAATGATGAGTTGTCTGTTATATCAGATAATAACCATGTTATGGTAGATGCAGAAATTGCTACACTAAAAGGTACTGACAAGGAACGGGAAAGTTACATTAAAAAAATCAAAATGGAGACTAATTTTTATAATGTTTTTAGAATAACCATAAAATTGCTCTTGAATGATCCGGCAAACTATAAGTATAGAGAAGAACTCGATAATTTTATTAAGGATGACGAATTGTACACTAATAAAATGGCACTTATAATAAAGACGCTCAAAGAACTTACTAAGTTTCATATAAGATTTATAGAGGATACAGATGATAAAATAGAAGATTTTATAGATGAAATAGGAGTATGTTACAATAGTCCAGATTGTGATGACAAGAAGTTCTGTTTAACCGATAATAATAACTGTATGATTATTATACCTAAAAAACATTTGATAAACAAAGTAGACAATGAAAAAATCTACTATGGAAGATTAGCAGATGAACTTTTAAGATATAAATTTATAAGAGACTTTTTATTAAAACCTCAGGTATATCTCTCTTTGAAGAAGATTGGGTACAATCTAAAACAAAATGAAATTATATTAATAGATACACTATTAACACAAGAGTATTTTGAAAAACTGGTAGCTAAAAAGGACAACTTTTACACCAAAAACAATGTATTCGATGACATACAACCTAATACTAGTTTGACCTATGACAATAATGTTAGTTTGTTAAAAGAGAAGGATTTATCATCTGAATGCACTGATACGTTACCTACTATTAAAAGCAAGATATTAGCAAAGAATTTCACAAAGGATAGTTTTGAAATCGTATATAATAATAGTGAATTTTGTACTTTCCAATTGTTTATAGATATTATTAAAGACTATAACGATAAAGATGTAGATATTAATGATCTTAAAACTGTATTAAATAACGAATACAGTAAAATATCACCATCGTATATTTTATATCCAATATTTACCGAACAAGGTAAAGGTGATTTACTTAAATTGTCATTACAGAATAGTCATAATTTAGAAGATATAATAATTTCAGACCATTATTACTTAACCAATTTAGATTTATGGATCCTTTCGGAGTATTACAAGTTGCCTGTAATGATAGTTGCTACCACTAAATTAAAAGAAAATAATCTACTTACTTTAATATTAAACGATGTAGATGGAGAAACTTTTTATGTTATAAAACAGCCTACTATAAAGAATAACATAATACCTAAGTATTCTATGATAAGAACAAATGAAAGTATGTCAATTAAAAAAATGAGACTACCTGATATGGGAAAAAAGGTTATAGATTTTGGGTTAGCTAATTATCAGAATCAATATCCAGATTATAAGTCTTGGATAAAAACTAAACAAATAAAAAGACGAAATACAAAAGTTAAACGTTAAAGATAAAAGGCTGGTACATCGGTCTCCGCTTTTTTAGCCCTCGTCTTTTTTGGAATAAATGTATCGAAAATGATCTCTTTTATTTCTTTGCATCTCAATTCCTCCTCTTTTTTCTCACATTTTTCTTCATCTTCACCATATTTCTCCTTCACTGATGCTAATTTTTGATCGTATTTTTCGATTCTATCTTTGTGTTCTGGTAATTTTTCTAAAACTAATGCAAACACCTGTTGACATGGTTTCATAATTTGATTTGTAATGTAATGCGAATAATCTATTTCCAAATTATTATTGATAATAAATTCAGGAGTTTCAATTCTATTTCCTTGCAGTTTTTCGTCGCTTTTAATATAAGCAAACTTGATGCGATCACCAGGTTTAGGTTTATTACCAGGATCTCTTTTACCGATTCTTTCTGCCAAAACTTTATGTGCAATCTGATCTGGATTTTTGTAATTAGATCTTAGAGATTTTGTTATTACTAGTTTGTCTAATGCGACTTTACCTGACACCAGATTCGTTATAGACGTTTTTGTAAATTCAACCGCTTTGTCGATATCTTGGTCTTTCATCAAAATATCTACTATTCCTCCGTAAACGTCTTTAACTATAGGCGCATTGTCACGACGTTTCAATACAATACCCATACTCTTACGTTTGCATTTATTTATGTCTGTTTCATACAACATCCCAACATACCGTTTCTTGGATAGTAATATGAAAGGCATAAATGTCTTTTCATACTCTAAATCATGTGGATATTTCAAGAATTTAGACGCTAGATTACCTGCTTCTTGTGCTAGTTCTATAGTCATTTCCAACGCTTCTTTACCGACTATCTTATTACCCGATAAATCAGAAAGATTAAATTTGAAGAATACGGAATCTGTATCCCCATAAACATACTCCGCGTCCACATTAACATTACCTTTACTTGTTTCACACACCTTGTTTTTGTATACCTCTTCTACTATATTTTTTGCATAAATAAGTAGTTTTCTACCTGTAGCGGTTGTGGAAGCAGCTACATCTTTATCATAAAAGGTGCTAGTTTTAGCACCACATTGTCCATAAAGCGAATTAGCGGTTAATTTGATAGATAACTGTCTTTTGTCATAAATATTTGCCATAAACTCGTTGGGCGCCGTTTTAATTAATTTTTTTGTGGCTTTTCTAGCAGCCAACAATTCGTCCAAAACCGATGGCATTACGGCTCTGCCTTCTGGAAACTGTGCAAATCTGCATATTTTGTAACCCTTTTTAATCTTAATTTCGGCTCCTTTAGGTGTTTTCCTTATTTTTTCAAATGTGTCATAGGTAACATCTACGTATTTATATTTCGGTAAATTATCAAAAATATAATTCCCGCTTGAATCTCTATATCCGGTTTCATGTATTAACTCATCATCCAAATTATATTCTTTCGTCCAAACTTTACTGTCGTGTGAAATATTTTCACTAATCATAGAAGATGGATAAAGAGAACTGTAATCACAAACAGCAACTGGGTCGTCGTCTGAGTAAATATTACACTTTGGATCTAAAACAATCGCGCCTTCATATCCGTCAGCGTCTAACGATTTATCCAATACAGGAATAACCACACCTTTTTCCCTACATTTTTTAGAAATGAAACTTGTTAGTTTTATGCCTTGACCTCGCAATACCAAATAACTCATTGGAACGCTGCAAATCTTGGCCATTTCTATAAATCCGGTAATTACGTCAATTTTACTTAACAAGTTCTGAACTAGGTTACAATCCTGAATACAATATTTTGCGACAATTGCCCTTTCATCAGGACCTTTACGTGTCAAATTAAATATATCTTGAGGAGATACATCGTCTTTGGCTAAACACCATTTAACACTTTTTTGCATATTAGGTTTTATAGTTTCTTTGATCTTAAAATTACCATCATTAAAATTAATATCAAAAACTTCGAATTTTTTACCATTCATAAAAGGATCGCTTGAATGACCTGTTTCCTCAAAAACCACATAATTTTTATTTTCCAATCCATGCATATTTTTAGTATGTATAATAGTGTTTCCATCTACGTGTTCTATATTTTTTACCGAATCGCCGATAAAATAACTCGATACCCAATCTAACTTGTATGAATCCAAATTATAATCTCTTCTGAAAAGATTATACAAATCTATTTGTAATCTTCCTGTCATATTGAAATACTTTAAATTGTGTTCTCCGCTAGCAAGAAATGTCGTGGTTTCCTGAATTTTCCAGTCTTTTTGTTTACTCCAGCCCGTCGGATCTGGAGGCATCCCCGCCGAATCATTTTTATTTCTGGTTAATTTCAAAAACTTTGAAACGCAGTCTGGTCCATGCTCCATTGCTCGATCAAACATAAATGAATAATCAAAACCAAAAATATTATATCCAATTACAATATCAGGATCTTCTCTTTCTATTAGCTTTTGCCAAGCAAATAAAACCTCCTTTTCTTTATTATAACATTCTATAACCGATCCATTTACTTCACTACAGCTATTCAAGGCTATACAATGATTTAAATATGGTTTATCTTCACCATAATTAATAAAGGTAGATCCTATGAATGTAACCTTATCGCCTTCTAACGCAGGCAAATCACTGTTGAATGCTCTTTTAATGATTTCAACCTTTCTTTCTCTTACATAATTGTCTTTCAAATTATCCACCAGTTTTTTATTAACATCGCATTTTTTTGCCCTAGTTTTTTTAAGTTCAGACTCCTCTTCCTCTTCGTCTTCTTCTTCGGCTTCCTCTATGTTGTCTTCTTTGTCTACTTCAAACTCTAAAATATTTTTTGACAACATATGTTCTATTATTGCAGCCAATTGACTTTCAGATGGTTGTTTTTTTGGATAAACAGTTTCTACGTTTTCGAGATTGTCATAACCAAACATAGTGTTAATAAATCTTGTTAACAGATTAGAAATATCCAAATCATAGTTTTTTTCCAATATTTCCATAAAATTAAAGGCATTCTTTTTGTACTTTTTAATTGCCAAAGGGAAATCGCCATGACTACTACTCGCTTCTATATCAAAACTGCATATCTTGTAAGGAACCATACTATCTTTTTCGGGAAGCGATTCTATCTTTTTACCTGAAACCTTGAATTCATATTTACAATTAGATACTTTATCAAAAACCTTATCTATGTCTTTATTATATACACGTATCCACCCTGACGGGCTTATATTTTTACGATGAAAGAATCTTAATATAGGTGTAATATTTGATTCGAATAAATGGAAGCTTTCTTTTTTGTACTTAAATCCTGATTTTTTGAGACACCATGCGCCTCTATTTTTATCAAACCTATTTACAATATCCTTATTTTCTTCATACCACAAATTTTTCACTTTATTGAAACACCGCATATTTTTGAAACTCAATAAAAGAAAGTTATGTTCCTTTTGACCATCAAATCCGTATAGCATTTTTTTCTTAATAATTACGGAATCGTGTATACTGTCTTCATAATACTCGCCAATAATTGCTTTAATATAATCCATAAACTCATTTTTATCACTGTTCTTCCATCTAAATTTTGTGGGGATTTTTACGAAGAAATAAGGATTGAAATCGTTTATTGATAAGGAAAAGGTTTCTCTTTTTTCGTTAATCCCAAAAATTTGGATATTGAAGTGAAAATTGCACTTGCCATATGCAGTTTCACCATCGGTGATTTCTACATCAGAGGTTTTAAAATCTACTAGCTTTATGTCGTAAAAGGACATTCAATTATATTACCTTATATAATTATAGTTCTATTCAATTTTAATTATAATTATATTCTTTATGTGTACAACGAATAAGTTATATGTAATACATTATTTGACAAATCTACGCTAATATTATTACCAGACAAATCTGTACTACTTTGTGAATTAGTTCTTAATGCGTTAAATAAACTAATAATACTGTTAGATTCATTCTCGCTATCACTATTAGTTCGTTCTCGAATATCATGCCTACATATAGGACATCTAACGCTATTATTAAAATGCTGTCTTAAACCATCTTCCGAAAAAATATGCCCACAGTGATTTATTTTCATAACAGTACTGTTTTCATTGAATTGGTTCAGCGTTATAGTGCAATAGCTGTATTGCGATTTTTCTTCGTTACTAAGATCAGAATACTGCAGCACAGTACAGCTATTATTAATTTGTTCAACTGTAGGCGAAACAATAACAGGATTGAAGAAATTGCTTTGAACGACATTTGGACCTCTAGATTGATTATTGTTTTCACGTTCAGAATTATAAGATCTCACAGGTCTAAATATCGTATTCTGTCTAGGTCTAATAAAAGTTCTACCTCGTCCGCTTTCCAACTCTCTATTTACCATATACGACAAAGACCTTTCGTTGTCCATTGAATTTTCCAAAATATATCGATACAATCTTTGATTCTCTCTGGAATAACTTAAATAACTTGCAAGCAAATTATTAGTCATATAATTATAATATAATAAAAATATGTTTAAATATATTAACTCTCTATAATTATGGAAAAGTATGCCGGCAAAGGAATAACAGGTTTGCAGAATCTAGGAAATACCTGTTTTATAAACTCTGCTATTCAGTGTTTATTCAACGTATATGAACTTAATATATTAATGGATAGAATAGAATTAAATAAAAAAGTAAACAATATACCTGATAGTATCTTGTTAATAGAGTGGAATAATTTACGAGAACTAGTCTTTAAAGACAATTGTATCATATGTCCTAATAGATTTATCAATACTATTAGAAAAATATCCAGAGTAAAAGATAAAGATATTTTTACGGGTATAGCCCAAAACGATTTACCTGAGTTCTTGTTGTTTGTTATAGATTGTTTCCATAACGCTTTAGCACGAAAGGTAAATATGTCAATAGACGGCAACATTAAAAACGATAAAGACAAAGTTGCCAAAGCTTGTTATGAAATGATGAAAAATATGTACAAAAATGAATTTTCAGAAATATTAACATATTTTTATGGAATACATGTTTCGAACATAATATCTATTAAAAATGACAAAATACTTAGTTCTTGTCCCGAACCATTTATGAACATTAGTTTATCTATACCCAATAAAAAACATGTAAATATTTATGACTGTTTCGATAACTATTTAGGAGAAGAAATTCTAAAAGACGACAATGCATGGTTTAATGAAGAAACGGGTTCAAAAGAAAACGTTATTAAAAGATTCAGAATATGGAGCTTACCTCAAATAATGATAATAGACTTTAAAAGATTCAATAATAATTTAGACAAGGATAACATCTTTATAGATTTTCCAATAGAAAATTTGGATATGCGAAAGTATGTGGAAGGATATAACGCCAGTGAATATGTATATGATTTATTTGGTATATGTAATCATCTAGGTGGAACAAGAGGAGGTCATTACAACGCATATGTTAGAAATTTAAATAAAAAGTGGTATTTATATGATGATACCACAGTTGAAGAAATAACGGACACTAATAATTTGATAACACCTAACGCTTACTGTCTTTTTTATAGAAAAAAAAATTAATACTATATATAAAGAATGAGTGATTACACAAAAAGTTTAAATAATTATTTTAGTAATTTACCTAATTTAACTAAAATAAGTACAAATAATGACGAATATTCAACCGTCAAGACAAATACAGTAAATATTAATTCAGTCACATACATTTTATCGTTTTTAGCTATTATAGTTTTATTTGTATTTGTAAGTTTTTTTAACACGACCGTTTTTAACAAATCGAATTCAGATTCAGATAACCCAATGTATAAGTTAATAGAAATCTTGATGATTTCCTTTGCTTTAGTAATAACAATGATGGTTCTATTAAATTATTTACTGGGAATTGATATCACAGCCAATTTAGAAATAGGTGATGATGCAACACCTGAAGTGGAAATAGTTGTTGAAAACGAGGTACAAGAAGCTCCTGCAATCATACAAAGACAGAAAGAAGTATTTCATTTACCGCAAAACATATATAAATACAAGGACGCAAAAGCTGTATGTAAAGCATATGATTCGGAACTAGCTGATATTAAAGATATAGAAAAAGCATACAAGAATGGAGCGGAATGGTGCAGCTATGGTTGGTCTAAAAATGAAATGGCATTATTTCCAACTCAATACAAAACATGGGAAAAATTGCAAAAAAATAGTAAATATAAAAATATATGTGGAAGACCTGGTATTAATGGAGGACATGTTAATAATAAGGATACAAAACTGGGCGTTAACTGTTATGGTTACAAACCACAGATCAATTCAAAAAATAGAAAATATATGGATAATTTAACTTTATATCCTAATAATCTTAATAACAGCGTTAAAGATAAGGAGTTACAATATTATAAAAACAATATTAATAATATTATTGTGGCACCATTTAATTCTTATTCTTGGAATGAATAATTACATATAAAAGCTCTTATAAGTATCATTAGTCTCTTCTTTTTTAATTAATTTGTCTACTATCGACGGTGTAACTGTAAACGGAAATTCTACCTTTAACGAAATGTCTTCTTCAAATAGATTTGTATCTGGTTTCATAAGACGATACAAATTAAGTTTAGTGTATACAATCTCTATACACCTCTTAAGGTTTCTTACGCCTTTCTCTTCGTTTGTATAATTATCGACTATATATTTTAATGTATCATCTGGAATAATGATTTCTTCATTATTGAAGTTAACATTCTTCACTACATTAGGAATTAAATAATCGTTTGCAATTGTACTTTTTTGTTTAACATTGTATCCAGCGGTTTGTATTCTGTACATACGATCCTTTAAGATTGGATTAATCTTATCTTCATCGTTGTAACTAAATATAAATAGAACTTTACTCAAATCAAATTCTATTTCGGAAAAGTACTTATCGTGAAACTTATCGTTCTGGCTGGTATCCGTCAAATGAGTAAGAATTCCTATAATCTCTTCGCCTTTAGGAGTATCGCTTACCTTGTCCAACTCATCAAAGTAAATCACCGGATTCATACATTTGCTTTTAATGAGTATATCTATTATTTTGCCTGAGGTTGAACCCTCATAGGTATAACTGTGGCCTTCAAGAAAACTACTATCCGTTGCACCACCAAGAGCAATAAAGGCAAACGGTCTACCCAATATTTTACTAATACCCTCTTTAACTAATGTTGTTTTACCTGTTCCCATAGGACCTTTAATAGCAATAGCGGTTCCTACCGAATTGGGATTAGAAATTAGTTGCCCAATAAACTGCATGATTTGCATTTTCGCATCATTTAATCCAAAAGTTGCTTCATCCAAACTTTGCTTAGCTTTCGACATGAAGTCGTGACATTTATCTTTTCCGTCATCTATAGTGACCGGAAGATCACAATGTTTGTTAAATGGAATTTGCATAAATGTGTCTACCCAATTTTTCACTTTATTATACTCTCCCTCACCGGGCGATAGATACTTTAATGTGTTAATTTTACGTAAAGCAATAGATTTATACAATTCAGGAATTTCGGATTCTAGCAGTGTAATTCTATACGGCTTGGTTGTAGTCGAAATACTATTAACCGTTTCCAGTTTCTTAAGAATTTTCTGCTGGCTCTCTACATCCATCTTTTTGAAATACTTAAAATCATTCAGTACATTTTTTGCTTTAATTAATTTGTTGAATTTTTTGAAATTCTTTTGTTTTACTTTATTATCTTTTTTCCTTTCCTCTTGTTTGATCGCTTTTAAATCATCATTAATACATTCCTGGTAATCTTTTAAAACTTTACTAAGTTTACCATCGCCTTTCTGTGCTTTAATCATAGACTTAATATTTTCAAGAAAATCGAGATCCGACTTTTTAGAATCTTTATCCTTTTTTGTTTTCTTGTTTTTTTCCTCTACCTCGTGTTCCTCGTCCTCTTCCTCGTCTTCATCCTCATCCTCATCCTCATCCTCATCCTCTTCCTCGTCCTCTTCCTCGTCTTCATCCTCGTCCTCATCCTCATCCTCGTCCTCGTCATATCCTTCGTCTGTAGATCCAATTGTAAAAATAATATTAAAATTTCCTTTTGAATCAATAAAATCGTCATCGTCGTCGTCTTCGTCTTCCTCCGTTTCCCATAGTTCTTCCTCTTCCTCTTCCTCTTCCTCTTCCTCCGAATATTTTTTCGATTTACCCTTAGCCTTAGTTTTACTGTTGGTCTTGCTTTTTTTAGATTTTTCAGTATTGGTTGCTTTAACTTTTTCGGTCATGTGTTTAGAAGGAAATAGTTTTGAAAGAAATTTTTGATATTCCTTATGATCCATCTCATCTTCACTGGAAATTTCTGATCCTTGTTCAGAATCAGAATCAGAATCCTTGGAATTACTCTTTAATTTTGTTTCAAGCTCCTTTTTTTTTGTACTGCGAAGGTTGTAACGATTCTTTTTTTTAATATCTTTAGTTGGAGCCATATTAATATACTGATAATAATAAATATTTATATACTTTCAATTTTATTTTAATTTAATAAATTGAAACGATCTAAATATTATCCTATAAATATAAGGAGGTTATGGAAAAAAATCCTAGATGTTCAAAAATAATGGGTATACAGTTTAGCATTCTATCTGCTGAAGAAATTAGAAAACAATCTGTGGCTAATATCACATCACGAGACACGTTTATAAACGGTAAACCTGTTATTGGTGGCTTATTCGATCCAAGAATGGGTGTTCTCGAACCCGGGTTTATTTGTCCTACAGATGGACACAACTATATAGATACACCTGGTTATTTTGGGCATATAGAATTGGCTAAACCTGTATACTATATACAGTATTTAACAACTATTCTTAAAATACTTAGATGTGTTTGTGTTAAATGTAGTAAACTTTTGATTAACAAAGAAAATGCGGGTTCCTTACTTAAAATGGACGGTGAAAAAAGATGGAATCATGTTTTTACATTAGCGAGTAAAGTTAAAAGATGCGGTGATTTGACTGGGGATGGGTGCGGATGTAAACAACCAGCTAAGATTAGAAAAGAAGGTTTATCTACTATTTTTGCGGAGTGGGAAAATATGGATAGCGCTAATGAGGGTGGCGATAATCTAAGTATGAAACTAACTCCTGAAATGGTTTTAAAAATTTTCAAACGAATTTCTGACGAAGATGTAAATTTTATGGGTTTCAGTTCCTTATTTTCAAGGCCGGATTCTATGATATGTCAGGCTTTAGCTGTACCGCCTCCTGCAGTTCGACCGTCTGTAAAACATGATGCCCAACAGCGAAGCGAGGACGATTTAAGTCATATACTCGTTAATATTATAAAGGCTAACAAAACATTGGAAGAAAAAATCCAGCAAAATGCATCAGCCAGCGTAATCGAAGATTGGAGTACGGTTCTACAGTATTATGTAGCTACAATGGTGGATAATAAAATCCCTGGTGTAGCTTCGGTTGCGCAGCGTTCTGGTAGACAACTCAAGGCTATTAAAGAACGATTAAGTGGAAAACAGGGTCGTGTAAGAGGGAATCTTATGGGAAAACGCGTAGATTATAGTGCAAGATCTGTTATTACGCCTGATCCAAATCTTTCTATTAGAGAATTGGGTATTCCTATCAAGGTTGCAAAAAATATTACAAAACCTGTTTATGTCAACGATACAAATAAGAAGTTTTTGCTAAAACTCATACAGAATGGTCCGGATGTTTATCCTGGCGCGAAAATTCTTCAAAAGAAAAACGGAGACAGTATATCGTTAAGATATATTGATAGAAATTCCGTTGTATTACAAAATGGCGACGTCGTTCATAGACACATGATGGATGGCGATGCTATATTGTTTAATAGACAGCCTACGCTTCACAGAATGAGCATGATGTCACATATAGCCAAAATTTTACCAAAAGGCGATACATTTAGAATGAATGTTGGCTGTACTAAACCTTATAATGCGGATTTTGATGGTGATGAGATGAACTTACATATGCCTCAAGATGTAGAAGCAGAAACAGAATTAAGAAATCTTGCTGCGGTCCATAATCAAATCATTAGTCCTGCAAATAATCAATCCATTATTGGTATATTTCAGGACTCGCTTTTGGGTTGCTACAGATTCTCTAGAAAAGATATATCTTTTACACCAAGAGAAGTTATGAGTTTAATGATAAATGTTAATAATATTGATAGCGATATATTCAATAAAAAGGAGATGATTAATAACTTTGATATATTATCTCAAATTATTCCCCCCATGTCATTAAATCTAAAGACAAAGCAGTTTAAAGAAGGTGAGGATAAGAAAACAAGTAATAATATTATTGAAATTCAAAATGGTAAATATATTAGAGGACAAATCGACAAAAGTGTTTTAGGTTCTGGAACAAAAGGTTTGATTCATAGAATCTTCAACGATTATGGTTCAATGGCCTCGGCGAATTTTATAGATAACATACAATTCATTGTTAATGAATATATGAAGATTAGTGGTTATAGTGTAGGAATAAGTGATCTTATTGCTGACGAAAAAACTAATGCCACTATATCGCAAATTATTGTTGATAAAAAGAAAGAAGTCAAAGAGTTGATTGACGAAACACATCTAGGTGTATTTGAAAACAACACAGGTAAAAAGAATGTGGAAGAATTCGAAACAAGAATTAATAATATTTTAAACGAAGCTAATGCTAAGGCTGGTAAAATTGGCAAAGAAAGTTTAAGTGCATCAAATCGCTTCGTTATCATGGTGAACGCGGGATCAAAAGGCAGTGATATTAATATTTCACAGATGATTTCGTGTTTAGGCCAGCAAAACGTTGACGGTAAACGCATACCATATGGCTTCGATAACAGAACACTTCCACACTTTACGAAATTCGACGACTCGCCAAATGCGCGTGGATTTGTGGAAAATTCCTTTATTACAGGATTAACACCAGAAGAGTTGTTCTTCCATGCTATGGGCGGTAGAGTAGGTTTGATTGACACAGCTGTCAAAACATCGCAAACTGGATACATCCAAAGAAGGTTGATTAAAGGAATGGAAGATATCTACAGTGCATATGACGGGACAGTTAGAAATAATAAAAATAAGATTATACAATTTAGATATGGTGATGATAACATTGATACTACTAAAGTAGAAAATCAGTCAATTCCCATTTGTAAGATGAATCTGGACGAAATTTATATGTATTTAACGTTTCCTGTTGATAAAGATTTGTTGAAAATGACATTCGCACCTGAGGCTCTTAAAAAATATAAGAAACAACAGTCTGAATTGAAAATAAAAGAGAAGGAGTACATTGATTATTTTGTTAAAAAACGCAATGACATTGTAAAACATATATTTAGAAATACCGATAATTCAGTAGTGCATATACCAGTAGCATTTAGCTATATTATCAACAATATTAAGAATCAACATAATATAGTTTCCTCTTCTAAATCGGACATTACACCGTTAGAGGCATTTGAAATTATCGAGTCGGGAATTAATAAATTAGATAACAGTTTTTACTACAAACCAACCGAATTATTCAAAGCAATGTACTACTATTATTTATATCCTAATGATATATTGGTTGTAAAACATTTTAATAGAAAGTCTCTGGTATCTCTTGTAGAAATCATTATTCTACAATACAAACAATCAATTATGGCTCCTGGTGAAATGTGTGGAATGATTTCGGCACAGTCTATAGGTGAACCTACAACGCAAATGACATTAAATACCTTTCATTTTGCAGGTGTAGCAAGTAAATCTAATGTAACCAGAGGCGTTCCTAGAATTGAAGAAATCCTGTCGCTCTCGGAAAATCCAAAGAATCCTTCGGTTACTATATTCTTGAAACAACATGAGCAAACTAATAAAAACAAAGCACAAGAGTACATCCCTATCCTAGAACATACAAAACTTATTGATATTGTTAAATCTGTTGAAATTTTATTTGATCCAGACGATATGAACACGCTTATCGAACAAGACAGAACATTACTATCGCAATACAAAGAGTTCAAAAATATGTTAAGTGAATGCGTCGAAGATGATATGGATGACGATGAATCACAAAAATCTAAATGGATTATCAGAATAACTATGGATAAGGAAAGTATGTTGGATAAAAATATTAATATGGATGATATTAATTATTTGATCAACAATAGCTACAACGAAGAATTATCCTGTGTATATTCAGACTACAATGATAGCAATCTAGTCATCAGAATGCGATTAAATACCATTTTACAAAATAAAAAGAAAAAGAAAACAACATTGGATCAATCTGACGATATACACATCCTTAAAGGTTTTCAGGAACAACTACTTAATAGTGTAGTATTAAAGGGTGTTAAAAATATCGATAAAGTTATTCTTAGAAAGATTACAGATAATATCAGTTTTATCGATAGTAACTTCAAAAAGGAGGAAATATGGGTTCTAGATACTGTAGGAACCAATTTGATCGATATTCTAGCATTGGACTTTATAGATGTAACGAGAACATACAGTAATGACATTATAGAAATTTATAAAATATTTGGTATTGAAGCTGTGAGGCAGTCTATATACAATGAACTGGCAGAAGTTATTGAATTTGATGGTACATATATTAATTCGCATCATATGGATCTGTTGTGTGATAGAATGACCAGTTCTATTAAGTTATGTTCCATATTTAGACACGGTATTAATAACGATGATATCGGTCCAATAGCCAAAGCCTCATTTGAAGAAACGCCTGAAATGTTCTTGAAAGCGGCCAGACATGCTGAACTTGATCATATGCGCGGTGTTTCTGCGAACATTATGTGTGGACAAGAGGGTTTCTTTGGTACCAGCTCATTTAAAGTTGTGCTTGACATCGACGAAATGGCGAAGATTAATCCACAGATATTTGAAGCCAAAAAATCTAATATAGATGATTTACTTGACAAGATCGAAGATCCAAATGATGAATGTAGCTCAGCTAATATTTCCATACAAAATAATGTTGCTAATATTAAGACAAAGGATAACGTTGATGATGACGACTACAATATTACATTCTAAATCGCTTAAAAATATTTACATTATTATATATAATGTTTTTACTGGAAAAATGCCTTTTTTTTGAAATAATAGAATATGTTGTAAACAATACTATTTTTTCATCAAAGGATGAAAAAATAATTTGCAAAAGTTTATTGTACTGTTTAAATGTAAAGAGATATCATTTAAAGCATTTCAAAGTAGATTTATATAATAATATATTTACAAAGCAGGAAATTAAAGATAAGTGTCTAGAGGTTTTTTCGAAAGCACAATTTCATTTCAATAATTTTAAAAAGTTGATTAAACAATACAAATACAAAAAAATACCACTTATAAATGATTTAGATTTCCTCTCTTTATCGAAGATAGATATCGATTATAATATTTGTACGATAGTCGATAAAGAAGTTAAATACTGTTTTAAAATAACAGATTTAATAAAAATAATCAATAATTCTTTATTATCAAAGATAGATTATTTTTATCCTGACGCAAAAGAAATTAAAAATCCATACAATAATTTGCCTTTTGATAAATCTACATTGTACAACATTTACTTTAATATTAAAAGTTCAAATGTAATTATGCCAGTTTTGTTTCACTTGTATATGTTGGAGGGGTTTGATTTGAAAAACTTCCAAAATAACCACGAAACGCTTTTAAGAGATATGTTAATTAAAAATTACATCAATTCGATAAGTGACAATAAATTTATAATGCAAATGAGAAAAATGTTTAATGACGCAAGAACAATAGGGATAACTAATAAGAAACGATTTAAATTAATTCATCCATCTATTAAAGGTACAGAATTAATAAAAATATTCAAACCATTTGTAAAAACATATTTGAATGTACTTTACACTTTAAATATCAGTAAAAGAGTAACACTGAAGAATGAGTTATATAAAAAAATAACGGCATTTTTCGTAGAGAACCCTAAATTCGGAAGACGTTTTCAATCTAAGCACAATTTATTTGTTTTTGGCATTGATAGAGTTATTATTGATTATAATTTACAAGTCAAAAATAAATATCATTCAATAAATATTCAAAATGTATCTTTACCCAGTTTAACCGAATGGGCAAGCAATAGATATGGACCACCTGTACCACCGCTTGATTTGTTATCCAATACTAATGATCGTTTGATAGAAGGCAATATACAGTGGAGAGCACCGGTCGGGGTCGAGGGTGAGAGCGAGGTTCACCGCCATGATGACAGCGAGGATGATGAAGATGATGAAGATAATATGCCAATGTTAATACCTGATGTATCAAGCGAAAACGAAACTTTAGACAACAGAGATCATGAGTATGAGTTGTTTGTTCGAGCGCTTACAAATAATGGCGAATAATTATCTTTTTCTAAATGTTCTTCTACCACTTAAACGCGTTCTTCTACCGCCAAAATGTGTTCTTCGTATTCTTCTTCTTCTTTTTCTTGTTCTTAATTTAGGTATTTGGTATTCCTCTATTATAAAATGTGCTATACTAACGGTATCCGTTTCACCGTCAAATACTTTAGCATCATCACCTGATATTTTTGCTATTGTAGGGACTTGATTAAAATTCTGCCAACCATCTAAATAGTGTTCATCCACATTATCTGTATTTACGGATGCTATATCGACGTTTCTATCGTTGTATCCCATGTTTCTTATTATTTTAGGCACCTCATTCCATGATTTCTCCATGGCAACGCAGTGCGGACATTCAGGTGAAAAGAATTTTACTATAATCGGTTTTTTACGTTTGATGTATCTATTATATTTTTGAATTTTTTTCAAATCTTTCGGTTTATTTATTTTTATTATTTGCATCTATATATTATATACAGAT
>Ga0160422_10000189_pt1 | contig 35765 bp, 31 predicted proteins | sample Fk160mmetaG_FD_108192 | JGI IMG/M metagenome (GOLD analysis project Ga0160422, IMG submission 108192) | Marine microbial communities from the Central Pacific Ocean - Fk160115 60m metaG | ecosystem: Environmental > Aquatic > Marine > Oceanic > Photic zone | place: The Central Pacific Ocean... | reverse complement strand
TGCGTGGGCTGAAGCGATAGATTCTGTTGCACCAGCCGGCATCGTTGTGACCGCTGCGTCTGCCCAATCAAAAGATTTGGCGGCACGTCTTGCTGCGAGGAGATCTATTTCCGTAATTCAGGATGTAATCGCCATAGACGGCGGCAATCTATCTACCCCAATTTACTCCGGCAAAGCGATTCAAAACGTATCGGTAAGCGGCGACTCGGTAATAAGCGTAAGAGCCAATGTTTTCGCTCCTGCCGAAGAGTCCGGAAATTGTGAAGTCCAAGTTATCGATACTACTGGCAATGTAACCACTGCATTGAAGGAGATGGTTCAGAGGGCCTCGGAGAGACTTGACGTATCAGAGGCTAATATCATAATTTCTGGTGGAAGAGGAATGGGGACACCAGCCAACTTTACCCATCTGGAGGAAATTGCCGATAAATTAGGTGCTGCTGTTGGAGCTTCTAGAGCTGCGGTTGACACCTGGGATGAAATACCCCATTCCATGCAAGTCGGACAAACCGGGAAAACGGTAAACCCGAATTTATACATCGCCGTGGGAATCTCTGGCGCCATTCAACATCTTGCTGGAATGCGCTCATCGAAATATATCGTTGCTATCAACAAAGACGCAGATGCACCGATCTTCCAGCATGCGGATTATGGTATAGTGGCAACTTGGGAAGATGCTCTACCAGTTCTTAGCAGTTCACTGGCCAACCTGATGGCATAATCATTGAGACCTTCTGAACGCTACACTGTTGATTCCAACAAAAGGATTCGTTGCCCGCTCTACCCCGATAGTAGTAACCGGCCCATGCCCAGGGTAAACAACTGTATCTGCATCAAGAGGCCACAACTTTGTTACTACTGAATTGAACAATAAGTCAAAGTCGCCACCTGAATTTGGTAAATCAGTACGCCCAACCGAACCGGCAAATAATGTGTCGCCAGCAAACAATTGGTCTGGACCATCCTCTACTTCAAGCAGTATGCAGCAACCGCCAAGTGTGTGTCCTGGTGTGTGCATTATTTTGAATTCTAGAGATCCAAGCGTCAATTCCAATCCATCAGTCAATAATTTATCTGCTACAGCGGGCTCGGGTAATCTAAATCCCCACCGCATTGCTGATACTTGAACAAGACTTTGAAGGTAAAAATCATCTTTATGTAAGTACCAACTTACTGGATATTTCTCCAGTAGGTATGGAATTTCTCCTGAGTGATCAAAATGCGCATGAGTGTTTACTAATGCCACAATATTTCTCGCCGTGATATCATGCGAGGCTAATTCTTTGTAGTTGGTCGGACCATTTGACCAATCTGGTCCTCGGCCAGAGAAATCCTCAATCCACGATATTATTCGATCGGTCTCTGCTCCACCATCAATGATAATCGTATCACCAGTGGCTAAGTCAGTAACAATCGAGCAGCGCATTGCCAATGCACCAACAACAAAAGATTCAACCCAGACATTTTCAGACTTCATTTTATTCCACCTCTACTTGCACGGAATCTGAGGTTGAATTGCCATCCACATCGATGACTCTAAGCTCGAAGCGGTGCTTACCACGCCCCAACTTTGCTCTAAATTTTGGTAGATTTGATACCTCAATACCCGCTTCATTAGTCCAACTATAACTCACAATCTTGCTCTTGTCACCAGTGGTTTTACTACTGTCCAAGACAATGATACAGTGTGAATGTTCGCCACACTGATAGACTGAATCTTGACCGGCATTGGCGACTGGTTTGGATGTTGTTTTTGCACTAGCCATTAAATCATCGAGCAGAATTTCATCATCTGGAATTGAGTGCTCGGTAATGTGTTGTGTATTCTTAACGTCCTCTGCTAGAGCAGACATTATGTTGTTTAACTCTGTATCAAGCAATTCCATTTCCTGCTCTTCGTGAGATGACAATAGTGAACGAAACTTTTCATCATTAGAGTAAATTTGTTCTGCTGAAATTGTTTCATCTTTGACCTCGAGTTCGAACCACTGGGTTAACTCTGATTTATCTCGTTGAATTAGGTTTGAAGATAATTTAATGCATCCAATTGGCTCAATGTCTGTGTAATCGTTTTGGTCATCACCTGCAAAATAAAATTCCTCAGTTGCCTTGGAATAAGCAGAATATTGGATTATTCCCTGATGCTCAACAACCCAATGTTCACCCGTTTTTGTCATACCATTTAGGTAAAACCATGAGCCTGCAATAATATTATCACCTGCCAAGTCAAGAGTCTTGATTGGATATTTTGTCGAAAATAGTTCATCTGATACCAAGTAGGTATTATCTGAACGGTAGGTGAGTTGATGGATTGAACCATCATCGAAGCCTAGGTAGGTTACGGTGTTATTTGAACAAGTAACCAACAAGCGATTCTTGATTTCACTCCGGTGTAGTAAAGTTCCTTGGTCAACATCCCATACTTCAAGTTCTAGGGCCTCCTCCTCGCCAGGGACCAAGGCATAGCCTTCTCGCCCAATGATCAAATTATTGTTAGCAGTAAGTCCAAGAGTAGTAATTGATTCACCAACATCACCTCTTGCCGGTCTTTCCCACACTGAATTAAGCCCGTCTAAATAATGCACAATACCGGATTCCAAAGCAATGATAATTCCACTATTATATGGTAAAATTTCGATAATTGAGTTAAACTGATGAAAGGAGTTGATTGATGTTCCTTGATGAGTAAAAGTTGACAATCTGCCGAGGTTATCTACCACGGCAATGAAACTTTCACAGTTCTGTAATATTGAAACCCCACCGGGATTTTCGCATTCCCACACCGTCTCACCACTAATTGTAATGCATCGCAAGCCAAAATCATCATCGGCAAAAATAATATCATTTCCGTGGAAAAAAATTCCTTTTATATCACTATCTATAGAAATAGTTTGATGATTTTTCCGTCCAGCAAGGATATTCACCGATCGATTGGATTCAAACCAAGCGATACTATTACCATCCTCAGAAATCGCTAACCCATAAACTGTTGACTGCGGATTAAATGCAACGTCAACCAGATGAGTTAGCATGGTATTACCCATGGCTTGCACATCATTAACTTCACTATCTTATGAGTGGAGGGTGTAATATTGACCCGCCCATTAATTTGAATCATTATGGATGTCCAGTACCTGATCGTCTTCATCCATCGACGCCTTGGCACCATCATTTCTCTGGTCGTGTAAATCCTTGAGATATTCCTCAGTTATGTCCCCAGTGACGTAAACCCCATTGAAACAACTAGAATCAAAGACTATTTCTTGAGGCGCCACCATTAAGGTAGATTTCTCTAAATCTTCCAGACTCTGGTAAAACAACCTGTCTGATTTTATGTGAGTATTGATTTCATCAACGCTTCGTCCGTTGGCAACAAATTCGGTGGTTGCTGGCATGTCGATACCGTAGACATTTGGATACCTGACTGGTGGCGCAGCGGAAGCGAAGTAAACTTTTGACGCCCCTGATTCTCGAGCCATTTCAACTATTTGTTTGCTAGTTGTTCCGCGCACGATGGAGTCATCGACTAGAAGCACATTTTTCCCTTTGAATTCGTTTTCAATGGTATTCAATTTGCGACGCACAGATTTCTCTCTCAAAGCTTGACCTGGCATGATAAAAGTGCGCCCAACATATCGATTCTTGACAAATCCTTCCCGATACGGGACGCCGAGTGTATTTGCCATCTGTAGCGCGGCAATTCTTCCCGAATCGGGTATCGGGATGACTGCATCAATATCATGATCTGGCCACTCTCGTTTGATTCTCTCGCCGAGAAGTTTGCCTTGATTCAATCTGGCCTCGTATACTGAAATACCGTCAATCACTGAATCAGGTCTAGCGAAATAAACATATTCAAATACACACGGATTTCGACTGGTCTCCTTAGCGCAGATGCGCGTAAACAAATGTCCTGATGAAGAGATAAAAATGGCTTCACCTGGTTCCACGTCTCGTTCAATTTCAAAACCCAGAGCAGTAATTGCTACTGATTCGCTACCGACAACCCACTCCGTTCCTTCGTCTGATTCACGCTTACCAAAAATAAGTGGCCGTATGCCATTGGGATCTCTAAACGCAAGCAAGCCATAACCAGAGATTAGTGATACACATGCATAACCTCCCTTAACGTAATCGTTCAATGCAGATATGGCATTGAAAACTGTCTCAATGTTGAGGTGTGGTTCGCCATCTATCGACAAATCAGAAGAGAACTTGGTTAGCTCAACCGCAAGTATGTTGAGGAGCAACTCAGAGTCGCTCTTGGTGTTCATATGTCGAAAATGTTTGTCACGCAAAATTTGCCTAAGTTCAACAGCGTTGGTTAAGTTTCCATTATGAGCGATGGACAAGCCATATGGAGAGTTAACATATAGTGGCTGTGATTCTGCCTTTGATGAAGTGCCGGCAGTAGGATACCTTACGTGGCCAATTCCTATGTGGCCTTGGAGACGTTGCATGTGACGACTGTAGAATATGTTTGGAACTAAACCGGTTGACTTTCTTAGCCTAAACTGCCCTTCGAATTCGGTCATTATGCCAGCAGCATCTTGGCCTCGGTGTTGTAACACTGTGAGCCCATCATAAATCAATTGGTTAACATGGTATCCTTGTTTACCAACGACGCCAATTATGCCGCACACAATATCACCACAGGTCAAATAGCAAATGATTGTTTGCTATATTTTGGCAATTGGTAATCATAGATTTCAGGCCTTCGGACGGTGAGCTTTCTTCGACCAACTATACTTGCGCATTTTTGCAGTTGCGCCATATCCACAAGCGGCGCAAACCCGTTTTTGTTTGTGGTAAGCATTTCTGCCACACCTTCTACACCTGATGTGCGTTGTCTTTTGGCGTCGACCCATTGATGGTGTACCCTTTGACATGTGCTTACCTCAGTATTTTGCCCACCTACCAATCCTTTATGAAATAAACGGAGACAACAGACTATTCTTCTTCACGCCGATTGTCTAATGTTTTTATTTTTGAATCCGAATGTGTAATCGTTGAAAACAGAACTCCGAGCGTTATCATGAGTGAAAATAAGAGAGCAATTATAGAGATTATAGTATGGGAGATATTGTAGACCAACTGGGCACGAACTGAACCGTTACCCTCGAGGAGCATTGGACCTTGATTGATGAAAAATATTGTCGCACCAATGCCAACAATCACTGCAGTAGCCATCCCAAAAATCGGAGCTAGCGGCCGCTTTCTTGACTCGCCATAGAAGAACATATTTCCAAGCAGGAATGTGGTGCAAAGAATGAATGCCGTCAATGCCGAGTTAGCGACCCGTGGATTCAACTCATCAACGCCAAAATTGGGAATCTGACCATTCATACTGATGTCAACAGCGATAACCAAAAATACTGGAAATAGCAGACCAATTATCACAACTTTAGTTGATGGTTTGCTTCTCTCAACCATTATTCATCACCACCAAGGTTATTTTTTATCACCTGTGTTACTTTGTTGAGTTCTTGATTATTGGGTGGTTCGATCGATTTTGGTGTCGGTAAACTTCTTTCATACACAAAAATAACTGATGCAAACGAAATTATTGATAAAATTAAACCAATAATGATGCCGATAATATCAGCGATTGATAACCAAACATATTCTCGGAACTCAACAGCACTAAGATTTGTAGAGTCGATATTCATAGCACACATCAAAAACAAAAACGTGCCTAATGAAATGCCGAATAAGTATCTTGATTCGTTAACCCGCTCATCACCATATGCAAGCATTGCTAATCCCCCAGCCAATGATAGACCAGTCAAACTAATCAATAGGTTCGGTAGGAATATTAGCCAATATCGGTTTATTTCACCATCGCTCATCATTGGTGTGATCTCCCACCAATGCATCAATGCAAACCAAACCAATCCGGTAAAAAATAGTAATATCCCTACATTTCGGTCACCATCAGTGAGTTTTCCAACCGGCACATTTCCTGAGTATGCGATCTTGAACAATCCCAGCAGTATCAATATCGCTGGGCCGGCAATAAATCCTAACAAATGTCCAATGGCACTTGATGGTGACTCTGGTACTGTCCATGGGCTAGATAAAACAAGGATTATGCCAGCGAATGTCGTCAAGTAGCCAAGTTTACTCAAGGCGTTACTGGATTTAATCTGTGAAACCCAAATGCCAAATGGTATGAATGCAAACGGCAGCCAAAAAAGCAGAGCCGCTTTAATCAATTCATCCATGGCCTTTGGAGAACGAACGGATTAATTACTTCATCCCTAATTTCAAGCCACAGTCATCGCTTTTTCAAAATAATTTTAGTCGGAGTTTCTAAATACCCCGCCTGAGTGGGTCGAACGCTCAAGGTGATACCATGGTGAAAATGCCACGTCAAATCAAGCGCTACAGCCCATCGGCAGGTAAGCACACTATGCACACAGTGGAGCGCGTCAAAAAGAAGCGAGCCTCCGAGCTAAAATGGGGTCAGAGAAGATTCCGCAAGGTGATGGCTGGTTACCGCGGGTTCCCAAGACCAAAGCCTGACGGTAGAGAAAAGCCCACTAAGCGTGTCAATATCTTGTTCCGCTGCACTGAGACTGGTAAAGCTCACTATGCTCCATGTCAGAGGGCAAAAAAATTCGAATTAGTCGACAAATGAGGTGAATAAATGTCTGGAAAATTTATCAAAGTTACATGCAAGGATTGCGGTTCTGAATCCGTAATTTATTCAAGAGCAACAACCGTGATTGGATGTGCGGTTTGTGGAGCGATACTAACCACACCATCTGGCGGCAAAGCAAATCTCGTTGGATGCACCCTGCTGGAAGCTATGGAATGAGGAGGCTGAGCCTCCATGAGCGAAATAGCAAGCACCCCAGAAGAAGGGGAGTTGGTTGTTGTTACTGTTAAAAATGTTAAACAAAATGGTGTATACGTAGACTTTGATGAATACCCTGGACTTGAGGGTTTCATTTTTATCGGTGAAATCGCCAGTGGGTGGGTAAAAAACATCAGATCTTTTGTTCGTGATGGTCAGCGTCTAATCTGCAAAGTAATGCGGACTAAGAAAGACGGTTCATCACTCGAGTTATCACTTAAGTCTGTTTCAGAGGAGCGACGAAGAGATAGGCTACAGGAATGGAAAAATGAACAACGCTCGCTACAGTTGTTGAAGGTTTGTGGTGAAAAAGTTGGCTGGTCGGATACCGAAAAGGAATCTATCGGCGAGGATCTAGTCGCTACTTTTGGGACACTGTATGCAGCATTTGAAGAAGCAGCGATGAATGAAACTGCGATTACCGATGCCGGTTTTGAAGGCAAGTGGATAACTGAATTCATTGAAATCGCTATTGAAAACATAATCCCACCGTTTGTTGAGATAAAGGGAAGTCTCAACCTATCAATTGACGTTGATAATGGAGTCGAAGTTATCAAAGGTGCCTTATTATCTGCAGAAGAATATAGCTCTGAAAAAGACGAAGTTTCAGTAATGTGTTTCTATGACGGAGCCCCTGAATACAGGCTAGTGTTAAAGGCCCCCGATTTCAAAACCGCTGAGGATTTATGGATTGAAGTTACTACTTCGATAGTTAATACGATGGAAGAAAATGGCGGTCAAGCGACAAGTTTCAGAGATTAATACCGACTTTATCTTAAACAATAACTAGTAGGCAATATCATGGCAAGGCAATTATTGCAACACTGTAAAAAATGCGGTGCTTGGACTCTCCAACGTGATTGCCCACACTGTGACGAAATTGCCAATGCTGCTGCCCCAATAAAGTGGTCACCTGAAGACCAAAGAGCAAACATTAGGCGGAAAATGTATGATGTTGAATCTCCTGAATGGTTGACAACTTTACCTGATTTGAAAACCATAACTGAGTCGAGAAAGGCCATACTCGAAGAGGAGTAATGGCACTACTGATTCACATCATAAATAGCCTGATAGCAAATTGTTTGATGTCAAACATTATACTGCTAATTGAGTGATATAAGGCTAATGAGTCTACTTGTTGAATGGCGCAATGGCCATGATTCATTGCTAAACGCTCGAGTTTGCCTGTTTTCCCTACCCGGGGTTGGCAACATTGGTAAAACCGCTTTAGATGCACTTAATTCAACTAACGATGCAATCGAACTTGCGCGCCTGCACCACACCGCACTTCCGCCGCTAGCAGTTCTTGATGAGGATGGATTGCTTTCCCCGCCACACTTATGTGTTAGAGCAATAGAAATCAAAGATGATGACTGGCTACTAACCATCACCGGTTCTTCTCAGCCACTGGAACCTAATAATCAAGGAATAATGGCCAGAGAGATTCTTGAAATGCTGAGAGAACACCAGGTCAGGGAATTAATTGTTTTGGCCGGAATGGTTGATGATACCTTATCAAAGGAGATTTTTATTGTCCCAAGCAGCAGTTCCTACAGGGTAGATTTAGAATCAAAAGGGGCAATTGTTCGGCGGGACGAACCAAGTTCGGGTGCGATTGGAATGGCGGCTTTACTTTCCTCACTTGGCCCCGTTTATGGAATAAGTTCAGCCTGCGCAATCGCTACAACAATTGGCTCGAGTGGCGACATCTTAGCGTCACAAAACCTATTATTAGCTCTAGACCAATGGTTTGGATTTGACCTAGTTATTCCTGACGATGCAAACCAAAAATTGATTGAGAAACTTAGAGATTTGTCGCCTGAAAATAAAACAGACTTAGTTTCTGAATTGACAAAAAGTCACGATGCCTTCTACATGTGAGGCGCCGAGAGAGGGATTTGAACCCCCGCGTCTTACGACAGTGGATTTCGAATCCACCGCAATACCGGGCTATGCGATCTCGGCCCATGAGGCCCTTTAGCGCCATAGTGATAAGCATGATGCAATAGGCATGGACATGCTGATTAGGTTTCATGGGCGTGATCACGACAAAGTCCATGAGTTTGAGGACTCAGTAAAGTTACGTGATGCGTTGCTAAAATGCGACATACTACCATCAACCGTGGTAGTGAGCTATCAAGATCAGATATTGCCTTTGTCAACTGTCATAACTAGCGACATCGAATTGTTGGTTACTACCGTCTCATCAGGCGGCTAACGGTGTTACGATGTCTAAACGTGAATTTCTAACTACTGCCCCCGTAATTGATTCGCCCCGGCATCTTATTCTAGATTAGACAATAAGACAACATCGCCTTCTTCTGCCATATCAAACTGGTGACCCCAATCATTGGCCCAGCCTGAGACTTTGACAGATTGCATACCATCGGATACAACTAGACCCTTACGATTCCAGTCACGACCATTTCTGCCAATACCAGAATGCTCACAGGCTCGAAAGGAATTTACCTGGCTTGCCGAAAGCCGGGTAAAAGGACCAATGGTATCAAGTCCTGAAGCCACTTCAGTAACCGGCATAGCATGTTATTGATGCATTACCGATTTCAACCCTACTTAGGTCAATATGGTTATACGAGTTGAGCGTTGATCGATACGTAATTGTGGTAAACCTGATCTCCAGCCTAATTCTGCAGAGACTATTTTCACCTTGTCTCCAGGCGTGATGTTAAGCATTTGACTCGTTATACTCGAGCCAAAAGCAACTACCTCGGCAATGTGATGACCGTCCCATATGTGCATAGTTCTCATTGACCAAGGTTTTTCATCAAGCCTAACACCACTTCTTTGGTCTATAGAAACTATTACTCCTTCAACATTAGCGCGAGTCCTCATCAACCCAATGCGGGTAAATTCAGTGCTCTGTGTTCCGGAGTTATCAAAATTATTTGATGAAATAATACTACTCTTGCTATCGAGATATACTCGCGGATTTCCCCGCCAGACGCCCGGTAAGGCATTCAGAATTATTACCTCGCCCTCGGCATAATCATGTAAACTTGGAAATGCATTTGGCTCACTTTCCTCGACGGTCACTTGCGTGCCTGAGACACTCACCATAGCCCCCAAGACTGGCTCAGCATAGTGATTTGGTAATGGACCCCATTGACCAGTAAATTTACCTTTAATGTTAATTCTTGATTGAATATCTCCAATCATTTGACTTGGTGGAGATACCTCAACGGTAATGTGTTCAAGATTTTTGAGGTATTCGAAGTCTTGGGTGATATTTTTTTCCCCAAATGTGCACCAAAAGCATCCTGCTGCAATACTACAGGGTTTTGGATAGATGTCGGGAAATTTTACAGGCCCTTCGCCCAAATCTAACATCGCTCTGTGGATTGATTTATACTCGGCAGTTAACTGTTTTATTTTGTTACTATCAGGTACGTCAAAGTGAATCCTTTCTGGACCGTCAAGATACCATCCCTCAATTCCATCTACCTGTTGATTATCATGGGTTTCATGCCACAACCATGCATAAAAGTTGAGCTGATGTTGTAGGGAACCAGCAAACTTTGAGTTTGGATTACCTGACTTGATATCAATTAATCTGACATTGCCATCCCATCTTAACACCAAATCTAATTCTCCTGCTGCCCAGCCGTCAGGATGAAACAACCGCTGAGGTTGGTGAACTCTAGGGTCCTTGACCCAAGGCCTGGCAATCTCCCATGCTTCTATCCATGTAACTGGGTCATTCTCGCCTTGCCAAACCATTGGTTCATCTTCTGCCCATGTGCGAAGACCAAAATTTCGTACTTTGTCTGGAATCGGGAACATTGGCTCGTCACCCCAAGCAGGGCTTGGGATCGAATGAGGATTGGATTGTTGTCTGAATTCTTCCAAGTATGGTCCACCGTTTGCTTGATAGCAGGATTCTACCTCTTCGAGAAATAACTCTAGCCCATTTCTGATTTTGCGTAATAAATCATCGATGGTTACATCTTCCCAATTCTCTGAATCTCTACGCCATGCTGCAGCTTCCCATTTTGCTTTACTAAGTTGGTAACACTGATTCGCTGCCTCATCCGCTAGGTTGAAGCACCAATCTTTCAATTCTTTGAGTGAGTTAATACTCACTGGACGCCTCATGAGAATCGAGCAAAAGGCGTCCTCAAGAGTTATGCCCAAAATTTGCGAAATTGACCTCGGGCTTGACAAACCCAATTTATTACCCAAAAAGTAACTTTTCTGACAACGTAAATATCTGGTCAGGGAAGATGCAGATAATCGTGTTCTGGTTCTGCTAAGTGGACCTCCCGATGGTGGTATTCCAAATGGCATTTTGTCACCTATTTTGACTCAAAGGAGTAGTAATCTCCTGAACTTTGCTGCTCCCTGTCTTTGCGGCTCTCAGGTTTGTTAATGCGTGGCCGTTTAGAATCATGGTCCCGCCTAAAAGTAATATTTACGTGCTCGAGGAATTGATTCATTCCTTCCCTCAGTGGATATGGCCCAGTTGCTTTACCATACCGGCCACCTTCACCATCAAAGACCATTAATGAATCACTAAGAATGTCTATGAAATATACATCGTGATCGATAACCAAAGCAGATTTTTCATTCGCTTCCATTGTTCTGCGAATTGCTTTCGCAGCTTCCATTCTGGCGTTAGCATCCAGGTGGGCAGAAGGTTCGTCAAGCAGATACAAATCTGCATCTCGTCCAAGACATATGGCGATTGATACCGCTTGTCGTTCGCCACCGGATAATTTCTTGACTCGCTTGGGCAGTAGTTGGTCGACACCTAATGCTTTGATTACATTGACATTAAATTCGCCGCTACGCCATCTTGCACCCAATTCACTGTCTAGCCATAGTTGAACACTACAGTCCATGTCAACATCAATGTGCTGAGGTTTGTATGATATTGTTAGCTGATTTTCGACCCAACCCTCATCATACTCCATCAGACCCGCAAGAATTTTCATCATTGTTGACTTACCTGTGCCGTTAGGTCCTACTACGCCAACTACTTCTCCCCTGTGCAGCGCACCTTTACCAGCACTGAATGTGAAATCTCCAAGATTTTTCTTTAGGTCATCCCAGGAAATGATCTGATTGCCAACTGAGGTATTCCTATCCCTGTGTAGTAGGAACTTAATCGGTTTACTTCTAATTCTGACGTTTTGTTCGGGCAGATATCCATCCAAGTAAGCGTTAATTGCTTGCCGAGTGGTTCTAGCGGGAGTAAAAACACCAAATGCTCCTTTCTTGCCATAAACTATGTGTACCAAGTCAGCAAGAACATCTAACACTGCCAAATCGTGCTCAATCACTATAACGCGCTTTGTTTCAGATAGATTTTGAATGATTTTTACTATTTTCATTCGCTGATATATATCTAGATAAGATGAAGGTTCATCGAAGAAATAAACATCTGCATTACGCATCAGAGTTGCACATATTGCCATTCGCTGTAGTTCTCCGCCGGACAATTGTTTGACCTTTCTATCTAGCAGATGAGCTAATCCGAGTTCTTCAGTCATCTCGAGAAAAATACCTCGCTCATCTACCTTGCTTAGTAGTTGACCGACAGTGCCGTCAACCTTTTTGGGTATTTTGTCGACATTCTGTGGCTTGACAGCCACCGATATTTTTTGTTCTTTTACCGCAATCAGGAAATCTCTGAGTTCCCCTCTAGGTAAGGTTTCAATGATATTGTCCCAGTCAGGATCCTTGTCTACCCAGTCGCCTAAGTTGGGCACCATTCGGCCGGATAGGGCATTTATGGCAGTTGATTTACCCATGCCATTTGGACCAAGTATACCCACTACGCTATCTTTTGATGGGGTTGGTAGTTTGAATAATCTAAATCCATTCAAAGAGTAACGATGGACCATATCTGTTTCTAATTCGGCGGGTAAATTGATGATGATAACCGCATCATCAGGGCAGTGTTTAGCCCGAACAATACAAGGTGGACAAGCGCTCTCGAGTATCTTGCATTTATCACCGATGACTTGAATGCATTCGCCGCCACATGAACCTGCCCATTTTTTGAGGTAATCGAACGCGTTGCTGTTAGGCTTACAACGGTCTTCTATCAAGACTGCAATACGCATGTTATCTCCCTCAATCCGGTCTATTTGTCTAAGCCTTTTCAATTGCTCTACGCAATTAGAGCTAGTGGAGTTTGATTGATTATCAAATCAAACCTTTGAGATGCTCGTGGCCTCTGATGAGTTTGATACTGCATGGAGTGGGGAATTTCATGCTCGCTTTTCGGAGAGCATCCCTTGCAGTTAAGTAGAACTCTGGGTCTACTTGAATCGAAATCACTCGTTGTCCACGTTTGACTCTGGCAGCGGTTCCGACGTTTTTCCCGAACGCACAGCGCATACCCTGTGATACACGGTCAGCACCCGCACCAGTAGCCTGCTTGTTTTCTCTTAACACGTGATGTGGATAAGTGTGAACACGCAAAGCGTATCCCTGAGCGCCTGCCTGTTTCCTAATTGTAGAGTTAGAGATAACGCGGGCTGCCTCGAGCGCGGTATGTCTTATCTGACAATCATTGTTAGCAATGAGTTCAACCACTACTGAGAATTGTCCCGTCTCCGCAGCGCGGCGATTACCTACGTGAAACTGATGTATTCTGTTGTTTGGCACACCGCCAATATACTTGCGTCTGGTGTAAGCAGGACCTTTCAATCGTCGATACATTGATGCGGGTTTTCGTGCCATGTTAGACCTCCAAGCGTTCTTGCGAATCATGTTTCCTTTATGACTTCTCCGCATGACAGACAGGCAATAAATCCTGTAAAATATCCTTAAATGCTGATAGAATAAAATGCTAGATATGCCAACGTTAGCACACGGGACTGGCTGACATGGTGTGGCGAAAGATGCTCCAACAAGAATCTGAACACCAATGGTTAGCGATTTCGGCTTTCTTCATATTCGTTATACTTGGAGCCATTTTGATCAAGGGTACCAGTCATCTACCAGGTGTAGACCTCACCGACAGCGAGTTGGGTAGCGAACACAGAATAATTGAGTCAATCTATCACGATGAAGGTCATTACCTCGCTTTGAGTTACACAAATGAAGAATACCAACTAATATCTTTTAATGACGGGAACTCCAACGAAATCATAAATTCTAGTCTCGACTACGATGTAAGCAGAATATCTAATCTCGAACCTCTCAATGATGAGTCAGTATTAATTATCAACGGAGTAGATAATGTGTTAATCTACCAGAATGAGAATATTTTTACTTTCAAGACGAACTACTCAGATGACGTATTTACCGTGTCTGATATTGCACAGTCCTCAGATTATGAGCAAAATTTCCTAATGATCACTCAGGAGACAGATGCCCAGCAGAGTATTAGAGGTCTGAACTCGTCTGGAACTACCAGTGCAAATACGCCAAATAATCAGAACGTTAATTGGCAGGAGATTCAGCATGTATCAGCTGATCTTTGGCTATTAACCGGCACTTACAACCAGCCCGCAACAAGTGGCGATCAAAGCCCTGCTGCCCCCAACTTGAAACCTGTTTGGGCGACTGTTTTATGGAACGGTGGCGTTATTGCACCGATGGTTGACAGCCTAGAAATTGGGGATTATGGAGAATACCACTCTGTGATTATAGTAAATCACCAAGAAATCATAATTGCTGGAACCCATGAAACGGTAATGTATGACTATACCACCAAACAGATCTCATCAATCGATTATTCAAGTGTTGCAGGTATCAGTGACAAGCATGATAGCGCTTGGTTGTTCAACGGTAAGGACTCAAAATCGGTAATGCGATACGATGATGGTTCGTGGAGTGTTGAAAGTCTACCTCATCAGTTACCTATTGAAGTTGAAACCTTTGGTTTTGATGGGGTTTGTATTTATCTTCACGGTGTCGATGATAATGGGGCGCCAAAGGTCATCACTTTCGACACATCAGCAGTAGGCTCCATTGAATCAGGTAGCGGTTTCATCAATCTGGCATTCATCATCATCTCATTAATCATGTTCGCTCTTATGGCAATTAATATCATTGAGAAATTAAAGAAAGAGAATGTGTAAAAAACTAGACATTCTCTCTACCACTTTGACAACCTTCATTTGCTATGCTCGTTGACCGTATAATCCTGCGATGTGAGGTGAGTCTGTTGTCGAAGAGAACTATGATGGACCAATTCATGGAAATCAAGCAACAACATCCAGGTACGATACTATTCTTCCGGATGGGTGACTTCTATGAATTATTTCACGAAGACGCCAAAATTGCTGCACCAGTTCTCGGGCTTGCATTAACGTCTCGGGATAAGAATGCAGAAAATCCAATCCCAATGGCAGGCTTTCCTTGGCATGCGCTCGAGGATAATTTGAGAATTATGTTAAAATCTGGATTTAAGGTAACAGTCGCAGAGCAAGAGCAGGAACTACGACAGGGAGCAAAGTTACTCGAACGGGTTGTTACCAGGATTTACACCCCAGGCAGCCTTTATGAAGAGTCATTGCTAAGTTCCAATGATCGATCAGTGCTCAGTTCAATTGTGTTAGCAAAATCAGCCTTGAGTATGGCGGTAATTGATTCATCTACTGGTGAATCATGGGCCTCCACTTGGATTGACGATGGGCGATTTAGTTCATTAGAAGATGAGTTGCTTAGGTGGAATCCTGCCGAAATAGTCATCTCTCCAAAAGATGCTGAAAACGATGACCTTTGCGCGATCTTTGCAAACCTAAGTGACTGTGTTATATCTCAACATAGTGTTAATAAAAAGCGTCGAATAGAACGCTTAGAAACAATTCTTGAGGTTTCAGACTTAGGTCACTTGGACTTGGATAATTCACCGCTGTCGATTGAGGCCGCTGGGTTTGCGGCAGATTACCTTGCTGAGGTTCATTTCAAGGATAATATACCACTACGCGACCTGCAAATTGTTGAGGAAACTGGACATCTTGTCGTTGACCAGACAACTCTTCGAAACCTCGAGATAACCAACACATTGTCCGGTGAATATGAAGGTAGTTTGATCTCAAGTATGAATCACTGTCGAACGGCAATGGGTCGTCGATTAATGAAAACATGGCTATTAAGACCACTATATCAGATTGAAGCTATAGAACTCAGGCACAACGCAGTTCGAACTTTGAAATCTTCTTCAAAGCGGTTGGATATGCTGCGTCAGAGTCTCACTGGGTTGCGAGATCTGGAGAGATTATCTACTCAATTAGCATACAACAGAAGTAATGCCAGAGACTTGTTAGCAACGGCACATGCTCTGGAGAGAATGCCAGCAATAATGCAACTATGTGCTGAGACTGATGATGTGTTATTGTCGCATCTAAGCGAGGAGTTAACCGAATTGACCGAACTTGCTGAATATATTGTAAGAACGCTAAACGACGAACTACCTGTAGGTCTCAGAGATGGACAGTTGATTAGAGATGGAGTAAATGGAGAATTGGACCAACTGCGAGAAATTTCATCGGAGGGACATAATTGGTTTAGGGAACTGGAGGAAAAATTGCGCAATGAATTAAGTATTCCATCACTTAAAATCAGGGCAAATAGACAAATTGGTTGGTTTATCGAAGTGACCAACTCTCATTTGGATAAGGTGCCAACAGAATGGATAAGGAAACAGCAAATGACTAACGGTTCACGATTTACAACCGAGGAGATAGTCACAAGAGACGATTTGCTAATGACCGCAAACTCAAAAATAAAACAGTTAGAGTACCACTTATTTCAGAATCTTAGAGACGAGTGTCGTAAGTATACTACTTCGCTGGCAAGTATTGCAGGGAAAGTCGCCGCCATAGATGTGCTGCAATGTTTTGCTACTGTTGCCCGCAAACGAAACTGGTGTCGACCGAAGATGGTCATTGAATCGATTATCAACATTAAACAATCTAGACACCCTGTGCTCGAACAGGTTCCTGGGTTTGTAGCCAACGACATTTTAATGGATAAAAGAAACCGATTTCTATTGATTACCGGACCAAATATGGGTGGTAAATCGACTTATCTGAGAACCGCTGCACTCGTTTCTATCCTTGCTCAGGCAGGCAGCTATGTCCCTGCCGAGGCGGCTAAATTGGGTCTGGTAGATCGGATTTTTACTAGGGTGGGCGCTAGTGATGATTTGCGACGAGGTCGCTCTACATTTATGATGGAAATGATTGAGGTAGCACATATTTTGAGAAAAGCAAGTAATAACTCACTTGTGTTGTTAGATGAGATTGGAAGGGGTACATCGACCTTTGACGGACTGTCTATAGCTTGGTCTGTTACCGAAGATATTTGCAATCGGTTACAATGCCGCACACTATTTGCTACACATTACCATCAGTTAGTTGGCTTAGAGAATGATATTGACATCCTCAAGAACATCCATGTGCAGGTCTCACACATCGACGGGAAACTAAAATTCCTCCACACAATTGCTGAAGGGCCTTGTGATGAATCATATGGGATTCAGGTTGCAGCGCTTGCTGGTTTACCAAGAGGAGTCGTTGAAAGAGCCACAGATTTGCTACAATTTTTAGAAAAACAAGCCTACGGGGCGAAAGCAGGTGATTCAACATCACCAACGGCAAGAGACATTGGACAAACCAGTTTGATGGGATATTTTGCCGCTGCTTCAATGGCCAAATCAGAAAGTAAAGTTGACGTTAAAGCCATGGAAGATACGCAATTGTATGCTTTCTTACAGGGGCTGAATTTAGATGATATGTCGCCAAAAGACGCAATTAATGCATTGTATGAAGCGAAATCGCTGATGGAGGATTAATATGGCAGAGGTCCCTAAAATAGTTCAACTCGATGATGAGACCATTGGACACATTGCTGCTGGTGAGGTGGTTGAGAGACCGGCCCAAGTTGTGAAAGAATTACTAGAAAATAGCTTAGATGCAGGAGCGAGTCAGATTAACGTAATTATTGAGCGAGGAGGCTTTGATTCGATTACGATCTCTGATAATGGCGTGGGAATAAGTGAGGATGACATCAGCCTCTCTGTAGACCGCCATGCTACATCAAAATTGAATACCTTTGACGATTTGAATGAAATATATACAATGGGTTTCCGAGGTGAAGCGCTAGCGAGCATTGGGATGGTCGCTAACCTAAGCATAGCCAGTAAGACTCGTGGTGGTGAAGGTAAAATAATATCTGTTGACTTTGGGAAAAAAAGCGCAGTTGAATCGCACGGAATGTCATTTGGTACAACGGTTATTGTTCAGGATTTATTCAAAAACACCCCCGCAAGGTTATCCTTTCAAAGGCGGCCCGCAACAGAAAATGCGAAAATAGTTGACGTTATTGTTTCTCATGCAATTGCCAACAATTCCGTTGGCTTCAAACTAGTCACCGATGACAAAATAGTTCTTGACATTCCAAAATCAGCTTCAACTGCAGACCGTCTCTATGATATTCTTGGCGGCCAGGCATCGAGCTTGGTAGAACTAAAATCACCAAAACAAGATGATGATGTCCCTGGAACAGAACAATGGCTTGGTTGGATTAGCACACCAGACATCACTAGGGGCAAGGGTGATGAAGTCTACATCTTGATTAACGATCGTCCAGTTGCCTCTGGACCGTTTCATCAAGCCATTAGAAGAGGTTACAAAACAAGACTGATGCAAGGAAGACACCCTATTGCCGTGCTATCATTGGAGTTACCGGCATCGGAAGTTGACGTTAATGTTCATCCAACTAAGCGAGAGGTTAGATTAAAACACTCTTGGAGGGTTTTGGAGCGATTAGAGAGAGCGATAGCATTCACACTTGAAGACGTCATAACAGAAATTGAACCCGATGGCAGTATTGTTGGTCTTGCTTCACAAAATTCAAACGTAAAACCAATACGAGAATCGTTCGTCGACAATATCCGCGCAGGGAATTCGACACACGATACTGCAACTGAGCCAAAAAGCGACGTAGTACCAGCATGGGCGATTGCTGCTGGAACCCAACTAAATTTGACGGGAGATAAAGCTGCTGAACTGGATAATCGCGAGAAAGTGCGCCCTGTCTCTGTCGCTGAGAGCCCCCAAGCAACACTACCAGGTTTACCGGAAAATCCAGTCTCTCCAGCCCTATCTACAGCCGAAAGAAAGCTCCACAGGCAGAGAAACTATGGGATTCCAAACTCTCCACTAGATGACGAAGAATTACGAAGTCTAGCAAGTAATATCGGGCATATGGAGCCGCTGGCTCAGTTTGCAGATTCATACATTATTGTTCAATCCAATAATGAATTGTTACTGATTGACCAACACGCATTACATGAAAGGATTCGATATGAGAGATTAAAACAGTCTGACAAGGAGTGGACTGCACAAAATTTAATCTCACCAATTGAAATTAGTCTAAGTCCGGTTCAAAAACAGGTCGCAAATGCCTCTATAGAACAACTGTCTTCAATGGGTTTTAATTTTTCCAACAGTAATGAACAATTCAGTCTATTATCCCATCCGACGTTCATCAAAGGACAAGATATTGAAAGAATTTTCAAAGATTTGTTACAGGATTTAGCTGAAGATGGTGCACCATTGGAAACCATAGATAAATTACGGGATCACATCGCTCTGATGAACGCTTGTCGTGGAGCAGTAAAGGCCAATCAAAAACTTACAATCGCTGAAATGCGTCGGCTGGTTGAAGATATCAAGAAGATTCCCAATCCTTGGGCCTGTATTCATGGAAGACCGACAGCCCTGAGGATTAATCTAGATTCGTTGGACCGACATTTCGGACGGGACGGTTGAACGTTTATTCTAAGCCAAGACGGTGTAAAAAGTCCATATCAGCGACTGAATGTAGCCCCTTACCGATGAGTTCACCACCGAATTTACTGCATAGTAACACTGCTGTCATATACAACCGATGGTCATTATGACAATTTACCGGATGATTAGGAGCTCTTGGTGTTTGTCGACCTTCAATGAAAAGAGCATCGCCTGAAAAATTTACCATTAATCCAAAACATGCAAGCAGTTCAACCGTTTTTTCAATCCTATTACTTTCTTTGTAGATCGTGTGGGATATACCGTATATTTTACCGCCGCCCGAGATTGCAAGGATAGCAGAAAGTGGCGTAATTAAATCATTACAATCAGTCAAATCATACACAGCGTATTCAAACGATTTTGCGTTGACAATCGTGTCACTAATCCAACTTATTCCCAATGGAGCAGCCATCATCTGCAACAGTTCATTGCCTAGTGTATCTTGGTCTTCTGGCCAATTATTGACATGAACTTGGCAATTGTGTAATTTGGATAGTAAAATAGCAAACCCAGCCATTGAAGCATCACCGGGCATGATATGCTGTGATTCCATCTTTGGTAACCATGGTGTCAAGGAAAAATGATCAACCTCATTTGTAATGTTAGCACCGAATTTATTGCACAAATTCTGAGTCAATAGATAATGTTGATTTGACACCATCGCTCCGGTTGGATATAATTTTACATCACAGGGGAATAGTGCACTTGCAATCATCCAAGAGGTTAATGGCTGACTAGATTTACTGCAATCTACGAGGATTTTTTGTGGCTTAATGTCACCCTTGAACCAAGGTCCGCAAACTGTTACTGGAAGGTTATCATCGGTTATTTTACGGATAGTGACATTTGATTGCGAGAGAGATTCCAACATAGAATTATTATTTCTTGATGACAATGATTCGTCACCAGAAACGATAATTGGTTTATTCATCGAAGCAACTAATCCAAGGATTATCCTTAATGCTGTGCCAGAATTTCCACAGTTAATTTCCGTGGTTGGTTCCGTGAAGCCGGTCCTGCCAAGGCCATTGACAGAAATTACAACGCCTTTATCCAAATTCGTTCGCTGAATACTAACGCCTAAATCCACTAGACATGTAATCATTGATTCAATATCCAGGCCAATGTTTCCACGGACAACGAGGTCGGTTTTTCCATCATGAATTGATGCTATTGCGAGCATCCTAATCATGTGACTCTTTGATGGTGGCAGGTTATAATGAACGTTTTCAATTGAGATACATGGAATAGTGTGTCGCATCGTGAATGATTTCTCACCCGGCCTAACCCGTTGTTCACTCACACCCTTGCGACCAACTCATTTATCATGAATGCTTGTAAAACAGTTGAATAACCTCAAATGATTACATCATAGCATGACGGGGGATTCACTAGGAAGACCTCTCAGGGATTTGCGCATTTCAATAACCGATAGGTGTAACTTTAGATGTGATTACTGTATGCCCCCCGAAATATTCGGACCAGGGTATGAATTCCTACCAAAGAATCAGATACTGAGTTTTGAGGATATCATAATGTTGGTCAAGGCAATGTTACCTCTAGGTTTAGAAAAGGTAAGAATAACCGGGGGTGAGCCATTGCTCAGAAAAGATATTGCTGTTTTAATTTCAATGATCAGGGAATGTGATTACGGATTGGATATTGCTTTGACCACAAACGGCAGTTTGTTGAGCCGGCATGCTGAGAAATTAGCTAACTCAGGTCTTGATAGGGTCACTGTCAGTCTCGATGCTATCGAAGATGAGGTCGTTCAGGAGATCTCAAATTCGAGTATCTCTTCGAACGACATAATTCAGGGCGTCAAAGCAGCTTTAAAACACGGTTTAGCAGTAAAGATTAACACGGTGGTTATCAAAAATTATAATGAACATCAAATAATACCCATTACCGAACAATTCTATCAAATGGGAGTAACTGTTAGATTTATTGAGTATATGGATGTCGGTGGAACCAAAAATTGGAATCCGCAACAAGTGGTTTTTGGCGAAGAAATACGCACCATTATTGCTAGTAGATTTGGTAAATTAAAACCAGTAAAACGGCAAAAATATGGTCAAGTAGCTAAGCGATGGTCGTTGAACAATGGATATGAAATCGGGTTTATTGAATCCATATCTAAGCCATTTTGCCAGTCATGCACGAGAGCAAGAATATCTGCTAATGGTAAGTTGTATACCTGCCTATTTTCAGAACAAGGCCATGATCTAAAATCACTCATCACCATGGGCGCAGATATTACTGATCTAAGAGATGCTGTAATCGCTCTGTGGAGTAAACGAGCGGACCGGTATTCTGAGGTTAGAACAATCCGAAAATTCGAGACTAGGCCCGTTGAAATGCATTTTATTGGCGGTTAATCCTGAATCAATACCAACTTCACATCAAACAGCATTATACTCGAACTCTGGTCAATTAACTTCATGCTCCAAGTTCCATCCTTTGCACCAATAGTTTCAGAATCGATAACGAAATAATCTCCTTGGGTTACTGAGTAACCTGCGTCCCTATCGTGAAAGGATACATTTGAACCAATGGCTCCATACACATCTGGATCGTCAACAAAGCCTGAGAATTCTTTTGAGTTCAAATCTTCCTGGCTATAGATTTGATACTCTAGTCTGGCTGGGTCCAATGCTTGGTCTAAGCTGGTAATCCTCACCACATGGAAACCATTCGAAAGACCTTTGACACTCACTGTGAGGTCTGGTTCAGATTTCTCAACTGAGTTGATTGCTCCTTGCATCATAATGAAAACCATACTGGATAGCATCACTGTGATAGCAAGTAGCAGAACTGTAGCAATCACGGGGCTAACAGCCTCATCATCTCCCACAGGCCAATTGTCCATGATTGTGCGTAGACATCATCTAACTTGAATCAACCGGCTGTTTCTACAACAATAACGCAAAATATTGTTGTTTAACTGACTACAGTTTCCTAGTTGTTGCATACTCAGCAACATTCTCAAGCAATATTTTCGCACCTGATGTGGGGAAAATACTCAGATGGTTTATTGCCCTCTCGAAGTGATTGTTGATTAGTATCTTGGTGTAATTAAAACTATCAGATTTCTCAAGCAATTGTATTAATTCATCAAGCAAATCATCATCAAAATTATTGATGATTTCTGCCAATCTTGCACGGTCAGCTCCGTGCGATAATGTTAGCGAGTGAATTAGAGGTAACGTCATTTTTCCCTCATGTACGTCCGTGCCTCGCGGTTTACCGATTTGGTCGTCACCTACTAAATCAAGTAAATCATCAACAAGTTGGTATGCAATACCAATTTCGTTACCAAACTCTTCTAACGCATGTAGTTGCTCGTCAGATGCTTCAGCAACTATTCCAGCTGAACGGCATCCAGAAGCAAACGGACCAGCAGTTTTGCCTTTGACTATCGCAATATAGTCCTCAGGAGAAGTTTTTAGATTTTGGATATGGTCAATTTGTGAGAATTCAGAGACTGCAATACTTGAGCAGCAATTAGCAATGTTCGTTACAATGTCTTGGTTATATTGGCCACCTAAGGCGTAGCCTTGAACAAAGAGCCAGTCACCGGCAATTATCGCTTTAGATAATCCTGCAGTCTCGTGAATGGTTGGAATGCCTCTTCGGTGTGTTGCTCCATCATTGATGTCATCGTGCACTAGTGTTGCTGTGTGTAAAAATTCGAATGCCATGGCAAGCGGCATGATTTTCGATAAATCATTGCCACCAGCAATCTCATAAGATAGACACATCATAATCGGGCGCAAGCGTTTGCCACCGGCAAGTAGTACCCTTCCTGATAGTTCAACAACCTCGCCGGAATCTATTCTTGTGGCAATCATTTCTTCGAGTGCTGTATCAATTTGCTGACGCAGCTTATCCAGACCTTGTTCTACATCTGGTTGAATCTGCCCCATATCTAAACCCACACAGGGTGCCCTTCTTAACCAATGGTCTGTCACCATAAACCGTTCGGAGCAGTCCGAGCCGAGGTAAATGCGATGGATGATAAGCCTAGACTAGAGGTTTTAACCACACCATCAAGTTATGACGGAGTTCGTCTACAAGTGGAAAATGTGATCGTCCAAAATCGTCATTTATTCAATTTCAAAATGACTGAACTACCTCACATGGAAGTTGCAGTAGAAAGTCTGAGAAAAGGTAATGCTGACTTGTTAGCAATGAGCATAAATCAATGGAAGACAATAAATCATGACGGATTAGAGATTTCTGCATTCTTGGCCAGAAGAGAGCCAACTTGGGTGTTGGTTGCCGATGATAAACCAGAGTATTTGCCGTATGGTGGAGCAGTTGTGTGTGAAAAAGAATTGATTAAGCGACAACTATTGAGGATGCGTTCAGACTTGGAGATATTTACCCTCACAGAATTTGCCAATAGCCAAAATATGGCTATCGATGTTAGTCTATTACCGCCTGACGAAGAGTTAGAATTACTTGAATCGCTAAGAGATAGTGGAAAACTCGACGGTTATGTTATCTCTCGGGGGATGTTTAGCCAGATTAAAACAAGAGTTAGACGCCATACTCTGGGTATGCAAAGAGAGAAGCCATCGCAGGAGTTTGAACGCTCAACATTCATATCCCCACCACTAGAAGGATTCACGGTGTTAGTATCACGTCGTGGTTTTCCAAGTGCAGTCATTGAGAATATAAATGACACAGCCGCTGAGATCTGTTACCAGATTGAGAATTCGATTTATGAATCCTTAAGTGATGAATTAAAACAAATTTCTGGAATTTTCGTCGAACAAAAGAAACTATCGACAATTCTAAAGCAATATGTGAAACTTATTGATGAGTCTTATGCATTAAAAATAGGCGAAAATTACCTAATTCCAAGCAGTAAAAAAACTCGTGATTCGAGAACCAAATGGAACCCATCTAGAGATTTAATTCAGGGACCAAGAATCTGCATATATTGTGAAATATTGAGTAAAAATAGCGATGTTTCACTAGAAATGGTGCGCATAGAACCCATTGCGGACAATCGGTATGAACGTGGTAAGAATGTGCTTATCAAAGAAATAAAATTCATCATTGATTTGATGCAACAAGACCACGACGAATTAACAAGAGTAATTATTGGGATGCCCGAGAATTATGCGATAGCTAAACCTGGTCTAATGCAGTTATGAGATTACTCTGACTCAAAGTTAACTAGATCTTCTACTAATTTATCAAAACCTTGGTTCGAGATGTAATTCTCCAAATCAATCAGCTCAGAAGGCGTCTGATCGTCACATAAATCGGTAATTGATTGATCAATATCTCGGGCGATTCTTTCCCATGTCCCAGCAAATCTCTGCAGGTCCGAAGCAAATCTTTCCACTGCTTCGACCGCTGACATGTTAGGATGCAATACTAGGGATATATCCGTTGAGATTTTTTCATTGGCTAATTTTAGGCGGTTGATATCAGTATAAACCTCTACCATTGTGCTTCGAAGTTCCTCTAAGTTGTTATTTTTTGAGAACTTCCTTTGTGCCTTTTCGACCGTTTTTTTCATGCTACCGATGCCTGCAACCATTGCCTCTCGAGCTTTTGACGACTCTAATATCGCTTTTTCAGCCTCGGTCATTCGCTGATTCAAAGCATCATCTAAACCAGTTATGTTTTTCTTGAAATCATTTCTAATTGTTTCAGAAAGGGAATCTGCAATCGAGTTGGTATCCTTTAGCGCACTTTTAGCAGATCTGAAACTACGACTCATGGCGAAAACCACCGTGCTCCATCAGTGGCTAGATATTCAAGTATACAATACCTTTGCGGATGGCGAAAAACACCACAAAAATGCAAAAAAAACCGTCACATGATAGCGAAACCACATATACTGCTTGGTACGCATATCAAACAAGGTGGTAAGGTGACAGACAAGGTTGACCTTCTTTGCGAGTTGTATCAAGCTCGTTTTGACCGCCTCAAAGAAATCGCATCAGCAAGTGAATTGCCGAAAACCGGCCCCGTCGAAATTGTTAGAGCAAGATTAATCAAAAATCTCGTATTGACAGATTGGGACCTAACAAAAGAAAATATCAAAGCAATCAAAAACAAACACCTTGGAGAGATTCTCGGCGTTTTTGGATTAAAGAAGTCTGGTTCTATTAGAGAGAGACGTCAGAGACTTTACCTACACTTGTATGAAGATCCAAAGTTACTTACTGCCGAAAATTTAGATTCGATGAATAAGCAAGAAATTCACACCCTGTGTAAAACCTTGGAGTTACCTTTGACTGGTGATAAGCAAACTTTGCTAGTTCGTGTCGCTGGGGTGCTAGCTTCTCAGCAGGGCTCTTGGGGCAAAGTCAAGAAATCGCTCAAACGTAAAAATGACAATGCTAAATCGAAGATTGTAATACCAAATCCGTCTGATGAGGACGAAATACCTCCAACAACGATTCAAGACAGTGTTGACAGATTCATTGAAGAACACCCTGAAGGATGGAGTTTTGAAGATGAATCTGAATTGAGAAGTAATCTTGCGGAAGATGGCTTAGACATCTCCCGTGTGGAGGTTTCTAACACAATCGATAACGCATTACGGAATGTTCAACCAAAAACAGTAAATGATGAGCCAGTTCCGCAAATGAATCAATCTGCTCCAAGCATAATCCCTGCAGTGGAGATCGATTCATTAGAGCGGGAGGCAGCGATTCTCGAAGTCCAGTCAAGGATGGCTGAAGTTGAATCTGCCGCAAGAGATTTCCTGACGGTAAGTTCTACTTCAAATAATCATGACTTTGAAGCCTTTATTGACAGCCTAAGTAATCACGGCATACCTGTTGACGTGATGTCAGTTCGTGCTTACTTAACTGATGTGATTATGAAATTAGAATTCAAGATTGATTCAGAAAGAGATGCGGTAAACAGTATGCCAAATTCATGGTCGGAGCGTGAAGCAATAAGGCAATTTGAAAACGCCAGAAGTTCACTACGAGATCAACTGTCGAATACCATCGATTTACATGAAGGAGATTTAGTGAAGGCCAGAATGGCCTTCGAAGAGGTTGCCAAATCTATTGGGCTTGACCTACGAATCCCAAGTATTTCAGGCCGGTTACACGCTTTATTTGATTTACATGTCGACCTTTCAGAGGCGGAAGGATTGCAAGATCCAAATATTGCCCGCCGAAACAGAGTCCTGAAAATACTGCATCATGGTGCTGTCCACCTATCACCAGAGGAAAGACGGGTTATCGACCGACTAGAACGCAATATCATCGCCTTTGAACAATTAGTTGAAACAGTGATGGAATCCTCTGAAGGAAATTTCACAGCGGCACAGCAATCACTGATAATGCGGTTTTTAGAATCTCGGGGGTATGATGTAAATACGGCCGATTTGCGGCCAAAAATATTGGCAGCAGCTGGAATTATTGGTGCTGAATTAGGCTACATTTCACCATCAGAAATTCCAAAGATTGCCCCAGGCGTTGTACTCTCTGATAATGAAGTGGATGCTATAATAATCGAATTAAAAAACCTGGCAAACACCTTCAAGCCAAGCGGTAAGGAGAATATTAGTGAAGAAGTAATAGCGGCAGACGAAGAACTTAATGAAGCTGGTGAGAGATTAAAATCAGCCAAAGAAAAAATCAGTCACATTGACGACATACTAGCCCGTCTAAGAGGATGAAGCTATCTTGTAGCGTAAAAATTCTGGATAACCTGGGTTACGGTTTGGATATCTCTGATATCACGGTTGAGTAAATCTTCCAATATTTTTTGGCGTTGACTAACATGTTTCTCAAATACATCTGGGGTTACTCCAGCTGCTTGACAGATAGTTTCCCTAAGTTTAGATGGTATTCCTGTTTCTTCTATTCTATCGTTGACCGGGTTATATTTCCAAATTACATTTAATCTAGGCTTAGTTCCCTCCATACCCGCTATTTCTGCCACTTCGGTAATTTTCCTTACGGTCTTACCATTGACGTGTAATCTGGCCTGTATGATAATTAGGTCTAGTCCAGTAAGCATGATGGGCGGAACTAACATTGGTGGATTAATCATCCTAGTGACCGTTTCTTGGGCTGTATTTGCATGTAGTGAACCAAATGAACCATCATGACCAGTGTTCATAGCGGTAAGTAATGTTGATGCTTCGGGCCCTCTGACCTCACCGACAATAATTCTATCTGGACGCATTCTGAGACTAGATTTCAAACAGTCGTTCATGTCTACTTCTGGAGTTCCATCTGGACGCTCCCTACGGGTTTCCATGCGCAGCCAATGGTCATGGTATACTTGCAATTCAGCAGTATCTTCTACTGTTAACAACCGTCGATGCCAAGGAATATACATTCCGAGGCAATTTAGTGTTGTAGTTTTGCCTGAACCAGTGCCACCAGCAATGACAAAATTTGCTGGCCTACTATCAAGTCCCTCTATCCAAACCCACATCATTGCAGCCAGCCTAGAGTTAACAGTACCAAACTTGATTAAATCTAACATAGTTAATGGATCTTCCCTGAATTTTCTAATCGTTAGAGTCGGGCCGTCTGGAGAAATTGGTGGAATAGTGCCGTTTACTCTGGAACCATCAGGTAATCTTCCATCAAAAATCGGAACTAAACCCGGACCATCGCCCAATGGAACATTGGTAAATGAGGCAATATTCTTAGCAATCTGTATGCCGCTATCATCCTCAATCCACACATTAGTTCGACACATTCCATGAATGCGGTGAGCAACCTTTACACATTGAGAACCGCCGTTATACATTACTTCCTCAAGATTATCATCTTCCAATAATACGGCCAAATCGCCATACGGATTTGGGTCTATCGAGCCGTCAACATGATAAATTGGGGATGGATGATTGGGTTCGGTATAAATCGTTACTCTGCCGTATTGTTCTAATATTTTTTCAGCCATCTTCTAACCTCCAATCATCTTTACTGCTCCAAGATAGAGTAACATTGAGGTTGACATCCAAAAAGGAACCCACCACAACATGTCACGCATTCTGCCCATCATTCTCCCCGATACTAACGCTCCAACAGCAGAAGCAACAGCAAAGAAATTAGAGAAAGTGGTATTAAATTCGTCTATTTGATAACCTGATTTTGCTGGCGCAAATAAACCAACAATAAATGCAATTAGCACTGGTAAGCCTATACATACAAACAGCACGATGAGGATACCGCGACCAGCGAGTTCACTTTCTCGCTTATTCATTAAATCGTTTAATCGCTCGTAGTCCATTGCGAGGTCGGATAATATGTTCTGCAGTGGAGCATCTTGCTGGATTGCGGTATCAATCAAAACAACAACTCGCTGGACCTGAGAAGAGCGAGTCTTGGAGGCAAACGCTGACAGAGCAGCATCAAAAGAAGAGGAATGACTACTCTCTAGAGTATCAGTAAGTAGTTTTCCAAGCACTCCTGGGGTGGTTCTACCTTGCTCCATCATTGCCTCCTGCAACCCTCTACCAGCCCCCACTGCGTCTGACAGCGATTCAAGGAGTCCAGGCAACTGATTCTCTATACTCCTGCGCCGATTTCTTTCAATTATTGGTGGAATGCCACCTGCGGCACACGCAATTCCAATAACGAATAAAAACAATACAAACATATTGTCATTAAACGCTTCCAAAAAATCGAATATCATGTCACAACCCCGGATCTTTTGTATGCGCTTTTAGACCGATTAATATCATCCCTAAAATAGTAAATAATAGTCCTCCATTGACAAATGAATTGACCAGCCCCTGGTCTATAGAACCGACTATTGCCTCTGCTCCATTCCCCATTATTACCGGTAATAAACCACCGATGGCGATTATGATTGGACCTATCATGCCAATCGAAAGCAGGGTTTCTGGCACACCACCAAGGTCTTCAATGTACTTTTTTACCGTTTCATTACGGTCCTCTTCCATCCTTTTACCCTGCTTTCTAAGCGTTTCAACAAGGTCAGTATTTTGTGTCAGATTGGTGTACATCGTGTTCAACAAGCGGCGGTAACCATCAGACTCAGCTTTATTCATCATAGATTTAATTTCGAACTCCAAACCGCGTGATTTACCTGATGAGAGTTTACTCATTATCGAGGCGAAATCCTTCGATATTATGCCATATCCACCCTTGCCTATCGAATGTAGGGCAGCCTCTAGTCCAACACCGGATGACATCAGCACGTCGAGGGTTCTAATGACGTAGAGAATTTCTCTTTGTTCATCGAGTTTTCTCAAGCCTAATCCCTCAGATTATGTCTTCAATAAATTCAAACGTAAACATTTCATTTGAACCATCGTACTCCATAGTTGCGAAAACAACTTTCACATCCCGTTCTTCAAATGGATCATGAATACATGGTTGGCCAGAGCGATACATAGATAGAATTTTTTTGTACTCATCAATCTTCATCTCACCAGAAACGGTGTATAGGGTTGATTCTGATCCTTCGTCATGGAGATTATCACCTTCTTGACCACGCACTATAGTCCTAGTAATTCTCCTAGCAGATTTAACTTTAATGTCTGCATTTGGTATTCTAATCCAATCTGAACTACTGGTTCCAGTTGCGGGGCGAATAAAGAAATCCATTCCTGCCATTGCTCCACCTAGTCTGACCACAGCCGGTTAGGAACTTGAATGTGTTGGGCGAAATTAACTGCTTAAACCAGTCTAAACCAACCAAATGCCGGTTCATGGACGGTCCCATTATCAGATAATTCTTCCAACTTTTCTTCAGCAACGGACCGTTGAAAACCGCGTGCTTCGGCGTTAATCAAAATCGTTTCAAACTCGACCCCATCGCCTTGGTCTAGTTTTGTAATGATATCTAGAATGACTGATTCTAAGTCATCCGTAGCTTCAACTTCCTTGTCCTTAACCTCAGTTTCTTCAACCAATTGACGTTGTGGTGCCGGCTTTGATGCTGCTTCTAGTCTCCCCTCAGCAATATCAAGTGCTTGCATTACGTTTAGACGATAGTGCTCTAAATCAACATCTCCATAGTGATTTCTTGATGCGACGAGACCGAGAACTTGCTGCTCTGATAGGTCTGACTTAGCCATAGATTCTACGTTGGAGTCATAGTCAAGGCTTGACAGGTATGTTGACATTCTCTCCATTAGCGATTGTGAGGTTTTAGCAAGCCATGAGGCATACCGTTGAGTGTCGATAACACACATTTCCTCCGGCCTCAATGAAGTATAAATCGCCCCTTCATCGGTTTGATATAGCCTGGTTTTGGCAATCATCAGGATAAGTATTGGCTCGCCGGATTCTAACCGAGCTGAGAGTTGAATCGTCAAGTCTTTCACCGAGTCAGATACATAATCCCCTACTGAGAAGTAATTTATTCCTGATGGGTCTCTTAACTGCCCCTGATAGATTACCGAACCATTGGCGACATCTCTACCTTCAATCCGTTCCAACAGACCAGCAACTACTACTCGGTTAACTCTTGAGCCGATTTTTGTTACTACAAAGGAAGGGTCAAATTCCCCTGAGCCCTTTTCTGAAAGCGTAGACTCACCGTATTCCGAGGCAAACATGTGTAGTGCTGGCTGTCGCTTGATAGACCTAGCAGGCTGCATTAATTCACCCCCCATTTTGCTCTGACTTCGGTAGCGAGCATTGCTGCATCGTCCCCACTAATCTCTGCGTGGTCTGCCAGGATCATAGCACCTTGATCATCGATGATAGTTCTACCTCCAACAATAAGGTTACGGCCTAACAGATAGTCTCTAATTGACTGAACGTATTCCATTTGACCCTCATTTTCAATGGCTTTGGCCATCTTATTCTCGGTAGTGTTCATCAGTTTGAGAGCAGCATCTTTGTTTATTAATACCGAGGCAGTGACATCTTCATTATCAATTACCAGCCTTAATCTCACATCCTGTTGAGATTCTACCTTGCCAACGCACCCAGCAAAACTGCACTCGCCATCTCTGGTTACCCGACGACATTCGACGCATCGCATAATGATACCAGAATCCTCTCTGACACTGACAACGGTTCCGGAGGTTTCGATACCGACTCTGCTAGCAGAGTTGACAATATCAGTCAGTCCGACCTCAACAACATGATTCTCAAGGTCTATGTCACCATCCCAGGGAGCAGATGATAAAATTTCGACTTGGTCAGCTTTGTCAACTGTTATATCCGGTATGCCTTGCCAAGCTCTGACACGAACGCCAGTCAATTTTACCGTTACCGGTAAATCAGTTGATTCTATTGGTAATTGTTGCCATGCACTCATTCGGCATCTTCCCGTCGGATCAGCAATTTGACCTGACCACAAGTGGCGTTCTTCGCCATCCTTGGTGAAACTCCGCTTTTCCCACTCGGTAATTTGAACAACCGTTTCAACGTCTCTGGCTCCGTCTGTTAGTTGTGAAATTGATTTCATGTTTTGGCTGTTGAGTTTCTCAACATTGGCAAAATTTGCATCGTGGAATGACTCTATTTTAGTCGTCCGACCGAAGTTTAACTCAGGAGTGTCTCTAAATGTTTTTACTTGCGCTCCATCGATTTTAATTAAACTACCAACCTCATGGCTAAATGGTTCCCAGGATAGGAACCCAATAGTGCCAGTTTCATCGGCAATCCTGCCCCTGACGACGTCGATGGATCCTGACCCATCTTTGCGATGTATCTGGTCATCCCTCGATGATAACACCCTGCCAACGAGGCAAATGTAGCCGTCTTTCGGTATATCTGAGATATCTATTGGCTCACCAGGTTGGGTCACAGGTCTTGTTCCCTCTCGCAACACCGCAACTCTAGCTCCTTGGTTGATGTTTAACGACATGCGACCTTGATATTCATTTACAGAGGCACCTTCAATCCTGATGATAGAGCCCGGTGTGATATTGGTATTTGGCCCCCAGTCTTTGTATTCCCAACGTGTCTTAGTTGCTCCATCTTCCCACGGATTGTCCTCGATAAGGCCGAATGCAATTTGTTTTTGCTCCCCTCTAATGGTTTGCTCCCTGAGATTATGAGACACAACCTCAACCTCTATTTCCACGTCCCTATCAGTTGCTGCTAGTTCGGATAGTAAGGCAACTTTCTTAGTTTGCCGAGGTTGTTGACTTGACATATTTGATGACTTAGGAGCTTGGTCTGATTGGAATCTCCTAATAATTGAGCGTAGTGCATCCTGTGGGGGAATATAGAATTCCTCCTCATACTTGATGAAGGCAGCTCTCACCTCATCAGTGTCAGCGTCAGGACATTCTGATAAGACCGCTTTTATGTGAGATTCATACTTGTCATCCGACAAATAAAGCACCTCTGGTTAAATTTTTCATTCTGTGATTCCCTATACTGGGAATACCTGCGGGCCTTCGTGCGGTTTGGTTAAGACAATACACTCCCTTTTTCCTCCTGTATAGGTGGACTATCGGCGAAGGGAAATAAATTATCCCTTTACCAATCAAATCGGATTAACACGCAATCCCTGTTTCAACAAAACATTTGGCAGATACATACTGCCTGATGAATATGAGCCCTGCTGTCGAACATCGCTGCCAAGTAATACACCCTCTTTCATGGCTTTGGCTAGATTGCCGGACAAGCCAGCCTGTTTTATCGCACCAATAACTTCGCCATTCTCCACCCGCAAAATAGAACTGGTGGTAACGGAGAAATCACCGCTGGTCGGGTTTGCAGTATGAGCTCCCATGACGCTGTTGACGATGTAACCATCTGCAATTGATTCCACCATTTCATCATAACTCTGTCCTTTTTGTGAGGAGGTCAAGAATAGGTTGCTACAACCAGATATCGGCGGTGACTGATGACCAGAACGAATCGCCGAACCGGTTGATTTTGCGGCATCAATCCTGCCTTCAGCAATCTGTTGCGCTGCATCCCTTGTCGACCACAGAGAACCAATAAGTCTGCCATTATCGATTAGTGGATTCTTTCTGGTAGGAACTCCTTCATCGTCCCTAGCACCGGATGAACGCCCACCCGGTATTCTCGCATTGTCAGTTATACTCAGGTCGGAAGCGATCACTTTCTCACCCATGTGGCCAGACCAAAACGATTCCTCTCTGACTAACTTTTCGCCGCGTATCGCATTTGGAACAACCACCGAAAACAATGGTGAGAATCCTTCGCTAGTCATCATTACCACAGAATCGTTTTGTGGCGTATCAACCTTGATTGGATTGCGAGTGAGGTTCGCCCACTCAACTGCTCGATTGACACATTCATTTGCTTGGGAAATCCTACTGCGCGACGAGGTGCTTTGCCATGAGCTGGTGAGTTGCTCATTTTCCTCTATAGAAACTTGAACACCAACTCCATGAGAGGTTGTTACACCGGCGGCGTTGACGCCTTCGCTACTATAGATTGCACTTGCATTAGCACTCACTCCAATGCCGCCACCTGTCACAATTGCTCGCTTATCGAGCGATGCTACCTCAGAGATTATGTCATCGGCTTGGATTAACAAATCCTCAGAGGACATGTCAACTACCGAAGAATCGTATAGCCCACCAACCGGTTTAGCAGACTGTTCTGAAGGCAATACAAAACCGGTTACTGCCGGTGACATTCTCGCAATTGACAACGCACTTTTTATTGCAGTATCAGCTGAATTTACATCCACTAAGTAAGCAAACCCAAACCGTCCGTCTTCTAACACCCTTATGCCAAATCCGCCCTCACCACCACCTGCAGCAAGAGAAATCTTTCCGCCTTCAATATCAATTTGGTGACCGTAAGATTGTGTTGCTACAACTTCCCAACTACTGATATTCATGGCATTACATCTGTCGCCGATAATTTTGCAACCTTCTTGCAGTCTGTCGAGGGCACTTTCCGGTAGCAAATTCATCCCACCAATGCTTCGCTAATCCTCATAATTGGTCCACCGTCTCCAACTGGCACAGTTTGTCCCTTGCCACAGAATCCAGGGGCTGCTAACTTCGATTCTTTGGTCAAACCGTCAACATTTCTCAGAATCTGCAATGTTAAACCACTCACACTAACATCCTTTAGTGGTGTGGTTATTTCTCCATTTTCGATCAGCCATGCTTCTTGAGCAGCAAATTGGAATGACCCCCTACCAGTATCAACCTGACCTCCTCTAGATCCACAGGCATATACACCATACTCCATGTCCTCTACAAGTTCATCCAAATCAGCGTGTGTTCCACCGAGAATGAGAGTATTAGACATTCTTACTAGTGGATGATGTAATCCATCTTGGGCTCGGGCTCCGGCATTTGGCTTTATGTCAAAGTGAGCTGCTGTTTCTCGATGATTGAGATATTCGGTTAGTACACCATTTTTGATGAGACATTTTTCTGTTGTATCCAAGCCCTCATCATCTATCGGGTAGGAACCAAATCCTCCTCGTATGGTCGGGTCATCAATAACAGAAACGATATCACTACCGATTTTTTGACCTAACTTACCGTCGAGACAGGAATCACCAGCTGCCACGAGGTCTGCCTCGCAAGGATGGCCTAAGGCTTCATGGATGTATACACCTGTTAAATCTCGGTCAGCGATTAATGGCAGTTTTCCTGACGGCGCTCGCTCTGCTTTGAGCAATCTGAGGGCTGAACTTTTTGCGTCAATTCCAAGCTGATTAATGTCACATGATTCAATGAGTTCTAAACCCCCTTCACCACCGAACCTTGTTCGGTAGGAAACAACATCAGAACCATCTCGAGCAGTGACCATACCATTTATCAGCGACCTTTGAAAACTCCAAGTCCGATTCATACCCTCACTGCTCAAAAATTCAGTATGGATGTGTTCATCATGCCAGCCACAAGTGACTGAAACAACATTATCATGACCACTAGCAGAGTCGCTCAGCAAATTCATTAATTCTAAACGGTCAGATAATTCAGTATTCCGGACGTCTTTTTTTGGTTTCCAGTGCAGACTGTCTTCAATTATTGGCACTTCTGCCAGACTGATTGGTCGATCTTTTGACGACCGTCTGGCAGCGACAGATTGCGCTAGTTTCAGAGTTGGACCCATCTGCTGTTCAAGCGAAGCAATGTCAGTGGTAGAGTGCACACCCCAAGCGCCGTCTGCAAGGACTCTGATGGTGGCACCGATCTCTTGACCCGGAATTGCACGCTCTAGTTTTCTATCTCTTATTGTGGCGGAATAATC